>Ga0194134_10006213_pt1 | contig 10851 bp, 11 predicted proteins | sample TA2KigOff0mmetaG_FD_148602 | JGI IMG/M metagenome (GOLD analysis project Ga0194134, IMG submission 148602) | Freshwater microbial communities from Lake Tanganyika, Tanzania - TA2015056 Kigoma Offshore 0m | ecosystem: Environmental > Aquatic > Freshwater > Lake | place: Tanzania: Lake Tanganyika... | reverse complement strand
CCCCAAGGATAATTGTCGTGCCACTTACTTAGGTCTAAAGCGTTTCCGTTGAATTCATCCCCAAAGTGGTAATAAAGAGTCTGAATACTGTCTTTTTTCACGCGCAACAGTAAAGGTTCTTTCAAGGACCATTCTTGTGCAAATGCAACAGAAATAGCAAAACAGCTGATTAATACACAAATTATTTTCATGACTTAATGAATATATTTTTGGCCTCCGTAAAAAAACGCAACCCTTCCCAACCTCCTTCTCTTCCAATACCTGAGGATTTCATACCTCCAAATGGCGTGCGCAAATCCCTTACTAACCAGGCGTTGACCCAAACAATCCCAGCCTGCAGGTTATCAGCAACCCTATGTGCCCTTTTTAAGTTACTGGTCCACACCGTCCCAGCAAGCCCGTATTCTGTCGAGTTTGCCATTTTTAGTGCCTCCTCCTCTGTGTCGAAAGGAGTAATAGTTACAACAGGCCCAAAAATCTCTTCTTGATTTGTTCGGCACGTGTATTCCAATCCTTCTATTATTGTTGGTGCGACGTAGTAACCGTTTTCGTAGGGTGGTTTTAGTAAAACTCGATGACCACCCGTCAAAACCGTTCCACCCTCTTCCTTTGCTAAAGCGATATAACTTAATATTTTCTCCATGTGAGGTTTTGATACCACAGCACCAAGTTTGGCCTCGGGATCAACAGGAAATGAAACTTTCAATCGGCTCACTTTCTCTACAAAGGCTTGCTTAAATCGCTCATAAAGTGGGCGTTCTATAAAAATTCTCGAACCGCATAAGCAAATTTGTCCCTGATTTGCAAATGAAGAACGCATAGTGGTACTCAACATTTCGTCAAAATCACAATCCGCAAAGATGATATTGGCATTTTTTCCCCCTAATTCTAGGGAGAGCTTTTTAAACATTGGACCCGCTGTTTGAGCAATATATTCTCCAGTCTTTGTTCCTCCTGTAAACGAGATTGCTTTTATTTTCGGATGCCTGACAATGGCGTCGCCTACTTGTGCGCCCATACCGTGAAGAATATTGAGAACTCCCTGGGGCATCCCCGCTTCTTGCGCTACTTTGCCTAAAAGATATGCGGTGTAAGGGGTTACTTCCGAAGGTTTAGCAATCACACAGTTTCCAGCGGCTAAGGCCGGAGCAATTTTCCATGAGAAAAGGTAGAGCGGTAAATTCCAAGGAGAAATACATCCTACAATTCCAATGGGCTTTCGTGTGGTATAATTCACTCCGACTCCCTCCATGTAGTGCGATTCTGAAGCAAAATGAAGGATGGCCGTTGCAAAAAAATGAAAATTGGAGATTGCACGAGGAATATCTACTTGTGCTGCTAGCGACAATGGTTTTCCATTGTCTCGGCTTTCCGCGGCGACAAATTCTTCCATTCTTGTTTCAATTCCCACTGATAAGCGAATAAGAATCCTACTTCTCTCCTCAACAGACATGGTACTCCAAATAGGATAAGCCGCTTCTGCTGCACTTACAGCGCAGGAAACATCCTCGCAATCTGAGTGAGGAATTAGGCTGTAAACTTCACCGGTTGAAGGATCGTAATTATCAAAGTACTTTCCTGATGCAGGGGGACAATAAACTCCGTTGATAAAATTCTGTAGTTTTTTCATCGCTTTCTGTTAAACAAATTTCGCAAAAGAATTTAAATAGACGTGCTAAAATAACATGGCTTGTGTAAATTTGACGTATGAATGAAAACTTAACAATTCAAAGGGCACAAGAAATTGTAGACCAATGGATAAAAGGTGTGGGGGTTCGTTATTTCAATGAACTTACCAATACCGCGATACTGATGGAAGAGGTGGGAGAAGTGGCTCGTATCATGGCACGACGTTATGGCGAGCAAAGTGAAAAAGAGAGCGACAAAGATAAAGAGTTAGCAGATGAATTGGCAGATGTATTCTTTGTGCTTATATGCCTTGCCAATCAGACAGGTATAAACTTAGATGAAGCACTCCAAAAGAATTTGGACAAAAAGACAAGACGCGATGGTCAACGACACCTCAACAACGCGAAGCTAAAGCGATGAGCCTATCATTACTCAGTCTATTAAAAGCAGGAAACCATGTTATGGTGAAGGGACAGCCGGGAGATTATTTAACGGAACTCCCTGAAATATTAGCGTTTTTTGTGCCCAAGGCAGAAGAAGGTTCTCCTCGCGCCTTAATTTTGTGCAATTCTGACGATCAAGTACGAATAGTAGATGACTGCTTAAAAGAATTAGCCAAAAACTTGGATTTGACTGTAGATGTGGTAACAGAAAAGGGAAATAAACTGAAACAGCGCAATGACCTTTTCGATGGAACTGAAGTGATTATTGGTACAGTTAAACGCACCACAGAACTATACTTTCAGAACGGCTTTAACACGGGAAAAATTAAATTCTTCGCTGTTCTCGATGCTGACCAACTGATGCGCCTTGGGATGAAAGGAAATTTAACACGATTGGCAGAAAGCCTCCCCAAATGCAGGGTATTGATTAGCGCGCTGAACACGGATGAAGAACGACTTCTCGATTTTCAAACACAGTTTTTTACCCCAATTAGTGAGGTGAAACTTTGATTTCTTACCAAGAGATGACGGATTGGGAAGAAATTGACTCCTTTTTAGTGCTTTCCTTGTACTCTAACTCAACTTTCTGTGAATTTGATAACCCATGTTTGATATATCAAACTTGTAAATTTTTTCACGGCGAACTATAAAGCTCACTTTATGTAAACTTCTGTATTAAAAAAAAGGCCGTGAAAAATCACAGCCTTTCAATAATCTACGATTTTTTGCTTACTTAATTACTACATTTTTAGTAGTCGTTATTCCATTCGAACGAACAGTTACAATGTAACTTCCTTTTGCTAGATTTTCAGTTCCAAAGGCTAAGGTTTGAGAACCAGAAGCATTGTTTAAATTCATCGTTGAAACAATTCTTCCTTGAATATCCATCAAAGAAACAACGTAATCAGAAGCTGTTGCTTCAAACACAACATTAACAGCATCCTTAGCAGGGTTAGGGAAAACAGAAATTCCACCCAAGTTCATTTCATTCACACTAGAAGAGGCATCTGTACGTATTGCAGCATCTCTAACAAGGATTGAACCAAAATTTGCAACTGTCATGTAGAAAACGCTGTTACCAAAAGACTCTATTTCCGCACCGTGAACCGTGCTTCCTAAACTCCATCCGTCACCGAATGAATCATAAAATTCAAAAGAATAACAATCAACACCATTTGGTAAAGTCACACTGTGTGTTTTTGTAGTGTTGGCATCTGGTCCGCCACCACCCCATTGGTCATTCGTACCGGGTTGGTAAGGACCTCCTGAAGCCACAACCGTACCAGCACCATTTTTCAATTTCCAAGAAATTTCAGAAGGATAATTATCAGTAAAGATTTTCACAAGGATTGAAGTTGAAGAGAGTCCAGCGCTTACAACATCCATGTCCGCTTGCACGTAAGGGGCATAATGTGGGGCACCTCCATTAATAGCTGTCAATTCTGCGGTGTAGTTACTAGCAGTATTGATTGCCATAGAAGAAAAAGTAACAGAACCTGTATTGAACTGTGCAACGTTTCCAGAAAAATTAGCCGTTGCTACTTGGGTTCCGTTTTCCTTAAGAACAGCTGTTGCACTTGTGATTGCATTAGAACCAAGGTTTTTAATATCAAACTGGGGCTGACCATTTACTGAACACAAAGCCAATTGATTATCTTCCAACTCAGCATGGTTTGAAGCACCTGTCAGAGGACCACAATTTGAAATAATATTTGCTTTTAAATTTGCTGCAGAAAGCTGGCCAATTTCATATACCAATCCATCTGGACAAATTCTGTAAATTGTTGGATAAAAACCTATTGCATAACTTGTAGCAATTGCAGCACTATTGATAATTGGATATGGAGTACCCGTTACCCAGTCTCCTTGAGTGCTTGTTCCTGTACCGTTTAAGTCAGTAACTGTTGTTGCGTTATCACCCTCGATAAAAAACACCATTACTTTATCGGATCCGTTTGGACCATAAGCTTTATAAAGGTCACCCAAAGCGTGAGTATTGTGATAATTCCAACATGGACCACACCAAGTTGCTGAAATATCTAAGATAACAGTTTTACCAGCATTCAGATAATCAGTAAGTGTGTGTGATACCCCGTTTAAATCTGTAGCGGTAAAATTTGGAGCCGTTGTCCCATCAGCAAGTTGGGCGTTAGAAACTGTGGCAGTCGCTAACAAGACTGAAAGTAATAATTTTTTCATAGTTGCTTTGTTTTTTAATTTGATAACAGTAGTAAATTTAACACAATTTTTCCAATTGAAAAAGAAATTAGTAGTTTTTTCAGGAGCTGGTATGAGTGCCGAAAGTGGAATTGCTACTTTTCGTGACAGTGGGGGCTTGTGGGAAAAATTCAACATTGAAGATGTGGCAACGCCTCAAGCGTGGAAAAAAGACGCAAATTTAGTATCTGATTTTTACAACCTGCGAAGAAAGAAAATCTTGGAATCAGTTCCAAATCAAGCACACATTCAACTTGTCAAGTGGGAAGAATACTTTGAAACATTTGTTATTACTCAAAACATTGATGATTTACATGAACGAGCTGGCTCTCGTCATGTGCTGCATCTTCATGGCAATATCAGGCTGGCAAAATCCTCTGGACCGAATCAAGAAAAAAAGTATTATCCCGTTAACGGATGGGAACTAAAAATAAGTGATGTATGTGATGATGGATTCCGCCTTCGCCCTCATGTGGTTTGGTTTGGAGAAGACGTTCCAGCTTACCAACAAGCAGCAGAAATTATCGCCTCAGCTGATATTTTACTCGTAATTGGAACCTCCCTTCAGGTGTATCCGGCTGCAGGGCTCATTTATGAAGCGTCATCAAATTGCCGAAAAATAATTGTAGATCCGCATGTGAATGAATTTAACATACCAAGTTTTTTTGAACAATACAAGGGATCAGCGGTAGAAGTTTTACCTAGTTTAAACTTAACGTAACTTACTTTTTTTTCAGCTGCTCTTTAATAAACAACTCAATTGCACCCACCATGGAAGGTGCTTTGGGATGCGGCGCGTGAACATCTAAGCGAAGATTGTGTTTCACCACTGCATTTGCTGTGGTCGGTCCAAATGCTGCAATTACAGTTTCGTTTTGCTTGAAATCCGGAAAATTCTTAAATAAGGATTCTATTCCGCCAGGACTAAAGAATACTAACATGTCGTAATAAACATTCTCTAAATCCGATAAGTCTGCTGCCACTGTTCTGTACAAAATTACTTTTGTAAAAGGCAATAATTGATTTTCTAATGTATCAGGAATTATGTCTCTAAGTATATCTGTACAAGGAAGAAGGAATTTTTCCTCCTTATGTTTTTTCATAATTTCAGCCAATTCATCAATGGTCTGTTTTCCAAAAAAAATTTTTCGTTTCCTGTACGTAACATATTTTTGCAAATACAAGGCCACCGCCTCTGTGATACAAAAATATTTCATGGTGTCCGGAACCTCAAAACGCGTTTCTTCAGCAATTCTAAAAAAATGATCTACAGCAACCTTTGAGGTCAAAATAATGGCCGTGTGGTCTTGTAGATTGACTTTTTGAGCACGAAAATCTTTGGCATCAACTCCTTCAACTTTAATAAACTGCCGAAAATCAATTTTGAGCTTATATTTATCGGCTAAATCGAAGTAAGGGGACTTATCGCCTTCTGGCCTAGGTTGAGAAACTAAAATACTTTTAACTGCCAACAATCAACGTTTTATAAAAACTATCGCCGTTATTGAAATTCCAACCAAATACTTCTCGACACAATCAACACAGGTAAAATTTCAATAGTGCAAAAATACAAAATTAAATAATACCAACTAATTCTTTCCCGAATAGTGATGTTTAATCCTTTGAAAATCCGGATGATATAAAAGCATACAAGAAATATTATGAGCACCCAACTTAAAAAATTCGTTAGTTCAGGATTAAGTGCCCAAATTAATGAAAGGAGAGCTAAGAAAATCCCGCCAAAATTCAAAAGCGAAGAACTTATAAAAGTCAAGTTGTCCACAAGTTTTGATTCGCCTAGAACCAATGAAACTATCCTAAACCCAAATTGATTAACAACAAAATACACTATGGCACCCCCACACGCAATAAGCAAGGCCATTCCTATTTCCATTTGACTTTTTGTAAGGAGGAATAAGCTCAGCCCTAAACTAAATACAAAGTTAAAATTTAACAGAGCACTTGTTACCCGATGAATTCTCACATCCTCCCCAAAGGAATTATCAATTGGTTTTGTCCTAATAAAATTTTTTAAAAGCACACCAAAAAGATTAGGATAGCTCAACCTTGCGAGCCCAATAAGCACAAAACCAAAAAATACAGCGAATAATAGCGATGTTGTTACTCCAGTATTCCGCTCATGCAGGGCGATATCTAAAAATATTATTCTGATGGTTAACCCAAACATTTAAGCGAAAATAATAAGAAATCACAATGCTACTCATCTACTTTATACTTATTTTTGCAGACAAATAATAGAACTATGAGAACTGACCAGTATGTTCACCCAGACTACTACCATTCGGACGATTTGTTATCTGACGAACATAAATTAGTTCGGGACGCCGCACGAGCTTGGGTTAAAAAAGAAGTGTCACCAATAATCGATGCACACTACGAAAAAGCGACTTTCCCTATGCATTTAATTCCTGGATTAGGAGAAATTGGTGCGTTTGGCCCTTATATTCCCGAAGAATACGGTGGACCTGGACTAGACCAGATTGCTTATGGGTTGATCATGCAAGAGCTAGAGCGCTGTGATTCAGGGTTGCGATCTACCGCATCTGTTCAGTCGTCATTGGTGATGTATCCAATCTGGAAATATGGATCTGAGGAACAAAAGAAGAAATACCTTCCGAGACTTGCGACAGGAGAAATAATGGGCTGCTTTGGTTTAACAGAACCTGACTACGGCTCAAATCCCGGTGGTATGCTCACAAATTTCAAAGATGCGGGAGATCACATTATTTTGAATGGTGCAAAAATGTGGATTTCAAATGCGCCATTCGCACACATTGCTGTTGTTTGGGCAAAGGATGAGACTGGAAGAATTCACGGATTAATCGTTGAGAGAGGAATGGAAGGATTCTCCACGCCTGAAATGCATGGTAAACTCTCCCTGCGTGCTTCAGCAACAGGGGAACTTATTTTTGTTGATGTTAAAGTCCCCAAGAGCAATATTCTTCCTGGGAGAACGGGTCTAGGTGGGCCGTTAAGCTGTTTAGATTCAGCGCGATTTGGGATCGCATGGGGTGCTCTAGGAGCAGCTATGGATTGTTACGATCAAGCACTACGCTATTCTAAAGAACGATCACAGTTTGGTGTTCCGATTGGTTCTTTTCAACTCATACAAAAGAAATTGGCAGAGATGATAACCGAAATAACGAAAGCTCAACTTCTAACTTTTCGCCTAGGGCAACTTCGAAATGAAGGAAAAGCAAGCTCTGCTCAAATTTCGATGGCAAAAAGAAATAATGTTGAAATCGCTCTAAATATTGCACGTGAGGCAAGGCAAATTCACGGAGGAATGGGTATAACAAGTGAATATTCTATGATGCGACACATGGCTAATTTAGAGTCCGTTGTGACCTATGAAGGAACGCATGATATTCACTTACTAATAACAGGGATGGATGTAACTGGAATTCCCGCTTTTACACGCGAAATGACAACACCCTAACTTAGATATCCCCTTCAGAAAATTGATCGCCACGAAGTGCCCGAAATCTTTTTCTCGCCTCAGCACTAAACAAACTCGACTTATACTCCATTAACAAACGTTTATAAGTCTCTTGTGCCTGTTCTTTATCTAGCAATATATTTTCTTTGATGTCTCCAATACGAAATAGCGCATCATCTGCCAAAATATCTCTGGGATGAAATTTCAAAATGTCTTCATAATAGGCCACCGCATCGGTCCATTTTCCTTGCATCTCCATGGCTTTTCCTTTACGCATCATCATTTCGTCGGCTAAGGAATGATATGGGAAATTAATGCGGATACTGTCCATTAATTGAAATGCTTCCGTGTATTTATGTTGCTCAACAAGAAGCTCAGACTTTGCGAACCAAAACATTGCTTGAAAATTACTATCCAATCCAAAATTATCAGTTATGCTTACCGAAAGTTGAATGGCGTCATTTGCTATCAACTTAGAGGTTGACTCTTTCAACACGTCGAGTTGAGCCTGGGCGTAATTAAATTCGCCGTCGTAATAAAAAATGCGGGCATTTTTATATTTTGCCTCATTCCCAATGGCCTCAAATTTAAAATCTTTATCGACCTGCATGTAGAGTAAGGAAGCCTCCCAGATGTCATCGCTTAACACATAAATATCCGCCAGTTGCATTTTAACTTGAGCCTTTTGCATATCCGTTGATCCCGCTATTGTTAGAGCTTCTTTTAATAATTGTATCGCTTCGGGAGCCTTTGCAGCATAGTAAGCTAATATGTGAGATAATTCTATAACAATAGGGTGAGTCTTTACTTGTTTTCCGAAACGCTGGAGAGCTTGTTCGTACTCCAAAATTGTAGCTGTTATCTCCTGCTCAGTATAATTTCTATTCGTTGTAATTTCTAAATACCTCGCATTAAGCAGGCCTCGTTGTGCCTCGATGATATATGCTGGGTTTGGTTGATTCATCAAGTAAGAGTAACATTTGCGTGCTGCTTCATAGGCTTTATTTTCCATACAAATTGCAGCTAAATCATAAATTCTATTGCCGTCCCCATTGAGTCTTTTCTCTAAAGCAACTGTTTGATTATATGCTGCAGAAAAATTCTTTGATTGAATGAATAACCAGGTTACGAGTTCGGATATTATTAGTGGAGAATTTGTTTTTTGTACAGAGGAGATGAGAATGTCCTTAGTCAGTAAATAGTCTGAACTGGATTGATCTTCAAGATTTAGCTTACTGGAAAGCAACTGTTGTACATTATCGATTCTGTCAGGATTTTGACTTAAAAAACTTAAGATTAAATTCAACATTTCTTTTTTCTCTCCTCTTATCAAATGAATTTCAGAAAATTCGAGCTCATAACCATATGAAGTAATTTTTTTGCCTTTTTTTAGACACTCAAATGCTAAATCATTTTTTTTTCTTGACAGAAATAATCGATATAATTCTATAATTTTTGTGGGTGAAGGCGGTAGATTTTTTATAAGATTTTCATACAAGCCACTGGCTTTGTCTCCTTCACCTATGTCTTCATAAAATTTACCAAGCGAAACTTGGTAGTCAAAGTCTTGCCTATTTGAATTGATTTGTCGTTTATATAATTTTTCGATTAATTTAAATTGTTTTGTCTGAAATAAGCAGTCAGTATACCGAAGAAATATTTGTTTGGAAGGGTCTTTGGAATATAACTTTTCATAATACAGCGTTGCCTTTTCAAAATCCCCGTTGGTGTAGTAATATTGTGCTAATTGTATATCATTTTGACCAATAGGTTGTGCCTGGCTCAAGGGAGCACACGCTAAAATAAACACTAAAATTTGTAAGAAAATCCTCATTCTTTTTTTGACAATAGAGAAAGTGAAAATTTATTTAATTCAGCATGTAACACATTAAATGTGTTTATTGTTTTTGTTTTTTGAGTCACATAGTCCGCAATAAGTATGCTAATTTTTTTTAATTTCCCTTTTTCGAAATCAAGGTAATCCTTATATTTTGTGGGCTCTCCCGCACTATTTTCAATGTCGTTCCTTAGTTTTTTAAGAGTTTCCCGCTCCTCTCGAATAGCCTCTTTCCCTCTATGAAATTGCGCCCCCAAGGGACCAAGTGAACGCCGCATAACCTTGTAAGCGTCTAGTTTCTTCGCTAAGCTCATGTTTATAGTATCAAGAACCAAATTATTCTTGATTCTTAATTCCACAGTACTTGTTGACAATTGTAAAGCTGAAATTGTATCAATTTTATTGGATAATAATTTGCTTTCTAAGCGGGTGATTGTATCCTCAAAGTGCTCAAGTTGAATTAAATATTTTACTTTTTCCGCAGCTAAATCCATTTTTTGATTGTAACAAAAATAACCAACTCCGAAGGCTATTATTAGTGTAGCAATTAGGACAAGAGCAAATAGTTTCATTTTAAATCAATGGATAAAAGTAATTTACGAAAAAAGAGATCCCCGCGGATAAAACCCACCCAAGGTTAAGTTGAAGCAAGGTGTGTTTTTTCAATACAAAGCGAGAGCTCATTATCAGCCCAGACAGTAAAACACTGATTAAAACCGGGCCGACAGGTGTTTGCACATGATTGGCACTGAAGGCAACGAGATACCCTACTGAGATGCCTGCTCCTGCGGCATGTAAGGAGATTTTTGTACAATTGTTAACCCCAACAAAAACAAATGCCACCACTGCGCCTGTCAAAGCAAGCGAAAAGACATAACTAGGCAAGAGGTGTTCAGGATCCTTGTACCAAAATAAAGTAAACAGAACTGCACTGTATGCACACATAATTAATAAGGGAGCATTTCGTTCTGATTTATCATCAAGTTCAACGGATGAAATTAGCTTTTTTCTAAAGAGCGTGTAAAACGAAATTGAGGGGGCCAATACCGCAAAAATGAAAAAGATTCCAAAAATAACTCTTTTAATTTGGGGCGACAACAAGTACATCGATTTAGCTTCAACCGTTAATTCTTCGACTGGTAAATATAAAGTAATCAATAACCCGTAGAGAGGTGTCAAAAACGGAAGAAATAACCATGAAATAATTTTTGCACTCAGCTGCATAATTCAAAGTGCTTTTCTCATTCTAGCAACTGGTAAATTTA
>Ga0194134_10006210_pt1 | contig 10853 bp, 9 predicted proteins | sample TA2KigOff0mmetaG_FD_148602 | JGI IMG/M metagenome (GOLD analysis project Ga0194134, IMG submission 148602) | Freshwater microbial communities from Lake Tanganyika, Tanzania - TA2015056 Kigoma Offshore 0m | ecosystem: Environmental > Aquatic > Freshwater > Lake | place: Tanzania: Lake Tanganyika... | reverse complement strand
CTGCGTCTTCCGCTCGTTCCACTCGCTCCCGACTCCGGCTCCGCCGCCGCTCCGCTCTCGCCGCCTCCGGCGCTGCCTTGAGCTCACCGAACTGAACTGAGGGCGGGGCGAAAGCCTAGGCTGAAGCCCCGGTCGCCCGGGACGTACCCGCTCCGGTAGGCCGAGCGCGCGAACCCGGCGTCGTCGGCCCAACTGCCCCCGCGGACCACGCGGACGGAGCCCGAATTCGGACCTGTCGGGTCGGTCACACTCCCAGTCGGATACTCCCCGAACCAATCCGCGCACCACTCCCACACATTCCCAAGCATGTCGTACAAGCCCCACGCGTTCGGGGCCTTCTGCTTCACCGGATGGGTCTGATTTCCGGCGTTGCCATACCACCATGCAATCGTATCCAACTCCCCGTACCGCGCTCCCGTCGTCCCGGCCCGCGCCGCATACTCCCATTCGGCCTCTGTCGGCAGCCGGTAGGCCTGCTGCGCCGTGATCCGTCCAGCCGCTCGTTCCCGCTCCGTGAGCTTCTGGCAGTACAGCACTGCCTCATCCCAACTCACTTGTTCCACAGGTCGGTTCAGATCTCCTTTGAAGACGGACGGGTTGTTCCCCATCACCGCTTGGTACTCACTTTGAGTCACCTCGTGGTCACTCATCCAGAACCCTTGCGTCAACGTCACCGTGTGTTGGACCTCGTCAGCGTACCTCCCCTCCTCGCTTGAAGGACTTCCCATCACAAACGTCCCCGGTGGAATCCACACAAAGCCACTGGGACCTGCAGGCTTCGGATCTGCCACCGTCCGGTAGAATCGACGAACAGACCCCGGTCTCAGATCCACCAACACCACCCCCTCCGCACTCACCACCACGTTCGTCCACGCCGTCCACGGTCCGGACAAGTCCACCGACCACTCCACACGCGCCGCACTCCCTGCCGGTCCCTCCACCGTCAGCTTGGGCACCAACTCCAACACCATCCCCAGTTCCTTCGGCGGTGCCTCGATGCTCACCGTCGGTGATCCCGTATATCCGCTCCCAGCCGTCAGCACCACCACCAGCGACACCTTGTCCCCGCTCAGAATCGCCTTGGCCGTTGCCCCGCTGCCGCCGCCGCCGGAGATTGTCACTGCGGGCTCGCTTGTGTAGCCGGAGCCGCCAGAGATCACAGTGATGGCGGTCACATAACCCGCGGTCACCGTCGCCACCGCCGTAGCCGTCTCGCCCGCAAGACACCTCGACATAAGAAGCCAGAGCAGCCCCACCGAAAGTCCGATTCGTACCGGTTTCAGACTCACAGCAGACACCCGACCTTTTTGAGGGTCAACGCCTGCCTGTAGTCCTCCGCGCAGCAGGCAGACAGGGCCAAAACGGCAACTGACCCCAGTAGCTTTTATTTCACCAACCGAATTCTGACGAACTGGGCCTGTTCAACAGGTGGCTGATTGGTGGACCACGGACCATTAAGGCGGGAGGTGAACTCCCGAACCAGGATCCGGAAGGCCAGGCGCCGCCGTCGTCGCTGCCAGCCTTCGCTGCCGCAGGACGTGCGGGGGGACGTGCTTTGGCCGGCGTTGCTCCGCCATGCCGGCTTCGAGCGCGGCGCGGTCGGGGAGTAGCCCAAAGAAGACTTCGGCCGCGGATTCCCTTACGACTTCGCGGTAATGGCGGAAGAGCATCGTCTCGGAATGCCCCATGATAGCGGCCGTTTCGCTCGCCCTCCGGTACCGGGCGTAGTGGTACGACGCGAAGGAATGGCGGAGGGCGTTGTGCTCGTACCGGTCGGATATCCCGGCGCGTTGTCGGGCGCGGCGCCAATCCCGATCCCAGTTAACCGGGGGCAGGGGAGCGCCGACCGCGCGCCCCGCTTCGAGCCAGGCGGCCAATTGCGGCGAGACGGGAACGATGCGGCGCCGCCGGGTTTTCGCCTTCGCTGCTTGGAGATCCACAATTTCGTCTCGGATGTCGTCCCACGACAGGCGCCGGGCCTCGTCGGGGCGGAGGCCGCCGAACAGCACCAGCGCAATCCAGGGGACCACTCGGGGAGAATGACGCTGGGCGGCGTCCATAAGGGCGCGAGCGTCGTCGGGGGTCAGAATCCCGGGCGGCTTTTCGTCCAGGATAGGCGCTTCGGTGGAGTGGACCGGGTTATCGGGCCGGTACCCCCGGCGGACGCAGAAGGCGAAAAACGCGCCGAAGTCCGATCGATAGCTCTTGCGGGTCGCCGGCGAGTAGCCGTTCCGGCCAAGGAACTCTTCCAGATCGCCCACCTCGATCTCGGAAACCAGCGACTCGCGGCGGTTCGTCAGGAAGAGCCCGACCGTCCGCCGGAGTTTTACCAGGTACTTTTCGCGGCAGCCCTTTGCCGCCTTTGCGGCGAGAAACTCGTCGGCCGCCTTCGCGAGCGTCACTCCCGCCCGGATAACGGGACGCTTTGCCAGGAGGCGGGGGACGTCCATCGGATCGATCCCTTGGTCTTCGAGCCAGGCGGCGAGTTGGGCGTGCTTGTTGCGCTGGGCCGGGGGCATCAGTGCCCAGCAAAAGCCGCTGTCCTTCGCCTCGTCCATCGAGGTCTGGCGGAACTTTTCGGCCTCGGCTCGCGTCTTAAAAAAGGCGCGGCGCCGTTTTCGCGTAAGGCTCGCCGGAATTGTGACGCAGATACACCGCCGACCGTTGTTCAAGACCTCGCTGATTTTCGGGGCATTCATGGGGAATTGCCAATGGCAATCCAATGGCAGCTTTTCGGCGCCAAAGACCGTCGGAGGGCGTTAAAGCCCGCCAGCCGGCGAAACTGTCCAAAGCCCGAATTCCGCGGAAAACTCGGGGAAATCGAGGAATACCAGCGGGGGGAAGTGTGCTGTCTGATGGTGCGCACGGCAGGACTTGAACCTGCACGCCTTACGGCACTACCACCTCAAAGTAGCGCGTCTGCCAATTCCGCCACGTGCGCGTCATCAGGGGTGTTTCACCGCCACCCGCGGGCTTTAGATGGTCGGGGCGGTGAGATTTGAACTCACGACCTCCTGTACCCGAAACAGGCGCGCTAGCCAGGCTACGCTACGCCCCGGACCAAAAAGCCTTGGGAAAATGGGAAACGAAGGCCGGTTTGCAAAGACAATTCTGCAGAACACTTCGGGACCCACACGCGGACCCGAAGTGGACAACCGGGGAGAGCCGCCTGCAGTCCCGGCGGACGGCAGGGCTAGGTCAGGGCTTCACCGACTTCCGGCGGAGCGTGCGCTGAAGATCCCGGATGACACGGTAGCCGATTCGCTTCACGCCCTGCCTGTCGAGAAGGGCGCGCATCTCGGGGTCGTGGGTGAACGTTTCGAATTTCGCACTCCGGACCGCCCAGCTGCCGGTGATCGACTTCAGTTCCTCCGTGGGCCGTCCTGCGTGGATGAAGATCTCCGTCACGCCAGGTTTGAGTTCTGCAAGACGCCGCATCCAGAAGGCCTTCACCGCCTCGGGTTTCGAGTAGCCCATGTCGTGGACGAAGTCGTCGGTGAACAGGATGCCGTCGGCCGCGAACGTCGCGCGCCAGTGCGGCATGCCGGCCTTGTCGAAATCCGCCTGGGCCGCCATCCGGACCGACAGGTCGAATTCCACGGCCAGCTGGCGGTAGACCTCCAGATAGGCTGGCTGGTATTGAAGCACGCCCATGTGTGAGTCGAGGTGGGTGACGTCGATCCCCGCCGCTAGGGCCTTGCGGATCTGGGCCCGCGATTCGATCAGGGCTTCCTTTGGCGAACCCTTCGCGTAAACTTAGGGAGCCTCGGTCCGGAAAAAGCCGTCGGGGTCGATCAGTCCCGGCACCTGGTCGCTCGAGGCGAAAGGGCCCCACCGGTAGCCCTTCCATTCCGGGGTCTGGACCAGATGCAGGCCGAAGTCGGGTCCCGGATGCGTGCGGGCAAACGCCGCGATCTCAGGGAACCAGGAGCAGGGAACCGTGATCGTTGCCGAGGTCATCAGGCCTTCCCGGAGGCAGTCCAAGGTTGCCTGGTTGGCGGTGTGGCACATCCCGGTGTCGTCGCCGTTGAGGATCAGGATCCGCTCGTCGGATCGGCATCCGAGGCGTTCGGCGAGAGTCTGGGCCTGGGTGGACAGCACGAGGAGGAGACCGGGAAGCAGGAGGCGCAGGAGGAGGTTCATTCGAAGGGTGGGCTTCTTGGGATATTCGGAAGGGCTCCCGGTGACAAGGATCCCCCCGATAGGTGCTGCGTGAGCTGGAACGCCTTGGAATCGGACAATCAAGAAATCCTGTCTTGTCGGTCGCTTGGTATGATCCTAGACCCATACCCATGCTTCCCGGCCCGATCTCCCGGAAGGCGTTCACCCTAATCGAACTGCTGGTCGTCATCGCGATCATCGCGATCCTTGCCGGGATGCTGTTGCCCGCGCTCGGCAAGGCCAAGGCCAAGGCCCTCACCATCCGGTGCAACAACAACCATCGCCAGATCGGCATCGGCTTGCACATCTACGCCGATGACCACCAGGACTTCTTCCCGATCTATTCCGACTGGGGGACGATGGGGGGGAAGACTGGCAGATTGACGATTCATGGCGGTTTCGTGGCCGTCAGCAATCGTCCGATGAACCAATACGTCCCGGCGTTCGAGAGCTGGCACTGTCCGGCCGACAAGGGGGATTCCCTGTGGCAGGCGGAGTTCAAGCCCAAGAAACTGAAGAGCTGCTATGACGCCTGGGGCAACAGCTACCTCACCGTCTGGGCCGTCGAGACGCTCCGTGTGAAACATGTGACCGGTGATTCCAAGGCGGCCAAGGGGTCGAAGGAGGCGCTGTCGATCAAGACGAGCGAGATCGCCAAGAGCGCCGCCAACAAGCTCATCCAGGGCGACTGGCCGTGGTGGGCCGACCGTCGGAAGGAGGATCCCATGAGCCAGTGGCACAACTACAAGGGTCAATACCGCATGAACGTCCTGTTCGGCGATGGCCACACCGAGTTCTTCGCCTTCCCGCAATCGGCCTACCAATGGAACTACACAGGCCCGGCACCCGATCCGTCCTTCACGTGGTGGTGACGGTCTGTCGATCGGGTTCGTCCCCTTTGGGTTGTTCGCCAAGGATTCACCGGCCGAATGCACTCCAGCTCCGACCCCTCCATCAGGTTCCCTGCCGCGCCGGGCTGTATTGGGCGTGGTAATGACCGCCGCCCGGTCCAAGCCGCAGTTCTTGTGGTGATGCTCCTGACCGGGTGTGGCCGACCTCCATCCGACGGTGCGTCGACCGCTGGGCCGCCTCGGCATCCAGCGACGGCTCCGCTCGACTACCTCGCGGTCCAGGGGCAGGGAAAGCGTCGGGCCGAGAACGTCGTCGCCCTGGCGCAGGTGCAGAAGGCGATCCAAGACTTCCAGGCCACCGAAAACCGCTGGCCGACTGATCTGGAGGAACTCGTCCGTGCGGGCCTGCTGGCTTCGGTTCCCGGGGTGCCGGCCGGACAACGGCTCGCCTACGACCCCGCCACCGGGGCCATCCGGATGGCCCCGGTGGCACGTTAGGTCGGCCCTGACACCTCGCCATCCGGGACACCGGGACACCGAGGCCCGAGGTCTCCTAGGCGGGGTTTGGCAGGGACCGCGAGCTGTACAGGACTCCGGCAAAGGCTCAGCCTGTTGCGCGACCCTCGAACTCGATCCGAGGGACCTCGCATACCGCTGATGCCATGGAACTCCGAAGAGCCATCCCGACCCCACCCGCTGCCGTTTGCTGCGCCCTCGCCGCGTCGATGCTGTTGTCCCCGGCCATCCAGGCGGCGCCCGATCTTCCAGAGTTGTCGGTTGACGCAACGGGTCCGGCCGGCGTCGCCCTCGGTGGAGATGCCGACTGCGCCCTGTTGGTCAGGAACCTCGGCAAGGCGACGGCACGGAGCGTCCTGGTCACCGACCGGATCCCAGCGGGGCTTGGTGGCGCCCGGGAGATTCCCTTCGTCGTGGGGGACCTTGCACCGGGGGAATCGCGGACGCTCAACGTCAGACTCAAGGGAGTCGACCGTGGACGCCATTGCCACATCGCCGTCGCGACGGCCTCCAACGCCTCGCCGGTCCAGGATGAGGCCTGTGTCACCGTCTTCCGTCCGTCCCTTCGTCTTACGGTCAACCCAGGGGCGCAGGAGCAGGTCGTGGGTCGCGAGGCCCCGGTTCTGCTCTCGGTTCTGAACGATGGAGATGTGGTGCATGAGGGTGCGACGCTCACCTTCGAGGCTCCACAACAGGTGGAGGTGGCCAGCGCACCGGGTGCAACCGTGGTGGGGAGGACCGTGACGTGGACCCTGGCCCCTCTGAAGCCGGGAGCTTCGAGCGGGATGCCGCTGGTTCTGACCTCGTCCCGAATCGGCAGCTGGTGTGGGAAGGTCCGTGCGATGGCGCCCGGCGGACTGGTCGAGGTCCTGGAAATCTGCCCGGTTTGGAAGGGGCTCGGAGCCCTGCTGGTGGAGTTCGTGGATGTCTCCGATCCCGTGCCGCTGGGTGGGGAGGTGGGCTATGTCCTCCGCATCAGCAACCAGGGAAACGCAGACCTCACCAATCTCAATGCCAGTATCGATCTCGATGCCGAGACCGAGCCTGTCTCCAGCCCCCAGGGCACGATCGCCGGGAAAAAGGTGAAGTTTCCGCCCATCCCGAAGCTCGAGGCCGGACAGGGGGTCACGTTCAGCCTGACCGGGAGGGCCGTCTCGGAGGGCAAGGCCTACCAGAAGGCTTCGGTCACGGTCGACGGATTCAAGGACCCGGTCGAGGAGACCGAGGTCACCACGCTCTACTGAGGCTGCCTCGAACGGCGCACGCGGTCGGAGGTCGAGCCGGGCCCGTCCACCCAACGGATCCGCTAGGCCGAATCCGTGGGGTCATTGCGATGGCTGTCGTGCCGTGAAGCGGGTCTGTTCGATGAGCTCCCAGAACTTCGGATTGTCCGCGAGCGATGCATCCTCGTCGGCGCCAAGATTGGAGCGGAACAGGAAATCCTTGAGGGAATGCTTGCTGAGGATCCGGTGCACCACGATGCCGAGTGGATGGCGTTCGAAATAGATCCGGTACTCGCCCAGGCGGTAGCGCGTCAGGGTCCGGCCCTCCTTGGTCAGATGACCGTACTGTCCCTCCTCCCGCTGGAGTTCGTGAGAAAGCCCCCTGAACTGTCCAAGGATCTGGAGCTGGAGCTCCTTGGGCATCCGGGACAGCTCGGCGGCGCTCGTGGGATTGAAGATGATCTGGAACGGTTGCACCGGGGACGAGGCTAGGCCCAACGATGGGCGTGGTTCAAGGAATCGGGTTCCTGTCGACGGCGCGAGGAGATCGGAACCCGGTGGAGGGACGGGGACTCAGGCGGGTCGGGTCCTGGGCACGAACCTCAGGCGCTTGATGGTCTGCGCAGCCCGCGAGGATGGCTTCCTGCCGGACTCGGCGCGGGCCATGAACTCGGCCTGGGCGCGTCGGGGTCGCGCCTTGGGTCCCGGCGCCGGAACCACATAGGTGCCATCCGGCTGCAGCTGGCGGGCCTTGGTGTTGTCGGCCAGTTCGACGGCGAGGATCTCGGAGGCGATCTGGTCCCGCAGTCGCCCGTCCTCGATCGGAAACGCGACCTCGATCCGACGGTGGAGGTTCCGCGGCATCCAGTCGGCGCTGCCGACGAACACCTCTGGCCGTTGGGCATTCTCGAAGTGCCAGATCCGGGCGTGCTCCAGAAAGCGGTCGACGATGCTCCGGACCCGGATCCGTTCACTCAGGCCAGGCACGCCGGGACGGAGGCAGCAGATGCCACGGACGATGAGATCGATCTCCACGCCGGCATCCGAGGCACGGTAGAGGGCCTCGATCACCTCGGTGTCCACCAGTGCGTTCATCTTGGCGATGATCCTGGCGGGCAGCCCGCTTCGTGCGTGGGCCGCCTCGCGGTCGATCAGCTCCAGCAGGCGCTTCAGCATCGCGTGGGGCGCCACGAGGAGACGCCGCATGGGCTGCGGATGGCAGATGCCGGTCAGAAGGTTGAACAGGTCGGTGCCGTCCGCCCCCAGCTCAGGACGGCATGACAGCAGGCTGAGGTCGGTGTAGAGGCGTGCTGTGTTGGGGTTGTAGTTGCCGGTTCCCAGATGGACGTACCGGCGGATCCCGTCGTCGTCGGCCCGCACCACAAGGGTGACCTTGGAGTGCACCTTGTAGCCGAAGATTCCGTAGATGACATGGACCCCCGCTTCCTCGAGGGCCCGGGCCCAGCGGATGTTGTTGGCCTCGTCGAACCGGGCCTTGAGCTCCACCACGGCGGTGACCTGCTTGCCGTTCTTCACGGCATTCATCAGGGCACCCACAATCCGGGGATCCCCTCCGGTCCGGTAGAGTGTCTGCTTGATCGCCAGCACTTTCGGATCCGCCGCGGCCTGCTCGAGGAATTCCACCACGGTCCCAAAGTGGTCATAGGGATGGCGGAGCAGGATGTCGCGCTTCCGGATCGCAGCGAAAAGGTCGTTTCCCGAACGCAGCTCCGGCGCAACGGAACCGACGAACGTGGGGTCCCGTAGCTCGGGTGAGTGATCCCCTTCGAGCACCGCCATGAGCCGGGTGGGATTGAGCGGGCTATCGACCACGTAGAGGTCCTCCGCCCCAAGTCCCACATGTTCCATCAGCGAACGGCGGATGTCCTCCGGACAGTCGACGGACACCTCGAGTCGGACGGCCGCCCCGCGTTTGCGCTTGTCCAGTTCGTGCTCCACGGCACGGAGCAGGTTCGGCACCTCCTCCTCGTCGATGTACAGCTCGCTGTTCCGGGTCACCCGGAAGCTCCAGCACCCCTCGAGGGTCATCCCGGGAAAGAGATCCGCTAGGTGCTGGCTGATGAGATGGCTGAGGAAGACGAATTCCTTGCCCGTGCGCCGGTCGGGCAGCTCCACCAGTCGTGGCAGTCCCCGGGGGACCTGGACCACGGCGAGCCATCGGCGGAGCTGTCCATGAAACATGCCGTGCAGTCGGACGATCAGGTTCAGCGACTTGTTGAGGAGCTGGGGAAAGGGGTGCGATGGATCGATGGCGAGGGGAGTGAGGACCGGTGAGACGCTTTCCCGGTAGTAGGTCTCGAGCCATTCCCGGTCGGCCACCGGCACCTCCGAGGGCTCCAGGAACCGGATTCCGTGTCGGTCCAGGGCAGGCCGGATCTCCTCACGCCAGCAGCGATTGGCATCGCCGATGAGACGGCCCACTCGATCCCGGACCCTTTGGAGGGTCTGTGCGGCAGTGAAGCCGTCCGGGGTGGGCTCGGACAGGCCCTCGGAAACCATCTGCTTGAGACCGGCGACACGGACCTCGAAGAACTCATCGAGGTTCGAGTTGACGATGCAGAAGAACTTCAGGCGTTCGAGCAGGGGGTTCCGCCCGTCCAGGGCCTCGTCGAGCACGCGCTGGTTGAACTCCAGCCAGCTCAGTTCCCGGTTGAAGAACCGGGTCTCCCCGCGGGTTGGGCGGGTTTTCCTGGCGGCAGGCACGGAGCGTCGGGGAGGTGGCATGTTGTGGGTCGATGCGGGCGGATTGGCGAAGGGAACCGGCGTGGGAAGGGGCCACCCCGAGCTGAACCCTCAACCTTCCCCGCCCCACCCCTGGCCCTCCGCCCTGGGCTCTGTGCTACTCCATGTGGGCGATCATGTTGTCGCCGAAGGCCGAGCACTTGATTTCCGTCGCGCCCTCCATGAGTCGCGCGAAGTCGTAGGTGACCCGCTTGCTGCCGATCGCCCCGTTCAGGCCCTTGAGGACCAGGTCGGCGGCCTCGGACCACCCGAGGTGGCGCAGCATCATCTCCCCGCTGAGGACGACCGAACCCGGGTTCACGACATCCTTGCCCGCATACTTCGGGGCAGTGCCGTGGGTGGCCTCGAAGATGGCGTGACCGGTCACATAGTTGATGTTGCCGCCGGGCGCGATGCCGATGCCGCCCACCTGGGCTGCGAGCGCATCACTCAGGTAGTCCCCGTTGAGGTTGAGCGTGGCGATGACGTCGAAATCGGTCGGACGCGTCAGCACCTGCTGCAGCGTGATGTCGGCGATGGAGTCCTTGATGACGATGCCGGCACCGGGCTTGCCCTCGGGGATCCGGCACCACGGGCCGCCGTCGATCTCGACCGCACCAAAGAGTTCCTTGGCGATCTGGTAGCCCCAGTCGCGGAAGCCGCCCTCGGTGAACTTCATGATGTTGCCCTTGTGGACGAGAGTGACCGACTTGCGGTTGTTCCGGATCGCGTACTCGATGGCGCTCTGGATGAGCCGGGCGCTCCCGGAGAAGCTGACCGGCTTGATGCCCACCCCGACTTGGACGTCGGTCGGCATCGAGGTGTTGCCGGCGCTCTCCCAGTATCCCTTGGCGGCGTCCACCGTACCGAAGCGGATCTTGGAGAACTGTTTCGGGAACTCCTTGGCGAGGAAGTCGAGGACCTTCTGGGCCTCGGGCGTGCCGGCGGCGTACTCGATGCCCGCGTAGATGTCCTCGGTGTTCTCACGGAAGATCACCATGTCGACCTTCTCGGGATGCTTCACCGGGCTGGGCACACCTGTGAAATACTGCACCGGGCGGAGGCAGACGTAGAGGTCGAGCATCTGCCGGAGGGCGACGTTGAGGGACCGGATCCCGCCACCAACGGGGGTGGTCAGCGGCCCCTTGATGCCGACGAGGAACTCGCGGAAGGCGTTGACCGTGTCGTCGGGCAGCCAGTTGTTGAACCGCTTGAAGCTCTCCTCGCCTGCGAACACCTCCATCCAGGCGATGGCCCGCTTGCCTCCGTAGGCCTTCTGCACGGCGGCGTCGAGGACCCGGACCGAGGCGGCCCAGATGTCGGGCCCGGTGCCATCGCCCCGGATGAATGGGATGATCGG
>Ga0194134_10006203_pt1 | contig 10866 bp, 13 predicted proteins | sample TA2KigOff0mmetaG_FD_148602 | JGI IMG/M metagenome (GOLD analysis project Ga0194134, IMG submission 148602) | Freshwater microbial communities from Lake Tanganyika, Tanzania - TA2015056 Kigoma Offshore 0m | ecosystem: Environmental > Aquatic > Freshwater > Lake | place: Tanzania: Lake Tanganyika... | reverse complement strand
TCGGTGGTTTACATCATTTCCAAGGGCCACGAGCTGCACCTGCAGGCCCAAAGGCAGGCACATCATCCCTGCACCATCGGTCAAGGAGTCTCCTGCCACCCCCCCCAAAACAGGTGAACGCGAGACCCCTATGATCTCGAGCGATCAAGTCGGAAATACTTTCCCTATGCCACACCGCCACCTTCAATTCCTGATCGACCAATTCGGTCTGGTCACGACCGCCTGGTTCATCCGCCTGATGAAAAGCGGCACACCGCCAGAGCAGCTTGCCGGCTATTGCGTACCGGATCCGCGGGACAGCAGGCGGGATGGCGTATTGCGGGCGCTGCAGTATGCCGGCACGGTGCCCGACTCGGCGCTGCCGGAGAACATCCGCACCGCTATCCGCCCATGACTCAGCGTTCCTATGCGGAGCATTCCGGCCTGACGACCGGCTATGTCACGATGTTGGTCAAGAAGGGGATGCCGATGGACAGCATTGAGGCGGCCGATGCCTGGCGTGCTCGGAACATCCGGGCCAAGAACATCCGGCGCCCTACCGACACCATCCCGGAGGAAGGCACCGCCGTGGAGCAGGAAGGCCCCTACCGTCCTGCGGAGGCCTCGACCCCTATCGACACCGCCACCGCGGCCACGGACTCGCCGGAGGGCGCCTACGAGCGCCAGCGGCAGATTGAGCGTGCGGCCTATGATCTGGCGGTCGAGGCCTTGCGTCACCGTCGGGCGGATGCCGGGCGCCTGGTTGCGATCCATGCGGCCGCGGCCAAGAACCTGACCAGCGCCCGGGACGAGGTGACGGCGCAGGCCGAGAAGGAGCGGCGGCTTGTCTCCGGCGACTGGGTGAAGCGGGTGATGCAGGAGCACGACGGCGCGGTGGCTTCCCTGCTCAAGGCCATGCCGAAGCAGCTTTCCGGGCGGATCGCTCCGCATGACCCCGAGCACGCCGAGCGGGAGCTCAACCGCTGGGTGCAGGAGGTGGCGCTCAAGACCCTTCACCAGACCGATCCATGGAAATGACCTACCAGCTCCACTTGGGCGACTGCCTCGAGGTGATGCGAACGCTGCCGGATTGCAGCGTCGATGCCGTCGTCACCGACCCGCCCTATGGGCTCTCATTCATGGGAAAAAAGTGGGACTACGACGTGCCCGGCGTCGAGGTCTGGGCCGAGTGCCTGCGCGTACTCAAGCCGGGCGGGCATCTGCTGGCGTTCGCGGGGACACGCACGCAACACCGCATGGCGTGCAACATTGAGGATGCAGGCTTTGACATCCGCGACATGATCGCTTGGATCTATGGGTCCGGATTCCCGAAGTCGCTGGACGTGAGCAAGGCGATTGACAAAGCGGCGGGGGAGGAGCGTGAAAAGGTGAGGCACAAACCGCGCTCAGAAACAAGCGGGACAATGAGCGGATCGTCCGATACCCGCCCGTGGATTGAGCGCAGTCGAGAGGTTGGCTACCACGAAGTTGACGGCCCGGTCCCCGTGACCGAAGCCGCCAAGCAATGGTCCGGCTGGGGCACGGCGCTCAAGCCGGCCATGGAGCCGATCACCGTCGCCCGCAAGCCGCTCGACGGCACCGTTGCCGAGAACGTCCTGGCGCACGGCACGGGCGCGATCAATGTGGACGGGTGCAGGGTAGGGACGGAGGCGGTGACGATTAACACATGGAATGATGGCGCAAAGCCATTTGGCGGGGGTGCGGGGCATGAATACACAGGCCGCACCGTGCAAGGCCGCTGGCCCGCGAACCTGATACACGACGGCAGCGACGAGGTGGTGGGGCTGTTTCCGGAGACGGGGCCAGCAAAGGCGGCGGCAAGGGGCGGCACGAATCCAAACCCGATGGACTGGGGCAACGGCAGAGCGGATGGTGATATCGTAAAGGGCCACAACGACGCCGGAGGCTCCGCCGCCCGGTTCTTTTACTGCGCGAAGGCGTCGGGTGAGAATCGGGGCAATCACATCAAGGGTGCGCTTCCGCTTTTCGGGATTGAGGAGGAGGTCTGGCGAAACAACCACCCCACCGTCAAGCCGACCGACCTGATGCAGTATCTCTGCCGCCTTGTCACGCCGCCCGGTGGCGTGGTTCTTGACCCATTCATGGGCAGCGGTTCGACGGGCAAAGCGGCAATCCTCGAAGGATTCCGCTTCATCGGCATTGAACGCGACCCGGAATACCACAAGATCGCCATGGCCAGAATGTCCAACCAACACGAAGGGCGCCTTCTGTGAACCTAACCGATTTGCAGCGCAGCCTGCTCGACTATCGGCGCAACCTCTACCGCCCGACCCCGCAGCAGACGGTGGTCGAATGGTCCGAGGCCAACCTCAAGCTGACGGCCAGGCAGACCGAGCATCCCGGGCCGTTCTCGACCAGCGTCCGCCCCTACACCCGGGAGCCCATGGAGGACTGGAAGAACCCGGGCGTCTCCGAGGTCACGCTCTGCTGGGGCTCCCAGACATCGAAGACGACTACCCTGATGGCAGGTCTGGCGTGGCTGATCGCCAACGAGCCCAGCCCGGCCCTGTGGCTGATGCCGTCGGAGCATCTGGCTCGGTCGTTCTCAAAGAGCCGCTGGATGCCGATGTTGGAGGACAGCCCGGCCATGCTCGAATGCTTCCCGGCAGAGTCTGATAAAATCACCAACCTGGAGCAGAACTTCACCCGGTCGACGCTGACCTTCGTCGGCTCCAACAGCCCGGCCAATCTGGCATCCCGTCCGGTCCGAGTGCTGATCGCCGACGAGGTGGACAAGTTCGCCGAGGCCACGGCCAAGGAGGCCGATGCCCTCGACCTGGCCGAGCAGCGCCTCAAGTCGTTCTCATCGTCGAAGGCCTTTATGACATCGACGCCCACCGTCGTCGAAGGCCGGATCTGGCAGCGGTTCCTCCGCGGCGACCAGCGTCGGTTCTACATCCCATGCCCACATTGCCGGGAGCCCATCAAGCTGCTGTGGCCGCAGGTCACCTGGGAGGACGCCCGCACCGAGGATGGCAGGCATGATCTAGCCAAGATCCGGGCCTCGGCCCATTACGTCTGCCAGCTCTGCCAAGGGCGCATCACCGATGCCCACAAGGTGGCGGCACTACGGCATGGCCGGTGGATGCCGGAAAATGCTGGCGCTCTCCCGGGCGTCCGGTCCTACCACCTGTCGAGCCTCTACAGCCCGGACCGCAAATGCACCTGGGGTCATCTTGCGGTCAGCTTCCTCGAGGCCAAGGCCTCGATGGCCGGCCTGCAGGCCTTCATCAACGGCACCTTGGCGGAGCCATGGGAGCATCAGGACGTGCAGCAGGACCGCACCGAGACCGCCCAGATCGTCCGGGTCGACGGCGGCCGCCGCTACCTGACGGCGGATGTCCAGGCCGTCGCACCGTACCTCTGGTGGGTCTGCCGCGAGTGGAAGGACGGCAACAGCACGCTGGTGGCCGCGGGCCATGCCGACGACTTTGCCGCCCTTCGCCGGGTGCAGGTAAAGCTCGAGGTCCATGACATGGATGTCGGCATCGACTCCGGCTTCAACACCCAGACGGTCTACGATGCCTGTGCCGGCTATTCAACCACCACATCCAATCCGGTGACATTCCCTTGCGGCCTCCGGTATCCGCCGGAGGGAGGCCTCCGCAAGCCGATGATCATCGGCTGGATGCCGCTGAAAGGGCGGGAGGTGGGTGCCAGGTTCACTACCAAGGCCGGCGCGGTGCATCCATTCGGGATCTCCACGTCATCGTCGATGCGGACCGATGTCGTCCAGCCGCTCCTAGTCTTCGACACCGAGCACCTCCGGGAAATGCTGTCTCGCCTGCGAAAAGGCGACATCGACCGGGAGTGGGGCATCTCCGACGCCCCGGGCGAATGGCAGGTCGACGGCGCCTACTTGGCCGAGCCCGACCTGTATTGGCGCCATCTGGATTCGCACGTTCTACGTCCGCAGGCCAACCGAGCCGGCCGGATCAAGCACGTCTGGATGAAGCGAAATCAGAAATGGCCGGATCACCTTCACGACTGCGAAATCATGCAGCTCGCCATGGTCATGCTTTGGAACGATCTCATCCCGCAGGATTCTGTGCTAACCGCTTGATCTTCCGGTCCTGACCCGCATCGTCCGCGGCGTGTTCACGTTTACCGTGTCCATCAAGCGGGCCTATCTCCGCAGCGTCTACAGCGCCCTCGGAGGCGCGACGCTCTTGGACGCCCTGACGTCGAAGGTGATTGCCGCGGCCTCGGTGATCGAGTCCGGCCAGGTCGTCCGGTCGACGTCTTCCTCCGATGTCTCGGTGGAGTTCGCCGAGCCGGGCAAGGGCGCCCCGACGCCCTCCGAGATGGTCGAGATGTGGGAGTCGTTGATCGGCGACTATGATCTCGCCGTCGATCTTCTCGACCAGGACGGCATCTCCAGCCCGACCGATGCGGAGATCTTTGACAAATTGATGGATGAGGTGCTGGTGGCCGTCACCTCCTATGGCGGCGACTTCTCCAACTTCCGTCGAGAGGGCACGATCCGCACCTCAATGACCTGATGGGCCTGATCACCGACATCTTGGCCAAGTTCCGGTCGGCGCCTGTCGACCGTTACGAGGGCGCGTCCAACAGCATCCGGCGCTCGTTCCTCGATACCTCCTACACCTCGGTGAGGTTCGATGTCACCAGCAGCACCAGGCAGCAGATCGTCCGAAAGTCCCGGTTCTTCGAGCAGAACAACGCGGTGATGAACCGGCTGGGCGACCTGTTCGAGAACTACACAGTCGGCAGCAACTTCTCCGTCCAGCCGGCCAGCTCTGATCCCGACTGGAACCTCCGAGCCAAGCGGGCCTGGGATATTTGGTCGAGATTTCCTGACATTGGGTCGAGACAATCGTTTGGCACATTGATGTCGCTCGCCGCCCGCGGGTGGTTCTACGATGGCGAATCGTTCATCCTCCTGACCCGCGGTGAGTCCGGTCGCCCTCGTCTGCAACTCATCGAGCCTCAGCAGGTAGCCACCCCGAATGGCCAGGAGAGCCAGCCCGACATTTTTGACGGCGTGCGGTTTGACCCGCGGACTGGTCGAGCCTTGTCCTATTTTTGCGGCCAAGAGCAGCAGCAAGGGCAGCTTTCCGACGTCCGGTCGATTTCGTCGGATTCGATCATTCACATCTTCGAGGCTCAGCGGGCTGGCCAGCTCCGCGGACTTCCTTTTGTGGCCTGCGTCATCAACGACCTGCACGACCTCGACGATCTCCAGAAGCTGGAAATGGAATCCTGCAAATTGGCCTCCAGCGTGGCGCAGATCATCAAGACCAGCTCCGGCGAAGTGCAGGCTACAAGCCTTCGGTCCGGTGTGGCCGGCAGCCAAGGCACCGCCCAGACCTATTACGAGAACATCTTTGGTTCGACGGTCAAGGTGCTCAAGACCGGAGACGAGTTCGAGCAGTTCCAAGCCGACCGCCCCAACGTCAACATGAGGGAATACTGGCGCAGCCTGACTGAAAAGGTTTGTGCCGGCGTCGGCATCCCCTACGTCCTGGTGTTCCCGGAAGGCATGCAGGGCACGGTCTACCGCGGCGCCTTGGACATGTCGTCGGTGTGGTTCCGTTCACGCCACCAGGTAATGGCCTCGGCCGCCCGCCGCATTTGGGAATACGTCATGGAATATGCCATCCGGGTGGACCCGACCCTACAGGACAGCCCGGACGACTGGTACGAGGTGGCGATCCAAGCTCCGCGGTCGCCGAATGTCGACGTCGGCCGCAACTCTGCCGCCCAGCTTGCCGAGCTAGAAGCTGGCATCACGACCTACGACGAGATCTACGGCGCCCGGGGCATCGACTGGCGGTCGGCCCTTGAGTCTAAGGCCCAGCAGGCAAAGCATATCCGAGACCTAGCGGTCAAATACGGCATCGACATCTCCGAGATCTCGACGGCCCAGAAGCTGCCTATTGCACCGGAGCCCGCCTTGCCGGCGGTCGAGGACACGCCTTCGGAAGAGCCCTTGCCAGATCCGATCCCTGCTGAAAATGCCGGGCAAGTTATTGCCAAGGCGACGACCCGGCGCAAACTGAAGGCGAAGAAGAAATGACGACTAAAGTCAACAACTGGCTTTCGTACAGCCCGCGGGCCTCGGCCTCTGAGCCAGCCATGCTCCAGATCTTCGATCAGATCGGCGAGGACTGGTTCGGTGGTTCCGGCATCTCGGCCAAGGCATTCTCTGATGCCCTGCAGTCGGTCGGCCAGGGCCCCCTGGTTGTCGAGATCAACAGCCCGGGCGGCAACGTCTGGGACGGTCTTGCCATCTACAACATGCTCCGCGGGCGCCAGGCCCCGGTGACCACCCGGGTGATCGGCATCGCTGCCTCCATTGCCTCGATCATCGCCCTTGCCGGTGATGACGTGGAGATCGCCGAGGCGGCGCTGTTTATGATCCACGACCCGTCCGGCATGGTGGCGGGCAGCTCCGATGACATGCGGAAGATGGCCGATGCACTCGATCAGCACGCCGAGGTGCTGGCCGGCATCTACGCCAAACGTACCGGCAGGACGACCGATTCAATCCGCAAGGCCATGAAGGCCGAGACTTGGTTTACCGCTGCCGAGGCGATCACCTTCGGCCTGGCCGACCGTTCCACCGAGCAGCTCGCCATGGCGGCCTGCTGGCATCCGCGGGCCGTCACCAAGACCGCGCCTCCGGCGGTCCGCGCGGCCTTGGACAAGGGCATCAAGCAGGTCGAGGATGGCTATGGCGGCGACGGCCTCGAGGATGTGACCCTCCGGGAGGCCTACGCCCTCAAAGCCGGCGAGGCACCATCTGAAGGAAAGATCCGCAAGGCCAATGCCTGGTGGGCCCGCAACGAGCGCTTCTTGGAAGCCGAGGCCAACACCCCGGCTGACGTTGCCGCCAACCTTTGGGGCGGTGCCGCAGGCCGTGACTGGTTCCGAGCCCTCTACGCGCAGCTCGAGCAGGAAGAGCTGGAGGATTCTGATGAATCCATCGACGACAAGATTTCGACCGACAGCACTTCCGCTGGCGGCGATGGCGCAACAACCGCGCCGACATCACAGACACCACACAACATGGAAACCAAGACCCCTGATCCCGTGGTGCCGGCCGCTTTGCCTGCGCCGGCCCCTGCCGCCCCTACCGCGCTGGACATCGAGGCCATCGTCGCCAAGGCCATAGCTGCTGCCATCAGCGCTAAGGCCCCGACCGCGGCGCCGGCTCCTGAGCCCGTCGCTCCGGTTCGCGTCGAGAACCTCGGCAACCCGTTGCTCGAGCAGCACAAGAAGTTTCAAGCCGGTGCCAAGCGGCGTGACTTCCTGATCCAGAACCACTCCGAGCTGCTCCGCCAATCGGTCATCCACGCCCCGCAGAACGCCAACACGTTCGCTTCCGGCTTGGTTGTCGACTACCTCGCTGACGCCGTGATCACCGTGGCGGCCACCCGCCTGGCCTTGGTCAGCGCCTTCTCCCGCAACGTCGGCCTGGACAACCTCCGCCCCCGCGCCACGGTCCAGGTGAAAAAATACACCACCGGCACCGCCGCGCAGACCAACCCGTCGAGCTGGGAGACCAACAACGACAGCACGCTGGCCGCCACCTCGGTGACGGTGAATCAGATCGCCAAGAACTTCACCGTGACCCAGCAGGAGCTCAACCAGGGCTTCGCTCTGGCTGACTTGGCTGCTGGTTCGGCTGACCTGTTCGCCTACGGCATCAGCGACGTGCTGACCGCGCTGATGGTCTCCGGCAACTACGGCGCTGCCACGGTTATCGGCACCGCAGCGAACTTTGACACTTCTGACCTGCCTGCGATTCTGGCCCTAGCCAAGAACTACCGCTCGAAGAATCTGATTCTCGACGGTGGCCATCTGGCCCGTCTGCAGTTCTCTGCCGCGTCCAACACCTTCCCGGATGGCCGGTTCGAGGCCCTCAACAACGGCCGGTTCGGCTTCGACGTGATCGCCGAGAACAACCGCTGGACGTCTGCCGAGGCCAACACCGCCGGCTTCGTCTGCGGCCCGGATGCCATCGCCATCGCCGCCGGTCTGCCGGTCGGGATGATCGCTGGCGAGTTCCTCGAGCAGCGCACGGTCACGACCAACAACGGTCTCTCCTGCCTGTTGTCGGTCTGGTACAGCCGGGCGAGCCGCTCGCACATGGCGTCATACGACATCATGTTCGGCGCTGCTGCTGCAGATACCACCCAAGCCGAGGTCTTGGTCACCGCCTAATCGCCTGGACCATGAGAATCGCCACAACCATCTCGGTGGACCGCAACGGCAAGGCCAAGATTGTCGCCGGTCCCGAGGTCGATGCGTCTCTCCAGCGCAGCGACTTCAACACCGCGAATGTTCCCGAAGGAGGCAAGCTCATCCTGTGGATACAGGGAGCCCTGTGCCCTAAGATCCGCAAAGGATAAGCAGCTCAACCTGGGGGCCTCGGCAATCCGGCCGGGGCCCCCTAACCGAAAAACAAAATGGCCGTTCAAACTGATATTGCAACGCAGGATTCGATGGGACATCAGGGCTTTGCTCTGGTGACCAATACGTCTGCACAATCCGCTGGTTACATCGCCATCCAGATCGTCTCTGCTGCTGTATTCACCAGCATCAGCGGCACCGGCATCAGCGGGACTTGGACTGCGACGACCATTCCTGCCGGTTTCACCATCGTCGGCAAGATTTCGAGCTTCCAGCTCGCCAGCGGTTCCGTGATCGCATACCTCGCTCGCGCCTGATCCATGACGCTCTCGCTGTCGCTCAATCTCTCGACATCGGATGATGTCATTGAGGTCATATATCCAGCGATGGATCGTCAAATGATGCAGGAGGACGGCACGTCATTTGTTTTCCAAGAGGACGGCACTTCCAAAATCATCTTCTCACTCTCAACCGACTAACGCTCTCGACCCATGCCTGATTCTAAGATTACAGCCCTAACCTCAATCGGCACTTCAACCGATCCGGCCAATGATCCTCTGGTGCTGGTCGATGTTTCCGATACGTCGATGGCAGCGACCGGAACCACAAAGAAGGTGACGCTGAACAACCTGTTGTCATCGTCTCCAACTGCGACTGGAGCGTTTACTGTTTCCGGTCTGGTGACCGCCGGATCCGCCACCATCACCGGCGACCTGACCGTTGATACGAACGTGCTGAAGGTCGATTCGGCGAACAATCGGGTGGGTATTGGGACGGCGAGTCCGGCGACTACTCTTGATGTCAGAGGCGCAAACAATACCACGCAAGCGATTTTCACAGGAACCGTAAACCGTGGTCTTGTTATTGCAACACGCAGCGACGGCTTGGCAGACGACAGAACTGTTGTCTTCAATGCTGCGTACTCTATTGGAGCCTTGGGTCAGTTAGCTTTTCAAATTGCTGGCAGCGATAAGATGTTGCTCGACTACGCAGGCAACCTTGGCCTAGGGGTTACGCCGAGTGCGTGGAATAGCAGTTGGAAAGCGTTTCAATTTGGCTCTGGCGGCGCGATTTCTGGACATACTTCTGCATCGCTTCCTTGGCTTGTTGCTACTTCAAACGCGTTTATCAATAGCGCGGCTGATTTTAAGTTCATATACAACGGATACAGCACTCGCTATCTTGCGCGTGGTGATGACGGAACTCATTCTTGGTGGACTTCCAACAATGGTGTTGCCGGTGGAACAATTGCCTACACGCAGGCGATGACGCTGACGAGCGATGGGAATTTGTTGGTGGGGACGACGAATACAAATCCGGCTTACAATGCTGTTGATGGAATTTCTATCCAACCTGCTTTCTTGAGTGTTTCAAACACTACTGGAGTTGCTGGGGCATTTAACCGAAACAATGATGGAATTGTCCTGTATTTTACGAGAAATGGAACTGCTGTTGGAAATGTATCTGTCACTACAACCGGAACCACGTTCAACAGCACTTCAGACTATCGTTTGAAGGAGGCTGTCGCTCCGCTCTCCGGTGGTCTGGCTCGCGTCAATGCTCTCAAGCCTTCCGTCTACAAGTGGAAAGCCAATGGTTCCGCTGGTGAAGGCTTCTTGGCTCACGAATTGGCTGAGGTTGTTCCTGCTGCTGTGACTGGCGAAAAGGACGCTGTGAATTCCGATGGATCAATCAAAGCCCAGTCGATTGATATGTCTCGCGTGGTTCCGATCCTCGTCGCTGCCATCCAAGAACTGACCGCTCGCGTTCAAACCCTCGAAACCCGCTAATATGCCCACCCTCACTTGGCTCATCGAAACCCTCTGGGTTCGTCCCGTCGAAGGCTCTCTCACCGATGTCGTCGTCACCGCCGCATGGCGTTGCAACGGCACCGATGGCACCTATTCCGGCAGCGTCTACGCAACCGTGTCGTTTACCCCGCCCGATCCTTCGGCATTCATTCCGTATCCCAACCTCACGCAGGCCGATGTGCTGAACTGGGTCTGGACCAACGGCGTGGACAAGGACTCTGCGGAAGCCGCTGTGGTGCAGCAGATCGAGAACCAGAAGAATCCTCCGATCATCACGCCGCCGCTGCCGTGGCCGACTGGGGGCATCGACGCTTCGACGCTGACCGCTCCGCCGAAGCCTGTTGTTGTTGAACCTGCTGCTCCTGTGATCGAAGCTCCTGTCGCATGATCAACATCCCACTTACCGAGCAGCAGGTGCAGAGTCTGCTCCAGCTCATCGACATCGCAATCAAAGCTGGTGGCTACGCCAACGCCAAGGTCGGCGTTCCTCTGGCCGACATCATCCTCGACGCCGCCAACTCACAGAAAACCCAGTAGACCATGAACCTCCACGATACCATCCGCGACCTCAGTATCGGGATCGGTGGACCCGCTGGGGGCCTGCTCGTGGCCGGCATCGTCTCCGATCCTATGGTCGCCAACATCAGCGTCATCT
>Ga0194134_10006198_pt1 | contig 10876 bp, 8 predicted proteins | sample TA2KigOff0mmetaG_FD_148602 | JGI IMG/M metagenome (GOLD analysis project Ga0194134, IMG submission 148602) | Freshwater microbial communities from Lake Tanganyika, Tanzania - TA2015056 Kigoma Offshore 0m | ecosystem: Environmental > Aquatic > Freshwater > Lake | place: Tanzania: Lake Tanganyika... | reverse complement strand
AGCGGAATTGCTTGGGATGGCATTGACATAAACAGCAATCCCAATTTATGCCGGAAATAATAAGTGAAATATATATTATACTTTTTGAATTCAAATTCATATCATATTCATATCATATTCATATCAAATTCAAATTCATAAAGTATAATATTCTAACATTTTAACATTTTAACATTCTAACATTCTAACATTCTTAATAGAACCCCTGAATAGGTGCCTTGGCAGCAGGTGCGGAATCAGACACAAATACGCCAGCCTTCATTCCGCTATTAACGCACATAGAATAAAAGAGACGCATATGGAAATACATAAGAGCGGAATTAATTACGAGGCCAAAAAACAAGTACGCGAAATGTCCGGCATCCTTTGACTTGCTAGCGAACAAGAACAAATAATAAGCGAGTCCAATGGCAGAAATCAGAAGAACGAGAAACCCAATAATGGAGAGATAGTAATAATAAAGACAAAAATCCTTGTTAAGGGGAGAAAAAAGAGTCTGGAAAGTCATATTGGTATTGGTTGGTTGGTTGGAGGTGGTCGGGTAGTTTGTATATAATATGTAGTAATAAAAAATTAAATTCCTAAATCCGGCATAAACAAAAACGACATAAACATAATAATTCATCATTCAATAACATCATCACACCATCAAACACCCAAATACCCAAATACCCAAACACCCAAACACCCATATAATACGATACGCCGCCGCCGCACTATGGATAAAATCAACTTCAATGAAATACTGGGTAGAGAACAAATATACGAAAACATTAAACAATTTCTGTGCGAATTCCAAGAAAAAAAGAAAGACCTTACATTTAAACGAGGCATATACATATACGGTAATCCAGGCAGCGGAAAAACCGAGTTTGTAGTGCGACTATTGCGCGAATTAAACTACGATGTCATTAAATATGACGCCGGTGATATGCGAAACACAATGAAAATAGACGCCATTACCCAGCACAACATTTCGGATAAAAACATTATGTCGGTGTTTCAAAAAAAGGTGAAAAAGATTGTCATTGTTATGGACGAAATAGACGGAATGAACAGCGGAGACAAAGGCGGCATCAATTCCTTGATAAAATTAATCCGCCCAAAAAAGACAAAAAAACAGAAGCAGGAAGAAGTGACGATGAACCCGATTATATGTATCGGCAACTATTTCAACGACAAGAAAATAAAAGAATTAATGAAGGTGTGCTATACATATGAATTAAGCACGCCAACGCCGGGACAAATAAACCAAATGCTGGACATCGCCATTCCGTCGTTGAGAGATGACCCCCTTTTAAAATCAAATGTAACGGGGTTTGTTCAAGGCGATTTACGCAAATTTTCGTCCATTTACACAATGTACCAAAAACAGCAATCATCACTGAAAACCAATATCATACAAGCAATCTTTCAACCGAAGGCATACAATGAAGACAGTAAAAAGATAACACAAAAATTGATTAATACGCCGTATCCCATCACGGAGCATAATGCCCTTATCAACGAAACCGACCGCACCATTATTGGCTTGCTGTGGCACGAAAACATTGTGGATATTTTAGCAAAATTACCGAAGGATGTCAGCATTCCTTTTTACCAGAAGTTGCTAGACAACATTTGTTTAGCGGATTACATTGACCGCATAACATTTCAAGAACAGATTTGGTTGTTTAAAGAGATGAGTTCATTGATTAATACATTTTATAACAATTATTTACTACACAATGAATTTCCAAAACTGCCGAAATATAATCCGTCCGAAGTGCGATTTACCAAAGTGTTGACAAAATACAGCACCGAGTTTAATAATTTTTTATTTATTCAGCGCTTGTGTGTGCAACTTTCTATGGACCAAAAAGACTTGTTTTCGTTTTTTCATAGTTTAAGAACGCAGTATGACGACGAAGAAACCATACAATCCATGCTTGAAATCTACGAAATTAGCCGGTTGGACATTAATCGGATATACCGATATTTAGATAAATATGTGTTAAAGGCGGCAAGTAGCACAACCACCAATTGTCCTGAAACAGAAATGGAAATGGAAACGGAAATGGAAGATGATTGATTCCGCCCGCCCGCCGCGCAGCACGCAAGTGCGTTAAAACTATCATAAATTGATACTTAGGTATATCATATACATAAATATCAGTTTTACACTTTTACACTTTTACACTTTTACACTTTATTAAAAAATGGGAGCATCCATGTCATTAGATTCAAAATATTCCCTTGCGTTGGACTTTAATGTGGTGTGTTTGACAAACTACCCCGCTTCAAAGAAAGACGCAAATAACATCCGTTTAGAATACGAAGAAACAAAGGATAAACATAACAGCGATACCGATTCTTGTTCGGAATCATCCGGGTCAGCGACTGATGACGATGCCAGTGACGGGGATGACGATGACGCAGTAAATGAATTCAATGTATCCGTAAACAAGGAGGTAGCCGCATTGTTGCGGGCATACATTGGCACAAACGCATTTTTGGAATTGATTGATGACGCAACCACGGTTTCAATGGAAGAAGACGGCCACGCTCCTGGAACTGAATTAGTATTTGACACCTTGAAAACGGAGTATAACGACGACACCGGCGAAATATGCTTGTTTGGAAAGTGGAAATACATTTTACCAAAGGTGAAACGGGGGCGCAAAAACCGAACACACGGCGGCCACAACGGAGAACACGACCACTCGTCTGAACCGGCATCAACTTCTGCATACAAAACGGAAGAAGACGGCATATCGTTTTCAACCGTCAATGAAGCGGTGAAAACCAATCTCCTTCAATTAAGCGACGACCACGAATTTGTTATTAGCAATAAAAAGCAATTGTATTTGAAAATAAACAATGTATCAATGAACCAAGAATAAATATATTTTATTATATTCGTATGCGTATGCGTATATAATAAATGAATAAATGAATAAATGAATAAATGAATAAATGTATTGCGTTAGTGTTAGTGTTATTGTATTTGTGTATTATTACTCAACAAACCCGCCCTCATTGTTATAATTAGTTCTGTAAATGTCCGACCGTGATTGCCAGTTGTCAATAGATTCCTGTGAATATTTGCTACGGCGATGCGCCATTGCTTCGTAGGGTGAATCATAAAAATAGTTTGAAGGGTCGGCGTTGTTATAACAGCGCGCATCGCACACCTTCCACAAGATGTTTTCCTCCTTTGAACCAACCTTCCAGTTATATTTCACACCAGTGACCGCATTCACAATATAACTACCGAAATTATTGGAAGCAAAGGCTCTGCGACGGTTGCCGTTTTCTGCGCCAGCGGTTTTGGTGTTGTTAAAAAGAGTGTCTTCGTAATTATCAGCCATATTTATTATATTTATTACTAACTGTAAAAACGGCTTTATATCTTTTTATACAGTTATTACACGGGTTATTACACGGGTTATTACACGGGTTATTACACGGGTTATTACCACACGGATTATTACACGGAGGTTATTACACGGGTTATTACCACACGGGTTATTACACGGGTTATTATTCCTTGATTTTTTGTTTCAAATTATCAATTTCCATCCGCAATTCCAGGTTTTCACGAATGGCGTCTTCGTATTTCTTCATTAAATCTTGGGATATTTCAGAGTTTGCCGCCGCAGTTGTTTCGCTAATTTCAGTGATGGTCATAGTCGCGGGTCCTTGCGTTTGTGTTTGCCCTTGCGTTTGCCCTTGCCCTTGCGTTTGCGTTTGAAGATACGCGACTTGTGCGGTCAAGCGTTCTATTTCTTCCTTTTGCGAATGAATCAACCCAATGACTTGGTCGTTGGTGAGCGCAACGGGGTCTTTTCCGGGCACATGCATCAAAATGGAGCCATTTGTAGCCGGTGTATCACGCGCCGCTTGTTCTGTCATTTTGCGCCGTTCTTGTTCCATACGTGCGGTCTGCGCCATAACATCTGGCTTCATTTCGGGTCTTCCCGGCTCGTAATCCTTCAACACTTGGTCCAATTGAATCATATAGAAAAACTTCAAGTCTTTGTCTTTAATGAAGTCGCTAACCGTTTTACGGGATTCGCGCACAACTTGCGGATTGGGGTTTTCAAGCAACTTGCGTTTATCAAATGTGTTGTGCTCGTGCGAAAACACGAGAATCACTTTCATCGGGTCCAATTGAACAAACGGCACCGTGTAATTCTTTAAAAACGCTTTTTCTTCTGCCAGGCATGCGTCGTTTTCATATGCGTGGTCTTTCAACATTTCACGCCGGAATGCGAATGTGCCGGCAGTTGCGTGATTCGGTCCATACGGCCCAAACTGATACATCTTTCGGAGGTGTTTAAAATAAATGTAAATCTCACTGCTGCCGGCGCATAATGCTTGGGGGTTTTTTAGCAGCATATCCACCGCGTGTGACACGCGCTCCACCGCATAAAAATCGTCGTCATCAAAATACACAATAATGTCGCCCTTGGATTTTTGATGCATCAGGTTTCTTTTTTTCCCCAGAGGCATTTTGGTCTCATATTTGAAATATTTCACATTGGGGTGAGACGCCACCAAGTCTTCTATGGGGTCGGTTCCGTCGTCAATAATAATCCATTCCATTCGGTCCTTGGGATAGTCTTGATGGTCAAAGCATTTAAGCATTGCCGGAATAAATGGGCGACGATTGTATGTTGGGGTGCATACACTTACAAACGGGAGTTCCTTGTATTTAAAACTACCTGCCGCCGCTTTTTGAACGATGGATTTTCCCATACTATAAACAAAGTGCGGTTTTGTTTTGTTGTTTATAGTATATTACATTTTTTATTTATATGTTATTTTACATTATTTATTTTTTGTAAATGTGTAATTGCGCGTAAATGCTATTTAGGTGTTTAAATTCTTAAAATACACACGGGCTGCGTTAATGGGGCGCTGAATTGCGACAAAATACATAATCAAATACAATATGATTAGCCCAGTAATAAATCCAATCGCAGAAGTTTCATCCAATTCGGTGTATGCCAAATAAATCACCCATATATTGAAAATGAAAAAGAATATCGGCGCAAACATGGAATACAATTTAAAGTAGGACTCGCCGTGAAGAAGGGGGTACACCACAAAAGTTCCAATCATTTGGGCAAGCTGAACCATCCACGTAACGAAGACAATAAACATCGGAAGCATGAACATCGTGAGCAATGACCACGAAAATCCACTGCCCCATTCCACGGAGTCTCGTGTCTTCTGATAAAAGCAGCCAATCACTGCTATAAATGCGTTTATACCCATGCCTAACCCAAAAATAAGTGCGAGCAATGGTATTGGCGCCAACAAAATGAGAACCGGCGCCCACGAATCATACAATTCATTTGGCAACTTTTTAAACACGTTGCCGTACTTCTCAAACATCCACACCAACATTTTTCGCACCGTGGTAAATGTATATACAAAGGTGTTGTTCATATATTGCTTCATTCTGGTATATAAAATGCCGTCGCCCATTCCCGGTTTTTGGTTCTTGTCTGCAATAATGCTTTCTATTTTTTCTGCTTCTTGGCTGGTAACGCCGCCCAGTTTTTCCATTATCATCTCTAAATACCCGGCAATCTTGAAATAAAGGCCTTTGGCCGTTCCAATAGTAGGGTCGCCAACGTATTGTTTAAATGTTCCTTCGGTATCGCAGCCATTATTGTGGTCGCTATATGTTTCGCCATTATAACAATACGGCCATTTGGTGCGTTCGGTGGGAAACAACATATTCAAGTTTATCGCATTTTCACTTACGACCTTTTTTTCGGCAAAAAACGCCATGTTGGTGAGCAAAATACTCAATACAAACAATTCAATGAAAAAGGTGATAAAACTCATGAAAAATTTACCCCATTGCCCCATATTCAATGACTCTTCTAATGCCTTTGACGATTTCTTACGGTCGCTTTGCTTGGTATTTTGTTTTTCATTGTCCGGGGTGTCTTCGTCTTGGGTTTCGTCTTGGTCTTCGTCTTGGTCTTCGTCTTGGGTTTCGTCTTGGTCTTCGTCTTGGGTTTCGTCTTGGGTTTCGTCTTGGTCTTCTTGGTCATCCTCTACTACCGGCGCATTGCTATCTTCTGATGTATTATTCATAACGGTTTGTAAATACTAGAATATTTTAATTTTGATTTTTGATTTTTGAATTTTGATTTTTGATTTTTTAACAAAATACAAGGGAGGGGTATATATACTACTAAAATAATTTATCTAGCATACATTAACCCGCAATTTCCCGCCATAAATGTCAATATATTATATCTCTCTTCCATTAAAATCATATCATAGGTGTAGGTATAAATATTCCAAGTCGGTTTATTGACACCAATGACTTCTTTTGTAATGGGGTCGCAAATGGTCAGCACTTGGGCATATGGGTCCATCGGCGGGTAGTGTGTGCTTATTTCCAATTCAATTTGCGTAAATTTACTCATATTTATTGCGCCCGTGGGTTGCTGTTCCAAGGGGTCCGTATTCAAGCAAAAATTGTAGCAATACAGCCCGGGAGGCGCAGCGCCACTGGTGCGCGTATATTTTTCAATGTAATTATACACCCCCGCATCCAGCACATTTTCACGGTATTTTCCGTTCAATATAATCCCCATAGTTTGTAATATTTCGCGCTGGTTTTCGCTTTTAAAATCGCCGGTAATATGAATGCCGGTTCGGCGCAAATCAACCGGGTTTATACCGGGCCCAATTCCTGCTCCCGGCCCATTTTTGGGCAAGTCGGCAAACCCGGTAATCGTCCAACTGCCGTCATCATCCGCCGGAATAATGTCATACGGCAAATAATTATACGGCCAATTTGTGTAATTAGACCATTCATTCCGTTGATTCACGTCACTGCGTCTAAAATAAAACATCCAATTGGATACCATACCCAGCGAATTCTCTATTTTAACACGCCGGTTTCCGGTAATGTTGTTAAATTCCCAATCATACACGGCCTTGATTAAATACTGCTGTTTGTTGGCGGCAAACACCTTGGTTTCATCGCTGGAAAGGAAGCAGTACGTTGCCATAATATGGACATCCGCATTCCAATCGGTGCGACGGTCGGTGAAAGAGGTGTCCCGCAACGCAACGTCGGGTGGCGGCTGTAAAAACCGAAACAACTGATGTTCCGGCTGATTGAAGTCCGGGCGTATGGTCGGCCACCCGTTTTCGGCATCTAACACGTCACGAATCGTAAATAACTCTTGCACTGGGCGAAGCGTGACATCTATTTGAAGCATGTTGTATTGCAGGCACACCAGCGGAAACGCCATTGCGGCGCTCAATGTGAACCAAGCATTGATGGGGATGTATAGTTTTCGTCCTCGTATGGAGGGTTCGGCGCCTTGAACATTGGCGGTGTAGTATGCGTTTGGATATTGATTTATACGCGCACCGGAACACCCCGGATTATACAATTCAGGAACATTGCCGGTCATGTGGTTGTATTTCTCTTTTTTGGCGGTGTCAAAATCCCGCTGCGCCAGTGCCAGTAAATACCTGCCGCTGAACTTTTGGAGAATTTGCCCGCCAACAGAAATCACCACTTCCTTTATCATCTGCGACCCAATGTTTTCAATCCATTTGAATTCATACGGCGCCCACATATCATTTGCGGTTTTGGGCGGCATAATTGGACTCCATATTGTGGGAAGCGTGACTACCACATACGTGTCCATCAATAAATCGGCGTATCGTGGAACATAAAAAGTGAATTTGGATTCTTCGCTGAGGCGCAATTTACGCTGGCCGTCAAAGTCAATTCGGAACTTTTGAAGACCAAAATTCGTATATTTTTTATATGTGGATTTGAAAAATGATTTTTGTGGATTTGAATTTAATATAACATTTTGATTTCCAGTTGCCACTAAATTTAGTAGTCCTCCTGCCATTTCTATTAATATTCTGTATAAAAGAGGGGCGGTAAAAGAGGTGTTGTATATATTATAACATTTTATTATCTTTATAATATAACACCCCATCAATATCAACCAAATTCAACACCATTAAATATTATAAAAAATGATAAAACTAAAACTTACGCAGAGAGAATATGGTATTATAGGCATTATTTTAATCATTGTTGGTGTGTGGCAATTGTTGCGCATGTCAAAATATACAATTCAAGATTACCAGCGCCACTCTTTTTCAGCGCGGGCTTCTGAATATCCGGCAGCGGCTTCTACATCCTTACTCGCAGTTGAAGGGTTTGAAACTGAAACCGAAAACTCAACTTTACCGGCAATTGAATTACCCAGTATGCTTGTATCAACGCCGGTATCAGCAGCGTCAGAAACCGCCATTCGCGAAGGTTTAGAAAACAAAACAGATTCGCCTGGAATATCAAATGTTAATTTTCGCGATGCCCAAAGCAAATACAAACTGAAAGACTATTATGTGAAAACGGCATACAATTGTTTCAATGGCGAAGATTACAAAAATTCTAATGTGAGTTATGACGCGTTGCGCTACTGCTTGGAACGAGGGGTGCGGTGCTTGGATTTTGAAGTATGGTCGGTTAATAATGAGCCGGTGATTGCATCATCTTCTGAGGATTCATTTTATTACAAAGAAACATACAATCACCTGCAATTTAGTGAAGCAATTGAAACAATTGGAGATTACGCATTTTCTAATTCAATCAGTCCCAATCCACTGGACCCCCTTATTTTACACATCCGGTTTAGAAGTCAAAACGCAACAATGTATGAAAAGATGGCGGAAATTATGTCTAAGAGCAGCATTATTACGCCGCGCTTAATGGGTGCGGTTTATTCCAGAGAGAACCGCAAAAATGATTTTGGAAATGTAGCACTGAAAGATTTAATGGGAAAGGTCATCATTATGACGGATGGAACCAATGACGTGTTTCGCCGCACAAAAATGCACGAATTCATTAATATGACCTCTTCCACGCTGTTCTTAGAAAAGAAAACATTTACCGAGGTGAAAAACATCGGCAATCCGCAATTATTTAAAGAACACAACAAAAAATACATGTGTATTGTGTTGCCGGAACGCGGCGCTAGACCCGAAAACAAGACCGCCATTCCAGCGATGGATTCGTGGGGGTGCCAACTGGTGGCAATGTGTTTTCAAACCTCCGCACAAGACGACAAATTAGAGGTATATGAAGACAAATTTAAATCGGTGGGCTACGCGTTTGTATTGAAGCCGGAAGAATTGCGTTATGTTCCAATCAAGATTGCGCCACCCAAACCGGTTAATCCCGCGTATTCTTATGCCAATCGTGAGTTTTCTGTGCCGGGCGGCGGGTTTAACATTTAACATATAACGTTTAACATATTGGTATATTGGTAGGTAAATAGGTAAATAGGTAAATAGGTAAATAAAAAATCATCTTTGATATATATAGCATCATAATATCGCATCATTATATATATCAAAATCAAAATGTTCCCCTATTTTGAAAACGAGGATTACGAAAAAAAAGAACTAGAAATATTAAAAAAAGCGGTAGGCATCCTTGAAGAAAAAAAGGGAAAAGAAATAATCCAAAATGAAGAAGTCCAGAAAATAATAAAAACCGTGGAAAATTTTATCAAACGAAAAAACTTGTTTTGCTACGGCGGAACCGCAATCAACGCCATTTTACCGGAAAAAGACAAATTTTATAACAAGGAAATTGAATTACCGGACTATGACTTTTATTCTTCCAATGCGTTAAAAGATGCCAAAGAGTTGGCGGACATTTTCTACAAGGCAGGGTATAATGAAGTAGAAGCAAAAGCGGGGGTTCATCACGGCACATACAAGGTATTCGTAAATTACATGGGCATTGCCGACATCACCCAAATGGACGAAGCCTTGTTTCTTAAATTAAGAAAATCCGCAATTAAGGTGGATGGTATTCAATACGCCCCGCCGAACTTTCTTCGCATGGCAATGTATTTAGAATTATCACGTCCAAGCGGCGATGTTTCACGCTGGGAAAAGGTCCAAACGCGCCTAACCCTCTTGAACAATAATTACCCGCTTAAAGGGTATGCGTGCAACAAAGTGGATTTTCAGCGCCCGTTTTCACAAGAAAAAGATAAATCGGCGCAAGAACAAATATACCAGCACATTCGCGACGCGTTCATTAAACACAAAGCCGTGTTTTTAGGCGGTTATGCCAACATATTGTATTCAAAATATATGCCCAAGAAACTGCGTAAAATCGTGGAAAAAGTCCCGGATTTTGATGTGCTGTCTGAAAATCCGGAAGAGTTGTGCCAATATATAAAGTCGCACTTGACAGACGCAGGGTACACCGCGGTAAAAATTGTGAAGCACCCCGGCATTGGCGAAGTGATTTCTACTCATTACGAAATCAAGGTTGGCGAAGAAACTATTTCGTTTGTATATTCGCCGTTGGCGTGTCACAGTTATAATACAGTCCACTTGAATGGCGAAGATGTGCGGGTTGCCACCATTGAAACCATGCTTAGTTTTTATTTGGCATTTATTTATGCGGACCGAGTGTATTATGACGAAAACCGGATTTTATGCATGAGCCAATTTCTATACGACTTGCGTTTAAAGAACCGTCTATCAGACAGCGGGCTATTGAAGAGATTTAGCACCGATTGTTATGGAAAACAGGAAACACTGGATGATATGAAAAATGAAAAAAAGGAAATGTATGAGCGGTTGAAAGACGATAAAACCAGCGAACAATATGAATCGTGGTTTTTGAAATATGTTCCATTGGAGGAGCATGCGTCAAAGTCAAAGTCAAAGTCAAAGTCCAAACCAAAAACCAAAAAATCATTAAGTTATGGCACAATTTTTAAATCCAAATCCAAATCCGAATCAAACTCAAAATCCAAGTCCAATTCCAAATCCGAATCCAAATCCAAATCCAAATCAAACTCCT
>Ga0194134_10006197_pt1 | contig 10876 bp, 9 predicted proteins | sample TA2KigOff0mmetaG_FD_148602 | JGI IMG/M metagenome (GOLD analysis project Ga0194134, IMG submission 148602) | Freshwater microbial communities from Lake Tanganyika, Tanzania - TA2015056 Kigoma Offshore 0m | ecosystem: Environmental > Aquatic > Freshwater > Lake | place: Tanzania: Lake Tanganyika... | reverse complement strand
ACGCCGTTGCAGTGTGCCATCCCGAACGCGCTGTTCTCGATGCGTCGGCACTCACTGCACTCGAGTGCGAGATCGTCGCGCCGAAGTCGTTGCTTGATTCGATTGGCGTCAACGTGAAGAACTTGCGAGATGTCGGTTACCGAGTTGCTTCCGGCCAGATGACACTCGAGCGTGATGGAGTCGTCATCCCTCATCCAGTCGTCGCTGGGTATGTATTCGCAATCTTGGGTGTGGGTGACGCAAAACGAGTGCTGTTGGCCGGCTTTGACGGCTATACCGATGCCGACCCTCGACACATCATGATGCAAGAGTCACTCGACTGCTTCCGCCTTGCCCACCCGACTACATCAGTGGTGGCCATCACGCGATCTACCTACCAGGTAGCACAACGGTCGATGTTCGCCCCGCTGTGACGAGGCCCCGACGTTGACGCATTCGCTCGTCGTCATCCCGGCGCGATACGCATCCAGCCGTTTCCCTGGTAAGGCCCTCGCAGATTTGGGCGGTAAGACCGTTCTTCGACGCTGCTATGAACAGGTGCGACAAGTGGTAGAGCCCGAGCGCATCATCGTTGCCACCGATGACGACCGAATTGTCGACGAATGCAGTCAACACAACATGCTCGTTGAGATGACCAGCCCCGATTGCTTGACGGGCACCGACCGCGTTGCGGAGGTTGCACGGCGAATACAGGCCGACTGGTATGTGAATGTACAAGGCGACGAGCCATTCCTCGATCCCGCGGGCCTACGGGAAGTCATCTCGGCAACCCAATGTGCCGCTCCCGACGTTTCCGTCATCAACGCATTCTCGGCAATCACCGAGGAAGGCGATTTTAGAAGTACCACGGTGCCGAAGGTGGTGATTGACTCACAGCAGCGCCTGCTCTACATGAGTCGAGCGGCGATACCAACCACCAAACAACTCGGTTTTCACGGTGCACGTCGTCAGATTGGGTTGTACGCGTTTCGTCCACAGGCACTGCAGGTGTTCTCCCGGCAACGAGAAAAGACGCCACTCGAGCAGCTCGAAGACATCGAGATCTTACGATTTGTCGAACTCGGCTTGTCAGTTCAGATGATCGAAGTTGATTCGGTGGGCATAGCAATCGATACGCCAGAAGACCTCGCCCGAGCCCGACGACACCTCGGCGTCAGATAACTCAACTACGCGGCATCGATGTCATCACGTCGGCTACGAGCGCGTGCCAACGCGGTAATCGTTCGTCAGTATTGAAATACCGCGAGACCGGCGGGCTCTCATTGCGTCGGCTATCGGTGGCAGCCAACCAATGCACCGCATCCGTTGCGTCAATTGCAAGATGGAAGAAATCGCCTTCTTCGATTGGGGTCATCGACAAGCCACTGATCTCGGCAAACGAGCACGACGGAACTCCGGCCAAGTAGGTGTCGAGTGGCGCAGCACTTCCCACCATGAGCGCGGCATCAACCGAGCGGGCCAGCTCGTGCAGTGGTTGGTTACTCCACTCGAGAAATGGGTGAACCAAATCGTTGGGTCGACGGCACTGTGGGTGCCACTTCACTACCAGTTTTCGTTCAATACCATTCGAGGTCGCGGCGTTGATCAGGTCGGCGAGCTGCTTTGCGGACGCTTGGCAATCAGCACCGCCCACCACGAGCCAGCGACGGTCTCTCGGCGTGGTCGAGGCCGCTCGCTTGCCGGCAACTTCCGCAGCTTCACCAAGTTGCTGGTACCGCAACGCTTCAACGCGATGGAGAGCCACACCACGCTGCTGCAATTCGTCGTGGTCGTGCTGACCATGTACCGCCAAGCACTGCGGTGCTGCCTCATTGAGGAATGTATGTGCCCGCAGATCCCACGGGCGCATCATCGTATGGACATACGGAATCCATCGTGCGCCAGCTGCGTCGAGCTGACGTGTGAGGCACGACTCCCAACTTTGTCCCTCAAACGCAAGTACCCAGAGTTGAGTTCGTTGATTGTCAGCGACCAGCCTTCGTGCAAACTCGCTCACCAGGCAACTCCGCACGGCATGTGAGCCAAATACCGACCGCGCATACTTCGCACTCCACCATCGCCACAGTCGGTGTGCATCCGGATGAGCCGAAGTTTCGATGCCGACCTTTGAGGGTTTCGGAGCGCGTCGGATAATCGACAGCCATGTTCGGAGTGCACCCAACCACGTCGAAAAACCGTGGTAGTCGGCAAACAGCACATGGTGTGGATCGCGAGATGTCAATGCGTTGAATGCCTCGCGCACATTACTTGGGGGCACGGTTACTGGGCCGTCAGCATGCAGATGTGCAAAGCCAACTGTGTATCCGGCATCACGCAGCGCATTCGGCAACGCGCGAAAGTAGGGAGACGACCAGTTCTCTGGACGCTGCTCATCGACGACGACTGTCGACGGCCAGTACTCAACGAAGATGATGTCGGCGTCCAGTGAGTCACTGGTTGTCCGCTTTATCGCATGAAGCAACGCACGCGACCACGCGGCCACCGAGCGCAACTGAACGCCCAGTCGTGTGGTTTGCAAAGTTCGTCTACGTCGTAGCTTTTCTGTTTGATAGTCATCGAGTATTTGCTGCTCAACGAGTGCGCCGATTTGGTCGAACAACGTCGAATCGCGCCACAAACTGCTTTCGCGAAGTTCGCTGGCAGCCCACAAGTCGGTGTTACCGCAGCGCAGAGATTCGCGAACGCGAACACCGCGAATTTCTACATCGCCAACAGCTCGAAGTGCCGCAAGATACCTCGTGATCACGGCTTGTCGTTGAGCGAAGTTCATGCGTTCAGAGCGTGCTCATGCGTAGGCATCATGTGGCGGAAGGGGTGGGATTTGAACCCACGGTAGGCATACACCCACAACGGTTTTCGAGACCGTCCCATTCGGCCGCTCTGGCACCCTTCCGTCTGTCAACGCTATCTGCGTAGATCTGCGGGCAACCATCGCTCGTCAACGATGACCGACTCACCACAGATGGTGTTAGCGAAAAGGTGAATCGAACTCGTTGAACATCGGCAGCGACATGTCACGTTGTGACACGATCGGAGACTGTGCAGTCCACTCGCATCCGAAACTGTTCCAACGAACCCCAGAGTCACTTTCTGGTGCGTAGTCACACTCCTGGGCGTAATTGACGACGGCTTCCTCGCTCAGCACCTCGAAACCGTTCGCGCAACCAACGGGGATGAAGAGCAGCCCGGTGGTGTTGTCCATCTCAAAGACCACATGTTCGCCGTACGTCGGGCTGTTGGATCGCAGGTCAACGACAACATCACGAATCTGTCCTGCGGTGATCCAGATGACCTTGGCACCTTGAAATGGGGGGAGTTGTAGATGCATGCCTCGAATGACGCCCCGTCGGGAACGATTCCAGAAGATTTCACGCACGTGAAAGTCGTAGCCCATCGACGAGCGAATCGGGGCCGAGAGCACCTTGGAGAAACTGCCACGCTCGTCAGCCGAATGAATAGCGGGCCAGCGGGTGCAGCCAGGAATCTCGCTTGCTCGACCTAGCCCACTCATCGAGGTACCAACAACATCGAGTCTGGGTATGCACTCAGCCGTGAATCGTGCATACTGTGGCACAACGGGGACTGACGATCGAGAAGAGTTCTGATTTCTCCAATGTAATGAACCCGAGAACCAACGATCGTCTGCTTCCTTGGCGCTGTCTAGGCTCTTTGCCGTGGCCGCCAAGAATCAGCGAAGTGCTGACGAGATTCGCAACGAGATTCGCGGTCTGGTCGCCGAGTACTTCAACACGGCATTTCCCTCCGCACCGTTCGCCCCCGGCGTGTCAGCAGTGCCGGTCTCAGGCAAAGTGTTTGATGAGTCGGAGGTGCAAAACCTTGTCGACTCCTCACTCGATTTTTGGCTTACAACCGGCCGATTTGCTGAGGAGTTCGAGCGCGAATTTGCAAAGGTCATGGGCGTACGCCACGCCCTGCTTTGCAACTCAGGGTCGTCAGCGAACTTGCTTGCACTCAGCACGTTGACGTCTTCCCGGCTGAAGGATCGCGCACTCCGCGACGGAGATGAAGTGCTCACTGTCGCCGCCGGCTTCCCCACTACGGTGAATCCGATTTATCAGAACCGACTCACTCCCGTGTTCGTCGACGTAAACCTTGGCACGTACGATGCGCCGGTTGAGCGTCTCGCTGAGGCAATCGGCCCGCGGACGAGAGCCATCATGATGGCGCACACGCTCGGCAATCCTTTCGACCTCGCTGGCGTGATGGAGCTTGCAAAACGACATGATCTGTATGTCGTCGAAGACACGTGCGACGCAGTCGGGGCGACATTCGACGGACAACCCGTCGGCTCCTTCGGAGATCTCGCAACTACGAGTTTCTACCCGGCACATCACATCACGATGGGTGAAGGCGGTTCGGTACTCACGCAGTCTGGCGTCTTGAAGAAGATTGTCGAATCATTCCGCGACTGGGGCAGGGATTGTTGGTGCCCTCCTGGGGCCGATAACACCTGCGGCAGGCGATTCGATTGGCAACTCGGTGATCTTCCCTATGGATACGACCACAAATACGTGTATTCACACATCGGCTACAACTTGAAACTCACCGACATGCAAGCTGCGGTGGGAGTAGCGCAACTCGCAAAACTTCCGCGTTTCATTGCTGCACGACGCAAAAACTTTGCTCGACTCTACGAAGGGCTGAAGTCGCTCGAGGATCGGTTCATCTTGCCTGCGACAACACCCCGTAGCAACCCAAGTTGGTTTGGTTTTGCCCTCACCATCCGACCTGGGGCCAACATCGATCGTCTCGCACTCACGCAGCATCTCGAATCGCGACGAATCGGCACACGTCTTCTGTTTGGTGGAAACCTCATGAAGCAGCCGGCCTACAAAGATTTGCCGCGCCGCATCGTCGGGTCGCTCGACAACGCTGACGTCATTACCACCAACACTTTTTGGATCGGTGTGCATCCGGGGCTCGACGAAGCGCGTATTGATTACATGATCGAGTCGTTGCGTGAATTCGTCGTCGGAAAGTGAGTCGGCGGTGAAAAAACTCATCTCCGTCATCGTGCCCGCATACAACGAGCAGGACTGTGTCGACGAGTTAGCTCGCCGCCTGTCGGATGTCTTCTCACTCCATCAGCAGTACGACTTTGAGGTCTTGATCATCGAGAATGGCTCGCGTGACAGCACCTGGGAGCGTCTGACGGATATTCATCGTCGGGATGCTCGCTTCAAGGTGATCCGCCTTGCTCGAAATTTCCGAATGGACGGTGGTCTCACTGCAGGTTTGCACTATGCACAAGGCGATGCAGCTGTGCTGATGACCGCCGATCTGCAAGACCCGCCCGAACTGATCAGCGAATTCATTCGCAAATGGGAAGAGGGCTACGAGAACATCTACATGGTCGTCACCAAACGGGGTGGCACCGGGCCACTGCGTCGCTTCAACTCCAGACTGTTTTATTGGGTCGCCGCGCGTATGACCGGCGAGTCGATTCCCCAGAATGCCAGTGATTTTCGTCTGGTTGACAAAAAGGTGTACGAGACTGTCCGACAAATGGACGAACGCAACCGCTTTGTTCGTGGATTGTTCGCATGGGTCGGATTCAAATCAACGGGCGTCGAAGCAGAGCGACCGCCGCGATTCGCTGGAACATCCGGAGCACACAGCCTTAAAGTCATCGATCTTGCACTGAAGGGAATCTTTGCTCACTCTTACCTTCCGCTCAAACTGATCACGCTGACCGGTGTTGCGCTGTCAGTGTTATCACTGGTAGCACTGGTACCGCTCGCGGCTCTGTGGGTCTTCGTCGGTGTCCCCTTTGCAGGCTTCGGTACCGTCATCTCGGTCTCACTGCTGCTTTTCGGGATTCTGTCATTCATGATCGGAATCGTCGCCGAGTACGTTGGTCTCATCTATGAAGAAGTCAAGCGCCGACCAAATTTTGTGGTGTCCGAGACTCTCGGTACCGACCCTCGTTAACGAGACTCAATCATGAAGCATGCATTAGTTTTTGGCGCCCGCGGAATGATTGGCGGGGCCATCGCCGATGCCTTTGTGAAGGCAAAGTTCTCGGTAATTTCGGCCACCTCAAAAGACGCTGGGGAGCCATTCGTAACGATTACCAAGGAAACCAAATTCTCCGATGGCGCCGTCTCATCGCTTCCCGTACTTGACGCTGTCGTATGGGCGCATGGCGTCAACCTCAACGATGACGCTGAGACTGTCGATCCTGATCAACTGCAACACTTGTTGGATGTAAATGTCGTATATATAGCCAGCACTCTTTCGGCTCTCTTGCAGGGTGGGAAACTCGCCAATGGATCGCGACTGGTTGCAATTTCGTCACTTTGGCAAACCGCCGCTCGAAGCGGAAAATTCTCGTACACCATTAGCAAAGCTGCCGTGGGTGGCCTCGTACGGGCAGCTAGCGCAGACCTAGCCCAACGCGAAATACTCTTCAATGCTGTACTACCGGGAGTGCTTGATGGGGCGATGACACGAGCCAATCTCTCCGAAGCGCAGTTGAAGTCAGTGGTTTCGGCCACGGACTTCGGACGTCTGGCCGAAGCGCGTGACATTGCCGACGTAACGCTCTATCTTTGCTCTGACGCGAACAGGTCGATCACCGGTCAGTCGATCCATGTCGACCTGGGTTTCTCGCACGTAAAACGTCTCTAACTTTGGGCATGCACGACGACATCACCATTCACTCAGCAGCTGGAATTTATGTCGTGCGCTTTGCGAGCTTTGCGCATCACGCGATGAACAATGCTCGACATTTCTCGGTGGTCGATAGATATTTCGTAAGTGATCGGCGTTTCCGCAAAGATGCCCACATCTGGTTGGATGCCATTGAAACCGATAAATCATTGGGGAGCGTTGAGCGAATTATTTGCGAACTTCGCGAACGGGGGATGAATCGCAAAGATCATCTGACTGCTGTTGGTGGAGGCATCGTCCAAGATGTCTCGACACTCGTTGCTTCGCTCTACATGCGTGGAGTCACGTGGACGTATGTTCCAACCACACTTCTTGGGATGGTGGACAGTTGCGTTGGCGGAAAGAGCTCTATCAACACTTCGACAACGAAGAATCTGATCGGCAATATCTATCCACCTACCGAAGTTGTAATCGACGCAGATTTCGTGTCGACTCTCCCCCCACGGGAGAGGTATTCCGGAATCGCCGAGGCCCTGAAAATCGCGTTCTGTGGCGGAGACGTATCGTTTCAGCGCATGATCTCCCTGCTCGGCGATCTCGAAACGACACGAATGGAAGATGTCATTCATCTCTCGCTCACTACAAAGAAGTGGTTCATAGAAATCGACGAGTTCGATAGGGCGCAGCGACTGCAGTTGAACTTTGGTCACACGTTCGGACATGCCATCGAGGTAGCAACAAACTTCGCGGTGCCGCACGGGCTCGCCGTGGCAATCGGCATGATCTGTGCCTTGGAATTTGCGGCTCGTCATGAACAACTCCATGACAGTGTCGACGATCTCAAGCGCATCTCGCGAGATCTAGTCATCAGAGGCTTGAGAGAATCGCCGAAGTTCACGTTCGATGTCAAAAGCTTTTCTGCTGCATTCAAGTCAGACAAGAAGCATCCGGCTGGTTCCTTTCGACTAGTGCTGCCCACTAGGAATCCCGGTGTTCACCTCTCCGTCCTTGCGCGCACTCCGGCACTCGAGCGACAGCTCGAAGAGATAGTGTCCGCCGTCATGAATGAGGTATCGCTCTGAAGTACGGCGAATACCTGATTGAACGCCTCGTGGCACTGGGGTATACGGACTGCTACTTCGTCGCCGGTGGTAATTCGATGCACCTCTTGGACGCGGCACGTAAGCGGATGCGCTGTGTTCCGTACGTACATGAGGTAAGTGCCGCGATTGCCGCGGAATATTTCAATGAAGTCTCGAATGTGTCGAAGCGCCGTGCCTTCGTACTCGTTACTGCCGGGCCGGGCCTCACCAATGCGATCACAGCACTGGCTGGCGCATATCTTGAGAGCCGAGAACTGCTGGTTCTTGGCGGGCAAGTAAAGACCTCCGATCTTGCAACTGACGGTCTGCGCCAGCGGGGCATTCAGGAAGTCGACGGTGTCGCAATTGCGCGACCAGTGACAAAACTGGCAATTCGACTTGAAACACCGGTGGTCGGTACGGAACTTGATGACTTGCTTCAGTTGACCGCGACCGGTCGACCTGGCCCCGTATTTCTTGAAATCTGTTTGGATGTCCAGGCAAAACCAATCGAACTCGTTCCAGCCACCGATGCAACAATCACGAACTCTCCGCCGACTGCTACACCGGCTCAGGTGGCGACTCTCGGTAAGTGGATTTCTGAGTCATCGAGGCCAGTTCTGCTGTTGGGAGGAGGAGTCTCGCGGAATATGCGAGGGTGCATCCGTGAAGTGCTAAGTCGGGTTCAGATTCCGACGATGACGACGTGGAATGGCGCAGACCGACTCGAGTCGGATCACTCTTTGTATTTCGGTCGACCCAACACATGGGGTCAGCGAAGCAGCAACGTCATTCTTCAACAAGCGGATCTCGTAGTCGTTCTTGGAAGCAGACTCGGGCTACAACAAACTGGTTTCAATTGGCAGGCGTTTGCCCCGTTGGCTCGAGTCGTACAGGTCGACATTGATGATCAGGAATTGAAGAAGGGTCATCCTCGGGTAGAGCTTCCAATTCAAGCGGACGCCAACGAGCTGCTCAAGTCCTTCATGACTTTTCCTTCACAAACCTGGCCTGAGTGGACAAGCTTTGCGCAAGAAGTTAGATCACTGCTGCCGCTCAGTGAGGAATCAAACATTGTAGGTGACTCGTATCTCAATACATATGACTTCGTTGAGGCTCTTTCCAACGAGGCTGCACCGAACGATGTCATCATTCCTTGCTCCAGCGGAGGTGCGTTCACCGTGATGATGCAGGCGTTTCGGCAACGCGCCGGTCAATGTGTCGTCACGAATAAAGGTCTTGCAAGCATGGGCTACGGCTTGGCTGGGGCCATCGGAGCATGCATGGCACGACCCGAGTCACGCGTGATTCTCGTCGAGGGCGACGGTGGATTCAGCCAGAATCTACAAGAGCTCGCCACGGTGCGAAGAAATGACCTGAACCTGAAGATTCTCATCTTCGCGAACAACGGCTACGCGAGCATAAGAATGACCCAGTCGAACTACTTCAATGGGGAATACCTTGGGTGCGATACATCCACTGGGCTGGGTTTCCCGGAGTGGCACCTACTCGCATCGACGTACGGACTTGATTTCGCAGAGGTTGGACCCGATCTGTGGAGGTCGCCCAGACTTGCTGAGCTTTGGAACTCACCAAGACCCGCGCTACTCATGGTTCCGGTTGACCCCGTGCAGACGTATTTCCCAAAGATCTCAAGTCGAGTCACGGCGAGCGGCTCAATGGAGTCTGCCCCCCTCCACTTGATGTCACCCGACCTTCGGGAGAAATTAGCCCATCGTGTGCTGAGATATCTCCCGAATTAGCACCAATTGAGGTATTCTTTGAGAGTCTCGTCACAACCGAAAGTAAATCATGAATAATCGTGAACGCAAGATGCTCGAAATTCTCAAGCGTGGTCGCGATGAATTTGGTTATGTTTCGGTAAAGGCCGAATTCGAAGCCGAGGGAACCCGCATCGACGAACTCCTGCGATTGGTTGAGCTCACTCGAAGGGCCAACCTCGAAGTAACAGTAAAGATCGGCGGCTGTGAAGCCATTCGCGATCTTCTAGAGTCTCGCCAGATTGGCGTTCGGTACATCGTCGCCCCGATGGTCGAAACGCCGTATGCACTGTCCAAATATGTCGCTGCCAAGAACACCGTGTACCTAGAAGAGGAGCGGTCAGATACCGACTTTCTCTTCAACATCGAGACGTTCACCGGTTTTGACAATCGTGAGTCGTTGGCAAAGCAAGCAATTGTTCCGAATGGGGTTCAGGGAATGGTCTTCGGTCGAGTCGATTACAGCGGCTCTCTCGGTATGAGTCGAGACTCGATCAACGACGATCGTATTACGAATGACATTCTCACTGTTGCCAGTTTGTGTAAGTCAACTGGTCTGGACTTGGTCGTCGGTGGTGGTGTCTCCAAAGACTCAATCTCCTGCCTCAAGCGCATCGCCGAAGTTCATCTCACCCGATTTGAAACGAGAAAGATCGTCTTCAACGGGCACGCAATCAAGACTCCGGCGATTGATGCTGGTCTTCTCAATGCAGTTCACTTTGAATTGCTCTGGCTGTTGAACAAACAGTCGTATTACGCCACCATTGCAGCCGAGGATAACAAGCGAATCGACATGCTCGAAAAGCGCTGGAAGGTGCTCAACCCGAACGGCTAGTTGACAGCCAACTGATTTTGCGACGGTTCGCTACGGTGCCATCGAAGAGTTCGATCAATGGCGTCGGCAAGACTCACCTGAAAATCAACCCTCAACGCCATCTCGGTTCGATTCGTGCAGGGAACATACCGATGCGGCGGGCCACTCCGTTCATGAGATGCTTCCCGAGCCACACCACTTCGCAACTCGGCGCGCTGCGCAATGGTGTCTGCCAACTGTCCAATAGTTGTTTCGTGCGGTGAACCGACGTTGTACGAGCAACCTGATACCCCGCGGACGGCTGCAGCAATCAACCACACCACAAGATCCGTGCCGTACATGTATGTTCGCACCGTCCGTGGATCACCCTTGATGGTGATGGGTTGATGTCGAAGTGCATCTCTGATGAAGTTCCCAGCCGCAAAGTGCGTGTCAAGCGGAAGAAATGGGGCTAGAAAAGCAAACAGTCGAGCGTGCACCACGCTGAACGACGCCTCATTGAGTGCTGCGTTGAATTGCTTCTCTGCGTCCGACTTTCCGCGATGATAAGCGGAGTCGGGAAGCAG
>Ga0194134_10006195_pt1 | contig 10877 bp, 9 predicted proteins | sample TA2KigOff0mmetaG_FD_148602 | JGI IMG/M metagenome (GOLD analysis project Ga0194134, IMG submission 148602) | Freshwater microbial communities from Lake Tanganyika, Tanzania - TA2015056 Kigoma Offshore 0m | ecosystem: Environmental > Aquatic > Freshwater > Lake | place: Tanzania: Lake Tanganyika... | reverse complement strand
GCTACATGGCGCGGGTGCTGCTCGACGTGCAGGTGGGCCCGTCGCCCGACTGGATGGTGCGCCGCCTCGAGGCCGCCGGCATGCGCAGCATCAACAACGTGGTGGACGTCACCAACTACGTGATGCTGCTCACGGCCCAGCCGCTGCACGCGTTCGACCTCGACCGCCTGGCCGGCCCCGCCATCGTGGTGCGCCGCGCAGGCGAGGGCGAGCCCATCACCACGCTCGACGGCCAGCAGCGCACCCTCACGGGCGAGCACCTGGTGATCGCCGACGCCGAGAAGCCCGCGGTGGTCGCCGGCATCTTCGGCGCGGAGTTCGCCGAGGTGCACGCGGGCACCACCCGCGTGCTGCTGGAGGCTGCCACGTTCGACGGCCCGAGCATCATCTCCACCTCGTTGGGCCTGGGCCTTCGCACCGAGAGCAGCGCGCGCTTTGAGAAGGGCCAGCCCACCGACCTGCCGCCGGTGGCCATGTCCATCGCCTGCCGCCTGCTGCACGAGCTTGCCGGGGCCGCGCTGGTTCCCGGCGTGCTCGACGAGCGCGCGCCCGAACAGGCTCCCGCGGCCATCACCCTGCGCCACGCGCGGGTGGCGGCGATCCTCGGCACCGACATCGCGCCCGCCGAGAGCGCCGAGATACTCGAGCGCCTGGGCTGCGCGGTGGACCGTGGCGACGACGCCCACGTGGTGGGCGTGCCCTGGTGGCGCACCGCCGACCTGGTGCGCGAGATCGATCTCATCGAGGAGGTCGGGCGCGTGCACGGGCTCGACCGCATTCCCGCGGTGCTTCCGCGCCTCGAGGCGCGGGCGTCCCTCAGCGCCCACCAGAAGGTAGTGCGGCGGCTCGTCCGGTATGCGTGCGACCAGGGGCTGAGCGAGGCCATCACCTACCGGTTCGTGCCCGAGGCCGACGCCGACCGGCTGCACCTTCCGGCCGACGACGAGCGCCGCCGGGTGGTGCGCATCGGCAACGCGCTGAGCGACGAGATGGCCGTCATGCGTCGCTCGCTCATCCCCGGCCTGCTGCGCGCGGTGGAGCGCAACCAGGCGCACCAGCGCCGCGACGGCGCGCTGTTCGAGGTGGGCCGCACGTACGTGCCCGCCGCCGGCGGCCTGGCCGATGAGCCCGAGGAGATCACCGCCGTGCTGTTCGGCGCGCCGGGCGCGCGCGGCTGGCGTCAGGCCCCGGGCGACGTTGATGTGTGGTCGGCTTCCGGCCTGGGCATCGCCCTCGCGGCGTCGGTGGGCGTGCACGCCGAGGCCGTGGCCGGGGTGAAGGAGCCCTGGCTGCACCCGGTGCGCCAGGCCCGGCTCACCGCCGGTGGAATCGTGGTGGGCGTGGCCGGCGAGGTGCACCCCGCGGTGCTCAAGGCCTTCGACGTGAAGGGCCCCGTGGTGGCCGTGACGCTGCGCGTCCCCGCGCTGGTACAGGTGGGGCCCGACGAGCCGCGGCGCTACGTGGACCTGATCTCGGTGCCGGTGAGCACGCGCGATCTCGCCGTGCTGGTGCCCGAGACCGTCACGGCGGCGCACCTGCTCGAGGTCGCGCGCGAGGCCGGCGGCCACCTGCTGCAGCGCGCCGAGGTGTTCGACCACTACGCCGGCGATCAGGTGCCCGACGGCCAGGTGAGCCTGGCCGTGCGGCTCACCATCGCCGAGCCCGGGCGTACCCTCACCGACGAGGAGATCGACGGGGTCACCGAGCGCGCCGTTGCCGCGCTGCGCGACCAGGTGGGAGCGGAACTGAGGTCATGAGCACCGTCCATGTGATCGGCGCGGCGGGCTTCACGGGGGCGCAGCTCGCGGCGCTCGTGGACGCCCATCCCTACTTCTCGCTCGGCCAGGTGACCGCCAGGGCCGACGCCGGAAAGCGCATTGTCGACGTGGCGCCCGAGTACCGCGTTGATGCGGTGATGCAGGAGTTCGACCCCGACGGCGTGGCCGCGGGCGACCTCGCGGCCGTGTGCTACCCGCACGCCGAGGCCGCCGTTGCGGTGGGCGAGCTGGTGGACCGCGGGGTGCGCGTGGTGGATGTGTCGGCCGACCACCGGCTGCGCGATGCCGCGCTGTATCCCGAGTGGTACGGGTTCCACCACCCGCGCCCCGACGTGCTGGCCGATGCCGTGTACGGCCTGCCCGAGATCAACCGCGATGCAATCGCCGGCGCGCGCGTGGTGGCCAACCCCGGGTGCTACCCCACGGCGTCGTTGCTGGCGCTGCTGCCCGTGAAGGATGATGTCAGCGACATCGTGATCGACGCCAAGAGCGGCGTGAGCGGCGCGGGAAAGACGCCCACGCCCGACGTGCACTACTCGTCGGTGGCCGACAGCGTGCGCGCCTACAAGGTGCTGGCCCACCGGCACACGCCCGAGATCGCCCAAGAGCTTGGGGCGGCGGTCACGTTCACGCCCCACCTGGTGCCGGTGGATCGCGGGCTGCTGGCCAGCTGCTACGCGGGCTTCGGTGGCGGCGCGCCGCACCCCGACGACCTGCGCCAGCGGTATTTCGACTTCTACGCGCATGCGCCGTTCGTGGAGGTGGTGGAGCAGCCGCCGGGCATGCACGCGGTGCAGCACACCAACTACGCGCAGGTGTGCCCGGCGGTCGACCAGGCATCGGGGCGGCTCATCGCGTTCGGCGTGATCGACAACATCATGAAAGGGGCGGCCGGGCAGGCCGTGCAGAACCTCAATCTCATGGCCGGTAGGCCCGAGGACGAGGGGCTCCGCTGATCGACTGGTCTCCGGTGGAGCGCGCCGACTGGATCGGCGCGCCCGAGGGCCTCACGCGAATCGACGGGCCGGGCGTCACCGCGCCCTCGGGCTACCGGGCTGCCGGCGTGGCCGCGGGGCTGAAGGGCGGGGGCCGGCCTGACCTGGGCCTGCTGGTCAGCGACCGGCCATGCGCGTCGGCGCTGGTGGACACCCCCAGCGCCATGCCGTCGGCCGCCGTGCAGTACACCCGCACCCTGCACGCGGGCAGCCTGCGCGGGGTGGTGGTGAACAGCGGATGCGCCAACGCCGCCACGGGGGCCCAGGGCGTGTCCGACGCGCGCGCCATGGGCGAGGCCGGCGCGGCCGCCGCCGCGGTGCCGGTGGGCAGCCTGGCGGTGTGCTCCACGGGGGTCATTGGCGAGCGGCTTCCCATGAAGTCGGTGGCTGCGGGCATTGATGCCGCCGCCGCCGCGCTGTCGGCAGATGGCGGGCCGGCCTTCGGCGAAGCCATCCGCACCACGGATGCCTTCGCCAAGGGCGGGGCCTTTCGCCTGGCACTGGCCGGCGGCGAGGTGACCATCGGCGCGGCGGCCAAGGGCGCCGGGATGATCCGCCCCGACATGGCCACCATGCTCGCCTACGTCACCACCGACGCCTGCGTGTTGCCCGACCACCTTCTCGGCCTCACGCGCGCCGCCGCCGAGGACGGCTTCAACCGCATCAGCGTGGATGGCCAGATGAGCCCCAGCGATACCCTGCTGGTGCTGGCCAACGGCGAGGGCCCGCCGATCGAGGGCGACGACCTGTCGCTGTTCGGGGATGCCCTGCGGGCGATCTGCCGGTACCTGGCGATCCTCATGGTGAAGGACGGCGAGGGCGCCGAGCATGCCGTGCGCGTGGTGGTGGATGGCGCGTTGGAGGATGACGAGGCCGAGCGCGTGGCGCGGGGGGTGGGGGAGAGCGCGCTGGTGCGCACCGCTGTGTTCGGCCGCGACGCCAACTGGGGTCGCGTGCACCAGGCCGTGGGCCAGGCGCTGGCGCAGGCCGGCGGCCACGTGGACTTCACCCTGCGCTTCGACGGCGTGCTGCCCGATGGCGCGGGCATCGACGACGTGATGGCCCGCCCCGAGTACGAGATGCAGGTGGGCCTGGGTCGCGGGGACGGCCGCGCGGAGCTGTTCGCCAGCGACCTCGGCCATGGGTACATCTCGGTGAACGCCGACTACCGCACCTAGCCCACCGCGCTTAACAGTTCCCCTGGCTCCGCTCGGTCGCCGTAATATGGCGCGATGCGCCCCCTGCTCCTCCTCCTTGCCGTGCCCGCCCTCGCCGTGCTGCCCGGCTGCGGGGGAAGCCTCGATGGCTCGGTGTCGGTGGCGGGGTCGTCCACGCTGCTCCCGCTGATGTCGTCTGCCGCCGGCACGTTCTCGGTGGCCAACCCCCTTGCCCGCGTGGACCTCGAGATGACTGGCACGGGAGCGGGTTTCACTGCGCTCTGCGACGGCATCGCCGACATCGCGGGCGCCAGCCGGGAGATCTCGGAGGACGAGACGGCCCGCTGCGAGGCCGAGGGCAAGAAGGTGGTGCGCCTGCTCCTGGCCCGTGACGCCATGGTGTTCTTCACAGGGGCATCGAACGCCCAGCCGGCATGCATGACCCTGCCCGATCTCTACGCGCTGGTGGGCCCGGAGTCGGTGGGGGTGGCGCGCTGGTCGGACGCCCAGCAGCTCGCGAAGTCGTTGGGCTCGAGCACGTCGCTCCCGAGGGCGCGGCTCGTGGTCGTCAGCCCCGATTCGGCCTCCGGCACGAGGAAGCTGGTGGAGGACATCGTTGTGAAGCCCAGCGCCGAGAAGCGCGGGCAGGACGCCGCGATCCGCCAGGACGCCACGCGGGTGGCGAGCGACCAGGTGATGCTGGCCGAGGTGGTGCGCGCGCCCACGGCGCTGGCATTCGCCGGCTACGCCACCATGCGCCCATGGGAGGGCACCGTGCGCGCCATCGAGGTGGATGGCGGCAAGGGGTGCGTGGCACCGAAGTCCGAGACCATCCGTGACAGCACCTACCCGCTGGCCCGCTCGCTCTACATATACGTGAACGCCGACTCGCTGCGCGACGACCCCACCGTGGCGGCCTTCGCCCAGCAGGTGGTGGGGACGGCCGCCGCGGACGATGAGGGCTCCGTGCCGCTCGGCCCCGAGGCGGTTGCGGCTACGCGCGACGCGCTCGACGCGGCCACCGGAGGGGACCTCACGGGGACATGACCGACTACCTGGTGTCACTCAACGAGTGGGTGATGGTGCCCCTCATCATCCTGCTCACGGTCGGCGTGAGCGCTGCGATGATGTGGGCGTTCGCCCGATACATGGGTGGTGGCAACCGCGAGAAGGCCGGCACGACCGCGGCCGCCTACATGACGGCGCTCGGCAGCCTGTTCGCGATCCTCACGGGTTTCCTCATCAACAGCGAGTACTCCACCCTGCGTGACACCCAGCGCATCGTGGGGCAGGAAGTCGCTGCCGCGAGTCGCCTCGCGTATGCCAGCGCGAGCCTGCCGGCCGCCGACGCCGAGATCACGCAGGACGCCCTGGCCGAGTACCTCGATGACGTCCAGGTGGGCGACTGGCAGGCCCTCGCAAGCGGCGCGGCGGCGCGGTCGCCCGCCCTTGACAGCCTCCGCGAACTCGAGCGGCGGGTGTCGCGGTTGTCTGACCGCGCCTACGTTCAGAGCGCCGAGCAATCGGCCCTGGGCGCCGCGCTCGACGGCATCACCAGTGCCCGGCGGCAGCGGGTGGTGATCGCATCGCAATCGCTGCCCATTGCGCTCTTCTCGCTCTCGGTGATCGCCGGCATCGCCCTGGTGGCCAACAGCCTGCTGGTGTCGCTACGCGCCGGACCACGCTATGGCTGGGTGGCGCTCGGAATCGTGCTGGTCGTGGCGCTCGACCTGGCGGCCATCCTCGCCATCAGCGCGCCCTTCCGCGGATCGTTCCTGGTGGATGTCACCCCGGTGGCCGAGCTCGCCGCCGAGTTACGTGCGGGCAAGTACCTCGACTGGGTGACGATCCGATGACCATGCTGCGCGCGTGGGTGGGTGGCCTCGCGCTGGCCGTCCTCGCTGGGGCCGCGATGGTGCTGGTCGGTTGCGGGGGGCCGCCCTCGGCCCAGCAGGCGGCGCAGGTTGAGTGCGCCGCCGACGTGAACGCCTGCGTGGAGGTGGGGGTGGGGCGTCCCATCTACCTGGGCACCCTGCTGTTCGAGGACGACTCCGCCGGCCTCGACGCCAAGCGCGCGGTGGAGCTTGCGGTCGACTACCTCGACGGCGCGTTCGACGGCCGCCAGGGCGAATTGCTTGGGCATCCGGTGTCGCTGCTGGGCGAGTCGGAGGACTGCACGCCCAAGGGTGGCATCGCCGGCGCGCGCCGCCTGCTGCTCGAGCCCGACCTCGTGGCGGTGATCGGCACCACGTGCTCGGCCGCGGCGTTTGATGCCGCCGCCGGGGTGCTGAGCGCGAAGGACGTCCTGCTCATGTCGCCCAGTAACACCAGCCCGCTGCTCACCGACCCGAAGACGCACGAGCGCTTCTACTTCCGCACGGCGTTCAACGATCTCATCCAGGGCGCGGCCGTGGCGGCGTTCGTGAAGGAGAAGCTCGGCGCCACCACGGCGGGCGTCATCTCGGTGCCGGACGCCTATTCGAAGACGCTGGGCGTGGCCTTCGCCGACCGCTTCTGGCGCGATGGCGGGAAGGTGGTGGCCGAGGCCTCGATGTCCCTGCGTGGCTCGCCCGACCGTGCCGTGGCGAAGATGGCGGCGGCGCGCCCGCAGGTGATCTTCCTGCCCACCTTCGCCCCGGCGTGCCCGGCAGCCGTGCGAGCCATTCGCGCCACCCCGGTGCTCGCCAGCACGCGCATCGTGGTGTCGGAGGCCTGCCAGGCGCGCGATGCGCTCAAGGAGATGGGGGACGCAGCCGCGGGCGTGTACGCGTCGGGCCCCGACGCCGGTGACCTGCGCGCCGACCCGTTCTATGACGGGTTCTTCATCCCGGCTTACCGCCAGGCCTACGGCGAGGCGCCGCCGAGCGTGTTCCATGCGACCTCCTACGACGCCGCCAACCTGCTGTTCGGGGCCATCCGGCGGGCGTCGGTGCAGCTGCCCGGCGGCCGCCTGCTCATCAACCGCTCAGGGTTGCGCCGGTCGATGCTCGATGTGGAGGGCTACGACGGGCTGTCGGGCGCGCTCACCTGCGTTCCCAACGGCGACTGCGCGCAGGCCGCGCGCATCTCGGTGTACCGGGCGCCGGCGTGGCCGCAGGTGCGCCCGGGCGCGCGCCCGGTGTTCAGCCGGTCTTTCACCCTGGTCGAGGTATCGGCCTCGGGCTGACGGCGCGGCATCGCCGGCCCGGATGCCGCATTGCAGAATGCCGCTGCGAGCAGGGGAGGGTGGCGAGGCGGCTGATACCGTGCCGCCCCCATGGGCGAGACGAGTCGCAGGAACCTTCCCGACCGGGCCGACGTGCAGGCACGCGCCGCCGTGCTGCTCGAGGCCCTGCCGTACATCCGGCAGTTCGCCGGGGCCACCGTGGTGGTCAAGTACGGCGGCGCGGCGATGACCAACCCAGAGCTGGGGGCATCGTTCGCGCGCGACATCGCGCTGCTGAAGTTCGTGGGGATGAACCCCGTGGTGGTGCACGGCGGCGGCCCGGACATCTCGGCCTACTCCGACCGGCTCGGCCTCGATGTGAACTTCGTCGACGGCCTGCGGGTGACCGATACGCCCACGATGGAGCTGGTGAAGATGGTTCTCATCGGCAAGATCAACAAGGAGATCGTGGCGCAGCTGCAGGTGGCGGGCGCCAAGGCGGCGGGGCTCTCCGGTGACGACGGCGCGCTCATCCGCGCGCGGCAGGCGACATCCGCGAGCGGCGACTTGGGGTTCGTCGGCGAGGTGGAGCGCATCGATCCGGAGATCCTCGAGGCGCTTGGCGACTTCGTGCCGGTGGTGGCCTCTGTGGGCGTCGACGCCCGGGGGCAGAGCTACAACATCAACGCCGACACGGTGGCCGGCGCGCTGGCCGCGGCGCTTCGCGCCCGCCGGGCGATTTTCCTCACCGATGTCGAGGGCGTGTACCACGACTTCGACGACAAGGAGTCCCTCATCGCCAAGTGCGCGCTGCCGGACATCGAGGCCCTCATGGCCACCGGCACCGTGGACAAGGGGATGATCCCCAAGCTCGAGGCCGTGCGCACGGCGATCCGCGGCGGGGTGGAGGCCGCGCAGATCGTGGACGGCCGGGTGCCGCACTCGGTGATCATGGAGCTGTTCACCGAGCGGGGCCTGGGCACCATGGTCACCGCGGAGTAGCCCGGTGATCCGCGAGGACACCATCGCGCGCGAGCAGGCGGCGCTCATGCGCAACTACGGCCGCTACCCCGTGGAGTTCGTGCGGGGCGAGGGCGCGTGGCTGTTCGACCCCGATGGGCGGGGCTACCTCGACTGCATGTCGGGCATCTCGATGATCAACGCGGGCCACTGCCACCCCGAGGTGGTGGCGGCCATCCGCGACCAGGCCGGGGTGCTGATCAACACCTCGAACCTGTATTACACCGACCCGATGATCGATCTCGCGGAGTGGATCCGCGACACCTCGATGGGCGGGCGGGTGTTCTTCTGCAACTCGGGCGCCGAGGCGTCGGAGGCGGCCATCAAGCTGGCGCGAAAGGCCGGCGGCGCCGAGCGCACGGAGTTCGTGTCGCTCGAAGATGGATTCCACGGGCGCACCATGGGCGCGCTGGCGCTCACGGGGCAACCGGGCAAGCAGGAGGCCTTCCGGCCGCTCATGCCCGGGGCCCGGTACGTGCCGCGCAACGACCACGACGCCCTGCGCGCGGCCGTGAGCGAGCGCACCTGCGCCATCGCCATTGAGATCGTGCAGGGCGAGTGCGGTGTGTATCCGCTGGACGATGACTTCGTGCGCCTCGCGCGCGAGCTGGCCGATGAGAGCGGCGCGCTGCTGATCGTGGATGAGATCCAGACGGGCATGAGCCGCACCGGGCCGCTCTACGCCTACCAGGACTTCGGAATCACCCCCGACGTGATGTGCCTTGCCAAGAGCCTCGGCGGCGGGTTCCCCATCGGGGCCGTCACCGCGCGCCCGGGCGTGGACGACACCTTCAAGCCGGGCGACCACGGCAGCACGTTCGCGGGCAGCCCGTTGGCATGTGCGTCGGCGCTGGCCGCGGCGCGGGTGCTCGACGACCCCGCGCTGCAGGACCACGTGCGCAAGGAGGGCGCGTGCTTCCTCGCGGGCCTGCAGGGGCTGGTGGACGACGGCCTGGCCACCGAGGCCCGTGGCCGCGGCCTCATGTGCGCCATCGACCTGCCCGACGACCGCGGCGCCCAGGTGGTGCTCGACATGCTCGGGCAGGGCTTCCTGGTGAACAACACCAGCCCGCGCACCGTCCGGTTCCTGCCCCCGCTGGTGATCACGGGCGACGAGCTGTCGACGGTGCTGGCGGCGCTGAGGGACGTGCTCGCCGCCTGACCTCCGTGACCCCGGTGTCAGGCACTTAACCGTTTGTGCACCGATGGACCGGTGTCCGTCCGGGCCACCCTCCTATCATCGGCGTATCGCTGAAAGGAGGTGGTCCAAATTTCTTCAGACCATATGTGCGTAGGTGGCGGCAGCTAGGGGGCGACTCCCCTGATGAGCAGCTGCAGCCGGGGGATCGAGCGAAATCGCTCCCTGGCGACTCCACTGCCGCTCACCGTCCTCGAGGGCCCGGTCGGACTATTCCGCCCGGGCCCTCGGCGCGTTCAGGGGTCGGCGATCTCGCGTGCCCGCGCCAGCACGGCGTCGAGCATGGCGGGGGTGAGCCTTCCGGTGAAGGTGTTCTGCTGGCTCGGGTGGTAGGTGCCGAGCAGGGTGAGGCCGCCCACCCGGGCCTGGGCGCCGTGGGCGAAGCGCGGCTTCGGGCGGGGGATGGCGTCACCGCGCGCCCCCAGCACGCGCAGAACGCCGTCCCACGCGAACCCGCCGAGGCACAGCACCACCCTCGACCTCGGGCAGAGGTCGATCTCCCTCGCGAGGAAGGGGATGCAGGTGTCGCGCTCGGTCGTGCTGGGCTTGTTGTCGGGCGGCGCGCAGCGCACCACGGCGCTCATGCGGCAGCCGATGAGGCGCAGGCCGTCGTCGCGCGAGGCCGATGCCGGCTGGCTTGTGAGGCCCGCCCGGTGCAGCGCGGCCACCAGGAAGTCGGCGCTGCGATCGCCGGTGAACATGCGCCCCGTGCGGTTGGCGCCGTGGGCGGCCGGCGCGAGCCCCACGATGAACAGCCATGGGTCGGGCTCGCCGAACCCGGGCACCCCGCGCGACCAGTACTCCTGCCCCCGGTAGCGGGCGGGAGGATCCTCTCCCACCGCGGTGCGCCACGCCACCAGCCGTGGGCAGGCGGTGCAGGCGGCGACCTGCCGCGCGAGGGTGTCGAGGGCATCAGTCACGAGAACGTGCCATGCCGGTTATGTGCCTGACACCGGGGTCGGGGGCGACGCCTGCAGGGCTCCTGCCAGGACGGCCACGGTGTCCCCTTGCACGGCCGGGTTGTGATGGAGGCTGCGGTGATGTCCGCCGGCAGCTGCCACCGGTCGCGCGGGAGCCAGCACCAGCGCGCGCAGCGGCATGCCGTCGCGGGAGGGGATCGTCACGTGCTCGGGGGCCGTCGCCATGCCGCGCGAGCCTACCCCGCATTGCTACTGTCCTCCGGCTTATGCAGCCGCTTTCACAGGTGCTTCCGCCGTCGGCCACCACGACGCCGGAGGGCCATCTCTCGGTCGGCGGGTGCGACGTGGTCGCGCTCGCCGAGGAGTTCGGGACCCCTCTCGTCATCTACGACGGCGGGCTCCTGCGCCGCACCATGCGCCGGTACGTATCGGCGTTCCGCGCGCACGATGCCCAGGCCGAGGTGATCTACGCCAGCAAGGCCTTCTGGGCCCAGGCGCTGCTGCGCATGGCGCACGAGGAGAGCCTGCGGGTGGACGTGGCCTCGGGCGGCGAGCTGTTCATGGCGCTGCACGCCGGATTCCCCGCCGACAAGATCGTGATGCACGGCAACGCCAAGGACGCCCGCGAGCTGGGCGAGGCGCTCGACGCCATGGTGGGGCTGAT
>Ga0194134_10006182_pt1 | contig 10893 bp, 11 predicted proteins | sample TA2KigOff0mmetaG_FD_148602 | JGI IMG/M metagenome (GOLD analysis project Ga0194134, IMG submission 148602) | Freshwater microbial communities from Lake Tanganyika, Tanzania - TA2015056 Kigoma Offshore 0m | ecosystem: Environmental > Aquatic > Freshwater > Lake | place: Tanzania: Lake Tanganyika... | reverse complement strand
GCGCTCTCCGTGTTAACGCCAACCGTTACTACAGAAGAGTACAGGTTACCAACCTTATGTGAGTCTCTCTCCGATTCACTCAGACCCCCGCAAGGGGGTCTTTTTTTATCTAAATACAAATAAAAATGTCTTTCACATCAAACCAAATTGATAATAGAAATTTTTTATCACCTGTTGGATTTCGATTTACTTTAAGTAAATATCCAAAGGTAAGTTTTTTCAGCAACAAAGCAAACATTCCAGGTATTGCTTTAGGAGTTGCTATTCAACCAACACCATTTAAAGAGATTCCAATTCCAGGTGATAAGTTGGAATACGAGGATCTTCGTCTTGAATTTTTGGTTGATGAAAATATGGAAAATTATACTGCAATTTATAATTGGTTATTGGGTTTAGGCTATCCTGAAAATATTAACCAATTTGATAACTTAGCAAATTCGCAACTTGTCAATTTATATTCAGACGCATCACTTGAAGTTTTAAATAGCAATTATAATCCCATTTTAAGAATTAAATTTAAAGATTTATTTCCAACCAGCCTAAACACTTTGGATTTTGACGCCACTCAAAGAGATTATACATACTTTACAGGTGTGGTTAATTTTAAATATACCATATACCAAATACAATCGCTTAATGGCACTGTTTTATGACCCTTGATGAAATTCAAACTATGTGGGATCAAGATTCACAAATTGATCCTGATAACTTGCATTTAGAATCTTTAAAAATTCCAGGATTACACGCAAAATATTTTAAAGTTTACAACAATTTAAAACTCCTACATAAAAAAAGTTCTTACGATTTAAGTGTAGCGAAAAAAGTTCGTTATGAATTTTATAGCGGAAAGGCAGAGCAAAAAGTTTATGTAGAAGAGCCCTTTGCTTTTAAAATTCGTGACAAAGAAACAATGACAAAATACATGGAGGCTGATCAAAAATTAAACGATCTTAGAATGAAGTGTGAATATTATGAAACAATGATGGATTATCTTGAAGAAATTTTGAAAACAATTCTAAACCGTACATATCAAATCAAAAATGCTATTGAATTTCAAAAATTTACTGCTGGATTTAGTTAATGAGTCATTTAATCATTTCAAAAAAGAACGAAGTATTTCTGCGTATTGAATCTGAACCACACGTTTTTCAAGAGTTATCAGATAGATTTACATTTGAAGTGCATAATGCCAAGTTCATGCCACAGTATCGTAAAAGATATTGGGATGGAAAAATTCGTCTATTCTCAACACATACTGGAGAGATTTATGTTGGTCTTCTTGACAAGGTAATTGCATTCTGCGATCAACATAATTATACCTATCAGTTTCGTGATAGTAAATTTTATGGCGTTCCATTTGAAGTCAATGACATGATTTCATTGGAAGGTGTTGCTGATTATATGAAGAAGATCTCAAAACATACACCAAGAGATTATCAAATTGATGGTGTGTATAGTGCCTTAAAATATAATCGTAAGTTATTGATTTCACCAACGGCATCTGGAAAATCTTTGATGATTTATAGCGTTGTAAGATACTATGTTGAAAGAGGATTTAAAATTTTAATCGTAGTTCCTACCACATCTTTGGTTGAACAAATGTTCAAGGACTTTCAAGATTATGGTTGGGATGCTGAACACTTCTGCCATAGAATTTACTCAGGTAAGGAAAAGACCAATAAATCTCCCGTAACAATAACAACTTGGCAATCTATCTACAAGTTAGAGAAAAATTGGTATTCTGATTTTGATGTTGTAGTTGGAGATGAGGCACACTTGTTTAAATCAAAGTCTCTAGTTGATATTATGACAAAATTGCTTGATTGTAAGTATCGTTTTGGATTTACTGGCACTCTAGATGGAACTCAAACTCATAAGTGGATTCTTGAAGGATTGTTTGGACCATCATACAATGTAACAAAAACAAAAGAACTTATTGATAAAGGGCACGTATCAAAACTAGACATTAAAATTCTTTTACTCAAACACGATTCACACAAGTTTAACACATATGAGGAAGAAATACAATATTTAATTGGTCATGATAAAAGAAACAATTTTATTAAAAATTTATCTTTAGATCTTAAAGGAAATACATTGATTCTTTATAGTAGAGTAGAGACTCATGGAAAGGTAATTTTCGACATCATAAATAGTAGTACACAGAATAGAAAAGTGTTTTTTGTTCATGGTGGTGTTGATGTCGATGAACGTGAGGAGGTTCGTAAGATTACTGAGCAAGAAAGCAATGCTATAATTGTAGCATCCTATGGAACTTTTAGTACAGGCATTAACATTAAAAAATTACACAACGTAATATTTGCATCTCCATCTAAATCTAGGATTCGTAATTTACAATCAATAGGAAGAGTATTAAGAAAAAGTACTGATAAAAACAAAGCTGTATTATATGATATCTCTGATGACATCTCAACAAAGACTATCAAAAATTACACTTTAAATCATCTTATGGATAGAATTAAAATTTACAATGAAGAATCATTTAATTATGAAATTGTACCTATTAACATGAGAACAAATGGAAGATGAATTCTTAGCTGTAATCAAATTAATTTCTGGTGAAGAAATCATGTCAATGGTATCCGCATGTCCAGAGAAAGATAGAATTATATTAGCTTTAGATCATCCAATTACTATGAAGGAACAAGAAACACCCATGGGAACTATCATCAAAGTAGAACCCTGGATTAAGTATGATAATGATAGTTTATACTTTATTGATATGGATAAAGTAATAACAATAACTGAAGTTACAAGTAATAAAATAATAAAAATTTATAATGAATATGTTAAAGAAGTTTCTATAGGTTCTAATAAAATAAAACCTGATAGAAAAATGGGTTACATATCTACTATAGAGGACTTCAGAAAAGACTTAGAAAAACTCTATAAATCTTCTAATAATTAATAGATATATTTTTATCAACCCTGACAGAGTTATTATAGCAGTTTTCAGTAGTCTTGTCAAGTACCTCTTGCAAATATCTTCTGAGTATGCTAAAATGGCAACATATAAGAGGTAAACCATGTCCAAGGGAAGATCCAGATCAGATCATTACGTGAATAATAAGGAGTTTCTCCAAGCTTTAAGCGATTACCGTTACATGGTAAACCAGGCAAAGGAAGCAGGAAATCCAAGACCATGTATTCCACGATACATTGGTGAATGTTTTTTAAAGATTGCCACACACTTATCATACAAACCAAATTTTGTCAACTACATGTTCCGTGAGGATATGATTTGCGATGGCGTAGAAAATTGTGTACAATATATTGACAACTTCGATATTAATCGTGGAAATCCTTTTGCCTACTTTACACAAATTATTTACTATGCCTTTCTTCGCCGTATTCAAAAGGAGAAAAAACAACTTGACATTAAGAGTAAAATTCTTGAACAGTCTAACTTTGATGAAGTCTTCGTTTCTGATGGTAACATTCTGGATGGATCTGATTCTGAGTACAATGGAATCAAAAATGCAATTCACTACAGGATGATTCACAACTGATGAAAATTGCTATCATTACTGATCAACACTTCGGTGTAAAAAAAGGAAGTAAGATCTATCATGATTACTTTCAAAAATTTTATGATGAGGTCTTCTTTCCAACTTTAGAAGACGAAGGCATCTCTACGGTTATTGATCTTGGTGATACCTTTGATAATCGTAAAGTAATCGATCTCTGGAGTTTGGATTGGGCAAAGAAAAACTATTACAATATTCTGGAAAAAAAGAAGATACATGTTTGGACTGTTGTTGGTAATCACACAGCATATTATAAAAATACAAACAACTTCAATACAATCGATGTTGTGTTAAACAAATATGACAACATCACTAAGATACGAGATCCTATCGAAGTAGTTTTTGATGATCTTCAGGTACTCTTCATTCCTTGGATTAATGAGGAGAATCAAGAGTTGACTATGAAATTGATTAATTCATCAAAAGCAAAAGTAGCTATGGGTCACCTGCAACTTACTGGCTTCTCCATGTATAAAGGCATGGTTCAAATGGAAGATGGTTTAGATCCAGAAATCTTTACTAAATTTAAACGAGTATTTTCTGGTCACTATCATACTCGTAGTAATAACGGAAAGATTTTTTATCTTGGAAATCCTTATCAAATGTATTGGAATGATTGTGATGACTCTAGAGGGTTTCATATTTTTGATACTGAAACTCTCAAGTTAAAAACAATTGACAATCCATTTCAACTATTTCAAAAGATTCATTACTCTGATACCAATCATCAGATTTACAACTTTACCAAGTGTAAAGAAAAGTATGTTAAACTGATTGTTGAAAAGAAAACCAGTCAAGTTAAGTATGACAAGTTTATAGACAGGCTCTTGACATCTGACTGCCATGAGGTTAAAATTGTAGAGAACTTTACTGTAAATGATGTTGATGATGTTGACCTGACTCAAATTGAAGACACAGTTTCCATCTTAAATAAGTATGTTGAAGACAGTGAAATTTCACTCAACAAAAAGATAATTATGCAACACATAGAATCCATATATAAGGAAGCTTGCGAGGTAGATTAATGTATGTCATTTGTCTAAAAGACAATGTAAATCAAGGATTATACGCAGTCGAAAATGAAGTAGGACAAAAAGTTTTATATTTATTTTCCGAAGAAGATGATGCCGAACGATTTGTTGGTCTTTTAGAAGCAGATGATTATCCTGAGTTAGAGGTAGTAGAAGTAGAAGATAAACACACAATTAACATATGTGAAGAGCATGACTACACATATATGATTATTACTCCTGACGATTTGTTAATTCCACCCAATTATCATGATTCTGTTCAAAACGATTAAATGGAAGAACTTTCTATCTACGGGCAACCAGTGGACTGAAATTAATCTGCATGAAAGTGATACTACTCTGATCATTGGTATTAATGGTGCTGGCAAGAGCACAGTGCTTGATGCTCTAACTTTTGTCTTGTTTAACAAGCCATTTCGTAAAATTAATAAACCTCAGTTAGTCAACTCTCAAAATGACAAAGACTGTGTGGTTGAAATTTATTTTTCAAGTGGGAACAACGAGTACAAAGTTGTTCGTGGAATCAAACCTACTTTATTTGAAATTTATAAAAATGGTGAAAAGCTACCACAGAATGCCGACGTTAAAGATGATCAATGTCATTTAGAAAACAATATTCTTAAACTGAACTATAAGTCATTTACTCAGATCGTTGTTTTGGGTTCTAGTAGTTTTGTTCCTTTCATGCAGCTGACTGCTGCAAGTCGTAGAGAAGTTATTGAAGATCTTCTTGATATCAAAATCTTTTCTTCAATGAATGATGTCATTAAAACAAAAATTAAAGATACAAAAGATCAAATTAAAGTTTTAGATTTGAAGGAAGATTCTTTTCAAGATAAAATTAAAATGCAGGAATCATTTATTAATCAACTGCAAGAACTTGGTCAAAAAGAGATTGACGATAAGAACCAAAAGATTGATGATCTTACAACACAGATTGAGTCTACAATTAGCACTAATGAAGAAGTTCAAAAAAATTTAGATGATAAGAATGATGTACTAGAAAACTTTTCTAATCCTTCTGAGAAACTTCGTAAGTTAGGAAATCTTAAAGGTAAGCTATCGCAAAAGGTAGCAAACATTACTAAAGAACATAAGTTTTTTACTGAGAATACGGTATGCCCTACTTGCACTCAAGGTATTGACGAAAAATTTCGCCTAGATAGAATAGCAGACGCTCAAAATAAAGCAAAGGAGTTGCAGACAGGCTATGAAGACCTGCAGATTGCAATTAAAGAGGAAGAACATAGAGAGCGTCAGTTCATTGCTCTTTCTAAGGAGGTAACTTCTTTAACACATGAAATTTCTCAGAACAATACTAAGATCTCTGGATATGAACGCCAAATCCGAGAATTACAATCTGAAATTCAAAAGACTACCAAACAACTTGAAAATCAAAATATTGAGCATGACAAGCTAGAGTCTTACAAATGTTCTTCCGTTCAAATTAAAGAGAAACTTTCTAAGCATAAGGAGACTATCGGGTATTACGAATTTATCCATACTCTTTTGAAAGACGGTGGAGTTAAGACTAAAATTATCAAGCACTACCTTCCATTAATTAACCAGCAGGTTAATAAGTATTTGCAGATGCTTGATTTTTATATTAACTTCTCACTTGATGAAGAGTTTAATGAAAAAATTAAATCACCAATTCACGAAAATTTTTCGTATTCTTCTTTTAGCGAAGGAGAAAAAATGAGAATCGATCTGGCACTTCTCTTCACTTGGAGGGAAGTTGCCAGACTTAAAAATTCTGTTAATACCAATCTTTTAATTATGGATGAGGTATTTGATTCCTCACTTGATGGATTCGGCACCGATGAGTTCCTTAAGATTATCCGTTATGTGATTAAGGATGCTAACATCTTTGTTATCTCTCATAAATCTGAACTGCATGACAAGTTTTCAAATGTTGTAAAATTCGATAAAGTTAAAGGTTTTAGTCGTATTGTCTAAATAATTCAACACTGACAGTGGTTTTATGCTATCAACCCAGTATCGTCTGAGATTGGAATCGATATGTCAATGTATTGTAAATGGAGAAAAAGTTAGTTTAGAAGATATGATATGGGCAGAAAAATTAGCCAAAGTAAATAGAACTGCTGGCACAATGCTTAGACAAGCAAGAAGAACTGCCGAGAATCCCGACATGCAGGAGGGAGATATGGATGATTTTTTGAACCAACTTGATATTGGCGGTACTGGAAACGAAAGATTTGGTGTTAGTAGATTTAATAGTGTAGACGAAATCGTAGATTTTTTTACCGATGGAAGAGACAAACCAGACGACTGGAGACAGAGAGATTGACAGCACACTATGGTATGATAGAATAATCAATCAAGCTATTCAGACAAATGACAACGCCAAACTGGCAGCATCACTCCAAGAAGGATCAGAAACGCCATCTCAAACCTCAAGCTATGCGCCAAGCAAAGGCACGAGCTAAAAACTTAATAGGACGGTTGAAGAACTGTCACAAGGGCTCACCGAAGGGTGAGCTTTTTTCGTATTATGGGCTCAGTTCAAACAAATTCCCATGGCTGTCAACTACGAAATCAAAGGTCAACTGGCTCGTTTGCTTGCCACTGAAGACCTCATTGTAGAGCACAGGAAGGTCTCTACAGCCTGCTTTAATGTGCATACTAGGGTTTTGACCCTTCCTCTTTGGGAGAGGGCTTCTAACGCCGTATACGACATGCTGGTGGCGCATGAAGTAGGACACGCATTATATACGCCAGATAAAGATTGGATTAAAGAAATTAAAGTTCCTCCGTCATACGTTAATATTGTTGAAGATGTTCGTATCGAAAAATTGATGAAGCGTCGTTATGGCGGTCTCTCTAAGTGCATGTATAAAGGTTATAAAGAACTGTATGATGACGATTTCTTTTCGATTGGAGATGAAGACTATAACCAATATAGTCTTGCTGACCGAGTAAATCTTTACTATAAAATTGGCAATTTTCTCAATGTTCAATTTAAAGAACATGAGCAAAATGTAGTTGAGATAATTGCTGAGTGTGAAACTTTTGGTGATGTTCTTCTTGCTGCAGAAGAACTTTATCGCATCTCTAAAATGCAGAATGATGAGTCAGAAGATACTGTTACCGTTACGATTACACTAGAAAATCAACAGACATCTTCTGGTATGTCTGGTGATAATGTTGAGATTAATCCTGAACAATCCATTGAGGGTGGAGTTCAATCTCAAGAAAAAAATGAAGATGAAAGTCAAAAAGAAGATGACAATACAGAATCTACTCATAAACTTCCAAGTCCAGGACATCATGGTGAACCCGAAATTAAAACCGATGAACGTCTTATGGAAGCTATTAGTCAACTTGCTAATCTTGATGAAGATGCTTTTGATAATGTCTATGTCGAGCTTCCTACGCTTGATCTTGATGTTGTGATTGCAAAAAATTCTGAAATTCATTCATATTTGGAAACTTATTGGAACTATGATCATGATAGGTTTAGTCGAATTGATGATGATTATAAAAAATTTAAAACAGAATCTCAGCGAGAAGTTAATTATCTTGTAAAAGAATTTGAGTGTAAGAAATCTGCCGATAACTATTCTCGTGCTTTGACTTCTCGTACTGGTGTTCTTGATTGTTCCAAACTTCATAGCTATAAGTACACTGAAGATTTGTTCAAAAAAGTTACCACAATCCCTGATGGTAAAAATCATGGTTTGATTTTTATCTTGGATTGGAGTGGTTCTATGGATCGAGTTCTTCTTGATACTGTCAAACAATTGTATAATTTGATTTGGTTCTGTAAAAAAGTTTGTATTCCTTTTGAAGTTTATGCCTTCACTAATGAATGGAAGTGTGTAACTTATGATTACGATGGTAATGCAATTTTTCCTAAAAAGAATCAGAAAAAAATTGCTGGACAAATTCAAATCAGTGAAGATTTTTCTTTGATGAATTTCTTCAGTAGTAAAACTAAGTCTGTTGATCTTGATCGTCAGATGAAATATATTTACCGCATTGCAAAAGCTTTTTCGTCTGGGTGGAAATATAATTTTAATTATGATATTCCTAAGCGTCTTAGTCTTTCGGGCACACCTCTTAACGAATCTTTGATTGCTTTAGATCAAATTATTCCTATGTTTAAAAATCAAAATAAAATTCAAAAAGTTCATACAATTGTTCTTACTGATGGTGAAGCTTGTTCTTTAAACTATTTTACTGAATGTGAAAATTATCGTTATAATGGCACCCCTTATATGGGAACACGCCATTTTCATTTAGGGACTTGTTCTCTTCGTGATAAAAAAACTGGATCTATTTTAAAAGCAAATACAAGTATGGATCATTTTACTGCTTTTACGGATTTGATTCTTCGGTATCTTCGTAACAAGTATTCTGATATTAGTTTCGTTGGTATGCGTATTCTTTCTTCTGGAGAGGCACATTCCTTCATGCGTCGGTATCTATTCGATAATGAAAGTGAACTTGAAAAAACTCAAAACGATTGGAAAAAAATGAAAAGTTTTTCAATTAAAACTGAGGGTTATCATAAGTACTTTGGTATGGCGTCAAATTCTCTTTCTACAAATACTCAATTTGTAGTTGACGAAAATGCATCTAAAATTGAAATCCGCAATGCTTTTAAGAAATACATGAAATCTAAAAAAGTCAATAAAAAAATTCTAAGCGAATTCATTCAATTGATTGCATGAGGGGCTAGTCCCCTCTTTTTTTATAAATAAAAAAAAAAGCATATATTGTTCAAATGAATCTTGTAGAAGCCTATTACAGTGTGTATAACACTGAAGAAAATTTAACAGAAGACTTGTACAGTTCTGTTTTAAATCTATGTGTTGTTGAAGATCGTTTTGATACTATTGAAGAGTGTGAAGAGTTTGCAAAATATTTGGTTACTGAAGATCTTGTTGAAGATTTTGTAGTTGCTTTATTGGAGTATTATGAAGTAGAAAATTTAAATGAATCATTAGATTTTCTTGGGGAGAACAGAGCAGCCGCTTTAAGATCAGTTATCAATGCTTTAAGTTCTGGTGGTAGATTAAAGGCAGGATTAAAAGTTGGAACCGCACTCGGTAGGAAGCCTGAAAGTGTTGTTAGAGGAGCTGCCGCTTCAACATCAATTAGATCTGCAAGAGCTGCAAGACCAACAACACAACCAGAACTTCCTGGTAAGTATGCAGCAATGCAATTTAGAAAAGGAATTGAAAAATCTGTAGCACAAAAAGCTTTACCTCCTGCTTCTACACCAGCAGCTAAAAAAGTAACAGGTGCTGCTGCTGATCCTTGGAAGCAGTTTATGAGTAAAAAACAAAAGCAGTATGGACTTCCAAAAGAAGCTCCATCTAGTCGTGTTCCTAATAGAGTTCTTCCTGGAACTGCTGCTGGATCTACAAAAGCTTTACCTGCGGCTGGTCAATCTTCAGCCAAACCACCATCAACAATGCGCTATGATATTAGAGCAACTGGTCCAGGTGGAGATGCTCGCACACAAAGATTGGCAGCACAAGCTGCTCGTCCAAGAGCAAGTGCAATGACTTCTTCTGGTGATGCATTAAATGCTGCTAGAAGAGCTTTGGCAGTAGCTGCAGTTGGTTTAATTGCTGCTCAAACTGCAAAAGATCCTGCAAAAAAGTCCAGTCCCGAATCCAGCGTCAACAAGTACAACACAATGGATTCGGATGGTAAAATTAGAAGCCGTTTAAAGGTTGGTCCTAAAATTGTTGGAACTGGTAGTGTAGCTGGTGACTTTGATGTTGCTTTTAAAAAGGCAAGAACTTCTGGTGCAAAAGAATTTGAGTTCCAAGGTAAAAAGTACAACACAAAAGTAAGAGGTGAACAAGTTGATTACTTTGATATTGTTATGGAACATTTAATTTCGGAAGGATATGTTGACACAAATCAGGATGCTTTAGTTATGATGGCTGCATTGGATGAGGCTGCCGTGACAAAACTTTTGTTGAAGTTGCAAAAAGCATTACCAAGTCTTTCTGACAAAGGTAACAAATTAGCACGTAGTATTATGTCCAGACAAAGTGGAACTGCTGCAGATCTTGAAAGACAAAAAATGTCACCAGTCTATCGTCAACAAACACGACAAAGGCAAGAAAGAAGATCAGAAGATAAATATGGTGATCCATCGTTGAGTGCTCAGGAAAGAAATCCATCCATGCGTTGAGTGGACACTTTCAAAACTGTCTACTGGGGGCTTTACAGCCCCCTTTTTTTCGATTATATTACCTTCGTTGACATTCAACACCTGTCCCAATGCCTCGGAAAATTATTATGACTGACACGCAGATGATTGAAGATCT
>Ga0194134_10006179_pt1 | contig 10895 bp, 9 predicted proteins | sample TA2KigOff0mmetaG_FD_148602 | JGI IMG/M metagenome (GOLD analysis project Ga0194134, IMG submission 148602) | Freshwater microbial communities from Lake Tanganyika, Tanzania - TA2015056 Kigoma Offshore 0m | ecosystem: Environmental > Aquatic > Freshwater > Lake | place: Tanzania: Lake Tanganyika... | reverse complement strand
AATCTTTCATCAATTCAAAATCTTTTTTAGTAATTAAATTTTTTGTCCTCTCGCTCAATACAGTATGAATTGTAACAATATCGGATTTTTCTAATAATTCTTCTTTAGTTACTGCTAATACTTTATTTTCATTTGCTATTGAAATTTTAAGATTTTCACTCCAAGCAATGACATTCATTCCAAAAGCTAAAGCAACTTTTGAAACTTGAATGCCAATTTTGCCAAGTCCAATAATTCCTAAAGTTTTACCTTTTAATTCAAATCCTAAAGTAGTCTGCCAATAACCCTGGTACATGTTTTCTGACTCTTCCCTTATATTTCTAACGAGCCCCAAAATTAACGCCCATGTTAATTCTGCAGTAGAATTAAAACTTGATTCAGTTCCGCATACTAAAATTTGTCTCTCTTTTGCAGCTAAAAAATCTATAGATTTATTTCGCATACCACTTGTAATAATGAGTTTTAAATTTTTCAAATTTGAAATAATTTTTTTAGTAATTGGTGTTCGCTCCCTCATTACAAGCAAAACCTCAAAATCTTTTAATTGTACTATGGCATGATCTTCATTTTCAAATGGCCGATTAAATACTTTAAAATTAAAATCTTTTTTTAATTTTTCAAAATTTCCTAAAATCATGGAAACATTTTGATAGTCATCTAAAATTGCAACTTTCATGAAAGTGATATTTTCTTAGATGATAAATATATTCCTAAAACAATTGCAATGGCTCCAAAAATATGAAAATTCATAAACTTTTCATTTAATAGAAATATTGCCATAAAAGAACTAAATACGGGCATTAAGTGTAAAAATATTCCAGCTCGACTTGGACCTACAATTAAAACAGCTTTATTCCAAAAAATATAAGCACCAAGTCCCGCAAATAAAACCACATAACTAATGATTAAAAAAAAAGCGAAATTAAATTTTATTAACTGTTGATTATTAAATTCAAATAAAAATTGAGGAAATAAAAAAATTAGCCCAAGTGTAACAATCACTGAAATAAAAGTTAGATAATTTAGTCCGGTTTTATGTGTTTTGAGCATGGTTGAATAAATTGCCCATGATAACATTGCAACCAATAACCAAAGATCGCCCTTATTAAAATCTAAATGAATTAGCCTTGAAAATTCCAATTGAGTAATAATTATAACAACACCAGTGATTGATAAAATAAGCCCTAAAACTTGATTGAGATTTATTTTCTCAACTCTGAAAATAAAGGAAATAAATATAATTAATACAGGGATTGTTGAGATCATCAACGCTCCATTTAGAACTTGAGTAAAATTTAACGAATAGTAAACAACAGAATTAAAAATACTAATACTAGTAATAGACATTAATAAAATTGAAAAAAATTTTTTTTCAATAATTTTAATATTTAAAAAAATATCCTTAAACGTAAATGGAATTAAAATAATCCAAACGATTAACCATCTAAAAAAATTAAGTGTTAAAGGTGGTACTTCATAAAGGTTTGCAAATTTTCCTACAATAAAATTACCTGACCAAAAAAAAGCACAAAGCGTTAGCATTAAATATGCTTTAAAATTAGCACTCATTTATATTAAATTTTACCAGTTATTTTGTAATAAAAAATTCCAACTACTTCGTGCAAGATAATATTCCAATTTTCAAGACCTTTTTTAATGTCAAAATTTATCCAAAAAAAAGAACTTGTTCCTGTATTATAATCAACACTAATTGGTTCTAAAATTAATCCTTGTCTTTTAAAACCAAAATATGATCTTGGCATATGGCTAGCTGAGGTAATAAGACCCCAGGTACCTTTATTAGTTTTAATAATATCTTTAGAATAAATTATGTTTTCAAAGGTGTTTCTAGATTTGTTTTCAAGTATTAAATTTTCAGATCTTACCCCTTGTTCTAAAAAAAACTTTTTAGCCATATCAGACTCAGTCCAACCAATAGGTTTTATTTTATTTGAGGCGCCGGAAAATAAAATTAAAAGTCTTGGATTTTTTTTATAAATTTCTAAAGCTTTTGTTAATCGTTCTGCAGAAGAATTTAATAAAACTTCATTTCTTTCTTTTGACTCTAATTCAAGGTCAAAAGACCCTCCTAATATAATAACGCCTGTTAATTGTTGAACTGGATATTTAGACGGTTTTATAAAATCTTCAATTTTATTTAGTAAAAAATTACTTAAAGGAGTGTAACCAAAAAATAAAAATAAGATTAATAAAAACTTTGCAAAAAAAATAGTTAGTTTTTTAAAATTTGTAAAAAGAAGAAGAAAAATTAAAATTAATAAAAGAAATGATAAAATATATAAGGGTTCTAATAAATAATTAGCAACTTTTGCTATATAAAACTCCATAAAATTTTAAATAAAATCTTCGTTATATAATTTTGCACTCAAAACTATTCCAAATCCAATCATATTTGTCAGCATTGCAGTGCCTCCATAAGATAAAATAGGCAAAGGCACTCCTACGACTGGCAGCAACCCTGTAACCATTCCAAGATTAATTGCAATGTATAAAAAAAAGTTAAAGGCAAAAGCATAACAAAATATTTTTGAAAAATTATTTTTACTTTGATCACCAATTATAGTTATTTTTTTAATAATTGAAAAAAATAACCACAATAATAACAAAGATCCAACTAGACCAAATTCCTCTGAAAAATGAGAAAAAACAAAATCAGTATGGTTTTCTGGAACAAAGTCTAAAGAGCTTTGTGAGCCCTTCATATAACCTTTACCAAATATACCACCCGATCCTATACCAATTTTAGATTGAATAACTTGGTAATTTGCTCCCAATGGATCTCTTTCAGTATTAAAAAAATTAACTACTCGTTGTTTTTGGTATGGTTTTAAATTTGCAAAAATAAAAGGAAGGCATAAAAGCACAACTATAAAACCAGATATAAAAATCTTTCTATCTAACCCAACAATCCATAAAGTTCCCAATGCAGCACCAAGAATAAGTACCGCTGTTCCTAGGTCAGGCTGTCTTAATACTAATAAAAATGGAATTAAAATCAAAATAGCAGCCACAAGTAGTGAAAATAACTTGTTGGTATTTTCAACCTTCACAGCATTATAAAATTTAGCAAGCACTAAAATAATTGCAAGTTTTGCAATTTCTGAGGGTTGTACATGAAAAAAACCAAAATCTAACCAACGCTGTGCTCCTTTAGCAGTCACCCCTACAAATTTTAAAATGATTAAAAGAAACAATATTAAAAAATATAAATGATACGCATAGCGATGCCAAAAACTTATATGCTTAAAAGCAACTATTATTAAAATTAAAAACGCAAATACAAATCTTATTAAATGTTTTAAATAAATACTCCCTTGTCCTTTATCAATTGAATAAAGGGATAAAATACTAATAAATCCTAATAGTAAAATCATAATAATTAGACCACGGTCTAATTTTTGAAATTTTTCAATGAGTAAAAAAATTTTTGAAATTTTTATAACCTCAGGCATCGGATATTCTTTTTTTAAATAAAAAATCAAACATACTACTTGCAATAGGGGCCGCAACTCTTGAGCCTGGACCGGAGTGTTCTGCTACAACTGCGACTGCGTATTTAGGTTCTTCTACTGGACCGTAACCTGCAAACAAAGAATGGTCTCTATATTTGTATTCTCTTAAATTAGGATTTGCATTATCCTCTCTATCTTTAATATTTAATTTTGTAACTTGAGAGGTGCCAGTTTTACCAGCAAACTTTAGTTTTCCAGTTAATCTTGAACCATAAGCAGTTCCGCCAGGTTCATTAGTTGCAGCAACTAAAGAGTCATTAATTATTTTTATATTTTCATTTTCAAAATCCATTCGAGTTAATTTTGATTTTTCATCCAAATAAAAAGTTGGATTAACCTCATAACCTCCATTTGCAAATTGTGCCATTGATTTGCAAATTTGCATAGGAGTTGCTAAAATATAACCCTGTCCAATTCCTGTAATTAAAGTCTCACCCAATAACCAGGGTTTACCAACTACATTTTTTTTCCATTTTGTATCAGGAACTAACCCTTTTTTCTCTTCATCAAACTCTTTAAAAGTAAACTGACCAAAGTTAAATTTTCTAATTGTCTCTGCTATACGATCAACTCCGAGTAACCTTGCAATCTCATAAATATAAATATCGCAGGATTTTTTAATTGCATCTCTTAAATTTACTTTTCCATGACCTCCATCTTTCCAGCAATAAAATTCTTGTCCATATAACTCGATTTTTCCACCACAAAAATGAGTATAATCTTGATCAACAATTTTATTCTCTAAGGCAGATAATGCTATGATGGGCTTTATTACGGAACCTGGTGAATACTGACCTGACAAAAATTTATTCACCAATGGTTTTCTTTCATTTTTTAACAACTCATTAAATTCTGGTTGAGTGATGCCAAATGCAAATTTGTTAGTATCAAAGGATGGGGTTGAAACGCAGGCTAAAACTTGCCCTGTTTTTATATCCATTGCAACTGCAGATCCCGCAATCTCTCTAAGTTTTTGGTATGTTAATTTTTGTAGTTCTAAATCAAGGGAAGTTTTTAAGGGATTTCCACTTACTCCATCTACAAATTCTACAGTTCTAACAGCTCGCCCTGCAGCATTAACTTCAAAGCGAGTAAAACCAGGTGTACCAATTAATTCTCTATTTAATATTTTCTCAATTCCAAGTTTTCCAATTTTAATGCCAGGTGTTCTAAACAAATCATCCTTTTGGTTTTGTAAATCATTTTCATTAGGAGCTCCCACATAACCTAAAACATGCGCAAATTCGTAAGGATAATTATAATGGCGTTCCATTGAAATAAAGGGCTGCACCCCATTTAGAATAAATAAATTACTATTTATTTTCGAAAATTCTGACCAAGTTAAATTTTTACCTATTACATAAGGTTGAAATTTTCTAAGTTTAGTAAAATCATTTCTAGTTTTTTCAATTATATCAATATCTAATCTTAAAAATTTATTAAGTGTGCTTAAGACAAAATCAAGATCAGTTACATCTCCTTTAATAAGTGCAATTCTATAAAGCTGACGGTTTTCAGCAATCTTATTATTAAACCGATCTAAAATTAATCCTCGTTCTGCTGCAATCTTCCATTCTTTAAACCGATTGCGATCGGATAAAACTGAATATTTATTTTTTTGAAATACTTGTAGCCATAAAAGTCTAAGACCAATTAATCCAAAAAAAGTATATTTAACCGTTGTTAAAATTGCTTTTCTTCTATTAATTATACTTGGTTTTGTTTGATAACCCTCTTTTGGTCTATGTTTGAAAAGCTTCATAAAAATATAGACAATATAACACCAAAATGTTAATTCAGCACACTTTTTGGAGGTAAGCAAATATTAAAATTGAAGTTAAAAATGACAATCTAGAGCAAGCTCTTCGGGCTCTTAAAAAAAAATTACAAAGAGAAGGAGTATTTCGCTTACTTAAAATCAAAAGTCACTTTGAAAAACCATCTGAGCGAAAGAAACGAGAAAAAGACGAAAATACAAGAAGGGTCAAAAAATTTAAAAAACTTAAAGCTCGCTACTAAAACTAAAAGTTCAAATAGAATTTTAAAGCAAAAAAATAGCCATCAACGCTAACACCACTACTATCGCTACAGAAGTATAAGTAGTTAACTTCATAAAATTAGACCAAGTTTTTCTTTGTGTATCAATATCCATGAATTAACCTTGTCGCGCTTTAAATTTTGGGTTTTTTTTATTAATAACGTAAAGTTTTCCCCGTCTTCGAACCACTTTACAATTGATATCTCTTTTTTTAAGAGATTTTAACGAGCTAACAACTTTCATAACGACCCTAAATATATACTAAACAACACTTTGTAAAGAAAAGTTAATGATTATTCATTAAAAAATTCTTAATATAATCCCCTAACTTAATTTTAGCTCTTAATCTTATTATCTTATTATTCAAATTCATCTTCGTTAAAGCTGAAGCAAACCGTTCGCCTTCTCTTTTTGGTAAATACCTAATCTGACTTTTAAACATCTTTGCAAGCTCAATAATGCTATAAGATTGAATACTTGCAATGGAATAATGTTTACATTTGTTATTATTCCACGCAAAAATATATTTTTAAATGTATCGAAAATAAGTAAAGCTTATTACCTATATTAAAAGTATTATAACTAATATTTTTTATGAAAAATTTATATAATTATGCTTAAAAAAAATCAAAAAATAAAATTTATATATACTTTTTAATAAACTATAAACTAAATGAATAAAAAACTATCTATTATAATAGCAGTCTATAATGAGGAAAAAACTATAATCCAAATTTTAAAAAAAATTATAAATACAAAAAAAAATCACTTTGAGTATGAAGTTATAGTAGTAAATGATGGTTCAACTGATAATACAACTAAACTTTTAGAACAAAACAAAAATTTATACTCAAGAATTTTAAATTTTAAAAAAAACTCTGGAAAAGGATTTGCTATAAAAGAGGGATTAAAAATCGCAAGTGGAGAGTATATAATTTTCCAAGATGCTGATTTAGAATATGATCCTAATGATTTGAATTATTTTTGTGATTTATATGATAAAATTGATCCAGATTTAATTATCGGTTCTAGATTTAGATACAGAGATTATACTAGATCACATAATTTTTTAAATTATCTAGGAAATAAAATTATAACTTTATCTTTCAACATAATTCACAACTGCACATTTACAGATATTTATGCTTGCTACTTATCATTCAAAAAAAAATTTTTGGATGTTTCAAAACTTAAATCTAATGGCTTTGAGCAACAAGCTGAAATTTTAGGAATATTAATTAAAACAACCAAAAAAAAATTCGAAATACCTATAAATTATTCCGGCAGAGAAATCTCTGATGGGAAAAAAATAAGATTTTACCATATCTTTTTAGTTATATATCAAATCATAATATCAAAATTTTAATTATAGATGAAAAAAAAATTTTAATTACTGGTGGTCTTGGCTATTTAGGCTCAGAGATTGCAAAAATTTATTCTGGCGTCAGTTGGTATCATAAAATTATTATTATTGATAAGAATTTTCATTCTGAAAGAGTTTTTCAACTTACTAAATGGAATATTGATTTTTATTAAGGTGACATACTCGACTTTAATTTTATAAAAAAATATGTTTCTGATGCAGATGTGATTCATCACTTAGCGGGTATTACAAATGTTGCATACACAAAATCAGACATAAATCTTGAAAGGGATAAGTTAATAAAAAAAACTGCTATTGAAGGAACTAATAATATTTTGAAGTTGATGAATTCTAATGCTAAAATTATTTTTCCATCATCCCATGTTGTTTTCGATGGTTTAACTAAAACTGAAAAAAATATTGATGAAAATAGAAAGAAATGTCCAATTTTAACATATTCTATTAGTAAATCACGAAATGAAGATGATATTATTAGTAGCGGTGTAAATTATGTCATCCTTAGACTTTCCTCAGTATATGGTTTTTCAAATGACTCGACAAGAATTCAAATTGTTCCAAATTTATTTTCTAAAATAACTTCTGAAAATGGGACAATAAAGCTATTTGGAAAAGGCATTCAGCTAAAAAGTTTGGTTTCTTTAGCTGATGTTGCAAGATGTTTTAAGTTTATAGAAGAGCAAAAAAATATAAATAATCAAATATTTAATATTGTAAATGAAAATGTCTCCATCAAAGACATTGCGTATAGATGTAAAAAAATTAATCCGAAGATTAAAATTGTAGAAACAAATGATGAAATACCAAACTTAGGTTATACACTTAGCAATAAAAAAATTAAAAAAAACGGTTTTAAATTTCTTTATAATTTAGATGAGTCACTAAAAGAAATGATTGTTAGTTGGAAAAATAAAAAAAAAATTGTAGATTTAGAATACCTAAAACAAGGTGAAAAAGAGTTTGTGGACTCAAGAGGAAAGATTAGTAATTATGAATTGACAGAACCTGTTAATTTAATAGGGTTGATAACGTCAAAAAAAAAAACAGTTCGAGCTAATCATTATCATCCCATACAAGAACAAAAATGTTTAGTTATCGAAGGCCAATTTATTAGCGTGTATAAGGATTTATTATCAAAAGATAATAAAATAATAACTCATGCAGTAAACAAAGGAGATATTACCGTAACAAAACCTAATGTTGCACATGCAATGGTATTTTCTAAGGACTCGACTTTTTTAAATCTAGTTAGAGGAGAAAGAGAACATGAAAATTATGGGATTACACATACAATACCACATGTTTTAGTTAATGAGAATTTTAAGAATGAACTACTCAATGGTTATAAATTTGAATGCAGAGTATGTAAATATCTATATTTAAAAAGAGTTGTATCATTTGGTTTGATGCCCTTGGCAAATAATCTTGAGAAAAGATTTAATAAGGATACTAAAAAATATCCACTAGAATTAAACTATTGTGAAAAATGCTCTAACTGTCAATTATCTTACGTTGTAAATCCAGAAAAATTATTTTCTAATTATTTATACACATCATCTATATCAAAAAAATTTGAAGAACATTTTGTAGATGCTGCTAAGAAATATATTAAAAAATTAAATTTAAAAAAAAAATCTAGAATTATTGATATAGGAAGTAATGATGGTATAGCATTAAAACCTTTTTTAAACCTTGGATTTAAAAATGTTGTAGGCATAGAGCCAGCAACTAATCTAGCAAAATTAGCGAATAAAAATAAAATTAAAACTATAAATAGTTTTTTCGACAATAAAATTACAAAAAAAATAAACTACAAAGCGGATCTAATTTTAGCCTCTAATGTTTTTGCACATTCAGACGATATTGATGTGATAGTCAATAATGTTAAAAAAATTCTAAAACAAAATGGAACTTTTATAATAGAAGTACAGTATTTAATTAATACTCTATTAGACTGCACATTTGATAACATTTATCATGAACATGTAAATTATTGGTGCCTACATAGTTTAAAAAAATATTTTGAAAATTTCAATTTTGTAATTGTTGAAGTTGAAAAAATAAAAACACATGGCGGTTCTCTAAGAGTATTTATAAAAAAAAATAAAAAAAAAATTAAAGTAAACAAAAAAGTAAAAGAGATTTTATTAGAAGAGAAAAATATTGGAATATTTAATTTTAATATATTTGAAAAATTTAAAAATCAAATCGAAAATATAAAAAATAATACAATAAAAAATATGAAAAATCTTAAAAAAAAATATAACAAAATTTACGGGTTTGGAGCCCCTGCAAAAGCAACTATTGCTTTAAATTATTTTAATATTGCAAATTATTTTAATGGTATCATTGAAGATAATAATCTTAAACATAATAAATATATTCCTGGAACTAATTTAAAAATTTATTCGCTAAAAAAAATTAAAAAAGTTGATTGCTTAATTATATTAGCGTGGAACTTTTTTAATGAAATAAAAAATGCTAATAATAAATTAACAAAAAAAATAATTTCAATTAAGCATCTTGAAAACTAAGTATGAATAAAAGAATGTTAATCGCAGATGTTGAGGGTTTTGTTGATAGGCATCTAGTAAAAACTTTGAAAAATAATAAAACAATTATTACATATATTAAACTTTTTTAAAATCGGTATCAAAAATTTACTTGGGATTTTTCCATTAAACTTGCAAAAGAAAAGGGTAAATTATATTTTTGGATTAAACAGTATCAAGAAAAATTATCAATAACACTTCTTTATATAAATGTTAAGAAAATCTTATCACAATTATCATAGCTTATATATTTTTAAGTTGTTAGAAAAATATAGAAATAATATTTATCTTAAATTTTTAAAACATATACCATTTGATAATAAAACAACATTAATTGACATTGGAACTACGAATGTTGATTTAGATCACGAAAATTATCTAGTAAAAAAATATCCTTATAAAAGATCTATAACATGCTTAAGTAATCAGAATCTTTCTACTATAAAAAAAAAATTTCCACAGATAAACACTATTAAAGGCGATGGCAAAAGAACAAAATTTAGAGATAATAGATTTGATGTGGTATATAGCAATGCAACAATTGAACATGTTGGAAATTTCAATAATCAAATAAAATTTGTCAAAGAAGCTATACGTATAAGTAAAAAATATATTTTTATAACAACTCCTAATAGAAATTTTTTTCTCGATCTTCATACTGCAATTCCAATCATTCATTGGTTGCCAAAAAAAATACATCGACTAATTTTAAGAATGGTTGGACATAATTTTTTATCAAAAGAAAAAAATTTAAATTTATTGAATTCAAGTGACCTAAAAAAAATCTGTAAAATTGTTAGAATTAAAAATTATATAATAGATAATATTAAAGTTTTTGGTTTTAAAAGTAATTTAATATTAATAATTAAAAAAAATAATATTCTATAACGTAGTCTAGAAATTTTTTAGTCAAAAAAATAAATATAACTATTATATTTTTTGAAAAGCCTAAAGCAAAAAAATTGCCATCAACGCTAACACCGCTACTATTGCAACAGAACTATAGGTAGTTAATTTTATAAAATTAGACTAAGTTTTTCTTTGTGGATCTATATCCATAAATTAACCTTGTCGAGCTTTAAATTTTGGGTTTTTTTTATTAATGACCTAAAGTTTTCCTCTTCTTCGCACCACTTTACAATTGATATCTCTTTTTTTAAGAGATTTTAATGAGCTAACAACTTTCATAACGACCCTAAATATATATTAAAAAACACTTTGTAAAGAAAAGTTAACCATTATTCATTAAAAAATTCTTAATATAATCCCCTAACCTAATTTTAGCGCTTAATCTTATAATCTTATTATTCAAATTCATCTTTGTTAAAGCTGAAGCAAACCGTTCGCCTTCTCTTTTTGGTAAATACCTAATCTGACTTTTAAACATCTTA
>Ga0194134_10006162_pt1 | contig 10912 bp, 11 predicted proteins | sample TA2KigOff0mmetaG_FD_148602 | JGI IMG/M metagenome (GOLD analysis project Ga0194134, IMG submission 148602) | Freshwater microbial communities from Lake Tanganyika, Tanzania - TA2015056 Kigoma Offshore 0m | ecosystem: Environmental > Aquatic > Freshwater > Lake | place: Tanzania: Lake Tanganyika... | reverse complement strand
GCTGCGGGTACTGGGGGCCGAACCTCATCCGCAGCTTCCGCGCCCAGCCAAACGCGGAAGTGACGGCCGTGGCGGAAAACGATCCCCAACGGCGGGCCTTTGTGGAGACGCAGTTTCCCGGGGTCCAGGCCGTGGAGCACCCGGAGGCGGCCATTGATTTGGCGGATGCGGTGATCCTGGCCACACCGGCGGAAACCCACCACCCGCTGGCCCGGAAGGCGTTGGAGGCGGGCAAACATGTCCTGGTGGAAAAACCACTGGCCCGGACGGTGCGGGAAGTCGATGAACTTGGGCGGTTAGCCCAAGCAGCTGGAAAAATCCTGATGGCAGGACACACCTTCCTGTATCACGGTGTGGTGCGGGAAGTGCGCCGGATGATCGAGGCCGGAGAACTGGGGGACGTGCGCTACATCTACAGCCAAAGGCTGAACCTTGGACGGGTCCGCAGTGATGTGGATGCCCTGTGGAACTTTGCACCGCACGACGTGAGCATTCTGCAATATTGGACCGGCGGTACCCCTCCATCGAAAGTCACGCGCAGTGGAATGGCTTTTCTCCAGCCGGGGGTGGAGGACGTCTGTTTTCTGAGCCTGGAGTATCCCCACGGCCCCCTGGGGCATATCCATGTGAGCTGGCTGGATCCGGTCCGGACCCGGCGAATGGTGGTGGTGGGGAGCCGTAAGATGGCGGTCTATGACGATGTGGCAGAGAAAAAGCTCGCGATTCATGACAAGGGGGTCGATGTGCGGGCGGTGCTGGGCGAGAAAATGGATTACGACCTATCCGGCCAACCGCCCTTCGCCTACAAGGATGGGGAAGTGCGCTGGCCCCACATTCCCTGGGAAGAGCCCCTCAAGGTGCAGGCCCGCCACTTCCTGGAGTGCATCCGGACCGGCGAAGAGCCGCTCACCGGGGTCCGCCACGCCCGGGAAGTCGTGGCGATCCTGGAGTCTGCCAGCCGGGGGCAGAGATGAGTGGGGCCCCTGAACCAATCCGGAATTCCGTGGGGATCCGCGGGGTGACCTTTGGTCGGAATGTCAGGATCGTGGAGCCGTGCAACCTTTACGGGTGCTCTTTGGGGGATGATGTGTTCGTGGGGCCGTTTGTGGAGATCCAGCAGGGGGTCCGGGTGGGGCGCGGGACACGCATCCAGTCCCATGCTTTCCTGTGTGAGGGGGTCACGATCGGGGAGGAGTGCGTGATTTCCCACGGGGCGATGTTCATCAACGACCTGTTTCGTGGCGGTCCGGCCCGCGGGGACCGATCCAAATGGAGGGAGACCCGTTTGGCCGACCACGTTTATGTGGGGACCCATGCCACGATCCTGCCAGTGCGAATTGTGTCCGGCGTGGTGGTTGGCGCGGGAGCGGTGGTCACGCGCGACATCACGGAACCGGGCACCTACGCCGGCAATCCCGCGAGAAAAATCCTAAAATCAAAGTAGCCTCCTCCATCCCGGGCGTGCCGTTTGCCGACCTGGCCGCCCAACATGCGGCCCTGCGTCCGGAACTGGATGCCGCGATGCAAAGAGTCATCCAAAAATCCGCCTTTATCCGGGGGGAGGAGGTGGATCTTTTTGAAAAAGAGTTTGCCCGGGCTTTCGGGGTCCGGCACTGCATCTCCTGCGCGAACGGCACGGATGCCCTTTACATCGCCCTGCGGGCTCTGGAAATCGGGCCGGGGGACGAGGTGATCGTGCCGGCCCACACGTGGATCTCCACGTCGGAAACCGTCACCCAAGCCGGCGGACAGGTGGTCTTTGCCGATACGCTGGAAGGTCAATTTGTTTTGGACCCGGCCGAAGTCGCCCGAAAGATCAGTCCACGCACCAAGGGCATTATGGTGGTGCATCTTTACGGCCTGCCGGCTCCCATGACCGAACTGCAGGCACTGGCGGAGAAGCACGGGCTTTGGATCATCGAGGACTGCGCCCAGGCTCATTTGGCCGAATACGAAGGCCGCAAGGTCGGAACGTTCGGCAAGATCGCCACCTTTTCGTTTTATCCGGGCAAAAATCTCGGGGCGATGGGGGATGCCGGGGCGATTGTGACCCAGGACGACAAGCTGGCGGAGTGGATGACGCTATACGCCCGCCATGGAGGGAAGGGGGATCACCTGATCGAGGGAATCAACAGCCGGCTGGATGGACTGCAGGCCGCCATCCTTCGGGTGAAGTTGCCGCACCTGGAGAACTGGACCCGGCGGAGGATCGAGGCGGCGCAGCGTTATGACCAACTCCTGCAGGGAATTCCCGGCATCGAAATCCCTGAAAGGCCCAAGAACCGGCGTCATGTTTACCATCTCTACGCGATTTTGGCGGATCGCCGGGACGAGTTGCAGGCCTTCCTCAAAAAGAGGGGGATTGAGACCGTGGTGAATTACCGGGCGGCGCTGCCGTTCCTGCCAGCCTACTCCCGCCTGGGACACCGGCCGGCCGATTTTCCGGTGGCCCATCGCAGCCAGGAAGCAACACTTTCCGTCCCGCTCTTCCCGGAAATCACCCTGGATCAGCAGAAGGCGGTAGCCGAGGCGATACGGGAGTTTGCCACCCAAGCGCATGAAAAATGATCCGCCTTCTCAAGATCTCCGGCTATTATCGTAGTTTTCTTCAGCAGTCCGAAAACGAGGGTGCGGCAGACTATCAACAGGCTTGGCAGCGTCTCATGGACCAGCGCTTTGGCTGGTTTGATATGTGGAAGCGGGTTCTCGAGGGTACCGGGGAATTTTCCGTCTGGGAGGTTGTCGCCAACGATGACTTGACCCAGGGCTTGTGGTGGCAAGAGCATGCAGATGCTCAAAAAATTCCATCGGCAGACGATATTCTTGAAGAGCAGATCCGGCAGTTTTGTCCCGATGTAATTTTTATTAATAACGCGGCGGTCACTGGCCCCAGAAAATGGCAGAAATGGGCGGAGCTTGCGGCAAGCCGGGCCCTTCTATTTGCCTACGACGGCTTAGGCATTCACCCGGCGGGAGTCTACCGGCGGTTAAGCTTCGTCCTTAGTCCCCTAAAAAAGTTTTGCGACACTTGTTTGAAAGCCGGCGTGGAAGCCCATCTTTTCCGGCCTGGGTTTCCCTCTCTGTGCAAAGATCTTGAGTCAGTCGAAAAAACATTGAGCACAGTGTTCATCGGCGGCGTGGGAACCGGGAAGAAAGGCCACGGACCCCGACTGCAGTTTCTTGACGAAATTTCGCGGGAAGCCCCGGTCGAATTTTACTTGTCCGGACTGGGTCCCAGTCAGATCTCGTGGGGAAAGCAGATGCGCAGGTTGCTCCGGGGCCAGGTGCAGGAAGCCCGCGCCTGCCGGAACCTCCAAGCCAAAAATCGGGGACCGATTTTCGGCAGGAAAATGTTCCAAGCCCTGGGCCAGAGCCGGGGATCCCTGAACTACCATGTGGCGGTGGCCGGTGATGAGGGCGTGAACATGCGGATCTACGAGAGCACCGGAATGGGATCCTGCCTGTTGACCGAGGAGCGATCGAATCTGCGGAGCCTTTTTGATGTGGATGCGGAGATTTTAACCTATTGCAGCTACCGGGAAGCGGTGGAAAAGATCAATTGGATTGAGCAAAACCCTGAAAAGGCCCGGGAAATCGGCCGAGCCGGCCAGACCAGAACACTGCGAGACCATACCTTGGAAGAGCAAATTCTTGGGGTGGGAGAAATTCTTAGACAGAAGCTGGGGAGCGGCTGATTCCCTGAATCGTTGTAACCGCTTTACGAAACGTTTCCATGTCGAAAAAGAGATCTCCGGAAGCATCGCCGGGACGGTTTGGCCCCGATCTGGATCCGTCCGTCCGACCCACCAGATAGGCGTAAGGAAGCTTCCGCATCGCGGCCAGCATGCGATAACACTGGTTGATATATCCAGGAGCAAAGAGCTCCAGCACCGCGGTTGGGGGCTGGCAAAAAACCAAGTTGGAGAGAGCCGCGCCGTGGGGGGCAATCACGAAAGAAGCCCGGCGTATTTTTTCCGCCTGAAGAGCGACGGGCATGCGCCCCATGTCGACCTCTTCAATGCCATGGGAAGCCAGGATTTGGCTAACCGCGGCCGCTTGGCGCAGTTTTCTTTGCGCTACGCCGGCTCGCTTTAAAAATAGGCCGGGTCCTTGGCCTGTCCCGCTTCCGGAATCTGCGGGAAAAAGACTCTCATAAAAATCTCCGATGCCCTGGTGCGGAGAGCCGATCTGGCCCGGCAAGCTAGGAACCAGCAGCTCCTCGCAATATAAGTGCCGGTAACGATGGGTCTCAACACAGCGATCGAAGGAAACACCGGTCTTGGCCAAAAGCTCCCTTACAAACGCTGGGCGAAGATCGTTGATAATCAAACGATCCTGGGGAGAAAGACGGATCCCTGCCCGTCTGATCAAATCCAGGCGGGGGAGCACTTCCAGCAAAAAATGGTAGAATGTCTCCCCGCCGGTACTCGCAAGAAGAATGCTCCTTCCGGAAAGTTTTTTCGCCGGGGGGAAACGAAACCGGCGCATGGGCCAAGGCACGCTGCGAGGTCGCCACTCGACCGAAACTTCCTTGATCAGGAGGTTGCGAGATGAACAGACGGCTACGGACGGTCCGAAGACCCTCGCATTCTGTAGTCGGGCAAGAAAGATAGACTGAGCGGAAACTCCGGGACGGTTGAAGTCCGGAAATCCCGGTGGCCAACCCGCCGCCGGGTGCGGCAGCTGGATGGGGGGGGTGTTGCCTTGCCAGAACAGGGCATCCCCGGAACCCAGGCTGTCCTTTAAAAGAGACGAACCTAAAGGACGAGGAGGAGTAGGGCTGGCTAACCCGATGCGATCGCCAATTGCCAATAAAAATTTAGTGATGTTCGGTTTCATAAATGAAAAAAGGCATCACGAACATAAGGTCTGACGGCCGAATTCGTATATATTTTTATTAACCGAGGCAAAATGGCAAAAACTACAGACCTATCTGCGGTGTTACGTCGGTGCTTACATTGCAAGACCTTTAAATGCAAAAGTTCTGTGTGAAGTACCTTCTGTATCGATTGCTCCCGTCCCTTAATCCATGGTTGCATGGCAAGAGGCGAAAGGGTTTGGAGCGTCAGTTTGGCGAAAAAAAATTGTTGGTCTGCCAAACGGAGCAAGACCGAATCTTCGCACGGTATTTTTTAAAGGGAAGCCCGGCGGGCGTGTTTTGGGAAATCGGTTGCGGGGATGGAACCACGGGAAGCCTCAGCTTCCATTTGGAGCAAGCGGGCTGGCACGGGCTTCTTTGGGAAAATCTAGAAATCCCGCGGCGGATTGCCCGAACCCGTCGTACCAGTCCCGTGCAGGGGGGAGACCCCGAAGAATCGCGGCGGTTGGGGCCAGCCCCCGACTTTTTGGCCATCCGCAGACCAGCGGAGTTTCCCTGGATCTGGAGCTGGCTGGAAACAGGAAATTTCCGTCCCCGTTGGGTAACGGTGGAAAATTCCAGCGCCTCGGTGGGCTGGCTCCGGCGCCTAAAAGCGAGCGGACATCGCCTCCAGTGGTTTTTTCATGATGATGAATACTACTATCTGGGCCGCCCGTGAAAATCGCCTTCCACAGCGGCTACTTAGGCTTTCGGGGAACTGAGGTGGCGTTGCGGGATTATGCTCTGGGTGCCAGAGAAATCCTTGGGCACGAGCCTTTTTTTCTCCTCCCTTGGCAGCAAGGGGCAGATGACCACCCGGTGGCAACGGCGCTAGGCCAAATCGCCCTCGTCCGCTTCTACCGCAACGCCGTGGAGCGGGAGGGAATTCTCTCCGAGGAGAAGGCAGATTTTTTTTATGCCATCAAAAACGGCTGGAATGATGGCGTGTTCTCCAAACGGGTGCCGACCGGGATTCACGCCATTTTTCGGGAGTCCGAATTCCATGGCGACATCTACGCTTATGTGTCCCCGTGGTTGGCCCGGATTATGTCCTATAATCAAACCCCCCACGTACCCCATATGATCCGTCTTCCCGCGCCCGCGGGAAATCTGCGTACGGAACTGGGAATTCCCGAGGACGCGCCCGTGGTTGGACGGCACGGGGGCGACGACTCCTTCGACATTCCTTGGGTGCAAAAAACCGTCGTCCGGGCTGCCCGGGAAAACCAGGATCTCCACTTTGTATTCCTCAATACCCGCAAGTTTGCGGGGGCCGAGCAGTCGGCCAACATTCACTTTCTGCCCCCGACCGGTGATTCTGCCCGCAAACGGGCTTTTCTTGAAACCGCGGATGTTATGCTCCATGCCAGAAAAAGGGGGGAAACGTTCGGACTGGCATGCCTGGAATTTGCCGTTTGCGGTAAACAAGTGCTGACGTTCGGTGGGTCTCCGGAAACAGCCCACCTTGAAATTCTGGGGGAATGGGCGGTCCCATATGAAGACCCATGTGAGCTCACAGAAAGACTGAGGCACTTCAGCCAAAATGTCCAAGGCGGCTCTCGAGCTGATCCGGATCCCCGATTTTATCCATACCAGCCGGGGCCAGTGATGGAAAAATTCCAAAACGTATTTTTGTCGTGAGCGCCATCCCGATGGTCACCTTCATGCTGCCCACGCGAAACCGGGTCGCTTGGGTTGCCCGAGCGGTGCGATCTTGCCTCGAACAGGCGAGCGGCTCCTGTGGTGTGCGGGTATTGGTCATCGACGGCAACAGCACGGATGGAACCTGGGAAAAGCTTGTAGTTGAATTCGGTCAAGATTCCCGCGTGGTTTTGCACCGGCAAGGCGCGGAGCGAGGGTTTGTCGGGGCCTGCCTCGAGGCGGTGGGACGGCTTAATTCGGCCTATGCGAGCCTGATATTCGACGATGACGTTCTGCTGCCAAACTACCGCCGGCTCCTTGCCGTGGTCCTTGAGAACAAGTCTCTTTATGGCTTCGGATTTGGAAGATTGGGGGCTCTGGAGCAGATTTTGCAGGTTCCTGAGGCAAGGGGTTTTTGGAAAATAAGCCCCAGGCAACTGCTCGACGGGTATCTCGGCCTTCGGGGAAAGCTGGGGCCAGACGGGTACCCCCAAAGCCCGATGTGCGGAGTTTTTTCCGCTGTTCTTTGGAGGGAGTGGGCCCAAGAAATCCGTTCCTTCTGTGCCGGCAGTCCCTGGCGATCCCGCTGTATGCTCGAAAGGGCGGCGGGGCCTGATTTCCTTATCTATTTTCTGGCCTTGTGTCGCGCCCAAGGCCCCGTCCCGGTTTTGGACGGGGTGGTTACCCAGTTCTCCCGTCATGAGGGGACCTTAACCGCGGCCCTGCAAGAAAGGGATTTGCCTACGGGGTATTGGTTAAGCTTTTTCTGGCTACACAGGGAGCTTTTGAGGCAAGGTCGATACAACGAAGCCGCGGATGCCCTAGTCCACCAGAAAAAAAAGATACGGCGCTTGCGCAAGCGGTGGGACAGAGAAGGCCGGGCTTTTTTGGATGAAGAACTTCGGCAAGCCACCGTGCAAAACAAGCGCGCGGTCTCTCTGGGTACGCGTTGGCGGGCGGGGCTGCGCGGAGCTTTGCCCCGTGTTTTTCGCTTCGCTCTATGTTGGAAACCCCCCTATCTTCCGGTCTTGCCATGATCCAAAATCTCCGTCCGGGAGCGCTATACGCGTGTCAAATTTGCGGCGGGCGCGACCTCCAGTCTGTCCTGCATCTGGGTTTCTCGGCTCCCTGCGATTCCCCTTTGACCGAGGAAGGCCTACGCCGGTCGGAGATATCCTACCCGTTGCACTATGTCCGGTGTCGCGACTGTGGCTTGGTTCAGATCGATTATGTGGTGGACGGCAAAGAGCTTTTTCACCCCGAATACCCCTACCGGAGTGGCATCACCGAGACCTTGCGCAACTTTCTGCACAGCCTTGCGGCCACCATGTGCGAAAAAACCGGCCTAAAAAAAAATTCCCTGGTGGTGGATATCGGCTCCAACGACGGGACGATTCTCCAGGGCTTCGCCAAAGCCGGCATGCGTGTCTTGGGGGTCGAGGCCACCAACATCGCCCAGATTGCCCGGGAGCAAGGGATTGAAACGCTGCAGGAGTTTTTTTCTCCGGCCACGGCGCAGCGCATCCTGGCCTCCCACGGTCCGGCCCAGCTGGTCACGGCTGCCAATGTTTTTGCCCATGTAGCTAATTTTCGGGACCTGATGGAAGGCATTGCGAAGGTTTTGGAGCCGGACGGCTATTTTGTATCCGAATCCCACTACCAGCTGGACATCCTTGAGACCCTGCAATACGACTCGATTTACCACGAACATCTTCGTTTTTACCTCCTGAAGCCCCTGCAGCGGCTTTTTCGCGACAACGGCTTTACCCTCGTGGATGTTGAAAGGATCCCCAATTACGGGGGTTCAATCCGCGTCACCGCCCGCAAGGGTCTCCATCATCAGGCGGGGCCTGCGGTGCAACAACTCCTCCGGCAAGAAGAACAGGCGGGTTGTTACACCGATGCCACCTACCACGAGTTTGCCAAAAGGGCACAGGCTTCCCGTTCGGAAATCCGGCGCACCCTGGTGGAAAAAGCCGGAAACCACGGGCCGGTTCCCGGCATCGGTTGCCCGGGGCGGTGTGTGACCCTGCTGGCCTATTGCGGCGTAGGGGACGACTTGATGCCTTATATCGCGGAACAATCCACTTCGCTGAAGCTGGGGATGTACACGCCTAGCACCCATATCCCGATCGTTGATGAAGAAAGGCTTTTTCGTGAGCAACCGGCCTACGCAATGATTCTTTCCTGGCATTATGCGGATGCCATCGTCCGGGGTTTGCGCCAACGGGGGCTAAAAAGCAAGGTGCTGGTGCCTCTTCCCGTAATCAGAGAAATCTAAGCATCCTCATTTGAAACGACTCCGGGTCGGGATTGTGGGAAGCGGCCCAGCAGCCGCGGTTCATGCTCAAGCTCTCAGGCAAAATCGGGCTTTTCGGCTGCACGGTGTGGCGTCCCGGAACCGGTCGCGAGCCCTTGCTTTGGCCCGGCGCTTCGGTGCCCCTGCCTTTTCTTCCCCCCGGCAACTCATTCGGGAGCCGTCTACTCAGGCGGTCATTCTGGCAGTGCCCCCCGCGGTCCAGCCCGGCTATTTACGTGAGGCTTTGCGCCGGGGAATTCCGGTGCTTTGCGAAAAACCCCTCGCCTTGACCGGCCAGGCCGCCCGTCAGGCCTTGCGGGCGGCGCGGGTAAAACCATCAGCAGCTGGCATCAACTTTTGCTACCGGCTCATTCCCGAGATTGCCTGGTTTCGGGAGTGTGTCCGGCGGCGGGTGGTGGGAACCCCCTGGCAGATCCAAGTGGAGTGGATTTTGGGCAATCGTCTGGGCAGAAAAAACAAAAAACTGCCGGCGTGGAAGCAGGCGGAAGATCAGGGGGGCGGGGTGCTGATGAATTACGGTATTCATGTGCTCGACTATCTTTTCGCCGGTCTTCCCGGGCCGAGGCTGGCCGGCAGTGACTGGCATCGCCGCGGAAACAGCAAAGCCACGGAAGCGGGAACCATGACCTGGTGTCTTCCGGATGGGTCAGTAACCATTCGGCTATCCCTGATTGCCCGCCGGACCCCCACCCACCGCATCCGGCTGGAAGGTCCTTTCGGGTCGGTGAAGGTGGAAAACTCTTCCCCTCGCAACCCAGCGGGTCCTTTTCGCATCTCCACGCAAGGAAACGGCAGGTGGCCCAAGCGACTGCCTTCCTCTACCGCTTCCCTGCCCGGCCTTTTCCAGAAAGTGCATGAGCACTGGGAGCGAGCCATGCGGAAAAAATCCAACCGCATTCCCACGGTCGCGGAAGGCCTGCGGGCCCTGCTTTTGACAAAAAAAGCCTTTAGCCCATGAGGCCGGGAAAGCGCCTGATCTGGTCCCTTTTCAAAAAGGCGATGCCTCTTTTTGAAGACGAAAAAATCCTCACCCTACTGGTTGCCCGCAGCCCGACGGATACCGCGCGGATCTCTTGGAGAAATTGGAATTTCACGCGGTGCATGACAACCTTACCGGCAGCAGCCCGGACACGGTGGAGCCTTCTTTATCCCCAGGACTTCTGGCCCTATGGCTAACCTCCCTCAGTGGGTCGGGAAGGATGCGGGAAATCAGGAAAAGAATCCAATATTCAGTTACCTTTCCGTCAACGAACTGTACTTACGAAATGGAAGTACGCCTAAACCATTCCCCCGAATGCCTTTTTTGGTGCGGTGTTCCCCAGAAACATCTTCTGACATGTCTGGCGAGAAGTCGGCGTAAAACACGAATGGTCGATGTGGGTGCGCACATCGGCTCCGCCACCTTGCCGGCATCCTTTCTTTTCCAGAAGGTTGTGGCCCTGGAGCCCTGTGCGGCGACCTTTGGTCGGCTGCAGTTAAATCTGGCTATAAACCGAAGAGAAAATGTGCTGGCCATCCATACAGGAGCCGGATCCAAGGAGGGGGAGGACTGGCTCACCTTCGCCGAAGGCCAATCCGGGGGAGCCTCGCTCCAACCTGAAAACAATCGCAAACACCGCGAAAGGATCAGGTTGACAACCCTGGATGCCTTGATTTCCGGACCGGTCGATTTCGTGAAAGTAGACACAGAGGGCTGGGATCTGGAAGTCCTCCGAGGGGCCTCCCGCATCCTGCGGGACCATCAGCCTGATCTTTTCTTGGAACTGGGCTCGGCGGACCAAGTGTTGGCCCTGCGGAACCTTCTTCCGGCAAGCTACCAGGTTGCCTACAAAGGAGGTTGGATTCCCTTGAGGCAATACAAGTCAAAGATGATGGGTTGCACTGACCTGTACCTGTCGACCTGCTGGACCTGAGGTCGCCGCTACTCTGTGTTCAGCTTATTGCGTTTTGTCAGGCGCCATTTGGTCAGCCGAAAAAACCAGCGGCGCTGGGCGACCGGCTGAATCCGGGCCTGAAAGAGCTTCTCAAAAAAATAAAGAACCCGCTCCCTGGAGAACTCAACCGGGGGCTGGTTGTTGTGGAAAGGGGAAGCG
>Ga0194134_10006160_pt1 | contig 10918 bp, 12 predicted proteins | sample TA2KigOff0mmetaG_FD_148602 | JGI IMG/M metagenome (GOLD analysis project Ga0194134, IMG submission 148602) | Freshwater microbial communities from Lake Tanganyika, Tanzania - TA2015056 Kigoma Offshore 0m | ecosystem: Environmental > Aquatic > Freshwater > Lake | place: Tanzania: Lake Tanganyika... | reverse complement strand
ACCGCATCACCGGCAACCGGCAGCAGGGCCGTTCCACAGGCGTCGGCTACGACCGGGTCCACGTGGCCATCGACGACGCCACGCGGCTCGCCTATGTGGAGGTTCTGGCTGATGAGCAGCAAGCCACAGCGATCGGCTTCCTGAGCCGCTCCGTGGCCTGGTTCAACGGCCAGGGCGTTGAGTGCCGTCAGGTGATGAGCAACAACGGTTCGGCCTACATCTCCAAGGCCGTTGCCAAGGCCTGCAGCGTCCTCAAGCTCAAGCACATCCGCACCAGGCCCTACACGCCTCGCACGAACGGCAAGGGCGAGCGGTTTATCCAGACCCTCTGCAAGGAATGGGCCTATGCCATGCCGTTCGAGAACTCCCAGGAGCGGAACGCCTGGCTACCCCGTTACCTGTCGATCTATAACCGGATCAGGTAACACTCAGCTCTCGGCAGCCGATCCCCTCAGCAGCGGCTCGACGAGCTGCTTTGCTGATCAACGTGGTGAGATACAACAACTAGATCAACCATGGGTGATCGACGTACAGGTCTGCAGGCACCAATCGCAGCCTCCTCTTCTGCGTCAGACGGGCATTGGCGTGTGCATGAATGGTGCGTGAGGTCTCAGCAGGTTGGTGATCCCCTACCCGGTAGCAAATTTATATTTCATTGCTTACCGATAAGCCCACTGAAATTGTACGGTGAGTATGGTTCAACATAATAATTTAAAAATCACAACCTGTTCTTGCGATATGATACTGCGGATATGGTTTGGTGGTCTGCCCTTCATAGCCAAGGTCCTGCCAGCTGAGCTGACCGTACCTTGGACAAAATTTAGATAGATTGACAATGGTGTATAGTTTCCTGTGTATCACCATATTCAGATGGTTGCATTTGTAACGGGTGCTGCCGGATTCATTGGAAGCAATCTCGTAGATAGGCTTCTTGAATTAGGCGATGTAGTAATCGGCTACGACAATATTTCTTCTGGCAATAGGAAGAATCTTTCCAAAGCGCTCAATTCTCCGAACTTCAGACTTATAGAAGGTGATCTTCTAGATAGTCACTATCTTTCAGATTCAATGCCTGAGGGGGCTTGTGTGTATCACCTCGCAGCAAATGCTGACGTTAGGCACGGACTCGACGACTCCCGTAGAGATCTTGAGCAGAATACAATTTGCACCTACAACGTACTCGACATTTGCCGTAAACGAAATGCGTCTAAGATCTTATTTTCTTCAACTGGATCTGTTTATGGTGAAGCGCATCAGTTCCCTACCCCAGAAAACGCAGAATTTCCAATACAAACATCCTTGTACGGTGCGTCAAAGTTGGCTTGCGAAGGACTAATATCTGCTTTCTCCGAAGGATATGGACTTAAAGCATTAGTTTTCAGGTTTGTTTCCATTCTTGGCCCCAGATACAGTCATGGCCACGTTGTTGACTTCTACAATCAGCTCATGAGCGATTCTTCTACCCTACGGATACTTGGGAACGGGAAGCAGCGAAAGTCGTATTTGCATGTTAAAGATTGTATCGATGCAATTCTACTTGCTAATCAAAATCAGACTTCGCCATTCGAGATCTATAATCTTGGATCAGATGAATACTGCGAAGTAATTGACTCAGCAGGATGGATTTGCGAAGAACTAGGCTTTAATCCAAGAATCATTACGTCCTCCGAAGATCGAGGATGGATAGGCGATAACCCATTTATTTTCTTGGATACGCAGAAAATTAGAAAGTTGGGCTGGAGCAATACTATTAGCATTCATGAAGGAGTCAAAGCGACAGTCAAGTATCTGAAAGCACAATGAAAGTCTTTGTCGTAGGTATGTGGCATTTGGGGCTTGTCACAGCAGGTTCATTGGCTTCTATGGGCCATCAAGTTGTTTGCCATGATGAGCTGGCATTGCTCAATCAATATCGAGACAAGAGATACCCAGTTGACGAGCCTGAGACAGAGAGTATTTACGATACGGCATTGTCACGAAATCTGATTCTATATACTGAAAGTGCTGATGAGATTAATAACTGCGACATAGCCTGGATTTGTTACGATACACCAGTTGATGATTGCGATAATGCCGATTCAGACTTTGTGATCAATAACACAAAGAATATCATATCCAGGATTAATAAAGATATGCTTGTCATCATTTCGTCTCAATTACCAGTAGGCAGCTGTCGCAAGCTTTTATTACACGCACAAAACTTTAAGCGTAATTGCAGGATCGATATTATATGTTTACCAGAAAATCTCAGACTGGGGAGAGCTTACGATGTATTCTTAGCACCCGACAGAGTCATCGCGGGTATTAACCCAAGTACCGATAAAACTACGCTATCACAAATCTTCGGTAATCTGTCTAACAAAATTGTCTACATGAGTCTAGAGAGTGCTGAAATGTGCAAGCACGCTATCAATTCCTTTCTCGCTACTTCAGTTGCTTTTGCGAATGAAGTTGCAAAGATATGCGAAATAACAGGTGCAAATGCTTATGATGTCTCTCGGGGTCTAAAATCGGATGAAAGGATTGGTGAAAGGGCATATCTTACCCCCGGCTTAGCATTTGCCGGTGGAACATTGGCACGTGATGTGAACTATCTATTAACTTACGAAACTGATTTATTTGCACTAAGCCTAATCAGAGGTGTCTATGCATCCAACACTTCACATGCAAATTGGTTAGATGATAAGGTACACGCTATTGCAAGTAATTGCCCTGGGTTATCAATTGGCGTTTTGGGTGTTACTTACAAGCCAAATACAAATACGTTGAGGCGGTCACTAATTGTACAATCAATAAGAAATTGGCTTAGATACGGATATGTAGTTCATGTTTTTGATCCATCGAATCCTGACTATACTGAACTGATCGCCCCAAACTTAGTTATCCAGCAGAATGCGCAGTCAGTAATCAATTGCTCAACTGTTTTAGTGATTGGCACTGCTTGGGACGAGTTCAAGACACTTAGTAGCGCGATCGCTAATGATAAAGCTCAGGTTCGATATTTGGTTGACCCCACTAGACATGTATCTGATATTGAGAGACTAGAAAAGGTTACTTGCTTTTCAGTAGGCCTTGTTCATCAAAGTACGAACGAGTTATGAATCACCATCAAAGGAACTACATTATTTCAGGAGCAGGTACTGGCCTTGGCCGGGAAGTTGCTAAGAGGCTGGTTTTGCAGGGAGCAAATCTGCTTGTATTTTCAAGATCAATAGATGCCGTCCAGTCACTACAGTCTGAGCTACATGACTTAAATTCTCGCTCAATAGTCGTCTCCATCAGTGCTGATATTAGCAAGGAAAAAGATGTCGATAATGTAATTAGTGCCTTTACCTCTAGTTTTGATCGCCTAAATGGCGTTGTGAGCAACGCTGGCATTTATGGACCAATGGGGGAATCTCATAAGGTATCATGGACAGATTGGAAAGAGTCCCTTAGCGTAAATCTTTTTGGGGCAGTATACCTCATTAACTTGTCAATACCTCTGCTCATCGAGCAAGGTGGTGGTAGTATTGTTCAATTGTCGGGAGGTGGTGCGACTCAGCCTATGCCCTATGTGAGCAGTTACGCCGCGGCGAAATCAGCAATAGTAAGATACATAGAGAGTATTGCTATAGAGCTGCAACCCTACAATATTAGAGCCAATTCACTTGCTCCAGGGCCTCTCAATACCAGACTCTTAGATGAAGTGATACAGCAAGGTCCTCAAACTGTGGGGCGAAGCTTTTATGATAAAGCCATTAAGCAAAAACTCAATGGTGGCGCAGATCCCGCGGCTGCATGCAAACTCATATCCTTCCTGCTTTCTGATGCAAGTCTTAAGATTAGCGGTAAACTGATCAGTGCCCTGTGGGATTGCTGGGAAGTTTGGCCAGCACACCTCGATGCAATCCAAGCAAGTGATGCTTATACATTGAGACGTGTTTCAGGAAAGGATCGTCAATTCCCATGGGAAACGAAGTGATTAGTTTTGGAATTATTGGTTGTGGCCAAATTGGCTTGAAGCGCGCTAAAGCCATTGAGGAACTTGGTTACGAAGTTGTTGGTTGCTATGATTTGGATGTTGCCTGTAGAGGTGAATTCGCAAGTAGGCATCGATGCGTTGAGCATAGTTCCTTAGATTCGTTGCTTTCCGATCAGCTTGTCAGCGCTGTCGTAATTGCCACACGACACAATTCATTGGCAGATATTTCAATACGCGCTATTCAGAAAGGTAAGCATGTTTTCGTCGAGAAGCCAGCTGCGAGAAATCTTGACGAACTTAAACTTGTAGGCTTAGAGCTTGAAAAGTCCTCTTCAAATTACAGGATAGGTTACAATCATAGGTATCATAGGTCGATCATGAAATGCACTGATCTTATACGAGATGGTGCAATTGGCGATTTGATGTTTATGCGTGCCCGTTATGGACATGGCGGTCGAATAGGTTATGAGACAGAGTGGAGAGCCTCTAAGCATCTGTCAGGTGGTGGTGAGCTGATAGATCAAGGGCCGCACATAATTGACCTTGCCAATCTCTGGTTCGGCCATTTCTCTTCAGTTAGTGGAGTTGTCGGAACTTATTACTGGGATATGGAAGTGGACGACAATGCATTCATAATCATGAATACGAGTGACGGAAAGACTGCATCTATCCATGTAAGCTGTACTGAATGGAAAAATACCTTCTCTATTGAAATATATGGTAAAGCGGGAAAGTTAGAACTGAGCGGCTTAGGAGGGAGCTATGGTCTCGAAAGACTTATTCATTACGACATGCTTCCTGAGATGGGCCCTCCACCTACATATATCTGGGAATTTCCTATGTCTGACAACTCCTGGACATTAGAGCTGTCCCTATTTGTCAATGATATCTTGTCTGGGAAGCAAAGCAGTCCCGGAATCAAGGAAGGGCAAGCAGTCCTAGAAGCAATCGATAAGATATACAACCAAATCGCCCCGTAGACCTTTGAAGGCACTATTTTTTTTCTTAGCTTAATAATCAAATGCTTTTAGTCAGAAGCCCTCTACGGATAACACTTGGCGGTGGCGGTACAGACTTACCATCTTACTACAGGAAATATGGAGGATATTTAATCTCAGCATCTATAAATAAATATGTTTATACCTCGGTCCTTAAGCCTTTTGCTGAGGGCATATATCTTAAATACTCTGATTTAGAACGATGCAGCCAACCTTCCGATGTGCAGCATAAACTCTTTAAAGAAATCCTTCTTATGGAAGCACACCCTCCTTACTCTTTAGAAATAACTACATTAGCCGATATTCCGGCTGGTACTGGCCTTGGATCTTCGGGTGCCTTTACTGTCTCAACTCTTAAAGCTCTTAAGGTTCTTAACAATAAACCCAGTAATAATGAGGATATAGCGGCTCAAGCTTGCCATATTGAAATAAACAGACTTCAAGAGCCTGTTGGGAAGCAGGATCAATACGCATCCGCAATAGGTGGCATTAATGAGTTTTTCTTCCATAAAGATGATAGTGTTGAGTTTAAAAAGTTAGATCTTGATGCATCCGTTTTGCTTTCCCTTGAAGAAGATCTTCTGATGTTCTTTACGGGTTTTAGCCGGTCTGCGTCTTCAATACTCAATGATCAGCACAACATGAGCCTTGTTGATGATGCTGCTATGGTTAGAAACTTGGACAGGGTTAAAGAAATGGGATATCTTTCTAGGGACTTATTGCTTAAGGGTGATTTAAAGCAGTTTGGCTTACTGATGGATGATCACTGGAGAAACAAACTTAAGCGAAGTCCTAACATGTGTCCTCTTAAGGTAAGAGATGCTTATGAGTCTGCAATCAAAAATAATGGAGCTGTTGGAGGTAAGCTCGTTGGAGCGGGTGGTGGTGGTTTCCTTATGTTCCTTTCATCTGACAAACAAGCGTTAAGACAAACCATGAGCGAGTTTAATTTTCAAGAGCTTAATTTCAGTTTCGACAAGCTTGGTGCGCATGTCCTTCAAGCTGATTAGAGTATGCAGCTTGCAATCTTATGTGGTGGAATAGGGAGCCGTTTAGCACCTATTTCTCAAGGTCTGCCTAAGGGACTTATTGAGATACGCGGCATCCCTTTTATGTCTTACTTGATTGAGTCGCTGGACATGTCTAACTTCTCTTCAATACACTTCTGTATTGGTTATAAGGCGGATTTCTATCTTCGCTATTTCAGCGACACCCTTGCCAATATTCTGCCTATCCCTTTTACGTATTCTATTGAAAATGAGGGCAATCTATTAGGCACAGCAGGTGCTTTGCTAGGTGCGTTTCACTTACTAGAAGATACCTTTGTTGTTCAGTACGGTGATACAATACTAAATCTAGATTATAAAGACTTTTTTTATAAATATAACGCATCAAAAATGCAAATAGGAATGTCTATTATACATTGCAGTAGATCTGATGAGTCTCCTAACGTTAAACGCATTGATTCTGATCCATGCTTGGGACAGCAATCTTCTTTTATCTACTGTAAGAATACTCCACTTCTAGGTGCTGAATATATTGACTATGGTGCGCTTTGTATGTCTAAACAGTCCTTAATAGCTAACAAAGACTTGGGTCCCGACTTGTCTTCATATCAAGCCTTTCTATCCTTAGCCGGCCAATGCTTTTTCTATCAAGTAGACAAACCGTATCTGGAAATAGGCACTCCTCAATCCTATAGTAGAGCAGCTGAACTTCTGTAGATATGTTTATAAACCACCATGGTTCAATAAAATTGTTCGCCGATGGGGCTAATCTAGACTCCATTGAGCGTCTTGCAAGGGATCCTTTGTTCGACGGAATCACAACAAATCCCTCTCTTATGAGGTCCGCGGGTGTAACTGACTATCTAAACTTCTGTCGTAGATCTGTTTTATTCTCACGCTCTAAGTCTATATCTTTTGAAGTATTTAGCGACAGTCTTGAAGAGATGAAGGCGCAGGCGCTTGAACTCTCGCAGTTGTCCTCAAATGTCTATGTCAAAGTGCCTATAACAAACTCCACTGGCACGTCCACTCTTCCTGTCATAAAGTACTTACTTGCAAGAGGTATTCCTGTTAATATTACTGCTGTTATGAGTATGTCTCAAATTGATCTGTTATTTTCTTCAATTCCGTTGGATTCGAATGCCTATATCTCAGTCTTTGCAGGGAGGATTGCGGATACGGGACGGGATCCTTGTGAGTACATTAAGTATGCTATCGATAAGTTTGCGAGTCATCCATCTGTGGAAGTGCTTTGGGCTAGTACTAGAGAGGTCTTCAACATTTACGAAGCAACAAGAGTCGGATGCCACATTATTACAATTCCGCCCTCGCTTGTTTCAAGGCTCAAATATCAGCAGTATTCCCTTGATAGCTTCTCCCTTGATACTGTCAGGATGTTCAAAGCAGATTCTGATGAGGCGGGTTATACGATACCAATCTCTGTAGACATACAACGTATTTTAAAGGGTGTTTAAATTGATTGTCTCTCAATCTCTAATTCATCAATTATTACTGTGTGCTCTATCGCTGTGGTCTGATTCTTTCTAAGTTCGGATTTTGCGATATTGCCTTCCTGTGGTCTTCTTTTTGCTGTACATCCTAGTTCCAAGGCTGATAGTTTTCTCCTTGCACATACTAAGGGTGTTATATATATGGATTAGATGATGCAAAAGGCATTAGTTTGTATGTGGCCTGGCAGATTCCTGCGCTGCTTATGGAACTCTTTACGGTTGTTGTAATACCATTGCCAGCGATTAGCCAAGTCATGGGGCTCAGCCAGCGTGGTTAACAGATCCATGTTGAGGGATTCATCCCTGAATCATCTGTTGAACGAATCGGCATAGTCCTTCTGCATTTGGGATCCTGCCTCGATGTAGGCGCTGTCTGTGGCGTTGTTCCTGCCTCAAGTTCTAAGCGCGTGGGTGATGAACTGGGGGCCGTTATTGCTGCGAATGAACGCCGGCGCTGGATAAAGGCTGATGAGCTCCTCCAGCACGAGCACCACATCATTGGCCTTACAAGGCCGCCCACACGGATCGCCATGCACAGGCGGCTCTGCACATCGATCACGTTCAGGCCTTCCTCCCGCCATAGCCGTTGCACCCGCTTGTGATTCACCGTCCAGCCCTCCCGCCTGAGCAAGCGGTAGGCCATCCGGCGGCCCCAGCGGTTGTGCTCGGCTGCGATCTCCCGGAGCCGCCGCCGCAGCGTGGCCTCCTCAATATGAACAACCTTGCCGCTATGCCGCTGGGTACTCCGGTGTTGGCCCTTCACCCTGCAGCCGACTCGCTCCAATACCCGGAACATGGCGCACCGGGCCTCAACATCCCTGCGGCGTCGTTCCGGTGTCAGAAATCTACTTCGGCCAGCTCTTTGAGCATCGCCTCTCCAACTCTGCCTCCGTCAGAAGCTTCTTGGGACGGGCGTTTTGCTTTTCCAGTTGGGTGAGCCGCTTGGCTTCCTCAGCCTGCATGCCGTCGTGCTGCTGCTTTCTGCGGTGGTAGCTCGGCTGGGTCATCTCAATGGCCCGCTAGACGTCGGCGACGCTCTTGCCGTGGGCGATCAGCTGCTCAGCGGTTCTGAGCTTGCGGATGATCTGCTCGGCTGTGTGATGGATGCGTTTCATGGTGAAGTCCCCTGCCCAGTCTGGCCGGATGAGGACTCTCATTCACCGGGGAACGAGTTCCTGGGGCCACATCATCTATGCCCTTGAGACAGCATCAATTTTTACCATCATGCTAGTATTGCTCTTTTAATGCATCCACTGTGAAGTCGTTTTCTGAATCCCATCTTGATGATGCCGTCAAGATAATTGAGGCAATTGACAAAGAACAAATTGAACGACTTGCGCGAGAGATAAGCAGAGTCGCCTCATCTAATGGTCGAATCTTTTTCATTGGAGTGGGAGGTAGTTCCGGTAATTGTTCCCATGCAGTAAACGACTTTCGAAAGATCTGTGGCATTGAGTCATATGCTCCAACTGATAATGTAAGTGAGTTGACCGCAAGGGCTAATGACGAGGGTTGGGAGACTATCTTTAGTGAATGGCTTAAGGTCAGCAGGCTATGTCAAGATGATGCTGTTTTTGTTATGTCAGTTGGTGGTGGAAGCTTGGAAAGTAATATTAGTACAAATATTGTTCGAGCTTTAGAGTACGCACTATCTGTCAACTCTTCTATACTAGGGATAGTAGGTAGAGACGGTGGTTTTGCGAAAAGGGTTGGGAAAGAGGTTCTCGTAGTACCCACTGTGAACTCTAAAACAATCACCCCGCATACTGAGGCATTTCAAGCTGTTATCTGGCACCTCTTAGTAAGCCATCCTTTGTTGCAAAAAGAAAGCACTAAGTGGGAGTCGGCAACAGATGGCATCTAGATCCCGCGGTTTCTTTTTTGATCGAGATGGAATTCTTAATCTCCTTGTTGATAACTTCCGGCCACCATGGCATTACGATGAGATATCTTATTTCCTATTTTCAAAGCATCTAGTTGACCTTGTAACCAGAAAGGGCTATATCCCTATTGTTGTTACAAATCAGCCAGACTACGAGCGTGGGTCAGTTGACATTCAATCTCTATTTCAGATCCGCGACCATATTTGTCATGATCTTGGCATACAACATTATTACGCTTGTTATCATGGTTTTGATAATGTCTGTTGCTGTCGCAAGCCAAAGCCAGGATTGCTACTGAAAGCCTCGAAAGACCTTAATATCGAACTCTCTGAATCTTTCCTTATTGGCGACCGCTGGAAAGACATTATTGCCGGAAATGCTGCTGGGTGCAAAACCATACTTTTTAATCATAGCAGTGATGAAAGGCGGCTGGCCATCGATCAACGGCCTGATTTCAGGTTTGAATCATTTAATGATCTCAATCAGTTCTTGTCTCAATTAAAAAATTAAGAGAAGTCTCATCTTGCGCGAATTGCAGATTTTTGCCTAAATAGATCTACACATTTTAATACCTTATGGTGAGATTCTTTTACTGATCGTATACCAATAAACTTTGCAAGCTCTTAATTAGTCTCTTGTGTTTAATCATGGGTAAGCCATTGACCGCTTTGCGTCAATAATTTGATACCCGCTTGAATGGACGCCTAGTAACACCTTTCCTCGAGTCGCTCTATTGGTTTCTGTTAGCTGTCCTGCGCTCTTGGCACTTGCTGCACCCTGGCTATGGACCAATCACTGATCCATCGCTGCAGTGTGCGTTTGTGCTGAGGCCGATAGCGCTCTAGATGTGTAGTCCCACCAGGTTGTTCAGCTGCTCCAGGAGCTGCTTTCTACCCACATCTGCTTCTGCATCCAAGCACTGGGGGAGATCGGTATGGGCCTCAAAGGGCTCCACGCGGGTGCGGCGACCCTGCCGCGGCTTGGGCTTTTTTATGTAGTGGCCAGCTCTGCCGTCACAGGGCCTGCAAACTCTGCAGAAACCTCTCTAGTTAACGCTTTGCCTCATCGGCGCTCTGTCAGCTCAGTGGATCCACTGCCATGGCGCTGGAACGTTGGCGGCTGATCAAAAGGGCCAGCCAAGTCTGGCTGCTGCGCATCGATGCCAGCAGCGCCATGGGGTCACACTGCTTTCTGAGGTTGCTGTGGCCCTGGGTCTCCTGATCGCTGAGCACTCCGGTGAACAGAAGCTGCTGCAGTGTTGTTCGCGGCGGGTGGTGCTGCCGCATAATCCAGCCGACCTTCCGCATGCTGCTTTTGAGCTTGAACGATGGCTGGGACAGGTTGGTGACGTGGACCCCGGAAACTGGTCCAGGGTGAATGAGAGTCCTCATCCGGCCAGACTGGGCCGGGGACTTCACCATGAAACGGACCAGGCACACGGCGGAGCAAATCATCCGCAAGCTCAAGACCGCCGAGCAGCTGATCGCCCAGGGCAAGACCGTCATCGACGTCTGCCGCGTCATCGAGGTGACGCAGCCGACCTACCACCGCTGGC
>Ga0194134_10006157_pt1 | contig 10922 bp, 11 predicted proteins | sample TA2KigOff0mmetaG_FD_148602 | JGI IMG/M metagenome (GOLD analysis project Ga0194134, IMG submission 148602) | Freshwater microbial communities from Lake Tanganyika, Tanzania - TA2015056 Kigoma Offshore 0m | ecosystem: Environmental > Aquatic > Freshwater > Lake | place: Tanzania: Lake Tanganyika... | reverse complement strand
TGTACCGAAACAGGGACTGCGCCGTCTTCCAGTACGAGGCGGACAAGGCCAGCGACAACCTCACCTCCAAGCTGACGCGCTTCCGCGGCGTCCTCACCGCGGACGCGGAACACCGCCTCAACGCCGTGTATGCAGACGGCACCGTCCTCGAGGCGGGGTGCAACGCCCACGGCCGGCGGAAATTCCGCGACGCCGAAGAGACGCAGCCCACTCTGGCTGCAGAGGGCGGAGGCTTCGTCGCCGCCATGTACGCAGAGGAGGAGAGGGCCCAGGAGTTGGGCCTCGCGGGGGACGCCCTGGTCGCCCACCGCCGCCGCTTCATCCGGCCGCTCGCCACCCAGCTGGAGCGCTGGTGCGACGCAGTGGCCCCGACGCTGCTGCCCTCGGAGCCACTCATGGCGGCAGTCCGGTACTACCAGCGGCACAAGGGCGCACTCTTCCACTTCATCGACGACGCGGACGTCCCCATCGACAACTCCGCCACGGAGAGGGAATTCCAGAACGTCGCCAAGCTGCGCCTCAACGTGCTGTTTGCCGGCAGCACCGAGGGCGCACACCGCGCCTGCGTGCTGCTTGGCATTGTCGCTACCTGCCGCACCGTCGGCGTGCCGGTGCAGGCCTACCTCACCTGGGCCTTCGAGCGGCTGGGCACTCACCGGGACGTCTTCAACCTCCCGCTCGAGGCCATCACGCCCGCCGCTTTCAAGAAGACGCTCGGCTGAACGGACGGGACGCTCTGCCCGGTCGCGGGTGATCGCGTCACACCCCGGCTCGCTCGTCATCCCGCCGTTGCTGATCGGTCACGCTGCTCGCGCCGCCGCCAGACACCGACGCGCCTCCTGCTCGCTGCCCACCTTCCGTCCCGCCATGTGCCACCTCCCGAAAGCTTGGGAGGGTTCACCGCCTCGACATCACCGTCATCCCGGCGTCGCTGATGGGTCACTTTGCAACCGCCGGTTGCACTTGGCGGCCGGATGATTCCGACCCACCCCGCACACTTACAGCAAACACTGCCGGCGATTCAACGAAACGTTTTCAACAAACGTCACCATGCCGGCCGGCGGCCTGGCCCCCCGGCGCCTCAGCCCGGCTGGACCAGCGACAGCAGGAAGCGATGGGCGAGCGCCGACCACTCCCCGTCCGGGCAGAGTCCCTCGGCGTCAATATCCGACAGGATGCGCCCCAGGGTGTAGGCTTGGGTGAAGGTGGCCACCGTCCGGGCGCTCACCTCCCGGGAGATGAACCCCCTCTGCTGGGCCAGCTCCACCGCCCGCTGCAGCTCCGTGGTGCGGTCCGCCTGGACGCGGCCAATGGCCTGCTCCAGCGCGGGGCGCCTCCACGCCGCCCCCAGCACGCCAATCCGCTTGCGGCGCATCTCCCGCCGCTCGGGGCCGCCGCCAATCTCCGAGGCGCGCAGCAGCACGCCCCGGAACTCCTCCACCGTCTGGCACCGCTCGAAGGCCTCGTACAGCATCCGCGTGTCCGCCTCCAGCAGTCCCTCGAACTGCCGGGCCCACGCCGCCCGGATGAGCCCCTCGCGGTCACCGTAGTGGTGGTACAGGATACCCACCGAGCAGCCCACTGCCCGGGCAATGTCCATCACGCGGATCCCGGCCTCGCCATGCTGCTCGAGCGCCACCAACGTGGCCCGGAGGATGGCCTCCGCCATGGGGACGTCCCGCTGGGGCGCCGGTCGGCTCATGGCTGAATATCCTTCATGACGGCTCTGTATCCGGAGTGCCGCCGGAAACGCTAGTCATTTTACTCGTCTCCTCGAGCTCCCGTCCCCGGGTTTCTGGAAAGGCCGCCAACATCAGGCCAGACGCCACCAGGGGTCCCAACGCGGAGAGCGCCACCGGGAGACCCCAGCCCACTGACGTGGCCGCCTGCCCCATGAGGACGGGCGCCAGCACCGAGCCCACCCGCCCCAGCAGCGTGTTGCTCCACGCAAAGGCGCTGCCGCGCAGGTGCGTGGGGAACAGCTCCGTCGTCCAGGCGTTGAGCACCGGCACCACCGCCGCCGTGCCGAACATGGCCGCACCGAAGGAGAGCGCCAGGGGCCAGAAGCCGTGCAGCGAGAAGGCACAGGCCACCGCCGCCGCGCAGAACGGGAACAGCACCGCCGCGCTCCGCCGCCGCCCGAGCCCCTCCACGATCCGCCCCGTGAGCAGGGTGAACGGCGCGGCCAGCAGCGCCCCCAGCAGGAATGCCTTCACGAACTCCGCCTCCGACAAGCCGCGCTCGCGCAGGACGAACTGCTTCCAGAAGTTCACCGTGGGGGCCACGCACACGTAGGTCAGCGCCCACGCCGCGGACACCACCCACAGACGCCCCGCCCACGCGGACCGCCACGGGGCAAGCAACTCCCCCGCCTTCGCCCGCTCGACGCCGCCGGACAAAAAGCGCGCCGTCTCCGGCAGGCTCCGCCTCGCAAAGGCCATCAGCAGCGCCGGCAGCACGCCCAGGAAGAACACCGTCCGCCACCCGAACGGCCCCTTTGAGAGCAACGGGGCGACCACGCCGCACAGCAACCCGCCCAGGTATGCGAGCGCGTGGAGAAACCCCATCACCCGCGCCCGCTCGGCCGCGGGGAACTCCTCCGCCGCGTACACCATGGCCACCGCCCACTCCCCCACCAGGAAGGCGCGGGCCACCACCTGGAAGAGGCCGAACACCCAGACGTTGGGGGCCAACCCGGACAGGAGCGTGCAGACCGCGTAGCCGGTCAGCGTCAACGCCATGATGGGGCGGCGCCCCACCCGGTCCGCCTCGCGCACCAGGAACCAGGACAGCATGGGCCCCAGCCCAATGGCCCCCACGAGCCACCCCTTCGCGGCCTCGGACAGGCCAAAGCCTGCGTCGCTCCCCAGCAGCGGCAGCACCTGCGAGAGCGCAGTGACGTCGAACCCCTCGAAGAAGGTGGCCACCCCGAGGAACGCGAGCAGCCGGCCGCGGGGGATGGGCGCCGGTCGCTGCATCAGAGGGAGACCCCGTACAGCGCGCCGTACTTGCCCCGCAGGTAGGCCACGAAGTCCCGGTCCGTCAGCCCCTCCCCCGTCACCGCGCGCACCCGCTCCTCCGCGGGCAGCCGGTACCCGGGCGCATGGATGTTCTTGCGGAGGTAGTCCCGGAGCCCCAGCAGGTTCCCGGAGGCAATGTCCTGCTCCAACGTCGGCAGCGCCCGCTGGGCCGCCGCGTACAGGGAGGCCGCGTAGAGGTTGCCCAGCGTGTAGGTGGGGAAGTAGCCGAACTCGCCCCACGCCCAGTGGATGTCCTGCAGCACCCCCTTCACCGGGTCCGGCGGCGTGATGCCCAGGTACTGCTGCATGCGCGCGTCCCACGCCCCCGGCAGCTCGGACAGCGGCAGCGCGTCCCGGAGCAGCAGCAGCTCCAGCTCGTAGCGGAGGACGACGTGCAGGTTGTACGTCACCTCGTCCGCCTCCACCCGGATGAAGGACGGCTGCACGCGGTTCACCTCCGCGTGGAAGGACGCCTCGGACACCCCGGCGAGCGCCTCCGGGAAGGCAGCCTGGAAGCGCGGGAACCAGTGGCGCCAGAAGGCCTGGCCGCGCCCCACCTGGTTCTCCCACAGCAGGGACTGGGACTCGTGAAGCCCCATAGACGGCGAGGCGGCCAGCGGCGTGCGGAAGTCCCCTTCTGCGAAGCCCTGCTCGAACAGCCCGTGCCCCCCCTCGTGCAGCGCGCCGAAGAAGGAGGGCACCGGGGTGGATGCCTCCAGCCGCGTGGTGAGCCGCACGTCCTGCGGGTGGGAGCCGCCGGTGAACGGGTGGATGGAGCGGTCCTGCCGGCCGGCCCTGAAGTCGAAGCCCATGGCCGCAAGGACGTCCAACGTCAACTGCCACTGCGCCCCGTCCGCGTAGGTGCGCGAGCCGCCCAACAGCTCCGGCCGGCCCTGCAGCGGCTCGCGCCCGGCGAGCGCCCGCACCAGCGGCACAAGCTGCGCCTTGAGCGCCTCCAGCACCGGGGTCAGCCGCTGCACCCGCATGCCCCGCTCGAACCTCTCGAGCAGCGCGTCGTACCGCTCGCCGCCGTGGCCCCAGGCGTCCGCCTGCGCGCGCCGCAATTCCAGCAGCCGCTGCAGCTTCGGGGCGAACAGCTGAAAGTCCTTCTCCGCCCGGGCTTGCCGCCAGGCGGAGATGGCGGCGGACTGCTCCACCGCAATCTCGCGGACGAGCGACGACGGCAGCTTCACCGCGCGGTCCCGGTCCTCCTTCAGCAGCTCCGACATGCGCCGCTGGTCCGGGGTGAGCCGCGCATCCTGCAGGCTCGCCTCCAGCCAATCCCCCACCTCCGGCGCCACCAGGCGTTCATGGGAGAGGGACTCCAGCGTCCCCAGGATGGCGGCGCGCCCCTCCGACGCGCCCTCCGGCATGTACGTCTCCTGGTCCCAGGTGCACAGGCCAATGGCCCCGCCGAGGTCCCGCAATTCCTGCATCCGCGCAAGCAGCTTCTGAGAGGGGGTGTCCATGTGAGAGGGCGTGAGGATAGCGCGGCCCCGTGCTAGGGCGGTTCCCACCATGGCCAACCGGCTCCACCTGTTCCTTGTCCCGGAGGACGAGCTGCAGCTCCTCCGCTTTCTCGAGAGGTACCGCCTGGAGGTCTACCCGCGGCGCATCCCGAAGGACTGGAAGACCTTCCACGCCGGGCCGGACGTGCACGCCCACCTCCCCGGGGAGGACGTCTACCTGGCCGCCGCGGACCTGGGGCCCGTGCTGGTGGACACCGTCAAGCGCGGCCCGGACAAGGGCAGCTGGCGCGTGGACGAGGTGCGCTCGCCGGTCCTCTTCTGGGAGCGCAGCACGCTGGACGAGGACGGGGCTCTCTTGTCCGGCCAGCTGTGGGCCGAGCTGGACGTCACCCCGCAGACCGGCCGGCAGAACTCCGCCCCGGACCGCTTCCGCAAGGTCTTTATGGAGATTGAGGACTACCTGAAGAAGACCTGCCGCAAGAGCGAGCCACTGGGGTTCCTCGTCGGGCCTCACGCGGCGCGGCGCTACAAGGAGGGGCTGGTGCTGAAGGACCGAGAGCCCCCCAAGCAGCGCAAGAAGGGCAACGTTGTGGACGACGGCACGGTGCGGCCGTTCCGCTGACGGCCGGTAGCTACACCTTCGGCGCGAAGACCACGGCGCCATCCCGCAGTTGCGGGGCCGCGGCCAGGAACTGCAGCTCCGGGTGCTTCTGCTCCGCGTGCTGCAGGGCCCAGTCGTCCCGGAAGAGCACGAGCGGCAGCCCGTCCCGGTCCTGCACCGTCTGGCGGTTGCCCTCCCAGTCGAACGCCTTGGCGTCGAAGTCCTTCCCCACCACCCAGCGGGCGTGGGTGAAGGGCAGCCGGTCCAGCAGGATGTGGGCGCCGTACTCGTGCTCGATGCGGAACTGCAGCACCTCGAACTGCAGCGCCCCCACCACCCCCACGATGGGGTCCTTCATCCCCATCTGCAGCTGCTGGAAGATCTGGATGGTCCCCTCCTCCGCCAGCTGCTCCAGCCCCTTCTCCATCTGCTTGCGGCGCAGCGGGTCCTTGGCGCGCACCACCGCGAAGTGCTCCGGCGAGAAGCGCGGCACCCCCTCGAACGCGAAGCCCGCGTCCTCCGCCAGCGTGTCCCCGATGCGGAACATCCCCGGGTCGAACAGGCCAATGACGTCCCCCGGCCAGGCGTCCTCGATGGAGGTCCGCTCGGCGGCCAGGAATTGCGACGGCTTGGCCAGCCTCACCACCTTCTCCAGCCGGCTGTGGTGGGCATTCATCCCCTTCACGTAGCGGCCGGACACCACGCGCAGGAACGCAATGCGGTCCCGGTGCTGCGGGTCCATGTTCGCTTGGATCTTGAAGACGAACCCCGCGAACTTTTCGTTGCCCGGCTCCCGCACGTCCCCGTGGTCCGTCAGGCGCGGCAGCGGCAGCGGCGCCAGTTCCAGGAAGTCGTCCAGGAACGGCCGCACGCCGAAGTTCGTCATGGCCGAGCCGAAGAACATGGGCGTTATCTGCCCGCGGTCCACCTTCTCCCGGGCAAACGCGTCCCCGCCAATGTCGAGCAGCTCGATGTCGTCCTTCAGCTTCTGCAGCTCGTTCCCCGTCAGCGCGGAGAGGATGTCCGGGCTGTCCAGCGCCACCGTGCGCTCCTCCACCTGGGACTCGCCGTGGCGCCCTTCCGAGGAGAAGACGTGGACCGCCCTGGACTCCCGGTCGTAGACGCCGCGGAACTCCGGTCCCATGCCAATGGGCCAGTTCATGGGGTAGGCGCGGATGCCCAGCACCTGCTCCAGCTCGTCCATCAGCTCCAGCGGCTCGCGGCCGAAGCGGTCCAGCTTGTTGACGAAGGTGAAGATGGGGATCTTTCGCATCCGGCACACCTTGAAGAGCTTCTTCGTCTGCGGCTCCACGCCCTTGGCGGCGTCAATGAGCATCACCGCCGCGTCTGCCGCGGCCAGCGTGCGGTAGGTGTCCTCGCTGAAGTCCTGGTGGCCCGGGGTGTCCAGCAGGTTGACCGCGTGGCCCCGGTAGTCGAACTGCAGCACGGAGGACGTGACGGAGATGCCGCGCTGCTTCTCCAGCTCCATCCAGTCGGACGTGGCGTGGCGGCTCGCCCGGCGCGCCTTGACGCTGCCGGCCAGGTGGATGGCGCCGCCGTACAAGAGCAGCTTCTCCGTCAGCGTCGTCTTGCCCGCGTCCGGGTGGCTGATGATGGCAAAGGTGCGGCGGCGGGCGACCTGGCGTTCGAGCTCGTTCGACATCGTGGGTCGGCGCTCTACTACAGCCGGCGCCCCCCGTGTCCTCCCGTCAGCTGCTGGCGGAGGTGTATTGGGCCAGCGACCGCCTCCACGCCGCCCGGGCCAGCGCGGAGAAAGCGGCCGCGGCGACCATGGCCCCCAGGAGGTGCCTCCCTTCCAGCCGGCCGAGCATGGCCTCCGCCGGAAAGGTGGTCAGCACCGCCAGCGGGATGATGGCCGTGAAGACGAAGCGCAGCGGCCCGGGGAAGAAGCTGGACGGCCAGCGCGCAGCGTCGAACAGGGAGGAGAAGAGGTAGGTGAGGTTGTCCACCTTCACCACGTAGAAGGCGGCGCTCACGGTCAGTATCCAAAGCGAGTACAGCAGCACCGTGGCGGTGAGCAGCAGCAGGGCCGCCTGCAGCAGCCCCAGCGCCGTGGGGCCCCGCCCCAGCGTGACGAACCCCCACGTGAAGATGCCCGCGGAGGTGAGGACGTGGTTCATCTTCCACGGCTCGAACTTCGCCGTGGACACCAGGAACTGCGCGTCTGCCGGCTTCATCAGCACGAAGTCCAGCGTCCCCTTGCGCACGTGGTCCACCACCGCGGTGAGGGACGGGTTGATGGTCCCCTCCACCACCGCCGTCAGCAGCAGGAACCATCCCGTCACGAACAGCGCCTCGCCAAAGGACCAGCCAGCCAACACGGCGCGGTCCCGGTACACCACCAGCAGGGGCGAGACCGCGGTGAGCGCCCAGAGGAGCGACAGCGGCCCGTCCACGAGGAAGTCCCCGCGGTACTGCAGCGCCAGCAGCACCGAGGCGCGCACCTGCACGCCGAGCAGCCGGAGGTACCGGAGGAACTGGCGTCCCATGCCGCTCATCCCCCGTAGGCCTCGAAGTTGCGGATGCCCCGGCGCCACAGCAGCAGCCCCAATACGCCGAACAGCGCGCAAAAGCCCCACTGCACCGCCACCAGCCGCGCCGCCTCGGCCGTGCCATGGTGGGAGGTGAGCAGTTCCACCGGGAGCCCTATGGTGTAGCGGAACGGCAGCCACTCCACGACGGCGCGCAGCCGGTCCGGGAACAGCTCCACCGGGATGAGGTAGCCGGAGAAGACGAAGGTGGCGGCCAGGTACGCGTCCATCAGCTTGAGCGAGCTCTTCATGAAGAGCGACAGCGTCCCCACGCACACGTTGATGGTGAATACGAGCAGCCAGCCCCCGGCGGCGCCCAGCGCGAACAGCCCCCACCCCGCCACCGTCCGGGGAAGGAAGGCCCCGCCCAGCACGGCGAGCCACGTCACCACCGGGGGGACGATGACGAGCAGTCGCATGGGCATGTACGCGAGTGTCTCCACCGCCCAGGACACCACCGGCGTCAGCGGGCGCAGCAGCCGCATGGAGAGGATGCCCTGCCGCACCTCGAAGTTCATCTGCCACGCGGCCCAGTTGGAGGTGAGCTGCCGCACGATGAAGGCGGCCAGGAAGTAGGCGAGGAACTCCCGGTCCCCGTAGCGCCCCACCGGCGCCTCGCGGGCCACCGCGCTCCACAGCACGTACATGACCAGCGGCATGGTGGTGGACAGCACCCACACGAACAGCTCCGCCCGGTAGGCTACCGCTTCGGCGAACCCCACCTTGAACAGCGCGGGCAGCGCGCGCACCGTGCCGCGCACGCTCACGCCTGGGCCTCCGCTTCGCGCGCGGCGCGGCTGCGGCTGAACAGCTCGCTCACCACCTCTTCGAGCGGCGCGTTCTCCACGTTGAGGTCCGTGACCGGGAGCCCGGCGAGCGCCCGCGAGAGCGCTTGGGAGAGCCCCGCCTGCGGCACCTGCAGCACCGCCTTGCCCGCCTCCAGGGACACCACCTGCCCCAGGGACTCCAGCTGCTGCCGCTCCACCGGCCCGCCCAGGTGCAGCACCACCCGCTTCTCCGGCCGCACCCGCTGCACCAGGGCGTCCAGCGAGCCGTCGTAGCTGAGCTGCCCCTTGTCGATGACCACTACGCGCGGGCACAGCGCCGCCACGTCGTCCATGTAGTGGCTGGTGAGGATGAGCGTGGCGCCCGTCTCCTCGTTGTAGCGCTTGATGAAGTCCCGCATCACCATCTGCATGGACACGTCCAGGCCAATGGTGGGCTCGTCCAGGAACAGCACCTTCGGGCGGTGGATGAGCGCCGCGGCCAGCTCGCACTTCATTCGCTCGCCCAGGGACAGCTGCCGGGTGGGCTTGTTGACCAGGTCCCCCAGTTCCAGCAGCTGGGTCAGTTCCTCCAGCGTCTTGCGGAACTGCTCGCGCGGCACGTCGTACACGGCGCGGTTGAGCTCGAACGTCTCGGCAGGGGGCAGGTCCCAGAGCAGCTGCTGCTTCTGCCCCATCACCAGCATGACCTTCTTGAGGAAGGCCTCCTCGCGGGCCTGCGGCAGGTGGCCGTCCACCCGCACGTCGCCCTCGGACGGGTAGAGCAGGCCGGAGAGGATCTTCAGCGTCGTCGTCTTGCCGGCGCCGTTGGGGCCGAGGAAGCCCACCCGCTCGCCCGGCCGGATGTCGAACGAGATGCCGTCCACCGCCTTCACGGTCGTGTACTCGCGGGAGAACAGCGAGGCCACGGCGGCCTTCAGCCCGGGCGGGCGCTTGTGGACGCGAAAGTGCTTCTTGAGTCCGTGGACGGAGATCATGGCGGGCGCCCGCGTGGTTAACGCGCCCGGGGCCGGATGGCGAGGGGTTGATGGAGGTGACCACCGGTGGGTACCACGCCCCCCATGAAGGCCGTGGGAATCAAGGTACTCAAGGCACGCCCGAGCGAGTACCTCCTCGAGCTCAAGGCGGGCGAGACGGTCCTCGTCACCAAGCGGGACGAGGTGATTGCCGAGCTGCGCCCGGCACGGCGGCAGGCCACCCAGCCGGCAGACCTCGACGAGGTCCTCCAGCGCCTGTCGGACAAGGGCGAGGTCCGGCTGCGGAGCGCCACGCGCCCGGCGAACTGGGCTGTCATCCAGCCCAACGTCCGCTTCGAAGGCGTCCACTCGGAAGACGTCCTGGACGAACTCAGGCCCGAGGACGACCGGTGAAGCCGCTGTTCCTGGACACGTCTGCCGTGCTGAAGGTCCTCTTCAACGAGCCCGGCGCAGAGGACGTCGCGGCCCGGATGCAGGCAGCGCCTCGCTTGCTGGCCTCGCGGCTCGTCCGCATCGAGGCGGAGCGCGCCATCCACAGGCTGGTGCAACGCCGGCCGGAGGCCGAGCGGGCACGGCCGCTGCTCGAGCACGCCCTTCGGGAGCTGTGGCCGCAGGTAGACATGTGGGACCTCAGCGAGGACATCTGCGCGCTGGCCGGGCGCATCGCGCCAGGCAGCCACCTCCCGTCTCTGGATGCCATCCACCTCGCGACCTGGCAGCGGGCGCGCGAGCACCACGCCGACCTGGAGTTGCTCACGTTCGACGCGCGGCTCCTTGCCCTTGCCTGAAGAGCAGTCGCGCAATCGCTCGCTGAGGCGGGCGTGGATCAGTTTCAGACGGTCGACGGGGGTGCCCACGCTGTCGGCGCCCCCGTTGCCGCTTGCGGCGGTGAGACGTTCGGCCCGGCGGGGGCTGCGTGAGGGATGCGCCGCGTGGCCCGCGACGCCTACGCGAGCGCGCCGACGAGCCGCTGGCCGTGCGCAGCCAGGTTGTGGGCGAGCGCCGCCAGCGGCAGCACGCAGGTGGCCTTCTCCACGCCGCCGCACAGCCACCGGAAGGCCGCGTCCGACTGGTACCGCCGCGCCAACTCCTTCGCCCCGCCGACGCCCTGCTGGATGCCGTACAGCCACAGCGACAGCAGCAGCGTCGGGCTCGTCACCGGCCGGCCGGCCACGCCCTCCAGCGCCTTCGCGTGCCGCAGGAAGTCCCCGAGGTCCAGCCGCTCCACCGCCGCCGCCACCAGCCTCACCGGACGCTCCGGCCCAACCTCCGGCGCAGGCACGAACAGCCATCCCTGGTCCCGCTGCGGCTCCTTCGTCCGGACTCCTCGCTTGCCCATGCCGCGTTGATCGCCCGGGATCAGCTCAAGGTGCGTCCTTTCCGACTACGCGACGCATCTTGAACCTTGACGCGAGGCGGGATCGGCTAGGGTCCACAGAACCATGATTCTCCGCCATGCGCTGGTGGCGCTCGCCCTCTGCTCCGCTGCCTGCGGCCTTCTCCGCGGCAACGACAACG
>Ga0194134_10006153_pt1 | contig 10929 bp, 7 predicted proteins | sample TA2KigOff0mmetaG_FD_148602 | JGI IMG/M metagenome (GOLD analysis project Ga0194134, IMG submission 148602) | Freshwater microbial communities from Lake Tanganyika, Tanzania - TA2015056 Kigoma Offshore 0m | ecosystem: Environmental > Aquatic > Freshwater > Lake | place: Tanzania: Lake Tanganyika... | reverse complement strand
TGCGCGAGTCGATGTGGCTCTCCCGCTTCCACGAGGCCATCCAGGTCGCCTTCGACTGGTTCGATTACCAGACGCACTCCTTCCAGTTCGATGACCTCCGCTACGGCAACCCGCTCCAGCGGGACGATCTCGTGGTGGAGGATGACCGGGACGTCACCCTCGCCACCGTGGACCTCGAGCACCGGCAGCGCGGGGTGTACCAGTACCACTTTGGCCCCGGCTGGCAGGTGGAACTGCGGCTGGAGGGGATCCAGCCCCTCGCCAAGGGCAAGGTCTACCCGGTCTGCGTGGGCGGCGAGCGCGCCGGCCCGCCCGAGGACTGCGGCGGCCTCGACGCCTTCCACGATATGCTGGCCTGCATCCAGGAGCCGCACACCGAGCTCGGCCGCGAATGGCTCGAATGGCTCGGCCCCGAGTACGACCCCGCCGCCTGCCACGTCGCGGCCATCAACAAGGCCCTCCGCAAGGTCGGCCGCTGAGCCGGCCCCCCCAAGCGGACCCCGTCCGCCTCAAGTCGTCAGCCCCAGCTCGCCCCGCGTGAGCTGGAAATCGATGTTGCCCTGCGCGTTGGCCGCCGGCGCCAGCTCGCGCCCCGCCACCCGCGCCACCAGCGCCAGCAACGCGTCCGCATCCCCCGCCGGCTCCCCCGTCAACTCCGCGTCGATCTCCGCCCGCGCCGCCGCCGGCAGCACCCCCGGCCCCGCCACCTGCAGCACCGGCATCAGGGGATGCCCCTGCCGCGCGTGCGCCTCCACCACGGTCAACGCCAGATGCGCCCCGCAGCCGCTCAGGCCGGTCAGGTTCTCGGTCCAATGGCTCGATTCGGTCGCGACCACGTGCAACCCCTCCGCCGCCAAAGGCTCGCCGTAAGCCAAGGTAGGACGCGGCTCGACTTCCCCAAGCACCTGGGCCCGGAAAACGCCCGGCGCCAACAACGGGTCCGCCGCCGCCAGCAGCACGGATCCCCCGGCCGCCAGCACCGTCGCGGCCACCGCCGCCAGGGCCTGCGCCGTGGCGGGATCAACCGGGCCCGCCGCCTGCAGGGCCAGGCGCAGGCAACCCGGGCCGCCCGTCACCGGCGCCGCCGCCGGCAGCGTCGCGAGCCGCTCGTCGAACCACGCGTCAATCCGGCCCAGCACCCGCTCGATGCCCCCGTCCAGCTGCACGCTGGCCCAGCCAAAGCCCGCCGGATCGACGCCCGCCGCCGCCAGATGATGGCGCATCACGTCGTTCGGCACCTTCTCGCAGCCGTGCTCCAGCAGCAGCGCCACGGCCACGTTGGGGTGCGTCAGGTAACCCCGGTAGGTGCGGTGCAGGAGCTCGTACATCGTCTCCCCGCCGAAGCCGCACCCCTCCGTGTGGGTGAAGCCCAGGAAGCGGCTCAACCCCGCCGCGCGCCCCGCCCCGCGGGCATTGAGGCGCTCCGCCGCCATCCGCGCGATCTGGGTGGAACACAGGCTCGTGGGCAGCACGAGGCCCACCCGCTCGGTCGCGTGCCGGCCATCCGCCCGCCGGAACACCGCCAAGGCCGGCGGCGCGGGCCGCGGCGCCATCGCCGGAACCACGGCCAGCGGGCGCCCGTCCGGCGCGGTCCGGGCCCGCAACGCCGCCAAGCGCGAGGTGTCGGTCTGCCGCCAATTACGCCACAGAGAAACCTGGGCGTGCCCCGCCCGCTCCCCCTGGGTCCGCGCCCCGCCCGCCGTCGCCAGGAGCAGCTCAAATCCATCCGCAACCACTGCCGCCATCGGCTCTCCGTCGAGGTAGCGCCCGGCATTCAGGTCCATCTCGTTCCGCAGCAGTTCGTGGCGCCGACTCGTGGTGGTGATCTTGAGGGTCGGGACGAACGGGAAATTGGTGATCGAGCCGTTCCCGGTCACGAACAGGATCAGGTTGCAGCCCGCCCCCACCTGCCCGGCGATCCCCTCAAGGTCGTTGCCCGGGCCGTTCATGAAGGTGAAGCCCGGCGCCTCCAGATCCCGAAGCGGCTGGGCGTACTCGATCACGGTATCGAGCCGGCTGCGCGGATCCTTCTTGTGCACCGCCCCCAGCGATTTGAGCGCGATATTGTACAACCCGCGGAAGCGGTTGCCCGCCGAGGGATTGCTCTCCGCGGTCAGCCCGTGCCACGCCATCTTGTCGCGGAACCGGTCCAGCATCGCGAGAAACGCCCGCGCCGTCGCCTCGTCCCGCACGTTGCGCAGGAGGTGCTCCTCCCCGCCCATCGTCTCGTCGGTCTCGGTCAACACGCCCGTCGCCCCGTGGCGGATCGCCTCGTGCACCAAGGCCCCCGCCAAGGGGTTGCCCGACACCCCGGAAAACGCGTCCGACCCGCCGCACTGCAGGGCGATGCGAAGGCCGCTTAGGGGCTCTGGGGTCCGCTGTTCCGCCGCCACGGCGGGCAACCATTCCCGGATCCAACGCTCCCCCTCCGCCAGATCCGCCATCAGGCCCCGTCCCAAGGTCAGAAACCCGTGGCGGACCGACTCCAGCGGGTAACCCTCCACCCGCATGAAACGCTCCAGCCGGCCGTTGTTCACCGGCTCCACCCCGAGGTCGACCGCCAGCACCGCTCCCACGTTGGGGTGCACCAAAAATCCGGCGAGCGCCCGCAGGATCTCGGGCGCGTTATTGGGCTCCTCTCGGTCCCCGCCCTCGGTGTGAGCGATCGGCACGATGCCATCGAGCTCCGGGTGCACGCGCGCCAGGGGACGCAGGCGTTCCGCTAGCAGGCGCACGTAGCTCGCGGCTCGCGAGGAGGTGCCGACGATCGCGATCACATTCCGCGTGCCGACGCCGCGGCGCCCCGGCCGCCGGTAACCGGCAAAGGTCCGGGGCGCCTCTGCCGGCGGCACCGGCGCCCCTGGACGGAACCCCGCCGCCTCAAACTGGTACGGCTCCAGCAGATCAGCGAAGTTCGCCCGCTCCGGCAGCCGCGCGCCTTCCACCTGCCGCACTCGTATAGCCTCCAGCATCGAGGCGTTGGCGACATAGTCCCCGGGCGCGATCGGTACGAGGGCGCGGCCGAACGGATATTCCCACGAGAGCAGCGGCGCCCCCGCCGCGATCGGCGCGATCGCCAACCGGTGCCCTTCCAGCACGGTGTGCGGCAGCGCCCGGTCCCCCTCCGCGAACGCCAGCACCTCCCCCGCCTCCAACCGCCGGATGGCGATCGCGACGTTGTCGCCCAGCGCAGGCAGGCGGGAGACGGTGGTCAGCGGCAGGCTCACGGGCGGGCGCGGGCGGCCTCCTGTAATGGTGCGATCAGGGGCACGTCCGCCGGGGCCAGGTCGTACTCGCCCAACTGTTCTGGCCGCACCCACACGAGGCCCATATGCTCGTGCGCGTAGGGCGCTGGGCTCCCGGGCGCCAGGCGGCAGGTGAACGCGTGCATCTCGACGGTCACCCTCTCGTAATGGTGCAGGTACACCGGCCAGGCCTTACCGGGGATCACCTGGATGCTCAGCTCCTCGTTCAGCTCCCGCGCTAGGGCCTCCAAAGGGGTCTCTCCGGGCTCCACCTTGCCCCCGGGGAACTCCCACCGCATCGGCAGCGGCTTGGTCGGCGGTCGCCGGCCAAGCAAAATGTAGCCGTCGGCGTCCTCCAGCAGCGCCGCGACCACCGGGATCGGCACGCGCTCGCTCATCGGGAACCCACGCCCAGAAGGTGCTGCAAGGTGTAGCGCTCCAGCGCCTCGTAGTCCCGCGCGGCCCGGTACTGCTCCACCAGCGTCCGGTTGTAGGTGCGAACCTTGTCGACCAGATGCAGGAACAGCTCCCGGCTGGTCCGCAGGTGGTCGGTCACTGGGCTGCCCGCCTGCGTGCGCATCGCTTTCACGTCAAGGCCCACGAACTCCCCGCGCCGCCCGTAGCCGCCCTCCTCCAGCACCCGCACTTGGTTGAAGGCCGCGCGCAGGTTCGCCGCCCCGAAATTCTTGTCCTGATCGTACTTGAGGCCGTTCTGGTCATTGAGGTGTACGCTTCCCAGCTTGTCGTGCGCAAGGGCGAACGCCATCTCGTCGCTCGGATCGAGGTTCGCCAGTAGCGCGTGCGCGCTCTCGATCACGGTCTTCACCCGCCGCGGGTCCGCCGAAGCGTACGCCAGCGCCACCGCGTGCCCCGTGGTCGGCACGTAGGCCTGGTCGGTCGGCTCATTCGGCTTCGGCTCGATCCACACCTCCACTTCGCGGTCGTAGCCGAGAATTTGGTTCACGGTCTCCAGCAGCCGCTGGTAGGCCAGACGCGCGTCTTTCGCCTCGCGCGCGTAGGTGCCCTCGCGGGCCAGCCAGAGCACGATCGCCCGGCAACCGATGGCCCGCGCGATGTCGATGCACTTGCGCGTCCGCTCCCACGCGTAAGCCCGGTCCTCCGACCGGTTCGCGGTGTAGGCGCCATCCACGGTCTGGCTTGCGAACCAGAGCCGGGGGGCCACGAACTCGGGGGTCAGGCCCTCGTCCCGCAGCATCCGCGCCACCTCGGCCGACCGCGCCGCAATCTGCGGGTCCGTCTTCGCGTCGAGCTCCGGGACCACGTCGTCATCGTGGAACTGCACGCCCTCGAAGCCCAGTTGGCGGTAGAGCGCGAACTTGCGGTCGTGCGGGTATGGCGCGCGGACGTCGGGCCCGAAGGGATCGGCGCCCTCGCTGATGTTCCAGGGACCGAACGAGAACCGGTAAACGGTGGGGGTGGACATAGGGGAAAGTGGCTTCAGGCCTGCCAGCGCCCGTAGATGCCGCAGGGCAGGATCTTGCCGTCCCGCTGGATGGGCAGACCGACCTCGCCGGCGGTGATCGCCCCGCCCCGGCCGGACAGGAGCTCGGCGAGGAGGTTTGCAACCACGGTGGGGGAAAGGCGCGCGGTGTAGGCGTTGATCAAGACAAAGAGCGGCCGCGGCCCCAGCAGTCGCCCGCATTCGGTGATCAGCTCCCACAGGTGGTCCTCCAAGCGCCACATCTCCCCGGCCTGCCCGCGCCCGTAGGCCGGCGGGTCCATAATGATCGCGTCGTAGGTGCGCCCGCGCCGGACCTCGCGCCGCACAAACTTCAGGCAATCGTCCACCAGGTAACGGATCGGCGCCTCACCGAGGCCGCTTAGGGCGGCGTTTTCGCGGCACCATTTCACCATCCCCTCCGCGGCATCGACGTGGCACACGGTCGCCCCCGCCCGCGCCGCCGCGACGGTCGCCGCCCCGGTGTAGCCGAACAGGTTCAGCACCTGCACCGGCTCTGCCTGCGCCGCGCGCCGCTCCCGGATGCGTGCCGCGCACCACTCCCAGTTCACCGCCTGCTCCGGGAACAACCCCGTGTGCTTAAACGAGGTTGGGTGGATACGGAAGGTCAGGTCCAAAGGCTCGTAGCGCAGGCGCCACGCGTCCGGCAGCGGCCGCCGGAACTCCCAGCGCCCGCCGCCCTGTTCGCTCCGGTGGTAAAAGCCGTCCCACTCCTCCCACGGCGCACCCCGCTCCCGCCCGTGCCGCGGCCACAGGATCTGCGGGTCCGGGCGCACGAGGGTGTACTCGCCCCACCGCTCCTGCTTCAGGCCGTCTCCGCAGTCCAGCAACGCGTAGTCCCGCCACTGGTCGGAGACCAGCAGGGCGGGGCGGGCGGGAGTGGCGGCAGGCATCGGCTCGTAGGCGGCAAGGCAACCGCCCGCGTCTCCCGCTGTCGAGCCGCCGGTTGCCGCGCGGTCACCCGCAAATTCGGGGTATACGTTGACCCTGCCTGCCCCGCAGCCACGTTGGCCGGCGCTGGTCGGCAAACCCGACCTTCTCTGTGAAGCCCTCCTTTTCCGCTCTCTTCCGGCCGCCCTCGTGGCGGCGTTTCTCCTCTGGCCCGCCCTGCTCTCAGCCGATGTGGTCGAGCTCCGCGGCGGCTCCCGCCTCGTGGGCAAGATCACCCGCATCGACGGCGGGAGGGTGGTCCTGGCCACCGACTTCGCCGGTACGGTTACGCTCCGGCAGGCCGAGGTGATCTCGATCACCACCGACGCCCCGGTGGCGGTGCGCTTCGCCAACGGCACCCGGGTCGACGGCGTCGTCTCCAGCCCCGGTGCCGGCCGCGTCCGCGTGGCCGACGCCGAAGGGGATTTCACCTCCGACGTCGCTAAGGTCGTCGCTTCGTGGGCCGCGGGCGGTAAGGACCCCGCCGCCGCCTTGGAGCGCGGCTGGACCTACGAGGCTAGCACCGACATTAACGGCAAAAGCGGCAACCGGGACTAGGTCGGCAGCTCCGCCAGTTTGCGCGCGACCCTCAAGGGCGCCGCCGACACGCTCCAGTTCTTCACCGCGTATGACCGCCAAGTGACGGACGACGAGAAGTCGGCGGATCAGTTCAAGGCGGGGGTGGATTACCGGGTGAACTTCAAGGGCAACTTCTCCTAGTACGTCCGCGACGAGGGCGAGTTCGACCGGATCAAGGACATCAACCTCTACAATGTGGCCGCGTCGGGTATGGGGTATGATGTGATCAAGGCGCCGAAGCACACGCTCACGGGCCGATTCGGTCTTTCCTTCCGCTACGAGGGCTACCGCAATCCCGCGACGATCGACGTGAAGAGGGCCGGTCTCGATTTCGGCTTCTCGCACCGCTTGGAGCTGGCGAACTCGGTCCTCGTCAACCGCCTGACGGTGGTGCCGACCCTTGAGGGCTTCTCGAACTACCGGGCGATGCTCGAGAGTTTCTACGAGCTGCCGCTGGAGAATCCGAACTGGAAGTTGCGTCTGGGCCTGGCCAACGATTACAGCGGCGAGCCGGGCCTCGGCGTGCAGAAGACGGACACCTCCTACTTCACCCGCCTCGTGCTCAACCTGCGGTGAGCCGGGTCGGGGGCGTCCGTTTCAATCCTTCAGCGCAGCCGGCGCAGCGCCTCCGCGGCCGGCTTGAAGCCGGGATCCAGCCGCAGGGCCGCCTCGAATGCTGCACGGGCGCTCTCGCGGTCGCTCTGGCGCTCCCGCACCTGCCCGAGGCGCCAGTGCCCGGAGGCGTGTCCGGGCGCCTGCGGCAGCATCCCCTCCGGCAATTCGAGGTAGCGCCGCAGGGCCGCGGCGCCGCGCTCCAGTTCCTGCCCGGTCAGCGCCGCCAGCCGGCCGACCTGGTACAGCGCCACCACATCATCCGGTTGGGCCTCGAGCGCGGAGACCAATTCGGCGAACGCCTCTGCGGTGCGTTTCTCCCCCGCGAGCAGGGTGGCGGCGGCGATGCGGCCACGGTTCGGGTCGAGCTGACGGATCGCCTCCACCTGCGCCCGGGCCCTAGTGGCGCCGCCCCCGACGATCGCGGGGGCGAGCCGGTAGAATTCGAGGAGGCTGAGCCGGAACTCCACGTTGCCCGGCTCGAGGGCGACCGCGCGCTCGTAGGCGGCCACGCATTGGCGGGCGAGCCCGAGCCCGCCAAAAATGCCGGCGCGTTCGGCCTGGCGGCCATAGGCGTCCCCGAGCCCCTGCTGGTGGCGTCCGGCGAGCGGTTCGGCGGTGGAGGCGGCGGTGAAGTACCGGATGGCCTGGGCGGGGTCGTCGCGGCGGTTGGCGAGTTGCCCGAGCGCGTGGTTGACCTCGGCCTGCGTGGGGTCGGCGGCATGGAGCCGTTCGAAGGCGGCCTGGGCCTCGGCGGGTTGCCGGGCGGCGAGGAGGGCGCGGGCGGCGGCGAGGTCCGCCTCCTTGCCGGCGCTGGGCAGCGTGAGGAGCGTAAACGCGAGGCCGGCGAGGGAGCGGCGGGACATCGGGGCGGGCGGGACGGGTGGGGCGAGGAGTCCGGGAGCGTGGGGCCAAGCCCCACGGGCCGTCAATCGGCGCCCGGGGTTTCCTGTGGGGGTAGGGGCGGTTGCGTGCGGGGTGCCTGCAGCCGCGGGATTGCCCCGTGCGGCGAGTTAAGGCGAGGGCTCAAGCCACGCCGCTCGCGCCAAGATTGGGCCAAATTCGATCCAAAGCGCCTCCGCATGAATCCCACTCCTCCGAGCGCTCCCTCCAACATTGGCGCGGCGTCCATGGACACCTCGGGCAACGTGCGCCGCGCCCCAGAGCCCCTTGATTCTTTTGTGGCCATCGGCTTGAGCCCGGTAAGGCCGGGACAGCCACAAAAGATGCAAAAGCGTCAAGGGCGCGGACCAGCTGTGCGTGGCGTCCCTAGACGTCGGGGCGCAAGGGACTGGGGTCAGCCTGTTGCACGTTGCAGTCGTCTTTGTCGTGCGTGGGCCGCGCGTCGCGCTCGCTCGGGCAACCTGCGTCAGGCCGACCCCCCCCCGCCGCGAGGGTGGCGCCTCAGCCCTCGCCCATCCCCGGGCGGAGATCCCGCAGGGCCGCGCGGAAGACCAGCCAGCCACTCAGGTAATTGAGGCCCAAAATCCCCCCCAGCAGGCCCACAACCAACGCCACCGTCGGCCCCGCCGGCAGGTCCGGCAAGACGGGCGCCGTCGCCAAGGCGCTCGCCGCCGCCCCGAGGACCACGCCCCGCGTCACGAGCCAACCAAACTCCGCCCGCACCATCCGCCCCAGCACGTCCGGCGGCAGGCCGATCGCCGCGAGCACCGCGAACTCCCCCCGCCGCTCCCGCAGGTTGCGCGCCACGACGATCGCCAAGCCCAGGCTGCCCAAAATCACGCCCAGGGTCCCGAGCACATTGAAGATCGCCAGATAGGTGTTCTCGATCCGGTGGAACGCCACCAACAGGTCCCGGGTGGTCTCCACGCGGCCACCGGCATCCGCCGCCGCCGAGCGCAGCCGCCCCTGCACCGCCGCCAAGTCCGCCGTCGCCGGGGCATCCACCAGAAACACGGTCGGCCCCGGATGGGATGGGAACCGCGCCAGAAACGCCGCCTCATCCACGATCAGATAACCCTGGAAGATCGAATCCCGCAGCACGCCCGCGATGCGCACGCCGAAGCTCCGGCCATTCTCGTCGGTATAATCAATTACATCGCCCACCCGCCGCTGCAGGGCCCAAAGCAGGGTGTTCTCATCCACGAACGCCGGCAGCGGCTCCGCCCCGCCCGCGCCCGCCTGCAGCACCTCCCAACCCCCGCCCCCCGGCACCTGCGGCGAAAACACGCCGCCCGCCGGCAAGCGTGCCGGATCCACGGCCAGAAGCCGCGGCCGGGCCACGGCGTTCAGGTTGAAGCAATTGGCGTTGTCCCCGGCCCCCGCCCGCAGCGGCACGATCGCCCCGAGGTCCTTGGCCGCACCCGCAAAGAGTTCGAAGCGCTCCCCCAAGGCGTCGCGCGCGGGATTCTGCGGCGCGGTGGTCTCCACCCAAAAGACGAACCCGCCCGTCCCGGCGCCCCGCTCCCGCCAGTTGTCGCCCACCTGCTTGCGGAAGGCCGCCACCGACAGGACCATAAACACGGCCGTCGCAATGAGGCCCGTGACGGTCAGGCTGCGCGCCGGGCGGGTGCGGAGGTTCAACCGGCCCAATTCCGCCGCTCCCGGCAGGACGGTGGTACGGTGCGCGCCCAAGAGGATCCGGATGACGGCCAACCCCGCCCCCAGAAGCGCGAAGCCCGCCAGAAAGAACGCCCCCTGCGCCGGCAGCACCCGCCCGGACCCCGCCAGGGCCCCCGCGGCCACCAACGCCAGCCCCACGGCCAGCGCCACGGCGCCCCGCGGGCGTCCCGGCGTCCCCACCACCTCCTCCGCCTGCGCCGCCAGCCGGATCGACAACGCCCGCCGCGCCAACCGCCGGATCGCCAGCCAGAGCGCCAGCAGGGAAAGCAGCAGAAACGCCGCCAGGCCCACCCCGATGGTCAGCGGCGGCGCGGCAAAGGCAAAGGTGGTCCCCCCCGCCCAGATGCCCTCCAGGAACCTCAGGATGCCCTGCGTGTAGAGGCTGGCCAGCGGCAGGCCCAACAGTCCCCCCAGCGCCAGCAACGCGGCCCCTTCCGCCAACCGCCACCGCAGGAGCCGCCCCGGGCCCACGCCCACCGCCCCCAGCAGCGCGTCCTCCCGGTTGCGCTGCAGCAGGGCGAATTGGAATAGCAACGCCACCAGCCCGAGCGCCGCCACAATGAGGAACAGGCTCAGCCCCAAAAACAGTCCCGCGAAGTCCACCGTCGGCGTCGCCGCCGCCACAAACGGCCGCACCAGCAATTGGCTCATCTCCGGCCGCAGTTCCGCGGTCAGGCGCGCGGTCAACGCCTCCGCGGCGGTCGCCGGCGCCGCCACCCGCAGGCCGGTCAGGCTGCCCCAGCGGGTCGCCCACAGCTCCTCCGCCGCGGCGGCCGACAGGAAGGCCTTCGGGGCGCCGCGGTGCTCCTCCCAATACTTCTCGTCGCGGTCGCGGATCCGGCGCAGGTCCAAGGGCAGGCTCGGGTTCCATTCGCGGGGGCTCTCGGTCGCGGTGATGCCGGGGAAGTCCGGCATCCACGCGCGGTCCGCGGCCAACCCGCTCAACGGCACGATCGCTCGCACCCGGAACTTGGCCTGCGCCTCCGCCAAACCACCCCCGGCGGAATTGCGGAAGTAAGTCACCTGCACCTCGTCCCCCGGCGCCGCGCCCAGGTCCTGCGCGAGCCACGCGTTAAGCACCAGCTCCCGCGGCCCCAGATCCGCCGGCAGGAAGGGCGCCGCCGCCGCGGTCGTGGCGGTGGCCATCGAGTAGGGCGTCGCCTGCTCGCCTTTCCGGAACTCGTTCACGAGGTAGGTCGTCACCGGCTCCGCCTCCGGCCACGCGCGGCGGGCAGCCGCCACCACCTCGGGATCGATGAAAATCCGCGTCGAGATCAGTTCAAAGGCGCTCGCGGCCTCGCGCCGCACGAGGGACAATCCGTGGTCCGCGAGCCGGGTGGTGCGCCCGAGGGCGGCCGCGAGTTCCGCCGGGCCGGCCGGACCCGCATACAGGACCAGATTGGCCCGGCCGGGCTGCTCCAGGGCCTCCTGCAGGCGCGCGAGGGGAAGGTACACGGTGGCCGGCGGCAGTTGGGTCGCCTCCAGCCCGAAGCGGCCGTA
>Ga0194134_10006150_pt1 | contig 10941 bp, 18 predicted proteins | sample TA2KigOff0mmetaG_FD_148602 | JGI IMG/M metagenome (GOLD analysis project Ga0194134, IMG submission 148602) | Freshwater microbial communities from Lake Tanganyika, Tanzania - TA2015056 Kigoma Offshore 0m | ecosystem: Environmental > Aquatic > Freshwater > Lake | place: Tanzania: Lake Tanganyika... | reverse complement strand
CGGGGTGAGGCGCGGCTGCGGCTCGGGGAAGTACGGCTCGGTCGGCGAGAAGCGCGCATTCCAGTTCCGCGCGACGACGCGCGAGAGCTCGAGGTGCTGCACCTGATCCTCTCCCACGGGGACGATGTCGGCGCGATACAGGAGGATGTCCGCCGCCTGAAGCACCGGATAGTTCAGCAGCCCCGCCATCACCTGCTCCTGCTTGCTTGACTTGTCCTTGAATTGGACTTGCCGCTCGAGCTCGCCCAACGGGGTGATGGTGTTGAAGACCCAGGCGAGCTCGGTGTGCTCCGGGACATCAGACTGGACGAAGACCGTCGCCTTGGCCGGGTCGAGCCCGGAGGCCAGCAGGGAGATCGCCATCTCCCGGGTCCGGCGGCGGAGCTCGTCGGGCGTGTAAGGGACGGTGATGGCGTGATAGTTTACGATGCAGAAGAAGGACTCCTGCTCGTGCTGCAGCGCGACCCAGTTCTTGACCGCTCCCAGGTAGTTGCCGATGTGGAGCTCGCCCGAGGGCTGGATCCCGCTGAAGATGCGTGGCATCACCGGAAGGTACGGGACGACCAATGGGCATTCAACAGGAGCGCGGGGCGCTCCTCGACCTGATCACACGGGCCGCCGAGGCAGGGGCCGCGATCATCCGTGAGGGGGCAGGTCGCCTCGGGACGATCGATTGGCAATCCAAGGGACCGGGGGACTTCGTCTCCGAGGTCGACCTCCGTACCGAGGCGGCGATCCTCGCGCTCCTCCGCCCCGCCCTTCCCGGCGTCACCATCCTCGCCGAGGAGTCGGCATCGAGCGCCGGGGCCGAGGCCCGCCGGGGGCTCTGCGTCGTGATCGACCCCCTAGATGGGACCACGAACTTCCTGCACGGATTCCCCGAGTACGCGGTCTCGATCGGCGTGCTCGAGGACGGCCATCCGGTGGCCGCAGTGGTCCTCCAGGTGCCGCGGAACGAGCGCTTCACCGCGACCATCGGCGCCGGGGCCTTGGTGGATGGCCGCCCCTGCCGCGTCTCCACCATCACCGACCCGCCGCGCGCCCTGATCGCCTCAGGGTTTCCCGCCAAGGACCCGCACGACCTCCCACTCTACCAGCTCCAGCTGGCCCGCGTGATCTCGGGGGTCCCCGATGTGCGACGCGCTGGCGCCGCGAGCCTCGACCTCGCAAGTGTCGCTGCCGGCCGCGTCGAGGCCTACTGGGAGACGAGGCTCTCGCCATGGGACTTCGCCGCCGGGATGCTCCTAGTCACCGAAGCGGGCGGGATCGTCTCCACCGTCGATGGCGAACCGCTGGATCCGACGCAGCCGAGCAGTATCCTCGCTGGGAATCCGGTGATGCATCCTTGGCTGCGTGAGCGGCTGCACGACCCCCTGCACTCCCCCACTCCCGTCGTCCCACCTCCCGCCTGATCCCGCATGTCCTTCGTCGAGTGCGTCCCCAACTTCTCCGAGGGCCGTCGCCCCGAGGTCATCGCCGCCATCCGTGAGTCGATCGCCGGCGTCCCCGGCACGGTGGTCCTCGATGTCTCGAGCGATCCCTCGCACAATCGCACCGTGGTGACCTTCGTCGCCCCGGTGGGTTCGGCCGCCGATGCCGCCTTCGCTGGGATCGCGACCGCCGCGAGGCTCATCGATCTGACGACGCATCAGGGCGAGCACCCGCGCATCGGCGCCACCGATGTCTGCCCGTTCATCCCCCTCGAGGGGACCTCGATGGAGGATTGCATCGCCCTCGCGCGCACCTTGGGTGAGCGTGTCGGGAAGGAGCTCGCGATCCCGGTCTTCCTCTACGAGCGCGCCGCCGCACGCCCCGACCGCGTGAACCTCGCCGATATCCGGCGTGGGGAGTTCGAGGGGGCGAGGACCGCGATCGGCACCGACCCCTCCCGCGTCCCTGACTTCGGCCCCAACGCGATCCATCCCACCGCGGGAGCGACCGTGATCGGGGCGCGTCCCTTCCTCGTCGCCTTCAACGTCTACCTCGGCGGGAAGGAGAACCTCGCCGTCGCCAAAGCGGTCGCCAAGGCGGTGCGTGGCTCCTCGGGTGGACTCAAAGGCGTGAAGGGACTCGGTCTCGAGGTCGATGGCCAGGCGCAGGTCTCGATGAATCTCGTCGACCTCGAGGCGACCCCGCTCCACCGCGCCTACGAGATGGTGAGGATGGAGGCCGAGGCGCTCGGCGTGACGCCCACGTGGAGCGAGGTGGTGGGGCTCGTCCCCGAGCGTGCCCTCTTCGAGACGGCAGCGCGTCATCTCCGCTGGCGCACCTACACCCCCGACCTCGTGCTCGAGCGTCAGGTGCGTTCGGCCGCCTCTGGTGGAGTCTCGCTCGCCGGGTTCGTCGGTGAGGTCGCCTCGAGCGCGCCAGTCCCCGGTGGTGGCTCCGTCGCCGCGCATGCCGGTGCCCTCGGCGCCGCCCTCGCGCAGATGGTCGCGGGGCTCACCGTCGGGAGGAAGAAGTACGCCGCCGTCGACGCCGAGATGAAGGAGATCGCGATTCGCGCGGCGTCCCTCGTGCGGCGCCTCGGCGAACTTCGCGTGGAGGATGCGCAGGCCTACGCCAGCGTGAGCGCGGCGTATCAACTCCCCAAGGAGACGCCGGAGCAGCAGACCGCGCGTGAGGCCGCGATCCAGGCCGCCTTGGTCGGCGCCGCGATGACCCCGCTCGAGACGGCGCGCTGCTGCGCCGAGGTCGCCGCGCTCGCCGCCACCTGCGCCGAGCAGGGGAACACCCATGCGGCGAGCGATGCCGGCGTCGCGGCGCTGATGACCGAGGCCGCCTGCCGCGGCGCGGCGTACAACGTGCGGATCAATGTGGTGGCGATGCCCGATCGCGCGGCAGGGGCGCCGCTCGCGGCGGAGGCGCAGGCACTCGTGGCGCGGTGTGCGGCCGATGCCGCGCGGGCCACGGCGGCGGTGGAGCGGCAGCTCGCGTAAGCGACGCTCGGTTACGCGAGCGTCGTGAGGATCCGCGGCCCCTCGGCCGTGATGGCGATCGTGTGCTCGAAGTGGGCGCTGAGCGCGCCATCGAGCGTGACGATGGTCCACTTATCGGCGAGGGTCCGCGTCGCGGCGCCTCCCGCATTCACCATCGGCTCGATCGCGATCGTCATCCCCGCCTGCAGCTTGGCGCCGCGCTTCGGCTTGCCATGGTTGGGGACCTGCGGCTCCTCGTGCATGCTCGTCCCCACCCCGTGGCCGACGAGGTCGCGCACCACCGTGTACCGCGCGCGCGTCACCACCGCTTCCACCGCGTGCCCGATATCGCCGATGTGATTCCCCACGCGCGCCGCCTCGATCCCGGCGTAGAGGGAGCGCTCCGTCACGTCGAGGAGGCGCTGCGTCTCGGGAAGGATCTCTCCCACGGCGTAGGTCCACGCCGAATCGGTGTGGAAGCCACCAAAGTGCACACCGATGTCGACGGTGACGATGTCCCCCGCGGCGAGGATCCGTCGTGGCGAAGGGATCCCATGCACGATCTCGTCATTGATCGAGATGCACGCCGACGCCGGGAAGCCGTAAAGCCCCTTGAAGGAGGGGGTCGCACCAGAGTGAGAGCGGATGAACGCCTCCACCTGGGCGTCGATCTCGAGCGTCGTGATCCCGGGCGCGATGGCGGATCGGATGTGGCAATGCGTGGCGGCGAGGATCCGCCCGCCCGCCGCCATCGTCTCGATCTCGTGCGGACTCTTGAGTTGGATCACCGGCCGACGGCGGCGAGCGCTCGCGCCGTGACGGCGTCGAAGGCGCCGACGGCGTCGATCCGCTGCACATTCGCCCCGTGGGCGACATACCAGTCGAGCACCGGCGCCGTCTGCGCCTGGTACACGCGGAGGCGGTTGCGGATCGCCTCGGGCTCGTCATCCGCGCGGCGCACGAGGGTGCCACCGCACTGATCGGGGCAGCGCGTCCCCGGCTGCAGCCCGGTGAAGGGCTTCTGCGTCTGATCGCAGGTGGTGCGGCCGGAGAGGCGCTCCACGAGCACATCGTCCGCGATGTCAAAGGTCAGCACCACATCGACCTGCGTGCCGAGCTCCTTCGTGGCCGCGGCAAGCCCCTCGGCCTGGGGCACCGTGCGTACCACCCCATCGAGGATCGCGCCCTCGGCGTACGCGGGCTGCGCGAGCGCTTCTTTGATGATGCCGAGGATCACCGTATCGGGGACGAGGTCCCCGCGATCCATATACCCCTTGGCCTCGAGGCCGAGGCGCGTCCCCGCCTTCACTGCGGCCCGAAGCACATCGCCGGTCGCCAGCTTGGGAACGTCCAGGGCCGCGGCGATTCGCTCTCCCTGCGTTCCCTTGCCAGCGCCCGGCGGGCCGAGCAGGACGACGATCATCTCAGGGGCTCAGAAGCCGCCGACGCCCGCATTCCGCCCACGGAAGCGCACCCGGCCCTTCTTCATGAATCCATCGTACTTCCGGAGCAGGAGATGCTGCTGCACCTGCGCCATCGTGTCGAGCGCGACGCCGACCACGATGAGGAGCGAGGTCCCACCGAACTGGAACGGCACCGCGAAGAGGTCCGCGAGCCAGATCGGGAGGAGGGCGATGAAGGTCAGGAAGATCGCCCCAGGAAGGGTGATCCGAGTGACGATGTCCTGGATGTGATCGGCGGTCTTCGCGCCCGGCTTGATCCCCGGGATGAAACCCCCCTGCTTCTTCAGGTTCTCCGCCACGTCCGCCGGATTGAAGATGATCGCGGTGTAGAAGTAGGTGAAGAAGACGATCAGGACAGCCGAGAGGACGAAGTAGAGCCAGGTCCCCGGCGCGAGGTAGTCCGCGACGTTCGCGAGCGCCTGGTTCCCGGAGAACTGCGCGATCGCGCCCGGGACGACGATCAGTGACTGCGCGAAGATGATCGGCATCACGCCCGCCGAGTTGAGGCGGAGCGGGATGAAGTTCTTCGCCGCCTCGCGCTGACGGCCCTTGGCCATCGTGCGCTGCGGGATCTGGATGGCGATGCGGCGTGCCGCGAGGGTGATCGCGACCACCCCCGCCACCACACCGATCATCACCGCCGTCATGGCGAGGAGCGAGAGGAGCGAGACCGCCCCGGTGCTCACGAAGCCGAAGGCGCTCCCGATCGACGGGATGAACCGCTCGACGATCGAGAAGAAGATCAGCAGCGAGGCGCCGTTGCCGAGGCCGCGCTCCGTGATCTGCTCACCCAGCCACATGACGAAGAGCGCGCCCGTGGTCAGGAAGAGCACCATCTGCAGGGTGAAGCTCGTCCCAGGGTTCACCACCGCCCCGGTGACCCCCGCAGTAAAGAGCGCATAGCCATACGCCTGCACCGCCGCCAAAGCGACCGTGAAGTAGCGCGTCCACTGCGTGATCTTCTTCCGGCCTTCCTCATCCTTCTGCATCTTGTCGAGCGTCGGGATCACCGCCGCCCCGATCTGCATGAAGATGCTGGCCGAGATGTAGGGCATGATGCCCAGGGCGAAGATCGTCGAGCGAGAGAGGTTCCCGCCGACGAAGAGGTCGTAGAGCCCGAGGAGCCCGCCGCCCTGGTTCTGCTGGAAGAACGCGATCATCGCGTTCACGTCCACGCCCGGCGCCGTCACATGCGACCCGACCCGGTAGACCAACAGGATCAGGAAGGTGAAGGTGATTTTCTGCCAGAGCTCCGGCGTGCTACGGATGTTGCCCAGCGCGCCGAGCGCGTTCCCCTGTGCCATCGGTTAGGCCTCGACCGTCCCGCCGGCCGCGACGACCTTCTCGCGCGCGGTGGCGCTGACCTTGAGGCCACGGACGGTGACCGCGCGAGCGATCTCGCCGTTGGCGAGGAGCTTGACCGGGCCCGCCGAGGCGCGCACCAGCCCGACGGCGGCGAGGGTCTCGACCGTCACCTCACTGCCGGTGAGGCGGGCGAGATCGTCGAGGCCGACCACCTGGGCCGCCTCACGGAAGGGGTTGGTGAAGCCACGCTTCGGGACGCGCCGCGTGAGCGGCATCTGCCCGCCCTCGAAGTGCGGCTTGTTGCCGCCCGGGCCATGATGGCCCGCGCGCGCCTTGATGCCCTTGTGGCCCTTACCGGACGTCTTCCCGGTGCCGGAGCCCGGGCCACGCCCGAGGCGCTTCCGGTTCCGGTGCGACCCCGGCGTCCGCGCCAGGGTCGAGAGAGTGATCTTCTCGTCGCTCATTCGGTTATTCCTCCACCGGCGTGACGGACACCAGGTGCCGGACGCGCTTGATCATGCCACGGAGCGCGGGCGAATCCTGATGCACCACCGAAGCCTGGTGGTGACGCAGGCCAAGGGCCTGCAAGGTGTCGTTCATCTTCTGATTGTGTCCGATCCCGGACCGGACCTGCGTGATCCGGACCTTCCCGGAGGTCAGCGTGTTCGGCTCGGTGTGCTTCGGCCCACGCGTGCGGTGCCAGACGAAGGTGCGCGGCATGTTACACGACCTCCTTCGACTTGGCGCGGGACTTGTACGGGAGCGAGGCCACCTCGACCCCGCGCTCGCGCGCGATCTGCTCCACCGTCGTCAGGTGCTGCAACCCGTCGAGCGCGGCGAGGACCATGTTGTGCGGATTGGTCGAGCCCAGCGACTTCGTGAGGATGTCGTGGATCCCGGCGCACTCGAGGATCGCGCGGACCGCGCCACCGGCGATCACGCCGGCACCGGGCGCCGCGGGCTTCATCAGGACCTCACCGGCCCCGTGCTTGCCCACGATCTCGTGGGGGATGGTGGCCCCCGTCATCGGGATGGTCACCATGCGGCGACGCGCACCGTCGACGGCCTTGCGGACCGCCTCCGACACCTCGTTCGCCTTCCCGGTCGCCACGCCTACCTTCCCCTGCCCGTCGCCGACGGCCACGAGCGCGTTGAAGGAGAAGCGCCGGCCGCCCTTCACGACCTTCGCGACGCGATTGATCGCGATCACGTTCTCGAGGAGATCGGACCCCTCGCGCTCCTGGCCCGGCGCGCCGCCGCGGCCACCATCGCGCCCGCCACGGCCACCGTCACGGCCACCGGGGCCGCGCCCGCCGCCCGGCCCGCCACGGCCACCGCCTGGCCCCCCACGGCCGCCACCCGGGCCGCCGCGTCCGCGACCGCCTCCAGCGCCACCACCGGGACCACCACGGCGCCCACCCGGCGCCCCCATGCCACCTGTCGTCTCAGCCATTTAGAACTCCAACCCGCCTTCGCGGGCTCCGTCGGCCACCGCCTTCACGCGGCCGTGATACTGGTATCCACCGCGGTCGAACACGACCTTCGTGATCCCCGCCTCCTTCGCCCGCTCGGCGATGCGCTTCCCCACCGCGGCCGACCTCTCCGTCTTCTTCCCCGTGAGGCCCGCATCGGTCACCGTCAGCAACGTGTGCTGACGGACGTCGTCCACCAACTGCGCCGACATGTGCTTCAGCGAACGGAAGATCACCAGACGCGGCCGCTCGGCCGTCCCCGACACCTTCGCTCGCACGCGGATGTGACGACGGGCACGCAATCCGGCCCGCGTCTTCGGTACTCGCTTCCCAGGCATTACTTACCTCCCGCCTTACCGGCCTTCCGCCGGATGATCTCGCCCGCATACTTGATCCCCTTGCCCTTGTACGGCTCGGGGGGACGCAGCAAGCGGATCTCCGCTGCGACCTGGCCCACCTTCTCCTTGTCCACACCCTCGATCACGACCTGCGTCGGCTGCGGCGCGGAGAGCTTGATCCCCGCCGGCGCCTTCACCTGGATCTGGTGCGAGAAGCCCAAGGCCAGCTGCAGCCCGAACGGCTTCACCTCCGCCTTGAAGCCGACGCCCGAGATCTCGAGCTGCTTCGAATAGCCCTTCGAGACCCCTTCCACCATGTTGGCGATCAGGGTGCGCGAGAGCCCATGGAGCGACTTGTGCCTCGTCTCGTCCGAGGGGCGCGTCACCGTGAGGGTGCTCCCATCGATCGCGACCGTGAGGTCGGGGTCGATCGTCCGCGAGAGCTCCCCCTTGGGGCCCTTCACATGGACCGTGTTCCCCTGCAGCGTGACCGTGACACCGGCCGGGATCGTCACCGGCAACTTTCCGATACGTGACATGTCGGCGGCCCCTTACCAGACGTAGGCGAGGAGTTCACCGCCGGTCCGCGCGGAGCGCGCCTGCCGGTCGGTCATGAGCCCCTGCGAGGTGCTCAGGATCGCGACGCCCAGCCCGTTGCGCACGCGCGGGATCTCCCCCGCCCCGACGTAGCGCCGGAGGCCAGGAGAGGAGACGCGCTGCAGCTCACGGATCACCGGCGTGCCGCCGGCATACTTGAGGGCCACGCGGAGGACCTTCTTCCCTTCCTCCGTCTCGACGGTCTTGTAGTCCGTGATGAAGTTCGACTCCTTGAGGAGTCGCGCGATCTCGGTCTTCAACTTGGACGCCGGGATGTCCACGCGGCGATGCTTCGAACCGACAGCATTGCGGATCCGCGTGAGCATATCGGCGATCGGGTCAGTCATGCTCATGGTACGTCTCGTGCTCCTCTGGTTTCCGGCAGTCGCCGGACCTGGAAGGAAGTCGAGGAGTGGTTCCCGGCGCAGAAGGCGACCGGGCCTGCTCCCGTGGGTACTACCAGCTCGCCTTGCGGACGCCCGGGATCAATCCCTGCAGCGCCATCTCGCGGAAGGCGATACGGCTCAACCCGAAGGTCGAGATGAAGGCGCGGCTGCGGCCGGTCATCTGGCAGCGATTCCGCACGCGAGCCTTCGCCGAGTTGCGCGGCAACTTCTGCAACGCGACCTGGGCGGCCCGCTTCTCCTCATCCGACGCCTTCACGCTGCGCACGGTGTCGGCGAGCGCCTGCCGCTTGGCGGCGTGCTTCGCCGCCAGCTGCTTGCGCCGCTCGTTCTTCTCGATGGTGCTCTTCTTGGCCATGGTCTCCTCAGCCCTGCACGACGATCGGCTTGTCGTCACCACGGAACGGCATCCCGAGTTCGCGCAGGAGCGCGAAGGCGATGTCGTCCCGGTCGGTCGTGGTGACGAAGGTGATGTCCATCCCGTGGATCTGCTCCACGAGATCGTAGTTGATCTCCGGGAAGATCATCTGCTCCTTGACCCCGAGGCTGTAGTTGCCCCGACCATCGAAGGAGCGGGTGTTCAACCCGCGGAAGTCGCGGATGCGCGGGATCGCCGTCGAGACGAAGCGATCGAGGAACTCCCACATGCGGGCGCCGCGCAGCGTCACCGCCACGCCGATCTCCTGCCCCTCACGCTGCCCGAAGTTCGCGATCGACTTCTTCGCCTTCGTGCGCATCGGCTTCTGCCCGGTGATCGTCGCCACCTCATCGACGATCGCATCGAGCACCTTGGGCTGCTTGATCGCCTCACCCATGCCGACGTTGAGCGTGATCTTCTCGAGCGTGGGGACCTGGTGCGGGTTGGTGAGGCCGAACTGCTGCATCAGCCGCGCGCGCACGGTCTGCACGTAATGGGTCTGGAGGCGCGGCGCCGGGGCCGGCTGCCCTGCCCCCGCGTGCTCCTTCGGGAGCATCGAGGCGCGCTTCTCGCCCGCCCCGGCTCCACCCTTCTTCTGGCCCTGCGTCTTCGTCGTTGCCATGTCTCAGTCCTCGGTCAGCGGCGGGCGGGGATCGCTTCCCCGCTCTTGGCGCTGACGCGCTCCTTCGTGCCGTCGGCATCGATCCGGGCGCGGACGCGCGCCGGCTTCCCCGACTTCGGGTCGAGCAGCATCACGTTCGACACCGCGACCGGGGCCGGCATCTCGATGATGCCCGACTGCTCCTCGGCCGTGCGCGCCCGACGATGCTTCTTCACGATGTTGATCCCCTCGATGGTCACGCGCCCCGTCTTGAGATGGACGCGGATGACCTTCCCTTCCTTCCCCTTGTCGTCGCCGCGCATCACGCGCACGGTGTCGCCACGGGTGATGTGCATCGCGGTGCGCTCGGCGTTCCGCACATGCCGCGTGACGTTCTTCTGCCCGCGCGTCTTGCGATAAGTCAGGATGCGCATGTCAGAGCACCTCGGGGGCGAGGGAGACGATCTTCATGTATCGCTTCTCACGAAGCTCACGCGCCACGGGGCCGAAGATACGCGTCGCCCGGGGCTCGCCCTTGTCATCGATGATGACCACGGCGTTCTCGTCGAAGCGGATGTAGGTCCCATCCTTCCGGCGCGTCTCCTTGACGGTCCGCACGACGACGGCCTTGGCGACGTCAGACTTCTTGACGGTGCCATTAGGCAGCGCGTCCTTCACCGCCACGACGACCTTGTCGCCGAGGCCGGCATAGCGGCGGCGCGTGCCGCCGAGGACGCGGATCACGAGGGCCTTCTTAGCCCCCGAGTTGTCCGCGACCTTCACCACGGATTCCTGTTGGATCATCGGTCAGTTCCTCAGCGCGCGCGTTCGACGATCTCGAGCAACCGCCACCGCTTGTCCTTCGACAGCGGGCGGGTCTCGACGATCCGGACGGTGTCGCCGACCTTCGCCGAGTTCTGCTCGTCGTGCGCCTTCAGGCGCTTGGTCCGCGTCACCATCTTCCCGTACACCGGGTGCGGCACGCGACGCTCGATCGCGACCACGACGGTCTTGTCCATCTTGTCGCTCACCACGAGCCCCTGGCGCGTCTTACGCGCCGGGCGGGTGGCTGCGGCATGCTTCACGGTCTCTGCCATCAGGTCTCCTCGCGCGCGGTCAGCGCGCGGCCTCCGTCAACTGCCGGAGTACGGTCTGCAGCCGGGCGATGTCGCGCCGGATGGTACGCAGCCGGAGCGGATTGCTCAGCGGCTCGGTCGCGCTGCGGAAGCGCAGGTTGAAACGCTCCCGCTCTAGCTCCGCCACGCGCGCTTCGATCTCGCTGGCGGTCAGCTTGCGGATCTCCTCAGCCTTCATCGCTCGACGCCTCCTCACGGGCCACGAACTTCGTCTTGACGCCCAGCTTCGCCGAGGCGAGCGCCAGCGCCTTCTGAGCGATCTCCTTGGAGACGCCCTCGATCTCGAACA
>Ga0194134_10006144_pt1 | contig 10951 bp, 10 predicted proteins | sample TA2KigOff0mmetaG_FD_148602 | JGI IMG/M metagenome (GOLD analysis project Ga0194134, IMG submission 148602) | Freshwater microbial communities from Lake Tanganyika, Tanzania - TA2015056 Kigoma Offshore 0m | ecosystem: Environmental > Aquatic > Freshwater > Lake | place: Tanzania: Lake Tanganyika... | reverse complement strand
CCGCGTGGGGGCGTTCAAGCAGGCCGGCGAAGCCGACCCACGCCTGGCGACAGCCCTGCTGCAGTACACGCCCGACCCGGAACGGCTGGCCTGGGTGGCGCAGCTGGCGGCCCGCTGGTGTGCGCTGCGGGCCACACCGGCGCCCGAGAGACGCCTGGCGCTGGTGCTGGCCAACTACCCCACCCGCAACAGCCGCCTGGCCAACGGCGTGGGGCTGGACACCCCGGCCAGCGCCGCCGCGATGTTGCACTGGCTGGCCGAAAGCGGCCACAACCTGGGCAGCGCCGGCCTGCCCGCCGATGGCGATGCCCTGATCCAGCTGCTGCTGGCCGGCCGCAGCAACGACCCCGAGAGCCTGCACCGCCCGGCCCTCGCCCACCTACCCCTCGCCGCCTACGAGGCCTGGTACGCCCAGCTGCCGGTGGAGGGGCGCGAACGCCTGGAGCAGCGCTGGGGTGTCCCGGCCAGCGACCCGGCGCTGGAGCCCGCCGGCTTCCCGATTCAGGTGCTGCGCTTCGGGCAGGTGATCGTGCTGATCCAGCCGGAGCGCGGCTATGACCGCGACCCGAGCCTCAGCTACCACTGCCCCGATCTGCCGCCGCCCCACGCCTACCTGGCCCAGTACCTCTGGCTGCGCCAGGAGGCCGGCGTGCAGCTGGTGTGCCATGTGGGCAAGCACGGCAACCTCGAATGGCTACCGGGCAAGGGGCTGGGACTCTCCGCCAGCTGCTTCCCCGAATGGGCGCTGGGGCCGATGCCCCACCTCTATCCCTTCATCGTGAACGACCCTGGCGAAGGCTCCCAGGCCAAGCGCCGCGCCCAAGCCGTGATTCTCGATCACCTCACCCCTCCTTTGGGGCGCGCCGGCCTGCACGGCGATCTGCGTGAGCTGGAAGCCCTGATCGACGAATACTGGGAGGCGATGCAGCTCGGCAGCCCCCGCAGTGAAGGGTTGCGCAGCCGCGTGCTGCAGCGGCTGGCGGAGCTGGAGTTGCCCGATCTCCTCGGCGGAGACAGCGATGGCGACCCGCTGGATGCCGCTGATGGCTACCTCTGCGAGCTGAAGGAGGCGCAGGTGCGCACCGGGTTGCACCGCTTCGGGGCGCTGCCGGATCCCGAGGCGCTGGCGGAACTGCTGGCCTGCCTGGCCCGCCCACCGCAGGAGCAGGGCCCGGGCCTCACCCAGGCGATCGCGCGCGATCTCGGGCTGGAGCTCGACCCCTGGGCCGAGCCCGAGGAAGCGGCGCTGAGCCCGGAGGATCAGCGCACGCTGCAAGCCCTAGGGATCCCGCAACCCCGGCGCGTGGGCGATGCGGTGGACTGGCTGGAGCAGCAGGCCATGGACCACTGCGCTGCACTCCTCGGCCAGGCGCAGGGGGAATCACCCGCCCACCAGCCCCAGGCCGGCGAGCACATCCAGGCCGTACTGCAGCGGCTGCAAACGGGGCTGGTGCCCAACCTGCTGCGCTGCGGCCAGGCCGAGCAGCAGGCCTTCCTCACGGCCGTGGCCGGCGGGCGCATCGCCGCTGGCCCCTCCGGCGCCCCCACCCGCGGCCGCCCGGATTTGCTGCCCACCGGCCGCAACTTCTACAGCGTGGATCTGCGCGGGCTGCCCACCGAGGCCGCCTGGGATCTGGGCCGCCGCAGCGCCGAGCTGCTGCTTGATCAACACCTGATGCAGGAGGGCGAACCGCTGCAGCAGCTGGCCCTCTCGGTGTGGGGCACCAGCACGATGCGCAACGGCGGTGAGGACATCGCCCAGGCCCTGGCGCTGCTGGGGGTGCGGCCGGTGTGGGATGGCCCCAGCCGGCGCTTGGTGGATCTGGAGCTGATCCCGCTGCGGCAGCTGGGCCGGCCAAGGGTGGATGTGACCCTGCGCATCTCCGGCCTGTTCCGCGATGCCTTCCCGCAGCTGGTGGCCTGGTTCAACCGGGCCACAGCGCTGGTGGCAGCGGCCGATGAACCGGCCGAAGAGAACCCCCTGGCGGCGGCGGCCCAGCGCGATGGCCACGCCTGGCGGGTGTATGGCTCGGCGCCAGGGGCCTACGGCGCCGGCCTGCAGGGTCTAATCGACAGCGGCGAATGGGAAAGCCGGGCCGATCTGGCGGCCGCCTACTTGAACTGGAGCAGCTGGCGCTACGAGGGCCTCGGCGGCGCCGATGGTCAGGGGCCTGGCCTGCGCATCGCCGCCGATCGCCAGGGCTTCGAGCAGCGGCTGGCGGGTGTGCAGGTGGTGCTGCACAACCAGGACAACCGCGAGCACGATCTCTTCGATTCCGACGACTACTACCAGTTCCAGGGCGGCCTGGCGGCCGCGGTGGAGGCGGTGTCCGGCAGGGCGCCGCAGCTGTGGTTTGGCGATCATTCGCGGCACCAGCGGCCGCGGATGCACCGCCTGGAGCGGGAATTCGACAAGGTGCTGCGCTCGCGCGTGCTCAACCCCCGCTGGATCGAGGGGATGCAGCAGCACGGCTACAAGGGCGGCTTCGAGATGGCCGCCAGCCTCGACTATCTGTTCGCTTACGACGCCAGCACCGGCCGCGTGCCCGACTGGAGCTACGGCGCGATCAGCGAACAGTGGCTGAACGATCCGGCGGTGCTGGAGTTTCTGCGGCGCGCCAACCCCTGGGCCCTGCGCGACATGGCGGAGCGGTTGCTGGAAGCCCACCACCGCGGCCTCTGGAGTGGCGCACAACAAAACCAGCTGGAGCGCCTGCGCCAGCTGGTGCTTGAAGCGGAAGCGCTGGTGGAGCGCTAAGCGATCAGAGGTCTTTCACCCAACCTTTGAAGGCACCGATGTCGCCGGGCTTGCTGGCCTGTTGCTGGGTGGCGATCTGAGGCTGGGCCTCTTGGGGGCTCTGCAGCTTGGGGTTGGCCTGGCCAGGGGTGTTCACCCCCACGGCCGAACCCTTCATGCGCTGGTCGAGCTCCGCCTTGCTCATCTGCTCAGCGAAGGTCTTCTTCACCGGCTTGGGAATGCCACCGGTGAGGTTGATCTCTTCCTGCACCTCTTCCACACCACCGAGGCCCGGGGTGGCTTTCTCGCGGCGCATTTCCATCGAGGCCACCTCTTCCACCAGCTCCTTATCGCCGGGGCTGCTGGCGGTGCCGGGGAAGGTGTGGCGGATGGTGTTCGAGCGACGCATGAACTCCACGTTGCCCATGCTGCTGGAGGCATCGGCATCCAGGAAGAAGGCTTCCTCTTGCTTCTTGGCGGGCTTCGCTGCGCCGGTGACGCTCACCGACTTGTTGCCACCGAGCAGACGATCAAACAGGCCCATCGGCAGGGGATGAATGCTCCGGGAACCCTAGCGGCCACAGAGCTCGAGGCCATGGGTATCGGTACCGCAACTTCGCAGAAGTGCGTGATCGTCTAAGAGGCGAGCAATCGCATCACACACAACTGGCGTGGGCTGCCAGCGCGGCTGCATCGCGTAGTCGTAATAGGCCTCGCCCCCATCGAAACCGAGCGCAGCGGCGGCAGGGATCAAGCGCTGAAAGCTGAGCCGGTAACGACCGGGGTGGGCCAGCAGCGCCAGACCACCCGCCGCGTGAATGCGCTCCACCACGGTGGCGGCCTGAAGTTCTGGGCCGATCGGGGCCTGGCCCTGCCGGTAGGGCTCAAGGGCTCCATGGCCAGGTTCAAAGCCCAGGGCCAGCACGTGCACCAGACAGCTCTCCAGCAAGCAGCTGATTTCCATCCCGCTCCACAGCTGCGGCACCCGGGCTCCGACCTGGGCCTGCTCGGCAAACCAGCCCTGCAGCGGAGCAAAGGCTGCGGTGCTGTGGTGATCGGTCACCGCCAGATGCTCCAGCCCCAGGGCCAAGGCCTGCTGGCCTAACTGCTCCGGCCTGAGGCTGCCGTCGCTATGGATGGTGTGGCAGTGGAAGTTGAGCCGGCCCGGGCAGCTGCTGGCCTCCACCTGCTCCAGAACGGCACGCAGGGGATGGCTGGCCATGGCTTCAGGCGGCGCCAGCGGCGGCTTCACGTTCAGCCCGCAGGCGGCGCCAGCGCGCATAGAACTGAATCGATGCGGCCATGAACACCACCAGCGCCACGATGAACCAGGTGGCAGCACCCGTGGGGAACTGGTTCTTGAACACCACCAGCATCACCACGATCACCAACAGCAGAGTGGGCAGCTCGTTGAGCGCGCGCAGCTGCTTGGGGCTCCACCCGCAGCTGCCGTTCTGCAGCTGACCCATGAGCCGGTAACAAAAGGCGTGGTACGCCAGCAAGGCCGCCACAAAGGCCAGCTTGGCGTGCATCCATCCCTGGTGCAGCCAGGCCGGGTTGCTCACCAACAGGCCGATCGCCATGCTCACGGCCACCACCATGCCGGGGGTGGTGATGATGTTGGCCAGACGCTTCTCCATCAGGGCGTACTGGGCCTGGAAGGGGGCGCGCAAGGCGGGCTCCAGCTCTTCCGCCTCGCGGTGATAGATGAACAGGCGCACCAGATAGAACAACCCGGCGAACCACACCACAACCCCCACGATGTGGAGGGTTTTGAACCAGAGGTAAGCCTCAGGCGGAAGGGCTGCCAGGGGGGCGATCACAGACCGGTGCCGAACAGGCCATCAAGGTAAAGCTCGCGCACCTCAGGCCGGGCTCCGCCCTGCTGCACCAGGAACTGAGCCAGGGCGGTCTGCACCAGACGGGCGGGATCCAACCCAGGACGCTGCGCCACGTACCCCTCAACAGCCTTCGCCAGATCCACCGGCAGCTCCACGTCGAGGGCATGCACCTCAACCGCTTGAGCACTAGTGGTGGTGGCGCCCTGGCTCATGAACCCAGATCTGGTGGATGCCAAGGATCCGTCGCGGGGCTGCCCCTGTCAAGCAACCGTTGCAACCATTTGGTGGCGATGCTGCTGAGCCGCCTCGCGGATCTGCTCCAGTTCTGCCTCAGGCAGCTTCTCCAGCTGCTTCATCACCAGCCCCATGCGTGGGTTGCGGCGCAGGCTTTCGGCGTGGCGATCGAGGAAAGCCCAGTAGAGGCTGTTGAACGGGCAGGCCTTGGGACCGGTGCGCTGTTTCACGTCGTAGCGGCAGCCCTTGCAATAGGTGCTCATCCGCTTGATGTAGTTGCCGCTGGCGGCGTAGGGCTTGCTGGCGAGGCGCCCGCCATCGGCGAACAGGCCCATGCCGATCACGTTGGTCTGCATCACCCAGTCGTGGCCGTCGATGAACATGCGGTGGAACCAGGCGGTGAGCGCCTGGGGATCGAGGCCGGCGATCAGGCCGTAGTTGGCCAGCACCATCAGGCGCTGGATGTGGTGGGCGTAGCCGTTGCTGCGCAGCTCAGCAAACACGCTGTCGAGGCAGTTCAGGCCGCTGCCACCCAGCTGCTCGAAGCTCGGCGGCAGCGGCTGCTCAGCTTCGAAATGGTTCAGGGCCGGGTAGTCGGCACCGAACCAGTGGTAGAGGCCATGGGTGTATTCGCGCCAGCCGAGGATCTGGCGGATCACGCCTTCCAGGCCAGCGAGCGGCACCTGCTGCTCCAGGCCCGCCTGCTCGAGGCGGCGGATCACCTCCAGCGGATGCAGCAGCCCCAGATTCAGGTAGGGCGAGAGCAGGGCATGCCAGAGGGTGGGCTCACCGCTCACCATCGCGTCCTGATACGGGCCGAAACCATCCAGGCGGGTGGCGATGAAGTGCTCCAGCACCGCCAGGGCCTGCTCGCGGGTCACGGCCCAGCGGAAGGGCTCCAGATCACCGGGCAGCGGTGGCAAGCCTGCCTCGGCCCGCTCCTGATCGATCCGCTTGAGCTTGGTGATCACCGCCTGCGTGATCGCATCCGGCTCGAACCAGAGCGGCGCCGGCCCCTGCAGGCCCTTCGGCGGCGGTTTGCGGTTCTCGGCGTCGAAGTTCCACTGGCCGCCGAGCGGCTGGGCCGCCTTGCCCTCGCCCTCCATCAGCACACCGAAGCGGCGGCGCCCCTCCCGATAGAAGAGCTCCAGGCGCAGCTGCTTGTAGCCCTGAGCCCAGGCGGCAAACTCCTCGCGGCTCCAGAGGAAGGCATTGCTGGCGATCCACTGCAGCGGCACCGGCAGCTGCAACGCCTCGATCGCCTGGCGGAAACCGCGATCGGCCGGGTCCATCAAGCGCAGCTCGCTGATCCCCGCCGTGGCGATCCAGTCGCGCACCGCCGCGCCGAAGCTCTCGCTCTCCACGTGGTCCACCGCCCAGCCGGCAGCGCGCAGCTCCTCGGCGAAGTGGCGCATGGCGCTCCACACCAGCACCAGCTTCTGGCGGTGATAGGCGCGGCGCTGCAGCACCGAGCTGCTCTCCACCAGCAGCACCCGCGCCGCCGAGGGATCCACACCAGCCAGAGCGCTCTGAGCCGCGTTGAGCTGATCCCCGAGCACCCAGATGCCAACGGTCATACCGGCGCTTCTCCCGCCAATCGGCAGGCCTTACGGGCCACGGCGGCGGCAAACCCCCGTTCCACCAGGCCAGCGGCTGGGCTGAGCGCGCCGTTGCGGCAATCCACGGTGAGCCGTTCGCGATGGCCGAGCTGATCGCTCACGCGCATGCGCAGCTGGAAATGGTGTTTGGCGCTGCGGGTGATTTCATCGCCGCAGATCGGCCCCACGCACAACCCCGGCGCTGCGGCTGCCGGCTGCACCCAGGCCCACAGGGCGATCAGTAGCGCCAGGGCGCAAGCCAGGGCGGGCGTTCTCTTCAACCGGCCAGCTCCAGCGGTTGTTCATTCTCCAGCTCGGCTGGCGCCTCCAGCTCCTGCGGGTGGAAGTACTCCCACACCACCTTGGCCATGCCCGGCCCCATGCCTGGCGCGGCCGCCAGGGTTTCCACGCTGGCGAGCTGGATCGCATCAATCGAGCGGAAGTGGGCCAGCAACTCCTTGATCCGCTTCGGACCCATGCCCGGGATATCGGAGAGGCGGGATCGTTTCATCCGCTCACCGCGCTGCTGGCGGTGGAAGCTCACGGCGAAGCGGTGGGCCTCATCGCGCAGACGGCGCAGCAATTGCACCCCCAGCTGCTCAGCGTCGCTCTCCAACGGCTCTTTGGCACCAGGAATGAACACTTCCTCGCGCTGCTTGGCCAGCGAGCACACCACCAGCTCTTCATCGAGATTCAGTTCCCGCAAGGCCTCCATCACGGCGGAGAGCTGGCCCTTGCCGCCATCGATCATCACCACATCCGGCCAGTCGTTCAGCCCACCGGTGTGCAGAGCGCTGCCGGCGGAGCGGCGCAGTTCGCGCAGATCGGCCCCCTCCGCCTTGGCCTGGGCCCAGCGGCGGAAGCGGCGGCGGATCACCTCGGCCATGCTCATGAAGTCGTCCGAGTGGCCAGCTCGAACGCTGCTGCTCTGGATCTTGTATTTGCGGTAGTGCTGCTTGGCCGGCAGGCCGTCGATGAACACCACCTGCGAAGCCACCGCATCGCTGCCCTGGATGTGGCTGATGTCGTAGCCCTCGATCCGCCGCGGTGGGCTTGGCAGCTCCAGCAGTTGGGCCAGATCCTCAGTGGCCAGCAGGTTCTGCTCGCTGGCGCGGCGGGCGCGTTCCAGCTCATAGCTTGCGTTGCGCTGCACCAGTTCGATCAGATCCGCCTTTTGCGAGCGTTGCGGCACCGCCAGCTTCACCTTGCGGCCGCGCAGTTCGGACAGCCACTCCTCGATCAGCTCCTGCTGAGGCAGCGGCACCTGCAAGAGCAGTTCCGGCGGAATCTCCACGGGCTCCACCTGGCTGTAGTGCTCCTCCACCACGGTCTGCAGCACGCGGCCGAGGGCTGCTGACCGCTCCGGGGAGGGCGGCAGCTCACCGCCGGCCCCCTCTTCCGCCGGAGGCATCCCGATCGCATCGGCGGTGAAACCGAGCCGACCCACCAGCTTGCCGGCACGCATCTGAAACAACTGCACCGCCGCCACCCGTTCGTCGGCCGCCAGAGCCAACACATCCCGGCTCACGGAGCTGTCGCCGATGCTCATTTTCTGATCGGCCGTGAGCGTGTCGATGCCTTGCAGCTGATCGCGCACCCTCGCAGCACTTTCAAAATCGAGGCGCTCGGCGTAGCGCTCCATCTGCTCCTGCAGCAGCTGCAGCAGCTCTTCATTGCGGCCCTGGAACACCATCGCCACCTGCCTGAGGGTGTGGTGGTAGTCGTCGGAGCTGATCTTTTCCTGGCAGACCCCCGGGCAGCGGCCGATGTCGTAGTTGAGGCAGGTGCGGTCTTTGTGCAGCGGCTGCGGACGCTGGCGCAACGGGAACACCCGTTTCACCAGCCCCAGGGTGCGGCGCAACAGGCCCACATCCACATAAGGCCCGTAGAACCGGTCGAGCGGGGAGCGAAACCGGCGTTTGCGCGTGATGAAGATGCGCGGGTAGGCCTCGCTCCAGGTGATGCAGAGATAGGGATATTTCTTGTCGTCCTTCAGCAGCACATTGAAGTGCGGCTGATGGTTCTTGATCAGGTTGGATTCCAGCGCCAGCGCTTCCGCTTCGCTGTCGGTCACGATGAATTCGATCTCGCACACCTGCCGCACCATCAAGGCGATGCGGGGCGAGTGGCCATGGCCGCTGCCGCTCTGAAAGTAGCTGCGCACCCGGTTGCGCAGCACCTTGGCCTTGCCGATGTAGAGGATGCGGTCCTCGCCATCGCGCATCAGATAGCAACCGGGCTCACTGGGCACCTCCTTCAGGCGCGCCTTGAGGCGGGGCGGATCCTGAAGGAGGGGTTGGATCGTGCTCAACAGCTACCGCTCAGCCGCCGTACTGCCAGCCGGTGCTGCTCAGCTCGAGGGCGGCGCCATCGCGATGCAGCACAGCGCTCTTCACCTCACCCACGAACACGGTGTGATCGCCATGGGCCACCTGACCCACCAGCTCGCATTCCACAGCGCCGAGGGCATCGTTGAGCACCGGCAGGCCCAGCTCACCCAGTTGATAGGGCGCGGCATCGAAGCGGCCACCCACACCCTTCTGGGGCTTGAAGAACACGGCGGCCAGATCCTTCTGATCGGCGGCGAGCACGTTCAGCGAGAAGCGGCCGGTGCGCTGAATCATGCCGTTGCTGGTGCTATCGGAGCGCACCGCCATCACTACCAGCGGCGGCTCGAACGATCCCTGGGTGACCCAGCTGGCGGTGAAGCCATTCACCTCCTCGCCTTCGGCCACGCCGCAGATGAACACCCCATGGGGGATCTTGCGCAGCAGCGTTTTTTTGGCGTCGGCGTTGAGGGCCATGGGCAGAAGACCGGGAGAACGAAAACCTGCGACGACTCTAGAAACGCCCGTGGGCCTTGGGCTGAGCGGATCACCGCCCTCGAGCACCACTCCATAGGATCGGCGCCATGCAGGCCCTTTATCCCGGCAGTTTCGATCCGCTCACCCTCGGTCACCTCGATGTGATTGAGCGGGGTTCCAACCTGTTTCAGGGCCTCACCGTGGCGGTGCTGCGCAACCCGAGCAAAAACCCCTGCTTCAGCGTGGAGCAACGGCTCGAGCAGATCCGCCAGGCCACGCGGCATCTCACCAACGTGCAGGTGGCCGCCTTCGATGGCCTCACCGTGGACTTTGCCCAGCGCTGCGGTGCCGGCGTGATCCTGCGGGGCTTGCGTGCCCTCAGCGACTTCGAATACGAGCTGCAGATCGCCCACACCAACAAAAGCCTGGCGCCTGAACTGGAAACCCTCTTCCTCGCCACGGCCACCACCCACAGCTTTCTCAGCAGCTCGGTGGTGAAGGAGGTGGCGCGCTTTGGCGGCAGCGTCGGTCACATGGTGCCCACAGGAGTGGCAGAAGACCTGGCCAGGCTTTTTAATCAGTCATCCCCTTGATCGTTTCCGATGGCTGAGGCGCAGCTCACGTCCGTGCTCGACCAGCTCGATCAACTGGAGGAAATCGTTCTCGATGGCACCCGGGTGCCGTTCAGCGGCGGCCGTCTGGTGAACGAGCAGGACGCCATCGAACTGATGGATGCGGTGCGCGAGGCCCTGCCGCCGCAGTTGGCCCAGGCGGAAGAACTGGTGGCCAAAAAAGATGACTTCATCAATCAGGCAAGGCAACAAGCCGACGAAATCCTCAACCAGGCCCGCCAGCAGCGCGAACAACTGATCAACAGCCAGGCGATTCGCCAGGAAGCCGAGCGTCAAGGGGCTGAGCTGCGCGAGCAGGGGCGCCAACAGGGGGAACAGCTGCTCACCCAGGCGCGCCAGCAACTGGCCAAAGCCGAACAAGACCATCAGGCCCGCATGGCTCAGATGGAGCAGCAGTTCAGCCAGCGGCGACAACAGCTGGAGCAGGAAGCGCTGCAACGCCGCCAGCAGCTCGATCAAGAAGCGCTTGAGCTCAAGCGCCAGCTGGCCGAACACCACGAGCAAGGGCGGCAGCAGAGCCTGGCTGAACTGGAGAAGATTCGCCAGGAAGCGGTGCGGCTGCAGCAAAGCAGCCAGGCCGAAGCGGAGCGGGTGCAGAGCGATGCCCTGCAGTTCCGCCAGCAAACGCAGCAGCAATGCGAGGCGCTGATCAGCCGCAGCCGCCAGGAGGCGGCCACGATCCAGGAGGGCGCCAACCGCTATGCCGAGCAGGTGCTCACGGAACTGGAGGGCCGGCTGAAGGAGATGGGGCAGGTGGTGGTGGCCGGCCGGCGTGAGCTGGTGCGGCTGCAGGCTGTTGACCCCACCACCCTCGTGCAGCAGGCGCGCTCAGGCGAAGAGCAAGCCGTGCCGATCAGCCGCGCCCGCCGGGCGGCCGATCGCCTCAAGCGCGCAGCCGGCCAGCGCTAGAGCGCCTGGGCCGCTGGGGCCTGCGGAGGACACAGACCTGCCACGCGGCTCTGGCGCAGGATTTCGCCAATGGTGCTGTTCGGGGAGCCGGCCCCATTCGACACCATGCTCACGTAGCGCACGCCATCGGGGGTTTCGAGCACACCGCTGATCGAGCGCACGCCGCTGATCGTGCCCGTCTTGCCGCGGAAGCGCC
>Ga0194134_10006142_pt1 | contig 10955 bp, 9 predicted proteins | sample TA2KigOff0mmetaG_FD_148602 | JGI IMG/M metagenome (GOLD analysis project Ga0194134, IMG submission 148602) | Freshwater microbial communities from Lake Tanganyika, Tanzania - TA2015056 Kigoma Offshore 0m | ecosystem: Environmental > Aquatic > Freshwater > Lake | place: Tanzania: Lake Tanganyika... | reverse complement strand
TTGGTTGCCTTTTTTAATTTTAAAATAGTTCAAATTACAGGTAAGTTTCTAATTTTACGCAAATAAATTTCATGCACGAGCAAAAATCAGCATTTTTGGTACTTGAGGACGGCACGGTATTTCAAGGACTCGCAATAGGTAAAATAGGAACAACAGGAGGTGAAATCGCCTTTAATACCGGAATGACAGGTTACCAAGAGGTTTTTACGGATCCATCGTACCTTGGACAAATTCTTATAATGAATACCGCACACATAGGGAATTACGGAACTCATCCCAGTGAAATTGAATCAGATTCTATCAAAATAGCTGGGTTGGTAACTAAAAAATTCTCAAATGGATATTCAAGACCTTCTGGTAACCTGGCGCTTCAGGATTTAATGGAAAATAATGAGACGGTCGGTATTTCAGATATTGACACTAGGGCACTTGTTAGACATATTCGAAACAAAGGTGCAATGAATGCCATTATTTCCTCTGATATTGAAGATATTGAAACCTTGAAAAGAATGGTCTTAGAAGTTCCTTCCATGGAAGGTTTGGAATTATCGTCTCGTGTCTCAACAAAGTCAATTTATGATGTCAGCAATGGAAGTGAAAATATACGCGTTGCATTAATTGATTTTGGCGTAAAAAAGAATATTATTCGCTGTCTTATCGAAAGAGGTTGCCACGTTCGTGTGTTTCCAATGAATAGTTCGATTGAGGAAATAGAAGCTTTTGAGCCACATGGCTACATGCTGTCGAATGGCCCAGGAGATCCTTCAGTTATGTCTGATTCGATTGAACTGGTGAAAAATATTGTCAAATTGAATAAGCCTGTATTTGGAATTTGCCTTGGTCATCAAATTTTAGGATTAAGTCAGGGTTTGTCAACCGTAAAAATGTTTAATGGCCATCGTGGAATTAATCACCCAATTAAAAATTTAAAAACTGGCAAAGGAGAAATAACATCTCAAAATCATGGTTTTGTAATTTCAAAGGATAGTATTGATTCTCAAAATGATATTGAGGTAACGCATGTACATCTCAATGACGGTACAATTGCAGGTATTGCGTTAAAAAACAAACCTGTATTTTCGGTGCAATATCACCCGGAAGCCTCAGCAGGACCACATGATTCCCGTTATTTATTTGATCAATTTATTGAAAATATCAACCAATTTAAATCATAATTTATGAGTTTAATTGCGAAAGTACACGCACGTCAAATTTTAGATTCTCGAGGGAATCCGACAATAGAAGTTGATGTCGTAACATCTAATGGAATTTTAGGTAGAGCGGCAGTTCCTTCCGGTGCGTCTACAGGAATTCATGAAGCAGTAGAATTACGAGATGGAGACAAGTCGGTGTACCTCGGTAAGGGTGTATTAAAGGCAGTTCATCATGTCAATACAGTTATAAATGAGGCTTTGCATGGCATAGATGTATTTGAACAAAAGAAAATTGACCGTCTAATGTTGTCAATAGATGGAACAGCAAATAAATCCAAGCTCGGAGCAAATGCTATTTTAGGAACATCATTGGCCGTCGCAAGAGCTGCATCACAAGAATCAGGTTTAAGCTTGTATCAATATGTCGGAGGTGTTGGTGCTGTAACGATGCCTGTACCCATGATGAACATTCTAAATGGAGGTTCCCATGCTGATAATTTAATAGATATTCAGGAATTCATGGTAATGCCATTTGGTGCTACTAGTTTCTCAGAAGGATTGAGATGGGGTACAGAAGTTTTTCATCAATTGAAATCAGTGCTCAAAGCGAAAGGAATGTCAACGAATGTTGGTGACGAAGGAGGTTTTGCACCAAGTCTTGGTTCAAATGAGGAAGCGATTCAAGTAGTAATTGAAGCTGTTGAAAAAGCTGGGTTTAAACCTGGGCATGATATGTATATTGCATTGGATGCCGCTTCTTCAGAGTTCTATAAAGCAGATCAAGGAATTTATCATTTTGAATCAACAGGTGATAAAATGACCTCTGAACAAATGGTGGCCTATTGGGCAGATTGGTGTAAAAAGTATCCAATTATTTCAATTGAAGATGGTTTAGCTGAAGACGACTGGAATGGTTGGAAATTAGCAACTAATTCTCTGGGAGATAAGGTTCAATTAGTTGGTGATGACTTGTTTGTAACTAATTCAGAGCGATTAGCACGTGGAATAAAAGAGGGTGTTGCGAATTCTATTTTGGTTAAAGTGAATCAAATTGGATCCTTAACTGAAACTATTGAAGCCGTTAACCTTGCTACGCAAAATGCATATTCTTCCGTAATGAGTCATAGAAGTGGTGAAACAGAAGACAGCACTATTGCTGATTTAGCAGTTGCATTAAATACAGGGCAAATAAAAACAGGTTCTGCTTCTCGTAGTGATCGAATGGCTAAGTACAACCAATTGTTGAGAATTGAAGAAGAGTTAGGTGATTCAGCCGTATATTTGGGAAAGGATTTTAAATTTATTATCTAATACCTTGTATAGGCGTGCAATTTAGTAAAAAGTACCTCTTGTTTTAGCGCAGTCTTTTTTGTTGAGCTTAACGAATAATGGAAGACAGAGTACAAATGAAATTGTTGAAAATGAAATTAGCATGAAACCAAGTACAGGGATGCGGATAGCGTTTAGGTATAAAGTATTTGTCTGTTTAATCTAAATTACTTCTGTCAAAATTTGCCAATAAATCGATTTAATTTAAGAGTTTACGCATTAATTCTCAATGAGTTTGATGAAATTTTGCTGTCAGACGAATGCAGAAATGGCTATTTCTTTACCAAGTTTCCCGGAGGCGGGGTTGAATATGGAGAAGGGATTATTGATGCCTTGAAAAGAGAATTATGTGAAGAACTTAATTTATCAATTGAGGAGGCAACATTTTTTTATGTGAGCGAATTCTTTCAGAAATCTGCCTTCAAACCCCAGGATCAGCTGATTTCGTTTTATTATTTAATTCATTTAAAGAAGGATAAATTTTCAACTTTACCTTATGAAATTCCGTTTGATGAAGAAGGTGAAAAGCAACGTTGGGTTGAACTATCTGAACGGGTATTAGATAAGCTCACTTTTCCTATCGATAAAATTGCCCTTCAAAAACTGAGAAATTTTAATGAAAAGTCAATTTAATTACTCAAGACTTCTTAAAATTCTCGGCTACAATCAAATCCTTCGTCCCATGTGTCCAGGAGTAGAAACCTTCTCCCGATTTCACACCTTTTTTGCCTGCGGTAACCATATTTACTAATAGTGGACAAGGTGCATATTTTGGATTTCCGAAACCGTCGTGAAGAACTTGCAAAATCGCCAAACAAACGTCCAAACCAATAAAATCAGCTAATTGGAGAGGTCCCATAGGATGAGCCATACCCAATTTCATAACTGTATCGATTTCCTCAACACCTGCAACGCCTTCATAAAGCGTGTAAATCGCTTCATTAATCATCGGCATTAGAATTCTGTTGGCTACAAATCCCGGGTAATCGTTTACTTCAACTGGAACTTTCGCTAATTTTCTAGAAGTTTCCATGATTAATTCAGTAACCTCATCAGAAGTAGAATAACCACGGATGATTTCAACCAATTTCATAACTGGAACCGGATTCATAAAATGCATTCCGATGACTTTATCAGCGCGATTCGTAACAGAAGCAATTTTTGTAATCGAGATGGAAGACGTATTCGTTGCCAAAATCACAGCTGGGTCAGTGACCTCATCCAACTCTTTGAAAATTTTTAGTTTTAAATCAATATTTTCCGTTGCTGCTTCGACCACCAATTGAACTCCTGCAACACCTTCTTTAATCGAAGTAAAAGAGTTTAAATTATTCAATGTCGCCGATTTTTCATCTTCAGTTAAAGCACCTTTCGCAACTTGTCGATCCAAATTCTTCCCAATCGTTGCAATTGCCTTTTCCAGAGCGGGAGCCGACACATCGATCAAATTAACGCAATAACCAGATTGTGCGAATACGTGAGCAATTCCATTTCCCATTGTTCCGGCACCAATTACAGCGACATTTTTCATTTTTTTAGTTTTTTGTTGAGCAAATATAACAACTTGGATTGTATAGAAAGTCTTTCAAATTGGGAATAGTTAACAAATCACCGAGGAAAGCTTCTTTTAAAGCTGTTAAGGAAGTGTCTGATTTTGGGTAAATTTGTTTTAATGACGTATTTTAATGTCAATTTTAGGTCAATTTTTAGCGAAACAAAGAAACCTGTTCAATTCTTGTTTTTTGCTCGGCTTTATTTTTCGTTTTTGATTTTCATTTTTGTTATCTTTTTGCAAATTCGAAATACTATTTCTTCTCCTGAAAAAATTGCGTTGACAATCTCATTGGTTGTACTTCCATTGCTATGGATGGTGCCGTCATCCTATTTATATCTGACAATCAATTGGCTGTTATTACCGATTTTAGCCATTCAATTGACCATTTTTCAAACCAAACGAATTGACCACATCTAACAAAACATACTACCGCAATTTTTTGACGATGTTGTCTGGAAATACATTGAGTCAATTAATTCCCTTTTTGGTTGCGCCAATATTGTCTCGCATTTTCACACCAGAAGAATTTGCTGTTTTAGCCAATTTTATGGCAATCGTTGGGGTTATTGGGATTATTTCAACAGGTAGATTGGAGTTAGCGGTTCCGATTCCAGTAGAACACAAAAAAGCGCAGGAAATAGCTTTTACAGGATTATTCATTACGATTGCTCTTGGCTTATTGAGCATTCTAATACCTATTTTCGCTTATCAAATTGGAGAACTTTACAACGACAAAAATCTTCCTACTTATTTGTGGATGGTTCCTCTCGCAGTAATTAGTTTTGGCTTTTTAGGATTAACCAATAACTGGAATTTGAGGCATGAACGCTTTCATTTAATGTCAATTGGTAAAATTGCTCAATCGGTCGTAAATAATGTTTTAGCGGCAGCTTTGGGTTACATCGGTTGGGGAATCAATGGCTTAATTGTCTCTTGGCTTTTGTCGCAATATGTGAATATTATAATCCTAATAGTTGGTGTAAATAAAAAAGTCAATTACAAAGATTTTAATTTGATTACGATAAAATCAACTTTGAAAGAATACAAGGATTTCCCTTTGATAAATTCGTTGCACGCTTTTTCTGATATTTTCATCACGCAATTTTTATTGTATTGGATCATATCGAAATACTTTGGATACGTGGAATTGGGTCTTTTCGCAATGATGAACAAGTATGTTAAAGCTCCTATCGTATTAATTTCTAGTTCGGTAGCTCAGCTCTTTTATGTCGAGGCAGGAAAAGCAATAAATGCGGGTAAATCATTGTTCCCAATCGTGAAAAAAACGGTTCGAACATCAATTCTCTTCGCGATACCATTTACGATCGTCGTAATTGCATTGGGACCCATTATTTTCAAATGGTATTTAGGAAATAACTGGGAAGAGGCCGGGAAATACGCCAGGTGTATGACTCCAATGTTGTTTATGTATTTTATTTTATCACCAATTTCTGGTCTTCCTATTTTAATGGAAAAGCAGAAAGCGGCTTTCTTGATTAGTCTTAGCGGTTATGCTTTCACACTTTTTACCCTTTTCATTGGCCTTTGGTTTGATTTAAGTTTTTTGAACACACTTTACCTCTATGGATTTGTTTATGCACTTTTCTATTTGACCTTATTGATTTGGTATTATCAACTAATTAAAAAACGAAATGAAAGTATTAATTAGTGGTTTGCCTTTGTTTTCGAAACGACTTGCGGAAGAACTTCAGAAATACGATCCTGAGTCTAAGTATATTTTTTTGGATACGTATAATTCCAAATGCGATCAAATCAAGTTTTTTCTTCAAATTCCCTTTTCAGATGTTGTCATTTCAATGAATGGAGTGACCGATAACAGTGGTAGTTTGAACTTGGTTTTGAAATGGAAAAAAAAGTTGATTCTTCAATGGATGGGGACCGATGCGTCGCTAGCAATGGAGCGATTTAAAAATAAAACGATGGAGCGCAAATACATTGACTACGCATGTAATTTTGTAGATTCCGAATGGTTGATGAAAGAGGTCAAAAGTATTGATCTTAAACCAGAGTATTTGCATTTTAAATCAGTCATAGTCAAACCCAATCCAACAGTTTATAAACGAATTTCGGTAATGAGTTATGTTGCGGAAAATCGACAAGCATTTTATGGAATGGAACGCATCGCCGAATTAGCAAAGGCATTTCCGGAAGTTGATTTTCAATTGTTTGGCTTGACAAAATCAGATTTCCCAATAACTTCTAACGTTCATTTAAACGGCTGGGTAAGTGCTGATGAATTTGAAAATCGCTTAAGAGAAACACCCATTTTTCTTCGCTTAACGGAACATGATGGGTTTTCAGTTTCCGTTATTGAAGCTTTAGGCGCTGGCTGCGAAGTGATGATGTCCTTGCCGTTTGAATTGACTTATTTGGCAAGAAACACTAATGAAGCTATTGAAGGTATGAAGCAATTGATAAATAGGATTGAAAGACGTGGAATGAAGACCAACGAAGAAATGATGGAACTTGTGAAAGATCGTTACAATCCCGAAGCTTTAGCGACAAATTACATTCAAAAAATCAAGGAAATTGTCAAACAATAAACGCATAGCACTCATTACAACGTGGTTTCCGCCTATAGAAAGTGTGGCTACTCATCGCATGTTGGCTTTTGCTGAATTCTTGAGTGAAGATTTTGAAGTGGAAGTTTTTTGCTTGAATCAAAAGGAGAGATCAATTACTTGGAAGGACTCGATTAAAGTTCATTACAGTTCTTCAAATAAACTAGTTGAACGTTTGAAAGACAAACAGTCTGACGGAGCCTTTTTGCATAAATTAAAGGTTGGTACACGAATTATTTTATCCAAAGTCATTCAAAATCCGCTTGCGAAATGGCAAAAGTCGACTTGGAGAAAGTTGGAGGTTAGTCATAAAATCAATTCGTTTGATTGCATCATTAGTTCGTTTAGTCCTCAAGAGGCACATTTGGTTGCAATCGAATTCAAAAAGAAATTTCCAACGGTTCCTTGGATAGCGGATATGCGCGATGAAATGTCTGCTAATCCGTATATCGATGCAACGACAAAACAAACACTTGAGAAAGTTGAAAAACAAGTAAATGACGTTGCCGACGCCCTTACAACTGTCAGCGAACCAATCTTGTGTGATTTTAAACAATTATTGCCAAAAGTTCAATTTTTCAAAGAAATAAGAAATGGGTTCAATCATCAATTTATTAGGAATTTGAATGATAATGAGAAAAATTCAGTTTTCACTTTGGGTTATTTCGGAACTTTTTATGGAAAACGCAAGCCAAACATATTAATTCAAGCGTTGAATGAATTAAAGCAAGAAAATTCTAATTTCGATTTCATCTTCGAAATTTTTGGGGCTCATCGCAATTTCCATATTCCACTGGAACTTCAAAAAAATATTCATTTATCGCCAAACCTTCCCTACTTGAAAGCAATAGAGAAAATGGCAACATTCGATTGCAATGTTCAACTTCATCCGAAAAGTGAACAGAAAGGCATTTTCACTGGGAAATTATTCGATTATATTTCCGTTCAAAAACCAGTATTGGCATTCGTTGATAAAACAGATGTGGCGGCAAAACTCATCGAAGAATTTGAATGCGGCTACGTTGCTGAATTTGACCAACTGCAAGAAAATAAAAAAATCATTTTGAACGCATACGAGGATTGGAAACAAGACAAAATTAAATTTGCCTCCAACGAACAAGTTGCATCTTTGCATCGAAAAGAACAAGTAAAGAAATTGGCTGAACTCATTCATAAACTCACGAAATGAAAATTTTGCAAGTCGGACCGAAATCGGTGCATGTTTCTTCCTTTATTTTCGCTTTGAAAGAAAGAGAAAAGAACATTTACTTGCTTTCGGAAGAAGCGTGTGATTTTGAGGGCGTAATTGAGGAATTTGTAATCTCATTTCGACAACTTAAACCTTGGAAAGTCATTAAAAATTATTTGAAAGTCAAAAGGCTTATTAAAAGTTTAAACCCTGATGTGATTCATATTCATCAAGTCAATCGATTGGCCTTCGTTGTTGCGAAAATTTCAAAATCATTGAAAATTCGGTTAGTTTCAACAGCTTGGGGAAGTGATGTGTTACTGATGCCAAAGAAAAATATCCTCTACAAACTCATCGTTCGGTCAACTTTAAAAAATTCCGATTGCGTTACTGCAGATTCCAAGGATATGATTACAGCGATGAAATCAATTGTGAACGAAGATAAATATGTTCTTATTCAATATGGAATTGACCCGATTGAATCGAAAGAAAAGGAAAAAATTATTTATTCGAACCGTCTGCACAAACCTCTCTATCGGATTGATCAAATCATAATGTATTTTGCTGAATTTTCTAAAATAAACTCTGATTGGAAATTAGTTATTGCAGGAACAGGTAGTGAAACAAGAAAACTTGAAAAATGTGCAAAAGAACTTGAAATCGAATCCAAGGTTGAGTTTGTTGGTTGGCAGCCAAAAGAAGAAAATAGACGATGGTATTCAAAATCAATGATTTACATTTCAATTCCTGCGAGTGATGGAACTTCTGTAAGTTTATTGGAGGCGATGTCGGCTTCATGTATCCCGATTGTTTCTGACTTACCGGTGTCTCAGGAATGGATTCGGCAAAATGAAAATGGTGTGATTGAAATGAAAGGACAAAATCCGATTGAACAGGCATTAAAAATTAATCGAGATCATTGTGTTTCGATAAATTCCCAACTCATTAACGACCGAGCCACACGCAAAGCAAGTATCGACCAGTTTTTAAAAGCATACGTTGGAAAAAGTTAAATTCAATTTGTTTCTTAATAACGAATTTATCTGAATTTCATTTTACATTTCTATCTTTACGCACATTGAAAATCGATTGTGTTAAGAAGAAAGTTTCTTAAAAATTTAACGCTAACATCAGGAGCTCTAGTTCTGAGCAAATTTTCATTTGGACAGAAACGCGACAAATGGGAACAAATGGAAAACGTGCCGTTCAAACAAACTATAATTGGAAGAGTGAATTTGAAAAACTACAAGCGTTTTACCATAATCTAATTGAAAACTTGTAAGTAATGACTTTTTCAATCAAAGACCATATAGCAAAACTCACCCTCGCAGATTTAGGTCTTTCCTGGATTATTTTCTTCTCAATCGTCTATCAAAAACTTGTTCCGATTGGTTTTGGCATAATGCTTCTTTCTTTGGTTTTTAAGAGACAAAAAATTACAAAACCTGACCTTATTTCTTTTTTTAGCAAAGGTCCAGCTATTTGGTTTATTTTATATTATTTTTTACTAGTTATTGGTCTATTATGGACGGAAAATCAATCTTTTGCCATGTCGAAATTAGAGAATAAATTGTCTTTTATTCTAATTCCAATACTCCTGTTTTATACAGTTCGAAAATGGAATAATCTTGACTGGAAGCAACTTTTAGTTTATGCTCTAATCTTTGCCTTGGTGATGTATGAGATACTTGCCTTATGGAGGTACATTAGTCAGACCGAAAATTCCTGGCAATTTGAATTTCTTTCTTCCCGATTTTCTGTTTTTATGCATCGAAGTTACTTTGCCTGTTACCTTGTCATTGGGATAATTTTACTCTTCGAGCGTTTGAAGACAGCATTTTCGGTTTCTACAATTGCTCTCCTTTGTTTTTTTAGTATTGGTGTGTTGCAAACAGAGTCGAAAGCAGGGATTGTGTGTTTGTTTTTGGTATTTATAGTTCAATTTTTTTCTTTTTTGAAATCAAAACAAAAAAAGATTGTTTTGTTATTCACAACATCATTGTTGTTTTTGATTGGCACTTTGTTATTTTCAGATAACCCAATAAAATCAAGGTTTGAGACTATGTTTAGTGCAATTGGAAATATTCAAACAAAAAATAATAAATCCATCGAAAGTAATACGGCTAGAATTTTAATGTGGAATGCATCAATTGATGTTTGGAAAGAAAATCTTGTTTTTGGAACAGGAACAGGCGATTACGATGATGAATTAACGGCTAAAAATCGTGAATATAAAAACCTAGGCGTTGCACAGGAACGATTGAATTCACACAACCAGTTTTTAAATTCCGCTGTTCAACTTGGTTTAGTTGGTTTTTTCGTTCTTCTTATGATTTTCGTATCTAGCTATTTTTTTTCTGAAAAAAAAATGTGGCAAGTATTAATATTAGTTGTGTTTTTAATCAATTTTTTAGTTGAATCATTTTTAGAAACACAATCTGGTATTGTATTATTTTGTGTCATCCTAATTTTATTTTTGTCGAACCAAGAACATACAAAATCTAAAACTATTTCAATTCAATAATGCGTCTGCTGATTCTAACTCAATACTATCCCCCTGAAATTGGAGCTCCTCAAAATAGGTTGCACGAATTAGCTATTCGTTTGAGAGCGCATGGCGTCGAAGTTGAAGTTCTCACTGCCCTTCCAAATTATCCAAAAATGGAGGTTCAGGAGAAGTATAAAAATGGAAAAAATCGCGAAGATATCATTGACTCAATTCCAGTTCATCGTTCGTGGATTTATGTGTCAAAGTCAAAAGGAGTCATTTCTCGCTTGTTGAACTATTTTAGCTTTGTTTGGTCATCCTATTGGCGTGGCAGAAAATTAGGGAATTATGATTTTCTACTAGTGGAGAGTCCGCCGCTGTTTTTAGGGTATTCTGCTATGCGCTTGGCTAAAAAAATGAATGCAAAACTGATTTTCAATGTAAGTGATCTTTGGCCTGAAAGTGCTGAAAAACTAGGTATTGTAACAAATAAACGCTTATTAAAACTTGCATATAACCTCGAGGCAAAATGTTACCGTATGGCAACCTTGATAACGGGACAAACAGAGGGCATTGTTAACGATATTCAACAAAGGTTTCCGGAAGCTTCTTTGTATTGGTTACCCAATGGTGTCGATGTTGATTTTTACGACCCAGA
>Ga0194134_10006134_pt1 | contig 10963 bp, 10 predicted proteins | sample TA2KigOff0mmetaG_FD_148602 | JGI IMG/M metagenome (GOLD analysis project Ga0194134, IMG submission 148602) | Freshwater microbial communities from Lake Tanganyika, Tanzania - TA2015056 Kigoma Offshore 0m | ecosystem: Environmental > Aquatic > Freshwater > Lake | place: Tanzania: Lake Tanganyika... | reverse complement strand
CGGCCGTCCCGCCGCACGCAGAGGATGGTCGTCCCGTGGAACATGCGTGGGATCTACTGCCCGGGCGGAACGAATGCACCACGCCGTTCTCCCCCCGGGGCGCCGCGTCCTCTAGGATGCCCGGCCATGGTCACCGTCGCCCTCCTGATGACGTTGCTGTCCGTTCCCCCGGCCCTCGAGCGCATGAAGGTCAACGCCCCCGCGGCAGACGCGCTGATGCTGCTGGCACGCCACGCCTCGCTCAACCTGATGGCCGCGCCGCTGACGGGCCGGGTGAAGGGCGAGCTCCCGGTCTCGAACAAGGAGGTGCTGGTCCGCACGCTGCTCGCGCAGGTGGACGACCGGGTGGTTCGCCGCGAGGACTTCATCTTCGTGGGCAAGGCGCCGCCTGCACGGAACTTCCCAAAGGTGGCTCTCGGTGGTGGCCCCATCAGCTACCTCTGGGAGAAGGAGATCTCCGCGGGGCAACTGGCAACGCTGCTCAGCCTGTCCCTCAAGCGTCCGGTGGCGGTGGCCGCGCCGCATGACCGCGAGCTGCTGAGCGTGGTGCTGACGCAAGCCACCGCGGACGAGGCGGTGGCTGCGCTCGCCTTCTTCCTGGGGCTCCCCATCGAGGTCGCGGCGGATGGTTCGGTCAGCATCGGCGAGCCGGGCACCGCGGTGACGCGGGACTGCGTGGGCTTCTCCCTGACCGAGTGGACGCGGCTGACCGCGTATGTCCCGGGCCCCTACCCGCTGGGTCTGCTCCAGACCGGTGGGACCGCCTGCCCCACGGAGACGGGGCGCACGGTGCGCACGGCGGACGGGGAGCTGGTCAAGTCGCTCGGGCCGGACGGGGACGCGCTGCTCTTCACCTGGGTGACGGGGGCGCGGGCCGGGCGGTACGCGAAGATCACCTTCGACACCTACGCGGAGATCCCCGGGTGCACGGACATTGCGCGGGACGCGGCGCTGGTGCGCACCAACGCGGGGAACACCTTCGCGGTACTGCGCCAGGGGCTGGTGGAGTGCGGCGTCTCCCGCGGCGCCAAGGCCGGTGAGTTCGTGGTCCAGGACCTTGACGCCAACGGTCCCTATGTCCGCAAGGTCTCCGCTCAGCCCGGGCAGGACGTGAAGCAGGTGGGGGTGCAAGGCAGCGTCCCGGCGGTCGCCCCGATCCCGACGCGGTAGTTCCCACTCGGCTCCGCTCGCGAGTCCGCTTGGCGCACGGGCCCTGGCGCGAGACCCTCGGGAACGCTTTCGGCACACGCTTCGTGATGCGTGCGAGTCCTCATGCTCGCGGGTGCGCCTTGTCGTAGATCTCCTGCAGCTTGTCCCACGACACCTCGGTGTACCGCTGCGTGGTGGACAGGCTGGAGTGGCCGAGCAGCTCCTGGATGCTGCGGATGTCGGCGCCGCTGCCCAGCAGGTGCGTGGCGAAGCTGTGGCGCATGGCGTGTGGGCTCGTCTTCCGCTGCAGCCCGGCCTTCAGCACGTACCGATCCAGGTGCCGCGCAATGCTGCGCGCGGTCAGCCTCCCGCCCCGGTGGTTGAGGAACAGCGCGTCGGGGTCCTGCTTCGGCTGGGGCACCGCCAGCAGCTGGCCACGGCGTGTCAGCCACTCCTTCAATGCGTCCACCGCAGCTTCATTCAATGGGCACAGCCGCTCCTTGCGCCCCTTGCCGAGCACGTGCAGCACGCGCCCGCGCAGGTCCAGGTCCCCGAGCGACAGCCCCACGAGCTCGCTCACGCGCAGGCCGCCACCGTAGAGCACCTCCAGGATGGCCCGGTCTCGCAACCCCAGCACGCGCTCCACCTCCGGCGCGTCCACCAGCGCGAACACCTCCTCCACCGGCAGCACCCGTGGCAGCGACTTGGGCAGCTTCGGGGAACGCACCGCGCCGGCCGGGTTGCGCAGGAGCAGCTTCTTGCGGACGCAGAACCGGTAGAACCCCTTCACCGAGGCCAGCTTGCGCGCGCGGGAGGTGGCCGCCTGGTCCACGGCCAGCGTCCCCAGCCACCCGCGCACGTGCGCATGGAGCGCGTTCTCCAGGCCGGCGCGCTGCACCCGCAGGTACTGCTCGAACGCGACCAGGTCCGAGAGGTAGTTCCGGACGGTGTGGGGGGACACACCCCGCTCGTCCACGAGGTGCACACGGAAGCGCTCGACCAGCGGGGAGACGGGTTCAGACGGCATGGTTCCGAACGCTACCCACGCGCCGGCCCGGGGTGAAATTCGCCGCAGGGCCTTTGCCGCGTTCAGCTGGCTGAGCCGATCACGAAGATGCGCTGTGCGCCGACAAACCGGTCAACCGGAAGTGCGTTGATCGCCGATGCACAGGCAGCCGACTCGTACACGGTTTGAACGAAGGCCCACGGGTTGCTCACGACGCGGGCCTCGGCAACGTCCGCAGGCGCCACCGCGGCGAAGCGCTCGGCCGGCGCTGAGGGTCCCCACTCTCTTGCGCAGGGGCTTCCGAAGATCCCGCCACACTGGCACCGGCCCCTGTCAGGCTACTCAGCGGGGGAGATTCCTTGGTCGTTCGTTCGCTCGTTCATGTCGGTACTCATGCGCCTTTCCAGGTTCCCTTCCTTACCTATTCCTCGATGGACACGTACACGCCCGAGCGCTCCCCGTCCTCCACCACGTAGACGACCTTCTTCCCGTCGTCGCTCAGAAACGCAGGCGGCACCTGCACCAGGGAGTCAATGGAGCGCCGCTGCTTCGTGGCGACGTTGTAGGTGGCCACGTCGTATGTCTTCGCCTCCCAGCGCGGGTAGGTCACCAGCAGGCGGCTGCCGTCCCTGGACGCGGCGAAGGTGTAGAGCCCCTCGAGGATCCGCGCCTGCTCCTTCGGCGAGGGCACCCCGGCGTCAGAGGCCTCCGCAGCCGGCCGCACCTCGCCGGGCGTCACCTCCACGAGATCACACGCGCGCCCATCCCGGATGCAGTTCGTGCGGAAGTACAGCCGCTCGTTTCCCGGTGAGAAGCTGTAGCCGAACGCCCCCTGGCGCACCTTCACGCTCTTCTCCTGCCCGCGCTCGTAGAGCATGAGATCCACGGAGTACACCGGCTTCATGAAGCGGGAGAGGAAGGCCACGTACTGCCCGTTGGCGCCCCAGGCGTAGTTGGGGACGCGGTTGCCCACGCGCCGTGGCTTGCCGTCCGGCAGCTCCGCCACCCCGAGCACCCCGGCGCCGCCGTTGGCGTTGGGATCGTAGAACTCCAGGTACGCCACCGCCGTGCTGTCAGGCGCGAAGCTGAAGCGGCCAATCTTCTCCCCCACCTTACGTGCCCCCTCGCCGTTCGCCGGCCCTGCGTAGAGGTCCCCCGCCTCGTCGGAGGACTTCCAGCCCTCGGTGCGCGCCAGCCACTTGCCGTCCGGGGAGAAGCCGAAGCGCCACGCCTGCGTGGCGATCCGCTTCGGCACGAAAGCGGGGGCCGGGGCCAGGAAGAGATCCTGGTAGGACGGGTCCACCTCGCTGCGTGCGGTGTAGGCCAGGTGCTTGCCGTCCGGGGCCAGCTCGAAATCTGCCACATAGTCTGCCAGCTTCCGCGGCTCCCCGCCCTCCACCGGCGCGAGGAACAGCCCGCCCGCCGCGGTCAGCCTGCGGCGGAACAGCACGGACTGGCCGTCCGGGGTGAAGGAGGCGGTGGAGACCTCGCCCGCCACGCTGCGGAAGGGACCGTCCGGCAGCTTGCCCACCTTCAGCACGCCCTGCTCCACCCAGGCCACGCGCGCGGAGTCCGGAGAGCCGAGCGCGTAACTCACGCCGCCCCCCAGCCGCACCGGCTGGGAGGCCGGATCCCACAGGTCCACAGCCACCAGCGTCCCGCTGCTGACCGCCGCGTTGAACCCCTCCAGCAGCAGCACCCAGCGCCCATCTGGCGTGAAGAGCCAGCCGCCCGGGACGTTGGTGACGCCGTTGGCCAGCCTGCGGGGGGCGGCGCCGCCGTCCACCGCCGCGGCCCACAGCTCCCCCACCCGCATCTGCGGCGGGATGCCGTTGAGGCGCGGCTTCTCCGCGTCCGCGAGCCAGGTGACCACCCTGCCACCGAGGGCCAGCCGCAGCTCGGAGGCCTGCCCCTTCGCCAGTTGCTTGCCGAGGCTGGGCACCAGGGACTTGCCCGCGTTGTTCGCCTGCACGGCGGTGGGGGCGGAGGTGCCGTCCCCCTTCTGGCAGGCCCAGAGCGGGAGGAGCGCCGAGCCGAGCGCGGCGGCGATGAGAAAAGGGCGGGAAGGGGTGCGCACGGTCAAGGCTCCTGCGGGGCTGCAGCGGAAACGGGGAGGGGCAGCGAGGAGAGCCAGGCAGGCAGCGCCGCGCGCGCGCGGGCCAGGTGCGCCGCGCGCTTGTCTGACTTCTTCATGCGCCCGTCCAGCGGCGGGAAGAGGCCATGGGTGACGTTGGTGGGCTGGTGCGGGTGGCCGTCCGGGTGGGCCTCGCCGGTGACGTGCCTGTAGAGCGCCCCGAGCGCGGTGGTGGCAGGCGGGGGCACGAAGGGCTGATCCGTCACCCGCGCGTGCACGGCCAGCGCGGCGAGCAGCCCGCACGCGGTGGACTCCACGTAGCCCTCCACGCCGGTGATCTGCCCGGCGAAGAACAGCCGCGGCTCCACCTTGAGCGAGAGGTCTGCCGCCAGCAGGCGGGGTGAATCAATGAAGGTGTTGCGGTGGATCTGCCCCATGCGGAGGAACTCCGCGTCCTTCAGCCCGGGGAGCGTGCGGAAGATGCGGCGCTGCTCCGGCCACGTCAGGCGCGTCTGGAACCCCACCAGGTTCCATGCGGTGCCGGCCCGGTCCTCCATGCGCAGCTGCACCACGGCCCACGGCTGCTGCCCGGTGCGCGGATCTTTCAGCCCCACCGGCTTCATGGGGCCGTGGGACAGCACCTCGTCCCCGCGCTCCGCCATCACCTCCACGGGGAGGCACCCGTCGAAGTAACGCGGCTCCTCGAAGGCGTGGGGCGTCACCTTCTCCCCCTCGCGCAGCGCCTTCACGAAGGCCAGGTACTCCTCCCGGTTCAACGGGAGGTTCAGGTAGTCGTCCCCGCCCCCCTTGCCGTAGCGGCTCTGCCGGAAGGCGATGGACAGGTCGATGCTGTCCGCGGAGACGATGGGGGCGATGGCGTCGTAGAAATACAGCTTCTCTCCCACCCGGCCGGCCAGCGCGGTGGTGAGCTTCTCGGTGGTGAGCGGCCCGGTGGCCAGCACCACCAGCCCCTCCGGCACCGCCTCCACCTCGCCATCCACGCGGGAAAAGCCACGCTGCGCCGAAAGCCGCCCCTCCACCTCGGCGGCGAACCCCTCCCGCTCCACCGCGAGCGCGTCCCCGGCGGGCACCCGGTGGGCGTCTGCCGCAGACAGGATGAGGCTGCCCGCCCGCCGCAGCTCCTCGTGGAGCAGCCCCACGGCCAACTCCGGGTTGTCGCTGCGGAAGCTGTTGGAGCACACCAGCTCCGCCAGGCGGTCCGTCTGGTGCGCGGGGCTGCGCCGGACGGGCTTCATCTCGCGCAACGTGACGGCGTGCCCCAGCCGGAGCAACTGCCAGGCGCACTCGCTTCCGGCGAGCCCGCCTCCCACCACCGTGAGCGTGTCCCTCGCTTGCCCCATGCAGCGCGCCCCTAGCACGCCTGCCCCCTCTCCGCACGGGCGCACTCGCCCCGGGGCCGGCAGGGGTGGCAACGCACGGGCCCGCCTCCACCTTCCGCCCCATGGCCAGCCGAGATTTCTCCCCCATCCGCCAGTTCCTGCAGCGCGGGCGCCGGGACATCCTCACCGCCCACCTGGGGGCCCGGCGGGAGATCTGCGCGCTGCATGGGCAGGAGCGGGACCCGGAGTACGAGGAGGCCGCGCAGGCGTAGCTGGCCGACTACACGCTCTCCATCCTCATGGAGTCCCAGCGCACGGAGCTGCGGCTGATTGACGCGGCGCTCGCGCGCATGGACGCCGGGAACTGCGGCGAGTGCGTGGACTGCGGCGAGCCCATCCCGCGCGAGCGCCTGGAGGCCCTGCCCTTCGCCATCCGGTGCGCTACGGACCAAGCGCTGCTGGAGCGGGAGAGGGCCGGCCGGTCGTCAGCCCCCACGCTGTGAGCGCACGGCCCACTTGCGCAGTTCCTCGACCCAGAGCACGCCGCTGGCCACCGCGGAGAGGGACAGCAGCGCGGGCCAGGACAGCGGGGTGGTGTGGAACACCGCAGCAAGCGGTGGGCACCACAGGACCGCGGCGTGGAGCCCAATCCCCACCAGCACCCCGGCGAAGATCCACGGGTTCTGCAGCGCGCTCCGCCCCACGGTGTTGACGTGCCCCGAGCGGCAGTTGAGGGCGTTGAACCACTGGCAGAGCGTCAGCACGGTGAAGGTCTCCGTGCGGGCTTGTGCATGCGGGACGCCCGTTCCCGCGCGGGCAAGGTACCAGCCGAGCACCGCCGCCACCAAAGCCGGCACCAGCAGCGCCATCCGCTGCAGCATGGCCCTCGAGACGAGCGGCGCCTCGCGCGGGAAGGGGCGCCGCTGCAGCTCGTCCCCCTCCGCCGGTTCGAGGATGAGCGTCACCGTCATCAGCCCGTCCGTCACCAGGTTGATCCACAGGATCTGCACCGCGGCCAGAGGCGGAGGGTGCCCCAGCGCCAGCGCCGCCACGAAGACGATCACCACCGCCACGGAGGTGGTGAGCAGGTACAAAAGCAGCTTCTGGATGTTGCGGTAGACGACCCGCCCCTCCTCCACCGCCGCCACCCGGGTGGCGAAGTTCGTCAACACCACGCGCGAGGCCTCGCGGGCGGCCGCCGTGCCGCTGCGGCCCATGGCCACGCCCACGTCTGCCTTGACCAGGGCGGGGGCGTCGTTGACGCCGTCCCCGGTCATGGCCACCACCGCCCCCTTGCGCTGCCAGGCGGAAACGATCCGGAACTTCTGCGCCGGGTGGACGCGGGCACAGCCGGAGATGCGCCGGATGTGCGCGTCCAGCGTCTCGTCCGGCAGTTGCTCCAGTTCCGGGCCGTCCACCACCTCGTCCCCCTCCCGAAGGATGCCAAGCGAGCGGGCAACGGCCGCCCCCGTCACGCGGTGGTCCCCGGTGAGCATGACGGTGCGGATGCCGGCAGATCGGGCGTGGGCCACCGCGTCCTTCACCTCCGGCCGCGGGGGATTCATCTGCCCCACCAGCCCGAGCAGCCGCATCCGGCCGGTGAGCGCCGCAGGGTCCAGCGGCACCGGCGCGTCCCGCTCCAACTCCGCCACGGCCGGGGTGCGCAGCGCCTCGTCGGCGAGCGCCTCGGCCCGCGCCCGCCAACGGGCGGCTGCCGCGTCGTCCAGCGCGCAGAAGGAGAGAACGGTCTCGGGCGCCCCCTTCAGCAACACCCGGCTGCCGTGCGCGGTGATCATCCGGCGCGTGGCGGCGTCGAACGGCACCTCGTCCGTGCTCGGCGAATGCGCCTGGGAGGCCACGACGTCTACCCCGGCGCGCTCGGCGAGGTGCAGCGGCGCAAGCTCCGTGGGGTCCCCCATCCCTTCCGGGCCACCAGCCCCGTCGTGGAGCAGGGCGTCGCCGCGCGGTGCCACCGCCTCGCACAGGGAGCGCAGGGCCACGCCACGTTCCGCGGCGTGTGGCTGCCCCTCCCCGGTGAAGACCTGCCCCGGGTGGCCGGGAGGGGCCATGCGCACGGTGCGCCCGTCCAGCAGGGCCACCGCCACGCAGCTGAGCTCGTTGCGGGTGAGCGTCCCCGCCTTGTCCGTACAGATGACGGTGGTGGCCCCCAAAGTCTCAACGGCAGACAGCCGGCGCACCACCGCGCGGCGCGCCGCCATGCGCTGCACGCCCATGGCGAGCGCCACGGTGACGGCCACGGGAAGCCCCTCGGGCACCATGGAGACCACCTGGCTGACCCCCACCAGCGCAATCTCCCCCAACGGCAGGCCGCGCAAGAGCCCCAGCGCGGTGACCCCGGCAAACATGGCACCCGCGGCCCAGATGACCGCCCGGCCAAAGCCCTGGATGCGGCGCTCGAGCGGCGTCTTCGGCGGCTCGGCCGCCTCCGCCAGCTGCGCCACCCGGCCGCTCTCCGTGGCGGCCCCTGTGGCCACCACCAGCGCGCGCGCCCGGCCGACTGTCACGTGCGTGCCGGCGTACAGCATGCTGGCGCGCTCTGGCAGGGGCGTGACGCGGCGGTAGGCTGCGTGCCCTTGTCCACCGGGAGCGACTCCCCGGTGAGCGCCGCCTCGGCCATGTGCACCGCGGCCCCCGTTCAGCAGCCGGGCGTCCGCCGGGACCGCCTCGCCCGCCTCCTGGAGCAGCACGTCCCCGGGCACCAGCTGGCCGGCGTCCACCAGCGCCTCGGCCCCGCCGCGCACCACCCGGACGGGCTGCTTGAGGTGGGCGTGCAGCGCCTCCAACGCCCGCTCCGCGCGCCCTTCCTGGAGCGTTCCAACGGCGGCGTTCAGCACCACCACCACCCAAATGACCACCGCGTCCCCCAGGTGGCCCAACCCCAAAGACAGCGCGGCTGCGCCCGCCAGCAGGTAGACGAGCGGGGACTGGAACTGCGCCAGGAAGACGCGGAGGAGGGAGCACGCGGGCGGCGCCGGCAGCGCATTGGGGCCAAGCCGCAGCAGCCGGGCCTGCACCTCCGCCTGCGTCAGCCCGGCGGCGGCGTCCGAGGCGGCCGCTGCGACGGCCTCCTAGAAGCGGAGCGCGTGCCAGGGCCCTTCCGGCGGTTGCTGCTGGACGACTTCAGGTGCCACGTCCGCTCCCCGGCGACGGCGCGCGGCCCCGCGGCGTGCAACGGCCCGTCAGCCGCCGTCCCTGGAGATCACCACGAACCGGTAGTTGGACAGCTCGTTTTGGCCCGCGGTGTACAGCACCTTCAGCAGCAGATCGTACGGGACCTTCTTGTCGCCAATCACGGAGAGCTCACCGCTGAACGGCGCGTTGGGGTTGCGCTTCGCAATGTACTTGAGCTTCTCCACTTCCTTGAAGAGCGCCGCGTGGAGCGGGGCGATCTTGCCGGCATCAAACGCGTCCGGCGGGACGGATCCGTCTGCCTGCAGCTGCAGCACCTTCTTGGACCCCACCAGGATGCTCTTCGGCGTGATGGTGATGGCCACCGTGTCCTTGGGCGTCAGCCGCGCGGAGGAGACGGGCATGTGCACGTCGTCCGAGGCCGTCATGGACGCAGAGGACGAGGCGAAGGACTTCAGGAGGAACACCAGGATGATGGTCATCATGTCCATCATCGCGGTGATGTTGAGCTCCTTGATCTCCTCCGCCATCTCGCGCTCCTTGCGCTTCTTGCGGGCGCGGAGCTTGCGGTGGTTCATCCGGGCGACATCGTCCTCGGAGAGCGGCGCGGGCCTGGCAGGTGCGAGGGCCATGGAGGTGCCTCAGAGCGCGCCGAGCGCGACGTCAGGGAAGAGCAGCTTGCGCTGGGCCCCGGACGTCTCCCGGACGGCGTCCATGGTGGCAATCAGGGTCTCGTAGGGAAGGTCTGCCTCCCCCACGACGATGATGTCCGACTTGTCCGGGAACTGGCCCTTGATCTTCAGCATGGCCTTCGTGAGCTGCTCGAAGTTGTGCTTGCCGTCCGCGGCCGCGGGGATGGTGGGCGTCCCCTCGGTGTTCTCCACCAGCTCCCCAGCGCCGTCGAACTTCAGCTTGGTGGACTGGCTGGTCACGTAGATGCCCTGCTTGCCTACCAGCACGGAGAGCACCAGCTTGGGCGAGTCATCCGCCCCTCCACCGCCGCCACCGGCAGACGGGGCCGCCACGTTCAGCACGGAGTACGACACGAGCCCCGTGAGCGACGCGATCATGAAGATCACGAGGTTCATCAGGATGTCGAGGTAGGGAACGATGTTCAGTTCCCCGCCTTCCTCCGGCTCGACGACCTTGGTCTGCCGCTTGGGCGCGTAGAAGGCCACGTGCGTTCCCCGTCCGGTCCGTCCGCGTTACGCGCGGGCCTCTTCCACCACGCCGCCCGGGCCGAACTCGCCGGCCGCCCGCTGCTTCAGCAGGATCTGAAGCTTGGTCTGGTACATCTCCAGGTGCTCGATCCGGATCTTGGAGATCTGGCCCAGCACCAGGTGGAAGAAGATGCAGATCACGGCAATGCCCAGCCCGAACGCCGTGTTCACCATGGCGCCCGAGATACCGGCGGAGAGCACCGCCGCCTTCTGCTCGGCGGGCAGGTTGCCGAGGCCCTTGAACACCGCGATGAGGTCCAACACCGTGCTCACCAGGCCGACGAGGGTGGCGATGTTGGCGATGGAGAAGAGCGACTGCACGTACTTGGACCACTTGGGGGACTGCTCCAGGGCGGACTCTTCCAGGGCCATGGTGATCTCCATCTCGCCCTTGTTGGCCCGGTTCAGCCCCGCGCGCAGCACGCTGGCCAGCGGTGACTTCGGCACGGACCCGCACAGCTTGATGGCCCGCTCGATGTTGCCGGAGATCACCAGCTTCTTCACCTGGTCGTAGAAGTTCTCCTCGCTCAAGTTGTAGACGAAGGTCATCATCCACAAGCGCCAGAGCGCGAGCGCCAACGCGAACGCCAGCACCAGCGTGTTGAAGATCACCAGGACGAACGGGATCCCCGACTGGTGGTACAGCTCGGCGATGAAGTCCTTGGGGGTGAACCCGCTGGCCACCGTGTTGACGAGTTCGACGACCGGAAGAGTCATGGCATCCCTGGAAGAGACGAGTGTGTTCCCGCAAAGGGGAAACGCTTTAAATGGTCGAGCGGTTTTAAGACCCCCCGCTCGACACTGTCAACAACGCCGACACGCCGCCCGGCCGGACTACCCCTGCGCCGCCGCGGACTCCCCGGCCCCTCCGTCCACGGATCGCCGGTAGCCGCACGCCTTGTTGGGGCACCCCACCCAGGGCCCGTCCCGCTTGCTGAACTTCTGCAACAGGTACGGGGATTGGCACTGCGGGCAGGCCTCCGCGAGCGGCCGGTCCCATGCCACAAAGCGGCACTCCGGGTAC
>Ga0194134_10006119_pt1 | contig 10982 bp, 10 predicted proteins | sample TA2KigOff0mmetaG_FD_148602 | JGI IMG/M metagenome (GOLD analysis project Ga0194134, IMG submission 148602) | Freshwater microbial communities from Lake Tanganyika, Tanzania - TA2015056 Kigoma Offshore 0m | ecosystem: Environmental > Aquatic > Freshwater > Lake | place: Tanzania: Lake Tanganyika... | reverse complement strand
AAATTAAAGTTTTTACATATTTCTTTAGCAACATTAACTCTGGAAGTAATTCCTTGACAAACCATGTTAAAAAGGCCCCATTGTTTTTTTTCTATTAACAATTTAAGATTCTTTGCAAAATCATAAGTATAAGTTGGAGTACCAAGTTTATCATTAACTACAAATAACACTTTGTAACCTTTTTTTATTTGATAAATAATTTTTTGAACAAATTTTTTGTCTTTTTCTGGTCCTCCACCCATCATCCAACCAGCTCTACATATTAAATACTTGAAAGAATGCTTTTGAATAAAAACCTCGCTATAATACTTGGTCTTGGCATATTGACTTATAGGTTTTGGCTTATCCCATTCATCATAAGTATTTTTTTTTCCATCAAATATTCCGGCTGTACTTATATATATAAGCGGAACATTTAATTTATTTGAAATTTTAACCGCATATTTAACAGACTGAGTATTTGTTTTATAAGCTTTTTTTTTGTTTTTTTCACAAAATTCTAAATCCGTATAAGCTCCCAAGTGAAATAAATAATTTGGTTTAAATTTTTTTACATCGGAAAAATAATTTTTATACTTTCTAAAATCTAAGTAGCGTAGCCACTTTTCGTTTAAATTGATATCTGTACATTTTAATTTATATCTTTTTGAAAAAACTTTATAAAATGCTTCACCAAGCATTCCTCCACATCCAGCTATATAGATTCTTTCTTTTGACACTAAATTTAAATATAATTTTATATTCTGCAAAACTTTTTAAAATAATATAAAAAAAGTTTTATTTTTATTTTAAACACACAATAATAATTTTTTATTAAATTATTATAACTTAAATTGTAAATATTTCTTATTTTTTTTAAAATAATCAATTCTTCATTTACTTTGTTAAACCAGAAAGTGTCATTTCTCGTCATTGATGTTTTGCTTATTTTTATCTTTACTAAATAATTTTTTAAAAATTTAAATTCATATTTTTTTAATAGTTTTGCGGTAAGATCATAATCTTGAGCATAAACTAATTTATTAGAATACCAGCCAACAGACTTAGCATATTGTACTTTATACATTATTGTTGAGTGTGCGAAAATATTTTTAAATGACAAATAATTTATAAAATTATTCAAATCATAATATTTGTTTTCCTGAGACATAATCTTATTGTTTTCATCAAAAAGCTTATATCCACTAGCAACCAATGCAATTTTTTTGTTATTTAAAAATAAATTTAATTGCATTTTAATTTTATTTTTATTCCAAGTATCGTCCTGATCTAAAATACAAACATACTGACCTCGTATTTTTGATTGAGCAAATACTCTGCTTTTTCCAAGGCCAATATTTTTTTTATTTCTATAAAATCTTATTTTTTTATTTTTAAACTTTTTAATTATATTTATAGTATTGTCATTTGATGCATCATCAATTATTAAAACTTCATATTTTTTATATGTCTGTGCTAAAGCTGATTTTATTGTTTCATAAATAGTTTTTTCTCCATTGTAAGAATTTATTAATATTGTAACCAAATTTTTTTTTTTCATACTAAATATTATTAGAAAATTTGAATTCTTTGAGTTAAAAAACTTCTTTCGTATATTTAAGAAGATTTCTATTTTTTTAATTCAAAAACTATTTTTTTACAAAAGTTATTTTCTTCTCCATATAAAAAGTTTTTGAGCTTTATTATAATGCTAAAATTATATACACGATTCCACCAGTTGACTAAATTATTGTAGTTTTTGTTTAATGAAAATTTTTAAAATGTGAAAAATTATTGGATCTATTCCAATTTATACTATTGGCTTAGGCAAAGCCTTTGTTAGATTATCCAATCTAGATCCATAACCACCAGCAAGAATAACTGCCGGCAAATTATTAAATAAAATCATTTTTTATTCTTTTTTTATACATACTCAACATCCGCTGTGTTACTAGAAAGCCTACATAATATCCTAAAATTTTAATTCCAAATTTTTCTACAACTTTTCCACTTTCTGAATAAATGCAGTTTCCACCTTGCTCAACTGCTAGATCACAAATAATTGATCCCTTTTTCATAAGACTTAACATTTCTTCATTAATAATTCTTGGAGCTTTTTTCCAGGAATAAATAATGTTTAGAATTAAATATTTTGTTTCAAACATTATTTTTTAAGATCTGCTTGTTCCAAATCCAAAGGCTAATAACGACACGTATATTAAAGTTTTCTTTAGTAATTTAAAAAAAAATAATATTTAATAAAATTAATTTTTTTAATTTACTTAATAGCTCTTTAGTGCTTTTATAAAAGATAAATCAGAATATTTTTTTTCATTAAATAAGTAATTTTTAAGATTTTTTATATTTTTAGCCACCTTATAATTAAACCACCAATCTAATAAATTCGAATAGCTTTTATTAAGAAATTTAGCAGCACTTTCTGGATTATCAAAAAAAACATTAGCTTCTTTTAAGCTATCAATAATATTTAATAATTCTTTCTTTAAATTAGAGCGATTAAATTTAATATATCCTACAATAGGTATGCCAATATATAATGCTTCATACATGGCGGTGCTAAAAGTATGAGTTACAAGAACTTTTGATAGATAAATTAATCTTTTATTTCCACCTAGGGTACAATTAATCTGATTATTCAATAATAAATTTTCCCATTTGCTAAAATAATAAGTGCTTTCTTTATTTAAAAATCTAATAACAAAATTTTTTTTTAAGTTACTTTCTAATGTATTATAAAAAATAAAATCATTTTGTAATGTTTCATTATTAATAATATCAATAGTCGGAGAAACATAAACATTTCCAAATGGTCTTACGTCTTTTGGAAAAGTGAATAAAGATATTATTTTATTATTAATAATTTTATCTTTTTTGAGTTGATAAAATTTCAATCCTAAAATATTTATTTTTTTATCGGTATAACCTATAAATTTAACTCTTTTCTTTTTCGTTATGTTTTCAATTAATCTTTTTTTTTTTAATAAACAATAACTCGATCCATGTTGTAATTCAAAACATTTTATTTTTCCAAAAGAAAGTAGAAAGTTATAATAATCATTAAAATAAAAAGATGTAGAGGAAAATATTTTACAAAAATATTTTTTTTGATAAGTTAAGTTTTCAAAAATATTTTTAAAATTCTCTAAAAAGTTAAGTGGAATTATATAGGGTAATATCTTATTAAAATTTTTATCATATAAGTCCTTCTCTTTAATTTTAATTTTTTTCCTAAATTTTAAATCGACATATTTTGATGGATCAATATAATAATAACTAAATAAATTTATTATTATCTTATTAAAAAAACTTAAAAAAAAATATGCAATTTTTTTTTTTAGGTTTAGACCATCTAAAGATAATAAAATAGTTTTTTTTTTAAAAAAACTTTTTAAATAAAATAATAACTTTACAAAAAAAGAGTTTTTTTTCGAGAATATTAATTTAGGATTGGATAATCTAATATTATTATTAGAATTAAAAAACTTTAAAATAAAAAATAAATAATTTCTTTTATATAAACTGATAATTTGATTATATGAATCTTGAAAAATAAAAAAATGATTTTTATCTAATTGAAAACTTATTTTTTTTTTTTTTAAAAACAATAATAAGTCAGTTAAAAATATAATTATTTGAATATTTCTGTATAACCAAACAGAAAAAAGACAATAAAAATTAAAATTTTTAAGTCTTTTAGTCTGTCCCAAATTTTTTTGATAACTTACTATGTTATTTCTTATTTCTTTTGTATATCTGTTTATCTTTTGATTAATAAGTACGTTTTTAATATCAAATTTAGCTTCAACTTTTTTTCTATAAAAATCAGAAAAACTTTCACTATATTTATATTTATGTTCTTTTAAATAAAGTTCAATTTTTGGGTCAAGAGTAAAATATTTAATTTTTTTCGAAAACTTATTATCGACGAAAAATAAAAATTTTTTTTTCAATTGCAATTTTCAGATTGATAATAAGTTTTTTTATTAATTTGACTTTTTAATTATGATTTTAAATTTATAAAATTATTATAAAATTTTAAAGTTAAAAAATGAATAATTTTGACATAAACTTTTTTTAAAAAATAGATTTATTATGATAAGAACTTGTTTTGGGTCAAGTTTCTCGCTTAGATGCTTTCAGCGACTATTTCTTCACTACTAAAAAATTTTGCTATATTAAATAATACAGAAATAAGTTTTAAAAATTTATAATTAAGAATTAAAATATTTATATTAAAAATGAAAATATACAAAAAATATGGAATAGTTTTTTGGATTACTGGCATTTCAGGATCCGGAAAATCAACAATAAGTAAAAAAATTTATCCATTTGTAAAAAAGAATTTTGGACCGACTATGATATTAAGTGGTGATAATTTAAGAAAAATTTTTCAATTAAATAAATATGACAAAAATTACCGTATGAAAATAGGAGGGCAATACACTAAACTTTTGAGGCAAATTACAGCAAATAAAATAAATGTATTATTTTCTGTTGTAGGACTTTTTCATAAACTACATAAAAATAATAGAAAACAATTAAAAAACTATATTGAAATATTAATTGATGCAAATTATAAAAAAACAGAACAAAGAAGGCAAAGAATTTTTTACAAAAATAAAATTAATAACGTCTGGGGAAGAGACATTAAGCCAGAATACCCAAAAAAACCACATATTATTTTAAAAAATAATTTTAAAAAAAATAAAAATTCTTTATCTAAAGAATTAATAAAAAAGATTAATAATTTAAGATTTAAATTTATTTAGGTAAAGAAGATTAATATCCTCTTTTAATATTTCAATTGGAGAATTATCAAGCCTTTTTGAATTATAATAAAAATTAGAATTGCTCCAATATTTAATTTTTTTTAATGATTTTTCTAAATGTTTTTTTATTCCACTTTCAAGAAGAAATTTATGAAATAAATTATTAAAACTGTTTATGTGAGGTTGTTTGGTTAGTTTAAAAAATAAATTAAATTTTTTAATTAAATTTATATTATTTTTTTTTTTAGCATTTGAATAATAAAGATTGATTATTTCAATAAAGAATATTGAAACAGCAATACCATGTGAAATTTTAAATTTGCTTGTAAAGAAATATGAGAGTGCATGAGGTGCATTTGTTCTTGCAATATTAATTGCTTTGCCAGAAAAATTTGCTGCCTTCAACATCTGAAATCCATTATTAAGATTGGGACTATTCACAAATCTTAAAAAACTTCTAATTGATAGTTGCAAAGATTTTGATGAATATTTTAAGCTATACATGTTTGCCCTTTTAGAAAAAATTGATTCTGCAGCCTGCGCGATTGCATCAAAACCTGATGAAGCTCTAACAATCTTTGGAGCGTTAATGACTAATTTTGGAATTAAGGAAAAAAAATCTGGCTTGAGTAAATTATTCTCCACTGAATACTTTATTTTATCAATATAAATAACTGAAAATTTAGTCACCTCAGCACCAGATCCAGCTGTGGTTGGAATAGCTAAAATTTTTGTCTTTTTTGATTGTATTCTTAAAGTAGCGTTTTTAATTTTTTTTTTTAAATTTTTAATATTATGTAATCCATTTGCTAACTTTGCATAATCAATTACACATCCACCTCCTAAAGCTATAATTAAATCGGGATTAATAATATTTATTTTCTTTATTAAATATTCTAATTCACAAATCTGAGGAATTTCACTTTTTTTAAACAAAATTGTCATTATAGATTTAAAATTCTTGTAAATTGCTAATTTTTTAAATCCTGAAAAATTAAATGATTTTTGGCCAGTAATTATTAAAATATTTTTAATTTTTTTCTTTTCTAGAAAGGAATTTAATTTATTCTCTAAAACATACTTCATGTCTGGCTCTGTTGACTATTTAATAAAATTTTCTTTTATTTTTATTAGATTTTTAGGTCTAGAAAGATTTTTTATAGATTTTGATCTGATATAAACTTCAAAGAAACTTGGTCCCTCAGATTTTAAGAAATATTTTAAATTTTTATTAAATGATGAATTATTTTTTGCTAGATAATAATTTTTATAACCGAAACTTTTAGAAATATTTTTAAAATTAATTTTATATGTATCAATTTTCTGGTCCCCAACAGATTCGTGTGATCCGTTATTTAATAAAATGTGTTTAAAGTTAGATTTAGACTTTAACCCTGTTGAAATTAATGAACCCATATGCATTATCAAAGAACCGTCGCCATCTAAACATATAACCTGATTTTTAGAACTTAAAGAATAACCAAGAGATGTCATGGATGCATGGCCCATGCCACCTACCATATAAAAATCTTTTCCATTTTTATATTTTTTATTTTTTCTAATTTGAAACAACTCTCTAGAGGTATACCCTGTTGTCGATATTACTCTTGTATTCTTTTTAATCGCATTTAGCAGCCCATTTATCACTACTTCTCTTATTAAATAATTTTTTATCTTATTATCTTTTTCAAAATTACCATCCAAAGACAAAGTGTTATTTTTAATAAGGAAAGCCACTGGTCTTTTTTTATATTTAGAGTAATTAATTAAATTTTCAATTTTTTTCAAATCTCCAAAGTTACTCAAAACTGAAAATTTTATATTCAACAATTTTAAAATTGATGGAGTGATTTTTCCTTTTAATTGATGTTGAGGCTCATCATTTTCATTTGGACTTCCTCTCCATCCAATCATCAATATTAGAGGTATTGAATATACTTTAGAATGACAAATAGAAATTAGAGGATTTATAGCATTTCCTAGTCCGGAGTTTTGCATATAAACTAATGATGGTTTTTTTGTTACCAGATAATTACCGACTGCTAGAGCAACTGCACTACCTTCGTTGGCTGCTATTATGTGTTGTGTTTTTTTTTTATTTGAATTTAAAATATAAATAAAATTCTTTAGTACACTATCTGGAACACCAGTAAAAAAATTGATTTTATTTTTTTTTAATAATAGGAACAAATTTTGTGCATCAATCATGATTTGATTAAAGAAATTATTTCATTAATTGGTGTTATATTCTTTTCAATTTCAAAGGCTCTTTGATTAATTAATATCTCTTTTGCTGCTTGATGCATTGCTTTATATGACGCTCTTAACAAATGATTAGCATAAATTATAATTTTAAAATCATATTTAATTAATTCTTTTTCATAGGTCCTAGAATATGTGGAGGGTATGGCTATCATCGGTCTGTAAAATTTGCTTTTTTTAAATAATTTAGCAAATTTAAATATTTCATTTGGTATTTTTTTTTTGCTATGAATTAAAATAGCATCTGCTCCAGCTATTGAATATTTCTCAGCTCTATTTAACGCATGTTTTATAGATTTTCCCAAAATTAAACTCTCAATTCTAGCAATAATCATAAAATCTTTTGATATTCTTGAATTGACAGCAGTTTTAATCTTTTTAGAAAATTCCCTAACATTGTCTTGAGAGGATTTTGATTGATCTTGAAAAAGGGAATTAATCTTCAGTCCTTTTTTATCTTCCAATACCAAAGCTGATACCCCAATTTTTTCTAAATTTTTGACAAGATAACCTAAATGTTCAATTCGACCTCCATTATCTCCATCAAAAATTATTGGCTTAAGAGAAGTATCTATTGTTTCATTTAAAGAATTAAGTCTTTGAGAATAATCAACTGATTGATTATCTGGTTTCCCTTTAAGAGCAGAATCTGTAAGACTTGATGACCAAATACCATCAAATTGTAATACTTTTCCATTTTTATTTATATTAATATTTTCAATAATTAATGATGATAATGCACTATGAGATTCGATGATCCTTATAATTTTTTTAACTTTCAATAATCTTTTTAATTGCAATTTTCGTTGGTCAGGAGTTATTCCTAAATTTAAAATTTTATTTTTTTGAGTAATTTTTGAGAAATTTTTAAAATATTTAGGTTCTATTAATTTACCATTCCATTTTTTTAGTTCTTTAATAACTTCTAATCTAATTTTTGCCTGAACGCCTGTCTTCCAATCATCACCATGAACAAAAAAATCTGGCTTAATGGAGTTTAATATTAACTTATAGTTCCAGCTATCTTGGGGAACAACTTTGTCTACTAATTTTAAATTAGAGACTATTTTAAATCTTTGATTATAATCAAAAAATGGTAAATTTTTATATTGAATAATGGCCTCATCCGTTAATAATCCTACAATTACTCTTCCATAGCCTGAGGCAATTCTTAATATATTTAAATGACCTTCATGTATAATGTCAGCCGCTAAAGGTACATATACAATTTTTTTCATAATGCGAGAAAAACTTATTTTAGTAATTTTTTATTTTTGAAGAGGAAATCTTTGGGGTATAAGGAATATCAATAACTTTACCACCCCAGCTTTTCATAATTTTTTTTAATTTTTTTCTTTGATCGGACTGTGCATTTGTTTTCCAATCACTACCATGTACAAAAAAATCAAATTTAAATTTTTTAGCAAAATTAACATATTTTAGTCCTGGCAAAGGCAACACATGACTTATTAAATCAATATGATTCAAAATTTTTAATCTATTTTTAAAAGAAATCAGTGGTTTTTTTCCTTTGTAAGATCTTATTCCATTGTCAGTCATTAGTCCGACTATAACATTGCCATATTTCTTTGCTTTAATTAGAATGTTAATATGTCCGTGATGAAAAAAATCTATTGCCATAGGTGCAAACACGTAAGGTCTAGGAAATTGAAAGAATTTTTTATTATTCATAGTCTTTCATATAAATATATTTAATAATTTAATAATCAATGAATAATGATTTATGAACGAATTATTTTCACTAAAATTTAGAAAAATACTTAATGATTTAAAAAGACGTCCAGAGGATGCTGCTTTAGAACTCAATATATCTAGTGAGGAAATAAATAAAATATTAAATGGACAAGCAGATCCCGATTTTAGACTACTAAAAAAAGCCACTAAAATTTGGCCTATAAATCTTAATGACTTTTTTGGAATCGAGGACGATACGACAAATAATTATAAAATTTTTACTAAAAAAGATTCGGACAAAACAATAAGAATTATGCAAAGAAAAAATAAACCTTATTATAAATATAAAGATACTGTGATGAGCAAAATTTCTCCTTTTAGACCAGAATGGATAGAAGAATTAGTAATAGTAAATGATAGCAATCCCGAAAATCCGAATGTTGTATTTAATAACGGTCATTTCTTGCATCAATTCACATACTTTATTGGCCCGGTTAATTTTTATTATATTGATGAAAATGGTAAAAAAAAATTAGAGGAAATGAATACTGGCGACTCTATGTATATTTCGCCTTATACACCCCATAGTTTTACAACAAGAAAAAATAAAGAAAATAAATTAGGTTTAATTTTGGCTCTTACCTACACTGACAAGATAGACAATGAAGTATTGAATGAACTATCTGTTATAGGGAATGAATTAGCTAAAAAATATTTAAGTATTTGTAATAATGAAATCGATGGATTTAAAAAAAATCTACAATACTATTTAAATCTGTCTTCTTTAACTGAAGAAAATTTTGAAAAAATTAACAACATAAATCTAAAGAAAATTTATAATAAAAATTCAACACCATATTTAGAAGATATAGAAAAAATAGCTTTAGCACTTAATATAAACTTAAAAGATCTAATTCCAAATAAAAAATTTACTTCAGTTAAGATTGTAAGGTATGAAAAAAGTTTAAAGTGGAACTATCCCTCGAAAGAAAATTATATATATAAATTCGTAGAGCTAACAAATGTAAATCAACTACCTTGTTCAAAGGCATTAGAATTAAGTGTAATCCATGAAGAAGATCACGATACTTTTCTTGAGATTCCAGCGCATCAATACTTATATAATATTGGTGAAACAGATTGTGTTTTTGAAACAGAAAAAATTAAACAAAAATTCTCTCCTGGAGACTCAATTTATTTAAAACCAAACGTGAAACACAAATTTGTAAGAAAATCAAAGATATTAATATTAAGAATAGGAGGTAAAATTTATGGTGAAAATCTTTTTCATATATCTTCTTTATCAGAAAAAAATTTACAAAGACTAATAAATGATAACCAACCCTGGTTTAATTAATAAGCATCTATTTTTATAATAGTCGGTTTATTAAGAAAAAGTGCCTCGTATACAGTTATTGAAAAATAGCTAGTTATAATATTTTTAGATTTTTGAATTATATTTCTACTGGTTCCACAAGAAAAATTTATTTTTTTTCCAAATTTTTTACCCATAATTTTTTTTCTAATTCTGAATTAAAACTTGTACCACAAATTATTTTATTACATTTTATTACTAATTTTTGTAAATTGATATTATTAAATTAAACAAAATTTTTTAAATATTTTTTTTCAGGACCTTGTAAATTTGATAAGAACTTTTTTTTTACCAATGCACATAAAATTTCTGCAGCTACAGCATCATGGGTTACTATTCCTAACTGCCTAATTATAAAAAAAATTTACGAAAAGTTAAAAAAATTCTTTCAGCTCTTTTCCAGTCATCAATATTGTCTATGTCGACTACTCTCCACGAAGGAATCCTAATTCCTATTGAATTTTTCAATATATTTTTTTTACCTAACCAAAGATTTTTATGTCCAAAATAAAATTGTCCAGCATCATGATATAAACCCTCTAAATCTTGCGTCCTTTCGGATAAATTTACATCAGCATATGGACTAATATTAGATTTAATATCTATTTTTAGAGCTCTCTGGATTGGATGGGGATATGGAGTTATTGGAACTACAAATTTATTTTTGCTTTTTTTAAGCAATAATAAAGCTTTTCTGATATCCAAAATATTTAAAAATGGATTACAAGGATAAATGCAACATACGTTTTCTATTAATAAATTGCTTAGATTTAATATTGAATGATTTACAACAGGAAGGGTTGGAGTAATATCATTAGAAAGTTTTTTATTTCTTTTGATCAAAATATCTGCTCCAAATTTTTTTGATATTTTTAAAATTT
>Ga0194134_10006108_pt1 | contig 10997 bp, 9 predicted proteins | sample TA2KigOff0mmetaG_FD_148602 | JGI IMG/M metagenome (GOLD analysis project Ga0194134, IMG submission 148602) | Freshwater microbial communities from Lake Tanganyika, Tanzania - TA2015056 Kigoma Offshore 0m | ecosystem: Environmental > Aquatic > Freshwater > Lake | place: Tanzania: Lake Tanganyika... | reverse complement strand
CGTGCCACAAACACGCTGTCGCCCGCAATATCACGTGGGCCAACCTCTGCTCGGATCGGCACACCCTTCTTGATCCAGTTCCAAGCCTTGTCACCGCCCCGCATGTCACGCTCATCCACATGGACTTGTACGGCACGCCCATCAAATGTGCGACTTCGAAGATCGGTGGCAAGCGCCTGTGTCCACGCCTTCACCGTGGCTGCATCCTCAGGCTTGTGCACGACGGGAATGATCACGACATGCACAGGTGCAAGCCGTGGTGGGAGCACGAGCCCATCGTCATCCGAGTGAGTCATGATGAGCCCGCCCACAAGGCGCGTGCTGACACCCCATGATGTTGTCCACGCGAACTGCCGCTCACCACTTGCGGCGAGGAATTGGATCTCGCTCGCCTTCGCGAAGTTCTGCCCCAGGAAGTGGCTGGTCCCAGCTTGCAATGCCTTCCGATCCTGCATCATCGCTTCGATGCTGTAGGTGTCGACCGCACCGGGAAATCGCTCACCATCTGTCTTGCGCCCGCAGATCACGGGCATCGCCATGAATCCCTCCGCGAAGGTTGAGTACACACCGAGCATTCGCATGGTTTCCTCGACCGCCTCTTCGCTCGTGGCGTGCGCCGTGTGCCCCTCTTGCCAGAGGAACTCCGCCGTTCGCAAAAAGAGCCGCGTTCGCATTTCCCAGCGAACGACATTTGCCCACTGATTGATCAGCAGCGGTAGATCGCGGTAACTCTGAACCCACTTGGCATAGGTCGCACCGATAATTGTCTCGGATGTGGGACGGACTACGAGCGGTTCCTCGAGTTCGCCCGCAGGATGCAACTTTCCATCGGCACCTGCCTCAAGCCGATGATGCGTGACGACCGCGCACTCTTTGGCGAAGCCATCCACATGTGTCGCTTCCTTCTCCAGAAAGGACACAGGGATGAACAGCGGGAAATAGGCATTCACGTGCCCCGTGTCTTTGAACATCCCATCCAAGACACGCTGCATGTTCTCCCAAATCGCATAACCCCATGGCTTGATCACCATGCAGCCACGGACCGACGATGTCTCGGCGAGATCCGCCGCACGGACTACCTGTTGGTACCACTCGGAGTAATTCTCGGCGCGGGTGGGTGTGATCGCAGTCGTGCCAGCAGCCATGCCGAGAGACTATGCCGAATGCAGATCACACGCGCGTCGCGTGCGCACGCGCCGTGCTTCGACGCATTCGGCGAGCGACCAACCCCTCACGCTGCCGAAGCGCAGCACGAGCAAGCGTGCGGGCCTCACGAACTGCGGCAGTTCGCAGTCGCAGCGCGCGGGCGGCAATTGCACGACCTTCTGGTGTTGTCCCCTCGATTGCATCCACCAATATGGCCAAGTCGCGCGCACGTCCGAGTGCCTGAGCCGCATCACGCAGCCGACGCCGAGTGATCGCGGCGCGTTCTCCTGCCGCATCACCCAGCACCGCCAGATGATCTGAAAGACGTTGGAACGCCTTCCGAGCATCATGCAGATCGCGCTCACCAAGACCCACCCATGATCGTCCGGCAAAGCGACGCCCACGTGCCCACGACTGCTTGAAGGTACGAGTGATCTCATGCCAGTCGAGGGTTGCGCCTGCGGGCAGGCGCATCGCTCGCCGCGCAATCGCCGCTGCATCACGCGCGCCACGAAGCGGTGACGCGGATGGGGACAGGGTTGCAAGCGTTGGTGTCGCGTCAGTCACTGCCGTCAACGGCTGCCCCTTCAGCGCACACAGTTCCTCAAGCAGTGAACCAAGCGCATCACGCTGGCGAACTTCCGAAAGATGTGCCTTTGCTCGACGAAGACTTGCCTTCGCACGCGTTCGACCGAAGCGAAGAGCATTTCGGAAGAGGTCGTTCAGCGACTGAATGCGCTTGAGCGCACGACGAGCCTGATGAACGCCCTCCAGTCGATCAAGCATCGCAAGCTGTTCATTGGCGGCCCTGCCCAGCCCTTCTTCGACGACTGAGTACTCCTGGGAAAGAACAAGTCGAGCAGCAACCACAACAGGAAGGTCGAGTCGAAGTGCACTGCGGCCTGGTGACGTCGGAGCTTTGATCTCTCTCGCGGCACGCTCTTCCAACCGCCCTGTGATGACTTCACGATTCGCCGAATGCGCACGACTGGCGTCTGTACCCCGCGAAACAGCCTCGAGCGCATCGCCGATTGTGAGCGTCGTCGTCAGCCGTTGTGCTTGAGTCTTCACCGCCATCGTTCACCCAGCGTTTTCAGCCAATATCGCCCGCCATCATCTCTCGCCCACGATTCGGTCCACGACTCTCACGGTTGCGGATTCGGATCTGTCAGGACCTCTGGCGGCGTATTGCACACCGGCGTATCCGTCGGCACCAGCCAAAGCTGAAGCATCTTTGGATAGAAGGGTTGACCAGTCGCTCCCGTGAAGTGCACAGTCGCCAACTGATAGATGCCATCCGCCGGGTAGACCACGTCGACCTCAGCGCGTCCGCCAGACAGCCTCACTTGGCGCACATACAGAACGCCTTTGTCTCCCTCGCGCATCACACGTCCAGTGCCGAGTCGCTTCGCCACCACGCGCCAGACCTGCTTCGGAGTGTTCGGCGGGAGATCAAAAACAACTTCGCTACCCGCACAGACGCGCCCATGCACGAAAGTGATCGCATCAGCCATCAGATTGGGCAGTGGTTGAAGGCTCGGATCTGCCTTGGGAGCGCCCGGATACTCCGGGTAGGTCATTGCCGCTGAGCAGCCCACCATCTGAAGCGAGATACCTGCGAACAGCAGCGCAGCAAGCAAGACTGCGCTGCGCATGCGCACAACGGCCCAGTTTGCAGCAGGCCAAGCGCAGACCATGTTCATCTCATGTGTTCGGGTCTCGGCAAGTCGTGATCGCATCATTCAGATCCTTCCGTGGCGCATCGAAGCGCTCGAAGGGTACGGAACACCAGGCAAGCAACGGCGGCTGCGCAGCCGCCGCGCGCGGGCGTTACTTCTCGACCCGCTGAACGAACCAATACTCCATATCGATCGGCGCTTGGCGACCGAAGATAGTGACCAACACGCGGACCTGCCCCTTGTCGGGGAAGACTTCGTCGATGGTTCCTTCGTAGCCCTGGAAAGCGCCTTCTTTGATCGTGACATTGTCTCCCTTGTGGAGATCCATGCGAAGCTGCGGTGCTTCCTCGGCGGGCTTCGAGTCGAACAGCATCTTCTCGACCTCGCTCACCGACATCGGCGTTGGGCGACCTGCCGTGCCGACAAAGTCGCCGACACCGGTTGTCTCCTTGATGAGGAAGAACACATCCTGCGGGATGCGTCCATCCGGCTCGAGCCGCATTTCAACGAATACGTAACCGGGATACAGCTTCGACTCGGTGACAGTCTGCTTTCCCTGCTTGCCGAGCACCTTGATCTTCTCGGTCGGCACCATGATGCGACCAACGAGATTCTCCATACCTTCGATCTGCACCTTCCGGAGCAGCGTGCTTCGGACGGAGTCTTCCTTGTTGCTCGCCACGCGCAGCACGAACCAGTCCATGCCGTCGCGGAACATCGGAAGTTCACCCTCGGCGACTTCCTCTTGTGGACGTGCCTGCGTTGGCGTACTCACCCGGGTCGTCTCGACGCCCAGACTTCGCGCTGTCGCACGGGGATTCGCCTCGCCAGCTCGCAGCGCACGGAGATTGCGCGGCGCGGCGGGTTCTTCAGCAACAACGGTTGCCTTCGGCTTGCGGCGCGACTTCGGCTTCGTCGGCTTTGACTCTGCATCGCCACTTGTCGCCATGTCATTGGAACTCGCCGGCTCACCACTGAAATCTGGTGCGTCTGCGTGCTCGTGTTCTGAATGTTGATCGAGGTTCATATCCGTATTGCTCACATGCCAGGCTCAAGAACTCGCAGCTGAACGAACAGCAGGAAAAAAGCCTGATCGAAGACGAAACAGAAGAGGGCGATGATCGCGCCCGTGAAGATCACCACCATGGTGGAGCCGGTGACCTCGCGGCGGGTGGGCCACGAGACCTTCTTCATCTCCGACTCGGTTGCACAGAGGAAATCGACGCTGCCGACATTCTTCGCGGTCGCCAAGTAAATGAACGGACAGCACGCCGCGACGAAGATGCCCGCAATGCCCCACGAGACATAAATCGGGTTGATACCCCAATCGACGCCTGCAAAGATCGACTGCAGCCACCACCCACCAAGAACAGCGACCAATCCGCCGGCCGTTGCCGTGAGAACGCGAGTCCAGTAGCCCTGTCCTGACTTGTACATGAGGTCAAACCTTCCGAGACTTCAGACCACATCAAACACAAACCGCAGCGCAGCAACACGCCGAGAGGGGATCGAACCCACGACCTGCGGATTTGGAATCCGCTGCTCTACCAGCTGAGCTATCGGCGTCCAGGCGGGAGAAACGCAACGGTCACTTCCGCTTGATCTTGTGGAGCGTGTGCCTTCGCAGCCGAGGGCTGAACTTCTGAAAGCCCTGCTTCACCTTCTCCGCGATGCCGCCTTTGACGCGGATCTCGGTTCGGTAATTCATGTCACCTGTTTCGGTGCACTGAAGCCACACATACTCGCGGTCCAAACTCTTCTTCGCCATGGGATCATTCCAAAATTTTGCTGACGACGCCTGAACCGACGGTCTTGCCGCCTTCACGCACGGCGAAGCGGACGCCTTCTTCCATGGCGACGCCCTTGCCTTCGAGATCGACCTGCAGCTTCACGTTGTCGCCGGGCATGCACATCTCTGCGCCAACAAGCGTCAGCTTTCCGGTGATATCCGTTGTGCGGAAATAGAACTGAGGCTTGTAGCCCGTGAAGAATGGCGAATGACGACCGCCTTCTTCCTTCGTGAGCACGTACACCTGGCCCTCGAACTTCGTGTGGGGCTTGATCGACCCTGGCTTGCAGAGCACCTGGCCGCGCTCGATGTCCGTCTTCTCAACGCCACGCAGGAGGCAGCCGACATTGTCGCCCGCCATTCCCGAGTCGAGCGTCTTCTGGAACATCTCGACGCCCGTGACAGTGGTCTTGAGCGGCTCAGGGCGGAGACCAACGACTTCCACTTCGTCGCCGACCTTCACCTGACCACGCTCGATACGACCGGTGGCCACCGTTCCACGACCCTTGATGGAGAACACGTCTTCGATCGACATGAGGAACGGCTTGTCGGTCTCGCGCACCGGCTCCGGGATGTAGGAGTCGATTGCGTCCATGAGGTCTGCAATGCACTTGTTCTTCGCCGCATCACCTGGGTTCTGCAGGGCCGGGAATGCGGCGCCGCGCACGACAGGGATTTCCTTCGCGGGGAAGTCGTACTTCTTCAGAAGGTCGCGCACTTCCTCTTCCACGAGGTCGATGAGCTCGGCGTCCTCCACGGTATCGCACTTGTTGAGGAAGACCACAATGCGCGGCACGCCGACCTGACGGGCGAGCAGCACGTGCTCGCGGGTCTGCGGCATCACACCGTCGTAGGCGCTGACCACAAGGATCGCGCCGTCCATCTGCGCCGCACCCGTGATCATGTTCTTCACATAGTCGGCGTGGCCGGGGCAGTCGACGTGCGCGTAGTGGCGGTTGCCCGTCTCGTACTCGACGTGCGATGTTGCAATGGTGACGATCTTGGTTGGATCGCGGCGGCCTTCGCTCTCCGAGGCCTTTGCGACCTGGTCGTAAGAGACCGGCTTGCTGAATCCGCGGGCTGCCTGCACCGCAGTAATGGCTGCAGTCAGCGTGGTCTTTCCGTGATCAATGTGTCCGATGGTGCCCACATTGACATGTGGCTTGGTGCGATTGAAATTTTCCTTGGCCATGGCAGTTGCTCCGTGATGCAGCGATGACGAATCCGTTGGCGGGAACCCAACACGAGTTCCCGCGGAAGCCACCGAAGGGGATTGAACCCTCGACCTCACCCTTACCAAGGGTGTGCTCTACCACTGAGCTACGGTGGCGTTCCCGAGATGAAAAACCGCCCTATCGGGCGGCGGGACGAAAAGTGTATCGGCGAATCGCACGTCTCACAAGAGGCAGCTCGTGCAAATCAACGGACAGCAGACGCACGCCGTGAACCGATCATCCCGGCGGCGGGTTATCGGTCCGATCAAGATTCGTGACCTTTAGACCCCTTGGCGTGGGATCCGTTGGGCCTGGTGCAGGCGGTGATGCTGGGCTCGTGAAGAAAGGGCCTTGAAGCTCCTGAAGCGTGTTCCACTTGGCTTCGGTCTGCACATGGCCATCCATACAAAGCAAAAGCGTGGTCTCGCCCGGATATCGGAAATCCACCTCACAAAGCCCGGCGTCCGAGCCGGTCCAAGGAATCTCGTTGGGGTCGATGATTTCGCCCGCACGGCTATCCACCAAGTAGATCGCCTGCGATGGGAACTTGATTTGTGATGCGGTGAGATATCGCCCAAGAACATTCGTCGCCTGCGTCCCCTCACTTGTGAGACCGAGCCATGGTGCTGCCGTGAAAAAATTGTTCGCAGCAAAATAGCCGGGCTGTCCCGTCTCACGCGGACCTGCACCGTTGCCCCACGGATACGCCTCCGACTCCTCATCGAGCGAGTATGGATTCGTCATCTCAACGGAGGAACGCAAGATGTTCTGCCGATTGTCTGGATACACCTGATAGACAAGACGGTCAGGCGAGTCGAACTTGTAGTTGTAACCGCCGATCTCCGTGCCTGAATCTGGATCTTCGACGATCTCGCCGCCAGCCATGACAGGCATCACGAATGCGCCGAGATTTCCAGTGGTCCAGAGGATGTCGGCCCATGTACCAACGAGCGGGAGACCGATGGGGGGGTTGTTCACTTGCGTACCCGGTCCATTCTGTGCGGATCGCATGCTGCCACGGAACTGAATTGCTGGCGGTCGATGGTCAAACTGGCTCGGCAAGCAACGATCGCGGTTGTCCGACGTGTAGCCCTGCATCAGCGTGGCGATTTGGCGGAGATTGTTCTGACTTGCCGCCCACTCGCTGTTTGCCTTTGCGATACGCAGGGCGGGAAGCAGCAAAGCGATCAGCAGTGCGATGACCGCGACCACAACCATGAGTTCCACCAGGGTGAATGCGCGCGTGCCGACGAGCCGGGGCGCCGTACGAAAGCGGTGAGAAGCGATGCGGTGGTTAGTCATCGTGGCATCTCCTGAATCACGGGTGGGATCTTTCGTCCTTACGCAGCGGGCATCATCCCATCCCCATCGTCATGAGGAATTCTGCATTTGACTTCGTCTTGGAAACGCGGCTGCGGAGCAGTTCCATCGCCTCCACCACGTTCATGTCGGACACGACCTTGCGCAGGCGGATGATGAGTTCTAGTTCCTTCGGATCAAGGAGCAGTTCCTCGCGGCGGGTGCCCGAGGCACCGACATTGATCGCAGGATAAATGCGCTTTTCCACCAGTTTTCGGTCGAGGTGAAGTTCCGCGTTGCCAGTGCCCTTGAACTCTTCGAAGATCACCTCGTCAGCACGGCTGCCCGTGTCGACGAGCGCGGTGGCGATGATGGTGAGCGAACCGCCGCCCTCGATGTTTCGCGCGCTGCCGAAGAACTTTTTCGGCTTAATCAGCGCGGAGTTGTCCACGCCACCCGAACCGATCTTGCCTGAGTTGGGCATTGCATTGTTGTATCCACGCGCGAGACGCGTGATCGAATCAAGGAGGATGACCACATGCTCGCCACCCTCGACAAGCCGCCGCGCCTTCTCCATGACCATCTCGGCCACTTGAATGTGGCGCGATGCTTCTTCGTCGAACGTGCTGGCCACAACCTCCACGCGCACAGGGGTATTGCGCTTGAAGTCGGTCACTTCCTCGGGACGTTCATCGATGAGAAGAACGATGGTGTGCACGTCGGGATGATTGATGGCAACGGCATTCGCGATTTGCTGCAGGATCACGGTCTTGCCCGTTCGCGGAGGTGCGACGATCAGTGCTCGCTGACCGAATCCCAGTGGCGTCACCATATCGATGACGCGCGGCTCGATACGCGTTGGCTGATCGAGCATCTCCAAGTGAATACGGTGGTTCGGGTGCAGCGGCGTCAAGCTCTCGAACAGCGGCAGCGAGTGCGCATCCTCGGCTGCAACGCCGTTGACCGACTCGACCTTCAACATCGCAAAGAACAGTTCGCCCTCCTTTGGCGCGCGGATATAGCCACGGACAGTCTGCCCACGGCGCAGCCCGAGCGTGCGGATGGTTTGTGCACTGATGAAAACGTCATCCTGGCACGCGAGATAGGAATACTCGGCGCTTCGCAGAAACCCATGACCATCGGGTGTGATATCGAGGGATCCCTCGGCCATCATCAATCCATCTTTGAGCGCCCGTGCACGCAGGATTTCGAAGACCAACTTGTGGTTGGGCAGCCCGCCCATGTCCTCCAGGCCCTCCTTCTTCGACTCCTGCAGAAGGTCGTCGGTGTCCATTCGGTGAAGTGCCACGAAGTCCGGCTCCACTGCGCCCTTCTTCGCCGGCTTCTTCCGATCGGCGAGTTGCGCGTCAAGAGCTTCTCGGTCTGCCGCTAGGACCTCGTCGCTTGGCAGCGTCCCGGGCGCAAAGACGACCTGTGGTTGATGATGGTGGCCGCCGCCGCCCCCGCCGCCCCCGCCTCCGCCACCACGACGACGTCGCCGCCGCCCCTTCTGATGGAAGTCCTTTCCATGCTGATGGTGCGACTGGGGCTGTGCTTGTGTTTGACTTTCACTCATGATGTGTACCGCTTGGATTTCTGCCGACGATGTGCTGGGCGCTTGCGGGGAGATCGGGTCGACAACGAATCGATCTGGGTTTCCCCTTGATACATGTGCCGCATGCCGGGCAAGCGCCGCGGGTGCGGGCTGCCCAAACAGCCGAGCGGCGCGAACGCCGCATCACTTCTTCCTGACAAGCTCTTCGAGAATCAGGTCGAGGGTCCGGGCTACACAAGCCCGCAACGAGCCCAGCGGGCCATCGTTGACCACTACATGATCGGCCAAAGACCGTTTCTGGTCAAGTGGCATTTGCGATTTTTCCCGCCGATCCAACTCCTCGGCCGTCCAGCCTCGAGTTCGTTGCAAACGCTCCAAACGCACCGATCGCGGCGCATCGATGAAGAGAATGCTGTCGCACTCGGAGGCGAGCCCCGCTTCGATCAGAAGCGGTGCGTCAATGACAAGTGCGCGGGTGCCGGGCGGTGCACTCGCGAACATGGCTCGGCGGCATTCATGGATGAACGGGTGCACGATCGACTCAAGCCATGCTCGTTCCACCTGTGCCCCTTCCCCCGTGAAGATGCGAGCGGCAACCTTCGCTCGGTCCACCGTTCCATCACTCTGTCGAACGCCACTGCCCCACCGCTGCACGATTGCATCATGGATCTGAGCATCGGCGAGCGCGGCACGGGCATGCGCATCGGAGTCGGAGATCACACAGCCCAGCGATGCCAGTTCCTGCGCGACGGTCGACTTGCCGGCGCCGATGGCGCCAACAAGTCCGATCACGGGAACACCGCTTGATAGACGCCCGCTCATACGCGGGACCATGTCGCGCCTTGTGGACCGTCCTTGACCTGTACGCCGATCGCCGCGAGTTCATCGCGAACGCGGTCGCTCTCCTTCCAATCCTTGTGCGCACGTGCCGCAGCTCGTGCGGCGATCAGTGATTCGACTTTCTCGATAAACGCGGGATCATCGGGTGCTGCTGCACCAGTGACGACCGTGTTTCGTCCGAACACGCCAAGCACGGAGTCAATCGAGAGCAGGCTTGCGAGTTCGCGCTGCGGGCAACTTGCACTGCGGCCATCCACAGGCAAGCTGCATGCCTCGTTGAGTGCAGCGATGACTCGGGCAACATTGAGATCATCGCACAGCGCCGCTGTGCCGGCGGTGAGGGCGGACTCAAAGGGGCCCGCTGCGCGAGATTCATCCGCAGCCGTTGAGCCGCCGCGTGCCTTCGAATCCGCTGCTGCCGCAGCGGTTACCGCGCTGCACGCTCGACACCAGCGGTCAATCATGCGTTGGCAATCCTGCAGTCCTTGCAGCGTGAAGTTGGCATTGCTTCTGTAGTGCGTGCGGACGAGTTCAAGGCGCAGTGCCGCGGGCGTCACGCCCTTGGCGAAGAGGTCGCGCGCAGTGAAGAAGTTGCCCTTCGACTTCGACATCTTCTCCCCCTCGACCTGAAGATGGCGCGTGTGGAACCAGTTGCGGGCGAAGGATGGTCGTCCCGTTGCGCAGCAACTCTGCGCTATCTCGCATTCATGGTGTGGAAAAATATTGTCCTCGCCGCCCGAGTGCAGGTCGATTTCATCGCCCAGCAACATGCGCGCCATCACGCTGCACTCGATGTGCCAACCCGGGTAGCCCTCGCCCCACGGCGACGGCCAGCGCATGAGATGGCGTGCATCGGGCTTCCAAAGCAGGAAGTCGGCAGGATGGCGCTTGGCGGCTTGATTCGCGGCATCGATACGCTCGCCTGCACCTTCACGCAGCGCACCAAGCGTGTTTCCCGAAAGGCGACCGTACTGGGGAAAGGAACGCACATCGAAGTACACGGCGCCGTCGCGGCCCACGTACGCGTGATTGCGCACGATGAGTTCGGCGATCATTGCGACCATCTGCGGAATGCAGCGTGTCGGACGTGGCATCCGTTCATCCGAGCTGCCACCCGCGGCAACGATTGACTGTGTTTCGAGAGCAACCTTCAAGCCGAGCAAGCAAGCGTCCTCCATGAATCGGCTTGCATAGAAGTCCGCGATGGCAAGCGGATCGGATGGATCGATGTTGGCGCCTGCCGGGAGTTTCCCGGACTTCTTCGCCTCCGCGATACGGCGCCCTGCGACGGCCATCTTGTCCTCGCCGCCGCCGTCGGCAACGCCGTCGTCCGTCATGTGTCCGACGTCGGTGATGTTCATGATGTGACGGACACGGTGACCGAGCAGTTCCAGCGTGCGGCGCAAGATGTCCGCGTTCAGGAATGAACGGAAGTTGCCGATGTGAGCATCGTCATAGACGGTCGGACCGCATGT
>Ga0194134_10006103_pt1 | contig 11007 bp, 15 predicted proteins | sample TA2KigOff0mmetaG_FD_148602 | JGI IMG/M metagenome (GOLD analysis project Ga0194134, IMG submission 148602) | Freshwater microbial communities from Lake Tanganyika, Tanzania - TA2015056 Kigoma Offshore 0m | ecosystem: Environmental > Aquatic > Freshwater > Lake | place: Tanzania: Lake Tanganyika... | reverse complement strand
GGGTGTCGCGCACGTCGGTGGTCTGTCAGGAACAGCAGGAGGTGGTGGCCTACATGAGCCTGGCGGCCGGGTCGATCGTGCTGGCCGATGTCCCCGGTGCCCTGCGCCGCAACATGCCCAACCCCTTGCCGGTGGTGGTGCTCGGCCGGCTGGCGGTGGACCGTCGCCATCAGGGCCTGGGTCTGGGACGTGCCCTCGTGGCCCATGCCATCCGCCAGAGCCTGAAGGCCCAGCAACTGATCGGTGCTCGGCTCCTGCTGGTGCATGCCCTCGATGAGCGCGTTGCCGCCTTCTACCGCCGTCTGGGCTTTCGCCCCTCACCCATCAGCCCCCTCACGCTGATGCTGCAGTTGCAGCCACCAGCACTGGCCAGCTGACCATCGCCCAGGCCCTGACTCCAGGCGTCAACGGGAGAGCACTTGTGTCAGAGGGATTGCAGCACCAGCGAGACCATCAACTCCGCCGGACTGCCCGACACCTCCGTGACCTGCAGCCACAGCCAATCGCCTGCCGGGATTTCCGGGCTCTGAAAACTGGTGCTCTCGCTGCCGGTCGTGGTGCTGGTGACCGTGATCGGATCCGTCGTGGCGGATGTGCCAGCAGCGGAAACATCGGCGCCATGGCGCAGCGAGAAGGAGACGCTGGGGCTGGTGCCGCCCGTGAGCACGGCATCAACGCGGCTGATGGTCTGGGCCTGGGGTGCCCGCAGCAGGATGCGCCGGTCATTGACCTGGGGGCTGGGCATCGAGAGCACCAGCGGTGTCATTGGCCCTGGCGGGCCCAGCAGCGAGGCGAGCTGACGCCAGGAGAGGGGCATGGAGCAGAAGGCAAGGCGTCACTGGCTCTTGCCAGCGGCCGTGGGCCGGGCCACTCAACTCCAAGCGAACTCCTAATCGACGCCAAATTTGGAGTTGCGCTCAGCGCTGCTCCAGGAGCTGGCCGAGACGCTGGGAGATCAGCTGCAACTGCTTCTGCTGCCGCTCGTGCAAGCCACCAGGGGTGTCTGGCCGCTGGTGGTCGTAGAGCGCCAGCAGCAGTCCCTGGCTGCGCCCTGCACCGCTGCAACCCACAGGACAGACCAGGATCACGCCGTTGCTGCCGGCCGGCGAACGCACCGCCAACGGCAGAGCGCCGGATTCATCGCTGGCGCACAGGCCCAGGGCAGCGTGGCCCAACGCCTCGGCCATCTCCACACCGAGCAGCGGTTGCTGCCCCGGCGTCAGAGCCAGCTGGCCATGGCGCCCGTCGGCCGCCAGCACGGTCACGCTGCCGCCGCCCTCCCACTTCAGCAGCGCCAGGGTGTGGAGACCGTCGCCGCTGGTCTCGATCGCGCTGCGCAGCAACGCCTGGATCTGCGGCTGCCTTGCGCTCACCTGCTCCTGCAGGGTGGCGGCGGTGGTGGTGCTCATCCGCTTGGCCAGATCCGGCTGCAGGGTGATCAGCAGCCAGGCGGTGTAGAGCACCAGGCCCAACAGGATGATCCGCGAGAGCCGGTAGAGCAGCTGCCAGGGGTTGCGGGCATCGAGCACCTCGCCCACCGCTTTTTGCAGTGCGTCGCTGGTGGCACGGGTGAATACCTCCACCCGCTCGGCCAGGCCCTTGTTGGTGTCGGGCACGGCGATCAGGCGGAGAGTTCGTAGACCTGCCCCGAAAGCCGGTCCAGGTAGAAGTCCCCCACGGCTGGAGCAGGCTGCAAGGTCGTCGGCGGTGGACCATCGCCGGAATACCAGCGGGTGGCGCGGCTGCCGACGCCCGATTCCTGCACCACCGCCAGGGCGGGTTCGCCGCTGGTGGGGTCGGGCATGAAGCCCAGACCGCCGTTCGGGTGCAGCCGCAGGCGCCAGACCACGGCATGGCGGCCGTCGTAGGGCTCGCCACTGATGCCGGCGCTGGGGATCAGCGGCTGGATGACGCCACCGGTTCCGCCGCCGCCATCGCGATTGTTCAGCAGCTGCTGGGGCGGGACCGGGCAGCCGAGCAGCGCCACCTGCAGCGAGGCGACGAGCATCCCCAGCTGCACCTGCACCGTCACATCAGCCCGCTGGGCATAGACGTGCCGCAGCCGCGGTGCCGTGCGCGAGACCGCCGGCCAGGGAACGACGTTGCTGCTGCCATCGCCCCAGGTCACCGCAATCGGCGTGGGCACGGTGTAGCGGGGGTTGATGATCAGCTCGATAGCCGTCGAGCCAATCGGCTCGTTCCAGCGGGTGTCCGCCGGCAGCCAGTAGAGCTCGAGGTCGTCGGCAGGGATGGGGCCCTTGCGGTAGCCCAGTTCCGCCCAGCGGCCGAACTCCATCGGCAGCACCCACTGCTCCACTCCCGGACAGCCCACCGGGGGGAGCAGTCGCACCCGCTGACCGCCCACGGTGCGTGGTTGCTGGGGCAGGGGGTAAGGCATGGCCGGCAGGGGATCAGATCAGCGGGTCGTCGAAGAGGTCGTCGGGCAGGGCGGTGAGAGCCAGCTCTGCATCGGGAGATGGATCAGCAGCGGAGTCGGGATCTGGATCCGGCTCTATGCCGCCAGCAGCAGGGGACTCAACGTCCTGCTTCTGTGCGCTGGGCTCAGGGCCGATGGCATCGCTTCCGGCATCGCTGTTGTCGCCGATCGTGCTGGCGCCGGTGTCAGCCGGTGCGGCAGGCAGGGCCTCTTCCTTGCGGCGGCGCCCGCGCCGGCTGCGAGTTGATGCAGGTTTTGCATCGTCCGGCTCAAGCAGCTCGCCAGCCGCGGCGCTGGGTGCCGGCGGCTCTGCAGCTGCGACCCCAACCGAAGGGGCCTCGGCCCCGGCCACCCGCCAACCCAGCCCCAGCCAGCCCGGAAGATGCACCGGCCAGATGTAGCGCTCCTGGCTGCCCAGGCGGATGCGCAGCATCCCGGCTGGTAGAGGCCCCTGGGCCGCCATCCCCGTCATCTGTGGTCCTGTCATGGTCAGGCCGGCAGGGTGGCGGTCAGGCCGACAACCATCCCCTCAGGGGTGGAGGGGGTGACGACGGCCTTGGCGAAGCAGAGCGCCGGCAGGTCGGCGTTATCCACATCGGCTGTGTCCAGCAGGATGTCGTGGCCGGAGATGTAGGCCTCCACCCGGCCGCCCTCCGCCGGCACGGCAACCGTGGCGACGGGGACAAAGGTGCCCATCGTTCCATCGCGCAGCTCGGGCGCCAGGTGCAGCACCACGGTCACCGCATCGCTGTGGCCCGGGTGGGACACCAGTAGGGAGAAGCGGGCAGCGGCGTCGAGCTTGGTGTTGAGCTTGACCACCTCACCGCTGGTGAACACCTTCTCGGTGTCACGGGTGGCGGAGCGGTTGGTCCAGCCCACCAGCACCGTGGCGGCATCGAGGAGGGCGTTGGCTTTCAGTCGTGTCATCGGTCGGTCTCCAAGAAAGGGGTACGGAGTGGCGGTCAGGAAATGGGGGCGATGCTGTGCAGCCGGCCCGCAGCACGCCGGTGCATGACGCCAAAGCCCACGTACCAATCGATCCGGGTGCGGAACACAGGCGCATCCGGCACCTCACCCAGGTCGCGGACGGAGATGCCGTAGCGGCCCTGGAACGGGCCCTGCAGACCGGTCACCGCCTGGTCGCCAAAGGTGCAGCAGTAGATCGAGCTGGTGCCGCCAGCTTCTCCGTAACCCAGCACCTCCAGGCCCTGGGCGTCACGGTCGACGGTGAGGATCTGGCACTCCTGGTAGTGATGCACCATCACGCCCAGGTTGTTGGTCGAGACGTTGTAAACGCCCTGTCCCACCGTCTGGCGGGCGAGGGCATTGAGCTGTCGGCGCATCGCCTTGCTCATCACCAGATACTTCTTGCCGCCGTAGGAGTTCACCGAGTCGATCAGCTCATCGAGCTTGTCGAAATCGAGCGCCCCGCCACCGTTATTCAGCGCCATCTCGCTGCCCGGCATCAGGCGCTTGGCCAGGCCGTCAAAACCCCGGCCCTGGCTGGCGGTGGCATCGCCGTTGATCAGCGCCGCCTCCAGGGTGAGCCGCATCGAGCGGACCTTCATCTCGGTCTGCGCCGCCCGGGCTTCCGGGCCCTGCAGGTCGACGATCGAGCGGTCCACATCCACGTCACCGCCAAAGAGGTGCACGGCCTCTGATTGGGGGTCGACGACGCCGTAGCTCTGCTTGTAGCCCTCATTCACCGCCCGGAAGCCCACCGAGGGGAGCTCCTTCTCGACGGAATAGAAGAGGCCGCCGCCGGCGATGTTCATGAACGGCAGCCAGCTGAGCAGTTCGCCCTCAGCGAAGGTCTTGATCACCGCCAGGTGCTCCAGGCGGGTCTCGTACTTGGCTGCCTCGATCAGGGTGAGGCCCATCGGTGCTGCACTCCCGGGGCCTGGCCCCTGTTGACGTCACTGGCTATTGCCATCAATGCCTCAGGCCTGTGGAGGTGTGACCACCAGGTCTCGGTTGGGTGCTCCGCTCCGGCCCTCCTCATGGTCGGGGGGCGCCTCAAGGGTGATACGAGCCCGCCGGTGTGGACGTTGGCTGCGCTGCGCTCCGCATTCCTGTTGTGGACGGGCCCTTGACCCGCCCCCCGCCGGCTGAGGGGTCCTACGCGGAGCCCTCCCATGGCCCCTCTGTCCCGCAAAGCTCAGCTGCAGCAGTTCTCCTGGCAGCTGCTGGAAGATCTGGCGTTCTGCAGGGGGCGCTGGCCACGGCTGGCTGAGCTGGCCGCCCAGGTGCTGTTTGAGCGGCAGTCAGCAGCTCCGGCCGTGCCGATTGATCCAGAGCTGGAGGCACTGCTGCCCTTCTGAGGGCCAGGGCCATCAGCCGGCGGGGGTCCCCAGGGCCCTGCCTTTCTGCTGGTCGCGACCACCGGATAGACAGCCCAGGAGGCCCAGTGGGCCTGGCGGGCCATCGATCCACCGGGAGCCGAGCCAACGACCGAGCTGGCGGGGGTTCAGCACGCGCGGGGGCCGGAGGCCTCACGGTCGGCGAGGGGAAGAAAGGGGGCACCGCTGCCCCAGCCGTCTCGCCCTGGCAAGGATCGGGCCAGGCCGCTGCGCGGTCCTTGCCAGGTCGCTACAGCCGGGGCCTGACGCGGGTGTCCCTCGCCTCCTTCGTGATGGCCTCCTCTTTCCCCCGCTGCGAGATCCGCCAGCTTGCGGTGTTCGTGTATCCCGGTGGGATCAAGGCGCATGATGCCGAGCGCCTCACGGTCTTCTATGGCCGCCGCGGCCTGCCGGTGAAAAAGCCCCGCTTCATTCCGGCGCAGCTGGCCCATCAGCTGGCCCGCAAGCTCCAGGCCAAGCGGCTCGGCACCGTGGCGGTGCTGTGAGCCGCCAGGGGCTGCGGCCCCTGCCCCGGCGGGCCTGCGGGCCCCCGGGGCTTTGCGCTGCCGGATCAGCGGGACAGGGCGGAGCAGCAGGAGGGGCGACTGCCTGCGGCCCGTGTCGCCCCTGCTTGCGTCAGGCGTGGGGCAGAGTTGAATCTCCAGAATCCGAAAAATTTCCGAGCGGCCCTGCGCCCGTTCTGGAAACAGGGGGAATACCCCTGGAAAAGCAGTGAAAAGGCGCGAGTTTGCAGGGTTCTACAAGGATTTGCGAGCAATTGCAAGGAGTTGCGAGGACCTGATTGAAAAGCCGGAAATATGCGCAAATTCATCGATTTTTTCTGCTTTGATTGCTCCCCTTTTCATTGATTGATTGTTGCTCGGTTTCGTTTTTCCTGGTTCGGGCAACTGCGGGCCTGGCTTGATCGGTGGGCGTGAGCGTGAGCATCAGCGCTGGCGCTCGGCGGCATCCATCCGCCTGGCGAGGTTACGGGCCCAGCGGCGGCCGGGCTCCCCGCCCCATCCATCCCAGGCCTGGCGTCCTTTGCCGTAACGGCTCCAGCTGGAGCCCTGCTTGTCGACTTCATGGCGGGCGAAGTAGCTCACCATCCGATCGATCGTCTGCGGTGAGAGCTCCTGGCGGTTGAGCAGTTGGCGGGCGCGCGCAAGCCCCACCGGCGTCATGCCGCGGTTGGAAGGCGGCTGCTGGGCCCGGCGCTCCAGGGCACGACGGGCTGCAGCCGCCACCGGCTCCGGCGGCCGGAAGGAGAGACCGGAGTAGAAGCTGCGGGGCCGTCGTGCCATCGCCTGGTCTCAGCGCCGAGCCCCGCGGCCGTTCACCGCGAACGAGGCGCGGTAGAGCTCCGAGGCACTCATGGCCTGGGGGTTGATCGGCTCGCCGTTGCTGCCGATCCCAGACACCGTCAGCCCCCCGGCAGCCTGCATGCCAGCCGGGCCCCGCTGCTGGAACAGGAAGCCGTAGACGGGATGCACGCGCATCTGATCGAGGAACTCGGTCGTCGTCATCGGCCGGCCGTCGTCACCCAGGAGCGGCTTGCCCTGGGAGTCGAGCGGTTCAAGCACATCCTTGCCGTCACCGCCGGTGCTGAGGCGGAAGCAGGTGCCCAGCTGCCCCTTGAAGATGTCAAAGAACGTGCCGCGGGTGTCGCCACCGGTGCGGCCCTCGGCCTGGGAGAAAGCACGCTCCAGCAGGCGGTCTTTGCGCAGCTGCAGGATCTGCTGCTTGGCCTCGTCGCGCTCGGCGGCGACAGCGGCCACCTTCTGAGCGGAGGCCTCCTCCATCTGCCGCTCGCGCAGCTCCATCTGCTGCTCGAGGATCTGCTTCTGGCGCTCGGCCTCCTGCAGGCGGGCGTACTCCTCGGGGTTGATCTCGGAGAAGCGGTTCAGCTGCTGCCGCAGGGTGCGGATCTCTTTTTCGAGCTGGTTGCTCTTGCGCCGCTCAGCCCGCAGGGGGTCGGAGCTGCGGTGGTCATCGCCACCAGGTTCAGCAGCTGCAGCAGGTGCTGGGGCCGGGAGATCGCCTGCCGAAGCATCGGCAATGACCTGTCCATCGGCACCGCTGTCGGTGCTCTGGCCGTTGGCGGCGTAATTGTCGTCAGCTCCCTGACCGCTCGCGGCGGCGGTGCTGGAGGTGGAAGCAGAGGTGGCAGTGGCCATGACCCATCGCGGCTGTCGTGGATGAGCACCCCATCCGGGCTGTGCTCACCGCCTATTGCCAGCCATCGATCTGTGAGGAGACGGCAGCGGACAAAGACCGGAACCCGAGGAGCTGCCTACGGTCAACCTCAGATGCCTGCCCCCCGTGAAGCGCCTGCTCTCGATTGCGTTGATCGCCGCAGCGGTGTTGAGAGGCAGCGGTGCCATGGCCTGCGAGAAGCACCTGAACGGCCACCAGAACAGCAGCGACACGAACACCGAGGGGGCCAAGAAGTAGGGACTCCCTCCTTCTGAGCAGTTGCCTCACCCCCGCGACAGCTCCAGCTGCCGCGCCAGCCACAGCTCCACGTCCTCGTAGGTGTAGCGGACGAGGTTGCCCAGCTTCACGAAGGGAGGGCCGTACCCGCTGGAGTTCCAGCTGTAGATGGTCGACACCGACACGCCCAGGTACGCCGCCAGGGTCTCGGGTGTGTAGAAGCCGGCCGGCAGGCCGGTGGTGCTGCTGTCGGCGTTGGCGGCAGCACGGCGCTTGGGGATGAACAACCAGCTACCCAACGGCAGCTGATCCGAGGGGCGGCCGGTGAGGGATGGGTTGAGATTGCGCAGGGTGGTGACAGTGGTGCCGTGGCGCTCAGCCAGCACGTTGAGGCTGTCGCCGGTGCCGACAACCACCACACGGTTGGGCTTGAGCGCCGCCTGGATCCGTTCGCCCAGCAGCGGCTGGGTCAGCGAACCGATGCCACCGGCGCCGTAGAGCCCGCCGAACTCAGTGACCGAGAAGGCAGCAAGCTGCCCGCGGCTGGGGGAGGGGAGCAGGCCGGGGGTGCGCAGCTCAGTGAGCGGCCCCAGCCAGACAGCCCCAAAACAGGGGGTGAGCAGTGCCGGTGTGGTGGCTGACACGGGCCGAATGCCGCTTGTGCTCCAGGGCACCTCGGCACCCAGCCAGTCCCAGGGCCCTGATGGCGTCAGCGGCAGCACCGCCCCGCGGGTGAGGTAGCCCTCGTAGGTGAAGTCCCCCGTGTCGAGACCGGGAGCGTTCTCCTTGCTGGAGATCCCCCGCAGGCGCTTGAGGAACCCCTCGAACAAGAACCTCCCCGTGCGCGCTGAATCCAGCACCCCCGGCAGTTGGTTGGAGAACAGCAGGATGCGGGCATTGGCGTAGGGCTGCAGGGCCGAGGGGGGCAGCACAGGAGTGGTGGTCACGGCTCAGCCCCGTTCCAGCGCCGCCGAGAAGCCACCGCCGTTGCCGCTCAGCTGCAGGTCACGACTCCAGTTCGCCAGGGTGGGGAGCATCAGCAGCAGCGCCTGGGCATGGCTGCCCCGCTGGCGCCGCAACGCCTGCTCGATCGAGAGGCCGCTGCCGTAGCGGGTGATCGTCTCCTCTCGCAGTAGCTCGGTGTCGTACTCGATCACGTCGGCCTTCTTGACCGGAAGCGAGCCGTCCTCTGGCAGGGCATCGGGGCCGGCGGCCTTGCGCCGGGTCTCGATCGGCGCCTGCAGTTGCTCGGGGCCCAGCCCCGCCAGCTCGGTGTCGATGGCGGCGATGGCATCCAGCTCCCTACGGGCAGTGGGGATGGCGTCGGGGTAGAGCTGCTCCAGATCCGCCATCGCGTCGTTGATGGCGCGGATCGCCGGCAGGCGTGCCGGAATCGAGAGAGCGACGCGAATCCCCTCCAGGTCAGCAGCCCGCCAGCGGTAGGGCGAGTCGGTGGGGGTCTGGCTCATGCGGCTGCGGAGGCGCTGACTTCTCTTGCCACTGCCAGACCAGGAGCCAGCAATCACTGCCAGACTTCAACCAGGAGGCCGACCCATGAACGAGATCCTGTTTGTCGTGGAGGAAGCCGATGACGGCTCCTACAGGGCCCGTGCGGTGGGAGCAGCGATCCACACAGAAGCCGACACTCTGGAGGAGCTGCACCAGGAGATCCGGGATGCCGTCCACTGCCATTTTGAGGATGGAGAAGCCCCGCCCCTGATTCGTCTCCACCACGTCCGCCAGGAACTGCTGGCCCTGTGAAGATCCCCCGCGACCTCGATGGCGCGGATCTGGCCCGGCGCCTGGCGGCATACGGCTATGTCGTCACCCGGCAGAGCGGCAGCCACATGCGCCTGAGCCGGCAGGTCGGCGACCAGCAGCAGCACCTCACCATTCCAGCCCACAAGCCGTTGCGAGTGGGCACGTTGCGGCAGATCCTCAAGGATGTGGCCAGCCAGTGCGGCATCAGTTTGGAAGCGGTGGTTCAAGCCGTTGGCAGCTGAGCAGCTACCGGTTGGGCACCATCTGCAGCAATGCCCTCCCCAGCCCTTGTAGCCGGGCTGTCATCCAGCGTTGGGCTACTGATCGCATTGGCGGTGGCCAGGGCCAGCTGATGCCGCAGCTCCTCCCGACTGATCACCCCCTTGTCGAAGAGCTCGATCCACTCCTTCACCTGGGGCTGGGGCTGAATCGGCGGGGTGAGCGGGCTCACGGTCACCTGCAAGCCGGCGCCGGGGGTGAGGGTTTCACCCGTGAGGGCACACCAGTGCTGCAGAAGGGTGGAGAAGAGGGAGGCCTTCTGGATCGCCATCGCTTGCAGCAGCGAGTAGCTCTGGGATGCCGTGAGGCTGATCTCCATCTCGGTGCGGGCAGCACCGCGGTTCTGAGACGGGATCAGGGCATCGCGCCGCATGGTGTCATCGAGGATCTGCAGCCAGGCCCGGTGCTCGGCGAGCGAGCGGGCCCGGATCTCCACGAACTCGAAGGACGCATCGGAGGGAAGGTCCATGCAGGTGTTTGGGCCCAGCACCACCGGGCCTGCCTGGCTGTTGCCCATCGCGTCCACCATCCCCTTGCGGACGCCAACTGGGAGAGCAGTCCTGGAGAGCAGCTCCTCGTATTCGCTCTTGCAGCGGAAGTGGTTCAGGTACTGATGCGCCAGGCCCAGGTGCGGAAGGTCCCCCTCCCCGAACGCCGAGCCATCGGAGGTGTACCAGCAGGCCGGCAGCCGGTTGATGCCATCAAATGTGGTGACCACCGGCTCCTCGCAACGCCAGCCGCTGGTGGCCTGGGGGTCGGCGCAGACCGGGTGGTGGGCCAGCTGCAGGCCGGTGACGGTTGCCCCATTGGTGGCGTCGCCTGACGGGAGCAGCTGCAGGCTGCGGTAGTGCCAGCGGTCCGGGGCGTCGACATCGCCCAGCAGGGCGTTGATCTGCTCCGCTACGGCCGCCTCCGGGCCGACCGGTTCGTTGCTGGCGGGCCGATCCACGGGCTCCCGCCAGACGATCCGGCCCGGCAGGCCATAGGAGACGGGCAGCTCCCAGTTCAGGCAGTTGGCCCTGGGCACAAGCTGCAGGCGGGGCAGCGACAGGCGATCGCCTCGGCGGAGGGCCTCCTGACGGTCCCCCTCGCTAGGCCAGCTGTGCTCGGGCGGCAGCACCAGCACCAGGGCGGCGCCATCCCGCAGGACCAGCAGGTCGGCGGCAGCCAGGAACACGCCCAGGTCGGTGCCTCGGCCGTCGACGTCGGTGAGCACTGAGCTCAGGCTGGCCGGCAGGCTGATCCAGCTCCCGCGGCTGAGCATGCCTGCGTAGGTGCGCAGCGCATCGCGGAAGAAACCCGAGGGCCGGGCGGCATCCAGGCGCTTGCGGTAGGCGGTCTCCGGTTCGCGCTCTCCCTTGGGGAGGTAGTGCTCCTTGTGGCTGCTGCCGTCAGGGGCGGCGAGCAGGGCCCAGCAGTCGGCGGTGATCTGCAGGGAGGGCTGGAGAGCAGTAAGGGTGGGATGAATCAGCCAGGGCTGCAGATGCAGCGCTTGCGCAACAGCCACGGGAACCAGAAGGGCTGATCTCTGTTGCCGTTTGAGCCAGGGAGCTTGCGCTTACTGGCGCTGCAGCAGCTGGTCGTACTGCGCGTGGGTACCGATCCAGATCCACAACAGCAGCTCCTCGCCGGCTTCCAATGCCAGGGCCCGATGCCGCAGTCCCACCCGCACCGACCAGAAGCGGCCGACTTTCTTCAGGTGGAGCGAGGGATGGCGCGGATCGGCTTTCAGGAGCTCGTAAGCCCGATCAGCCTGCT
>Ga0194134_10006098_pt1 | contig 11015 bp, 11 predicted proteins | sample TA2KigOff0mmetaG_FD_148602 | JGI IMG/M metagenome (GOLD analysis project Ga0194134, IMG submission 148602) | Freshwater microbial communities from Lake Tanganyika, Tanzania - TA2015056 Kigoma Offshore 0m | ecosystem: Environmental > Aquatic > Freshwater > Lake | place: Tanzania: Lake Tanganyika... | reverse complement strand
TTCCAACGAAGCTCAACAGTACGGCAGTAGTGTCCTAGCCGACATCGCTGCGGGTAAAATCCTTTGGCGCGCGTCGAACTAGCGGAAGTCGCATTCTGACGCAGCGTGCGCGCGGTCTACCGGGCGTACGGATCGACGCGGATTCGCAATTTCTCAGGAAGCGGCACCGGATCGAGGGAGGCAACATCAACGCGCTTCACTTGAGCCTCGGCGGCGGCGAGGCCGGCGATCTGGCCGAGCGTCGAGGAGGACTTCGTTGGTGGAGGTGCGGCCGCCGCCGACGGAGAAGTTGGAGTTGAAGACGTTGCGGCCGCCGCGGGCGTCGCCGACCTGGGAGCCGGCGATGATGCCGGGCAGGGAGCGGACGAGGCCCATGACGTCGCGCTGGGGTAGGGGGAAGCGTTCGATGAGTTTGGTTTCAAGGGTAGCGCCGACGCCGGAGGTTTCCGACTGGAGGAGGGGGGCGTCGGCGGTGACGGTGACTTCGGCGGTGGTGGTGGCGAGGGCGAGGGAGAAGTTGAGGGTGGCGGTCTGGTTGGTTTCGAGGGTGACGGCGGCGCGGAGTTGGGATTGGAGACCGGCGGCTTCGATGCGGACATCGTAGACGCCGGGCAGGAGCAAGGGGATGGTGTAGACGCCGGAGGTATCGGTGAGGGCGGTTTTTCTGACGCCGGTGCCGGTGCGGACGGGGATGCTGGGAACGCAGCATAGCCCTCCGGAACTCAAGCTCTCGGTCCGCGTCGAGCCCCTCTTCCCCGGCCTCCCCCTCGCCCGCCAGATCGCCCGGGTCGCCGACGCCGGCTACCAGGGCTTCGAGTTCGGCGACTGGCGCGCCTCGAACCCGGCCGAAATCACCCCGCTCAAAAATCGCCTCGGCCTCACCTGCGTGAGCCTCGTCGGCAACAAGGGCGTCAACCCCGTCGGCATGGGCCTCTGCGACCCCGCCGAACGCCCCGGCTTCCTCGCCGAACTCCGCGCCTCGCTCGAAGCCGCCCAGCGCTTTGAAGCCACCCAGATCGTCGTCCTTTCCGGCTTTCGTGTCCCCGGGCGCTCCCGACCCGAACAGCACGACAGCATCGTCGAAGGCCTGAAACGCGCCCACGATCTCGTCGCCCCCGCCGGCATCACCATCGTCGTCGAGGTCATCAACACCCTCGCCAAAATCGAACCCCTCAACCCCAAAGGCGACAACCACTCCCGCTACTATCTCGACCGCACCGCCGAAGCCTTCGAGATCATCCGCCAGGTCAACAGTCCCTTCGTCAAGGTCCTCTACGACCTTTATCACGTCCAGATCATGGAAGGAAACCTCATCGCCACCTTCCGCGAAAACCTCCCCGCCATCGGCCACCTCCACATCGCCGACGTACCCGGCCGCAACGAACCCGGCACCGGCGAAATCCACTTCGGCAACGTCTTCCGCGCCATCCGCAACTCGCCGTACCAGGGCTTCGTCGGCATGGAGTACATCCCCCTGCGCGATGCCATGCGCACCCTCGCCGACGTCAAAGCCCTCGCCCGCCGCCGCGACTAAGCCGACTGCATCATCTCCTCCCACGTCACCACCCGCCGCGCGTCCATCGCCATCCGCCCCAGGATCGCCGTCAGCGAACTCTCCGCGCCCCGCACCCCCGTATTCTCCGGCTTGCCCGTCCAGATCCGCTCGACAAACGCCGCCACCGAATCAATCGTGATGTTCCGCGGCGACTGCTCCACCGTCTCCTGCCCCCGCCCGCGGAAATGCCGCCAGTGGTTCTCCGAGGTCTCAATCACGCCCTTGGCTCCGAAAAACTGCTCCACCACGTCCCGGTATCCCGGCGGCGCCAGCGTCATCCCCGACAACTGACCCTCCACCCCTTTCCCGTAGTCGAACGCCACGAAATTGTGATCCCGCATATCGCCCTGCCGCCTCGTCTTGCTCCCCCCGCTCCCGATCGCGCTCAGCGGCCGTCCACCCAAAAACCAGTTCAGCACGTCAATCGAGTGCACGTTGTTTTCGACAATCAAGTCGCCCGACAAATCCTTCCACTCGCCCCACCGCTGCACCTTCTCCAGATCGGTCCGCGGCGCCGGCCGCCGCGCCTCGTCCGCCCGGTCGCCGTCGCTCTTGATGAACCGCGCGAACCCCAGATGAATCTTCCCCACCGCCCTGGAATCGGCCAGGCTCTTCGCCTTCTGATACAGCTGCGCGTACCGCCGCTGAAACCCGAACGTGATGTTCACCTTCCGGTCCGCCGCATCGGCCGCCCGCATAATCCGCTTGCAACCCGCCACGTCCGCCGCCGCCGGCTTCTCAATGTAGATGTGTTTGCCCGACTTCACCGCCGCCTCAAAATGCTCGGCGTGCAGAAACACCGGCGTTGCAATCAACACCGCGTCCACGTCCTTCGATTCGAGCATCTGCCGGAAGTCTTTGTACATCTGCGCCTGCTCGGCTCCCATCGTCTTCCGCGCCTGTTCCATCTTTTCCGGAAACAGGTCGCACACCGCCGTAATTCGCGCCGGCGTATGCTTGGCCATCATCGACCCGACAAACGTCCCCCGGTTCCCCGTCCCGATCACCCCCACCGCCACCGCCGAATTCGCCTGCGACCCGCGCACCGCCCCGGCCGCCACCAAACTTGCCAGCGCCGTCCGGCGCGAAATCGTCGTCGTCATCCCTTTAACTCCCCCGCGGCCCGCAACAGCGTCTCATGCAGTAACAACTCATGGTCATAGGAGTGCTTCAGCGGCTTGCCGCCGCGGATCGCCGCCCCCAACTCCTGAAAATCCGGCACAAAGCGCGGCTGCGGCGGAATCGCCACGTCCTGCCAACCCGCCCGGTACGGCCCCCGCGCCTGCTTCAGAAACACCCGCATCCGCGGCGGATTCGCCTCCGGATGCAGAATCACGCTCCCCTCCGTCCCCAGAATCTCGAAGGAACGGTGGTCGTTCGCCCCCGCCATCTTGGCCGATTGCGTCAGCACCCCCAACGCCTTCTCAAACTCGAGCACCGCCACGTTGTTATCCGCCAGCTTGTCCGGACTACTCGTGTGGTGCCGCAGCACGCTCTGCACCGACTTCGGCCGGCCCAGCAGCTCCACCATCCGGTCGAGCACATGCCCGCCGAGTTCAAACAGCCCCCCGCCCTTGTACTTGGCCTCCACGTCCCGCTGTCCCTGGTCCCGGTCGGCGTCCATGCTCCCCCGCACCATGAACACCTCCCCCAGCCAGCCCTTCTGCGCCGCCTCAATGCCCGCCATCACGCCCTTGTGCCACCGCCACAAATAGCCCGTCTGCAGCAGCAGCTTTTTCCGCCGCGCCTCTTCGACCAGTTCCCGGAACGCCGCCCACCCATTGCCCGGCGGTTTCTCCAAATGCAGATGCTTGCCCGCCGCAATCACCTTCTTGCCCCACGGCACCGCCTCCCACGCCGCGCACTCCACCACAATCAACTGCAGCGAAGCATCCGCCAGCATCTCCTCCTGGCTCATCCACCGCATCCCGCGCAGCCCCGCGTCCTGCTGCAGTTTGCCCCGCGCCGCCGCGTCCGGCTCGGCAATCCCCACTACGGTAAAGTCCGGATTGTTCCGCAGCGCGGCCAGCTTTCCGCCAAAGTGGCTATGCTGCGTTCCCAGCATCCCCGTCCGCACCGGCACCGGTCCCTGGGCCTGCCCGCTCCATCCGGTCAGCGCCAAGGCGCCCGCGCCTGTCTTTTCAAGAAAGTCCCGTCTGTTCATGAATCTGGCCCGATCATACTACAGCCCCACCGCAGAGGGCTCGCCAGCCTGGCTCGTCACCGCTTCCCCGTTTTCCCGCTCCCCACCAAACACCGATCTTTTGTGCAACACCATCGTCGAACGCACCAACGCCGGCAGATGCTCGCAGTGGCTCTGGTGCAAACCTGCAGAGATGAGAGAGACTGACGCAATGCCCTCCTTCGTTCCGGTTGAAGAGCTGTTCGCTGGCCGCCATTTCGACGCGGAGATTGTGGTGTTGTGCGTGCGGTGGTACCTGAGCTTCAAGTTGAGCTACCGGGATTTGGTCAGCATGATGAGCGAACGGGGCATCAAGCTTGCGCACACGACGATTCTGCGCTGGGTGCAGCATTACATGCCGGAGTTCGAGAAGCGCTGGAAGCGGTACGCCCGCTCGGTGGGTGACTCGTGGCGGATGGATGAGACCTACGTGAAGGTACGCGGTGAATGGATGTACCTTTACCGAGCGGTTGACAAAGCGGGCAAGACGGTAGACTTCTATTTGAGCCGACACTGGGATGTCAATGTGGCCAAGGCGTTTCTACGCAAAGCGATGAAGGGGCGACGGGTGCCGGCCAAGGTGACGCTAGACGCGTACGCGGCCTCCCATCGCACGGTAGCTGATCTGAAGAAAACCGGCGAGTTGCCGGAGGAACTGGTAGTTCGCAGCAGCAAGTACTTGAACAATTTGATCGAGCAAGATCATCGCAGGATCAAGCAGCGATTGCGGCCGATGCTGGGACTCAAGAGTTTTGAGTCGGCGACCATTGTGATCAGCGGTATCGAGCTGGCGAAGAAGATCAAGAAAGGGCAATTTAAATTTGGCAAACTAGGCGGTCCAGGGGCGACAATGCCGGAGATCTGGTCGGCCGCGTTGGCAGCGTGATAGCAGTCGAGTTCGATACGAAACATCGGCCGTTACCGAATCTGGCTCGACCCGGGATTTGCACCAGAGCCGCAAGACTCAAGGTCGGAATAGAGTCGCTACTCCTTTCCCGTAGGGCTCTTTCATCTCCGACAACATGCCGGTTTATCCCGGCGCACTCGTTTTCCAGCTTTGCCCTATCCTCCGCTCAGATCTTGTCATTTTAAACCCATCCGCTACTCGCGGCGAAAAAATTACACCCAAGTATTGACACGGGCAGCTGCCACATGAGATCCATCAATTTAGTGTTTGCTTTTGAGACTGAAACCGTAAGGATGATGAGCATTTTTTCTCACCGAGAGGACACTGGCGTGAATTGCACAATTTTGAAGATTGGACGAAAGCGACGGCTTGTTGAGATTTGGTATTGCCGAGCAGTGCTGGCCTGCCTGTTGTTGACAGGCTGCGCCGGTGCGCAGGTAATCCCAGAAGCTACGAAGGTGCGTGTGCGGCTCGAGCAGTCCCTCTCATCTGCCACCGCCGAGGAGGGGCAGCCCATCCAGTTGTCGGTGTCAGACGACGTGAAGGTGGGCGATGTGGTCGTTATACCCAGAGACACAGTCGTCATCGGTACAGTCGTACAAGCGGTACCCAAGAGGCGAATGGGCCGAACCGGAAAACTCGATTTCTCGATTGACAAAATCCTTGTACCCAACGGTCGGATACCCTTACGTTACTCGGTTGTAAAGAAGGAAGGCGGAAGCAAAGCGACTAGCACCGGTGTCGTCACAGCTGGCGTTGCAGTTCTGTTCTGGCCGGCGGCACCGTTTGTATTGTTGCGAAAGGGCAAAGAAACCGTTTTCAACAAAGGGGCAGTTTACGAGGTATTCACCGACGTCGAGTTCTCTTTGAAAACATCGCCCACACGACCCGCGGGGACCAGTCCTTCGGCAATGAAGAACGCAGATGTACTTGATTTGAAAAAGGCTGGTTTCTCCGACGAGATCATTATCGCCCGGATCAACGCTGCCCCAGGCGAGTACGCTTTGGATACGCTGGCGATGATCGAGTTGAAGCGCGCAGGCCTATCCGATGCGATCATCGCCGCAATGGTGAAAAAATCTGGTGAGCGGTAGAGATTGGCTGCGCGGGTGGGCACTGTCAAACAGAGTTTCTCGACTTGGAGGTGCGTGAGCTCATCGCTTCCCCTTCTCAGGATTTGGAGCCTCAAGCAAACCCGGTGGTTCATATTCACGAAATAGTGCTCGGCCGACGGTTGCGCGACATAAAAGTGGGAGGTCAGGCGGCTGCGGGGGCGTGCCGTGTTTGGCGTTCATCTTGTCGACGAAGTCGGCGATAATTTCCTTGGCCAGTGCGACGGCCGGGGATAGATTCGTTTGTGCGGGTTGCGGTGGTTGGGGTAGTTTGTCGACGGCGACGTCACCTTTGGCGGTGGCGGCGGTGTCGTAGTATTGCGGTTCCGGCCTGGGTGGCAGGGGCTCGGCATCGGCGATGGGTTCGATTTCGACATTTTCGTCGTTGCCGATGAAGGCTTCGCACTGGGCGATCTCAGAGCGGAGCAATTTGAGAGTACGCTAGATTTTGGTGGGTAGCCGATCGAGCTCGCGGAGGATGGCGGGCAAGAGGGCGATGGGTTTGTTCAGAATGTCTTCGACGCGGAAGCGCATGGCCTGGCCGTAGAGGTATTCCATCTGCATGAAGCGGAGCTGCATGTGGATGAGCTGATGGACGAGGGCGACCTCGGACGGGGTGACAGGGTTGAATTATTCGATGAAGTTCGTGGAGATGGCGAGGGCGTCGTCATAGTCGGCCACGAAGTTTTCGAAGTTCTTCAGGGAGTAGAGGCCATGCTTGAGAGAGTTCGAAGCGGCCTTCAGTTTGCCTTTTTCGGTGCGGGGTCCAGTGGACTTTAGTGCATTAGCGCGATTGGCAGCAAGGGCGACTGCGGTCATGGTCTTGGTACGTTTGGGCTGGCTATCAGCAGCCTGGGATTCGGACGGCAGCGCGTCCTCGTTGCAATTGGGAATGTAGTTTTCCAAGGACGTCAGGCTAACAGGTGGCAGGGGAGACATTGCGCGATGATTTGGAGGCGTTGTCCAAATTAAGTGAGATGTATTTAGCGGATAATCTCCCGATAACTAGGATTGCGGGCCTCGAGCGAAGAAGTGGTTGCTTCATGCTGCCATAGTTTGCGCCTGGGCGAGTTTCCCATCGAGGAATGCCTGGTAGGGAGTGCGGCCCTGAGTTCGGTATCGATGAAGAGGACGCTGGCAATTGTAGAAGGCCAGATAGTCATCGAGATCGTCTTGCAACTCCGCCACCCACTGGTAAATCTTCTCGCGGAACTTGACGCCTTAAAGCTCTTCCTTTGGCGTATTGAATTCAAATGAAAAGGGAGCAGTGGATCTTATCCTTTGCAATTGGGCTCATCTTGTTCGTCTACTTGATCTGGATCGGAGGGTTTACTAACCAACTAGAGGCCACCGAAGAAGTGGTGCACCAATTGGATGACGACGCTCCCCTCGCCCGCGGCGAAGACACCAGAGATGGATCTCTAAAATTCCGGAATCAGGCGAACACGAAAAATATCGGGAGCAGCCAAGCGACACAACTCTTCATGTAGGCTTTCGAGAGATGTGTTTTGCGCTGCCCGGTTGCCGCGCGCGGATCGTTCGGCGAGCGGCATCAAAACAAGAGCTTAAGACCGAACTGGATTTGCCGGGGCGCGTTCGCCTGGGTTGTGATGACGCCGAAGGTTGCTGAGGTCACGCCGGTGTTGGGGGAACCAAACCTTGGGGTGTTGAAGCTGTTCAGGAACTCGGCGCGGAACTGGAGCTTTAACCGCTCTGTGAGCAGGAAGTTCTTAAATCCGGAGATGTCCCAGTTGAAGGTGCCGTCGTTTCTCAGCCCAGAGATGCGGGGGCTGACGGACCCAAATCGAAATGGGTCGGGCTGGGAGAAAACCGAGGTGTCGAAGAAACGGGTTAGGCGTTCCTGGACAGGCCCTTTGAGGCCAGGCTCACCACCATTGGTTGCGGCCAACGTTGTGATGTTGAAGATGCCGGCAGTATTGGAGGCCGAAACGTTGAGGGGCGTGCCGGTGGAAAGCGTCGTGATGCCATTGAGCTGCCAACGGCCGAAAGCGAGGTCCATCCATTTGGGCCAATCGCTGCCGAGGCGGTGCCCCCGGCCGATTGGGACATCGTAAACATAGCCAACCACAAGGCGGCTTAGAACATCGATATCCGCCAACGCGCGGGAGCTGCGAATGTCGTAGCTGTTCTGGTGGCTCATGCCTTGATCGAGGTTCTTGGCCCAAGTGTAAGCAGCATTGAACTGGAGACCTCGTGACAGATTTTTGGTGAGTGTTACTTGAAGCGAATTGTAGGAATTGCTGGCGCCCACCGAGTAGATCGGGATCACGCCATCAAACTGGGGATAGGGACGGAGCAACTGCGCCCGGCGAACCGTTGACTGGGAGAGAATGCCGCCTGAGAATTTGCCGAAGAACGGATTGGGGACCGACTGATTGAGCGCGGCGCCGAGCGACAAGTGAACGGGATCCAACTGATTCAGGCTCAAACCACCTTCGGCATTGCGATGGAGCTGGAAGCCTCGAGTCATCACGTAGGCAACTTCGAGGACTGAATCGAAGGGCAGGGAGCGCTGGATGTTGACATTCATTTGTTGCGTGCGTGGACTCACGATATCCCTGGTGGTGGCCTGGATCTGGTTGCCGAACTGAGTCATTGTTCCGAGCCCTGCGCCCAGCATCGGGGTGAGGCCATTGGGGAATGGGTCGTTGATCAAGTGGTTTGGAGTGATGCCGTCCAGAGAATTGACCCAAGTTGAGGAAGAGCTGAAGCCCATGGTTCCGATTGTGCCCGCGGCGGCCTGCTGTGAGGGCCCGTAGATGTGGGCGTAGCCCATGCGAAGGACGGTCTTGGGCAACATCTGCCAACTGAGGCCAATTCTGGGTGCCCAGTTGTTGAGATCAGGGCCGAACTGAGTTCGAGGGATGCCACCAGTACCGACGAAGATGAGTCCGCCGGTGATGCCGGGAAGCGCGGATGAGGCAGTGAGCGGCGCGTTGGGATCAAAGTAGTTGGTGCGGTCATAGCGTTCCGTTCGTGGGGTATCGACGTCCCAGCGGAGGCCAAGATTCAGACTGAGGTTCCGCGTGAGGCGCCAATCGTCCTGGAAGTGTCCCGCGAGATAGAAGCTTTGGGTGGCGACGTTCTTAAAGTTCTGGATCAAAGATCCACCGCTGCCGAAGCCGACCAGCAGGGAAGCGTAGCCATTGCCCGCGGTGGCCGTTGCGCGGTTTGGATCGGGGCCCTGGGTCTGGCCGTTGCCGAAGCTGAAGCTGCCGGCCGAACGGGCCTCAAAAGTGTTGACGCGCATCATGCGGAGATCCGTGCCGAATTTGAGGGAGTGCTTGCCGACGATCTTGCTGAGACTTGCCACGGCGGTGTAGCTCATGAAGCCGTTGTTTCTGTGGTCGCCGCCACCGAGGCTACGGTAGCCAGTGACGCCGAAGGAAGGGAACATGACACGGTCTACCGCTGTATCGATGTAGGTGGGCAGGCCCAAAGAGGAAGGCACGAAGCCGAGGCCCTGGTTGTTGAAGACGTAGAGTGTTCTGGCGACGCCGACGCGGGCATTGAAAACTGTGCCGCTGCTGAGGGTGTTGGTATAGTCCACGACTCCGCCGTGAACGTGATCTTCTTGGACGATGCGGCCCTCGGCAATTGTGAGCTCTTTGGGAAAGAAGACGGCGGGCCCATCACCGGTCAAGCGGGTCGAATAGCGAGCAAAAATTCTCTGCGTCGGGGAGATGTTGTAGTCGAAGCGATAGTCGGACTGGGTGACGTCGGTGAGAGCGGATCCGGAATTGGCGAAGTTGTTTTGATTGGTCACTCCGGTCGGCGGCGTGTTGGGCAAGGGATAGAAGCGACTTACATTCGTGGCGACACGATTGATCCGGCTGGCAGGAATGACGTTGCCTGGGAACTGCGTTCTGATAAAGCCAGCTCCGGCGGGATTGGGGCGAGTGGTGAACGGATCGAAAATCTGGATGAGTGCACCGGATGCCGCGCGTGTTTCGGTGAAGTTCCCGGAGCGCTCTAACTGTGTGGGGACGCTGAAGACGGTGGTTGCGAAATTTCGCTGCCGAAGCGCTTCGAAGGAAACCATGAAGAATGCTTTGTCCTTGACGATGGGGCCGTTGAAGACACCGCCGAACTGAGAGCGCTTGAAGCTGCCTAACTGGCGACTGCGGGAATTGTCGAAGAAGTTGTTTGCATCCAGCCTGGAATTGCGCAAGAACTCGTAGGCCGAACCATGCCATTTGTTGGTTCCGGACTTGAAGACGATGTTTAATACGCTGCCCAAGCTGCGGCCGAATTCGGCGGGGTAGGTTGCGCCGAGGAGTTTGAATTCTTCGATGGCGTCGACGGATGGGAAGACGCTGATGCCGGCAAATCCATTCACTGTTGGGTGCGCCGCGGAAACGCCATCGATCAGCGTGTCCATGGTGCGTTGCCTGGCCCCGTTGACTGAGTAGCGCATGTCGCCGTAATTGTTGCCCACTGAGCCAGTGACGCCTGGCGTGAGGAAGACGAGCGAGTAGACGTTTCGCGTGTTGAGTGGAAGATTGACGATCGAGCGGTTGTCGACGACTTTGGCCAGGGTGGCGTTTTCTGTCTCAATTCTGGCGGCGTCTGCGGTGACTTGAATCGATTCGGAGACCTCGCCGACGGTGAGACGGATGTCGACGCGTGCGGTCTGCTGGATCTGCAGGGTGATGCCAGCCTGGACAAAGCGACGGAATCCAGAGGCGCTGACTTCGACGCGGTAGGAGCCGCGCGGAAGGTTGGACATCAAATAGTTTCCGCTGGTATCGGTTTTGGCCGTGGCGCGGACACTGGTCTCCAGGTTGAGTGCGGTGACATCCGCGTCGGGAATTACGGCGCCACTTGAGTCGGTTACGACTCCGGTAATGGTGCCTGTGATGGTCTGTGCAAGGGCAAGGGGCGACATGGCCACCAAAAGCAACAAAGAGTGCAATCGCATGCTCTTAAACTCCTCGAATACCAACCTGGGAATTCTGGATTGGGTTGTACAGCTTAGCAAAGCATATAAGATTTTGCTGCGAGGTGCGATGGGGCCTGGATTGAGGAGGGGAAGCGAGAAGACAGAGTGCGAATTAGCGCTGGCTGCCCTTAAGGAGGGTGGCGATGGTTGTTTCGATGAGTTGAGCGGCGTCAAACCAGGGAGCGTGGGCGTGGAGGTTGATGAAGTCGATGACGCCCTGGAGGGAGTTCCACCAGAGGATGCCGCCGAGTGGTGAGGGGTTGGGGAAGCCCGCCGCTGCGTGGATGCGGTTGAGA
>Ga0194134_10006096_pt1 | contig 11018 bp, 16 predicted proteins | sample TA2KigOff0mmetaG_FD_148602 | JGI IMG/M metagenome (GOLD analysis project Ga0194134, IMG submission 148602) | Freshwater microbial communities from Lake Tanganyika, Tanzania - TA2015056 Kigoma Offshore 0m | ecosystem: Environmental > Aquatic > Freshwater > Lake | place: Tanzania: Lake Tanganyika... | reverse complement strand
CCGTGCTTCTTCACCAGCCAGTCCTTCACCGCCGCGGCGCGCCTCTTCGACAGCTCCAGGTTGGCCGCCGCCTGGCCCACGTCGTCGGTGTGGCCCTCCACGCGCAGCTTCCAGCCCGGGCGGCCCTTCATGACGGTGGCAATGTCCGAGAGCGCCTTGGCCGAGTCCGGGGTGATGTCCGCCTTCCCGGTGGCGAAGTTGATGCCGTAAAGGGAGATGCGGCCGGCGGACTCGAGCTCCTGCTCAATGCCGTCCGCGTCCACCTCCACCTTCTGCTGCATGGCCTGGGCCGTCACCACGGTGAGCGCGCCGTAGGCGTACTCGGGAGAGTGGCAGCAGTTCTGCACCGCGAACAGCGGGCGGTCCGAGCCCTTCTCCTTGCCCTCTGCGGACACCCACTTGCAGCCGTCCGAGAGCAGCGGCTGGTCCACGTTGGACTCGCCGCGGCGCACCACCATGCCGGCCTTCTGGAAGGCGGCCTCGTAGTTGCCGAGCACTTGAGTGCAGGTCACCTTCTGCGGGAAGTACACCTTCTGCGCGAAGAGGGCGCCGGACACCTTGCGGGTGACGGTCTCGTCGTTGCGCACGCCCACCGGGAAGTCGAGCTCCTCGAATTCCCGCTCCTTCTGCTGCGTCACCCAGCAGCCCGGGTAGTTGCGGATGGCCGGGTGCTCCTTCGCCCCCTCCAGCAGGTCCTCGGGCAGGTCGTCTGGCGCGGCGGGGCCGGCGAAGCCGGGTGTGGAGAGCAGGAGGGCGGCGGAGAGGAGCGGGGCGCGGAGCATGAGAGCCATGACGGGCCGGGCTTCTACCACATTCACCCCGAAAGGCTCTCCTGCCAGGCCTCGAGCGCCGGAGGCGGAGGCGGCGGCGGTGCGTCGTGGCCCACGGTGGCGAGCATCTGGCCCGGTGAGATGGTGGTGCGGCCGTGCTTGACCACCCCCATGACGTATCCCACCGCGTGGACGTGGCCGCCCCGCTCGAAGCGCTGCTCGAAGAAGAACCACTTGTCGTCCCAGTGGCGGAGGGCCGTCACGAGCTCGAAGCGCTGCAGCAGCTTCAGCTCGCGGTGGTAGCGCACCGTGCTGGCGCCCAGCACGGGTATCCACCGCCGCTTGAGGGACTGGCCGAACAGCCCGGTGCGGACCCAGTGCTGCAGCCGCCCGTGGTCCATGAGCGTCAGGTAGACGCCGTTGTTGACGTGGCCATAGGTGTCCAGGTCCGTGGGCCACACGCGCATGGACAGCCGCAGTTCCTCCAGCACGCCCGTGCGGGGGGCAAGCGAGGATCGGGCGGCGGTGAGGGAGATGCGGGTGAGGTAGCTGAGCAGCATGGCGCGCGCCTTCTACCTTGCCGCGGCCCCGGCGCGGGGCTTAAGGCAGGGCGGGCATGGGCCTGCTCCAAGCCACCGTCCTCGGACTCGTCCAGGGGCTGACGGAATTCCTCCCCGTCAGTTCCACCGCTCACCTTCGGCTGGTGCCGGAGTTGTTCGGCTGGCCGGACCCGGGGGCGGCCTACTCGGCGGTCATCCAGCTGGGGACCACCGCGGCGGTCATCCTCTACTTCTGGAAGGACCTGCTGTCCCTGTCCGGCGCGGTGCTCGCCGGGCTGCGCGCGCGCCAGCCGCTGGCCACGCCCGGGGCGCGGCTGGGGTGGGGGGTGCTCCTGGGGACGTTTCCGATTGGCGTGCTCGGGCTGCTGCTCAAGAAGGCGGTTGAGACCCACTTCCGGTCGTTGTACGTCATTGCAGCCAGCCTGGTGCTGCTGGCGCTGCTGCTCTGGTGGGTTGAGAGGCGGGCCTCGCACGCGCGCACGGTGCAGGAGATGACGCTGGCAGACGCACTGGTGGTGGGCGTCTTCCAGGCGGTGGCGCTGCTGCCCGGGGCGAGCCGCTCCGGCACCACGCTGACGGGGGCGCTGTGGCGGGGCTTCAAGCGGGAGGACGCGGCGCGCTTCTCCTTCTTGCTGTCCATCCCGGCCACCGCGCTGGCGGGGCTGTTCGAGCTGAAGCACCTGCTCGAGGCCACCGAGCGGCCGTCGCTCCTGGCGCTGGCGGTGGGGACGGCCGTTGCGTTCGGGTCGGGGCTCGGTGCCATTGCGGGGCTGCTGCGGTACCTGCGCACGCGGACGACGGGGGTGTTCATCGCCTACCGGGTGGCGCTGGGCGGACTGCTCTTTGCCCTGCTCGGGGCCGGGGTGCTGAAGCCCTCCACCGGCCTGGAGAACGTGCCGCCGGGGATGCTGGGCACGGTGCCCGCCGTGCCGCCGGGGCTCCGGGGGACGCCGTGACGCTGGCAGCGCTGGCGTCCGACTGGCGCGAGCGGTTGGGGCGCCACGTCCCGCGCGCGGTCCACCTGCCGGGCTTCACGCTCAAGGAGTCCGCGGTGCTGATGCCGCTCGTGGAGGAGGCGGGCGAGCCGCACTTCCTGTTCACGCGGCGGCCGCTGCACCTGCGTGCTCACCCGGGGCAGATTTCGTTCCCCGGCGGCGGGCGGGACGCGGCGGACCCCTCCCCGCTGCACACCGCGCTGCGCGAGGCGGAGGAGGAGCTGGGGCTGCCCGCGTCCGCCGTGGAGGTGCTGGGGGGGCTGGACGAGCTGCCCACGCCCACGGGCTACCGGGTGCGGCCGTTCCTCGGGGTGGTGGCGGGCGGTGTCACGCTCCGGCCCAAAGCGGAGGAGGTGGCGGAGGTGCTGAAGGTGCCGGTGCGGGTGCTGGCGGACCCCACGCGGCGGCGGACGGAGCTGCACGATGTGCCGCAGCTGGGGCGGGCGGTGGAGGTGGACTACCTGGACGTGGGGGGGCACGTCATCTGGGGGGCCACGGCGCGGATGCTGCGCAACCTGTTCGACCTGTCCGCCGGGCTGCCGGCGTTCGAGGCACTCCAGCGGCGGGCGTGGTAGTCAGGCGCGCACCATGCGCCTGCACGCCGTCATCATCGCCGGTGGCTCCGGCACCCGTTTCTGGCCGCTGTCCCGCAAGAAGTTGCCAAAGCAGTTCCTCGCGCTCGGCACCGAGCGGCCGCTCATCACGGAGACGGCGGCGCGGCTGAAGGGGCTGTGCCGTCCGGCGGAGACGTGGGTGGTGTGCGGCAAGGCGCACGCGCCGCTGGTGCGCCGGCACGTGAAGGGGATGTCCCCGGCGCACGTGCTGGTGGAGCCCGAGGCACGCAACACTGCGCCGGCCATTGCGCTGGCGGCGGCCCACGTCCACGCAGCGGACCCCGAGGCGGTCATGGTGGTGCTGCCGTCCGACCACCACATCTCCCACCCGGCCGGCTTCCGCGAGGTGCTGGGGCAGGCGGCGGAGGTGGCGCTCGGGGGGCACATCGTCACGGTGGGCATCCGGCCCACGCGCCCGGAGACGGGCTACGGCTACATCCGGGTGGGCGTTCCCCTGGGGAAGGGGCCCGCGCGGGAGGTGGCGGCCTTCGTGGAGAAGCCGGCGCTGGAGGTAGCGAAGCTGTACCTGCAGTCCGGGGACTACCTGTGGAACGGCGGCATCTTCGTCTTCCGGGCGGACGTCATGTTGGACGCACTTGCGCGCCACATGCCGGAGCTGTCCCGGGCGCTGGCGCCGGTGCGGCTGGCGGTGGGGACGAAAGGGTACGCCAAGGTGCTCGCGCAGCAATTCCCGAAGATGCCGTCCCAGTCCATTGACTACGGGGTGATGGAGAAGGCCTCCAACGTGGCGGTGGTGCCGGGGGACTTCGGCTGGTCGGACGTGGGGAGCTTCGCGGCGCTGCTGGAGGTGCGGCCGCTGGACGGGGCGGGCAACGTGGTGACGGGGAAGGGGGCGCTGGCCCTGGAGTGCGAGGGCAGCGTGGTGGTGGCCGCCGGCCGCCCCGTGGCGGTGGTGGGGATGAAGGACGTGGTGGTGGTGGACGCCGGGGACGCGGTGCTGGTGGTGCCGCGGGAGAAGTGCCAGGACGTCCGCAAGGCGGTGGAGGCGCTCAAGGCGCGGAAGCTGGAGCGCTTTCTGTAGGTCTGGGTGATCTGTACCGGGTGTCGACCCGGTGGTGGCCCGGTATGAGGTCCCTCACGCGGCCCGGCGGAAGCCGCGCCTCTCCCTGCTTCGCACCCGGAGTTTCCTGATGATGCGCCTGTCGGTGTCTGCAATTGCCCTGGTCGCCCTGATCGCTGGCTGCGGCGGAGGGACCTCGGGTTCCAACAACCCGAACCCGAACACCAACACCACGCCGGGCATGCCCCCCTGCACGACGAACCCGTGCCTGAATGGCGGGACCTGCACGGTTTCCGGCAGCACCTTCACCTGCGCGTGCGCGGTGGGCTTCAGCGGGCGGCGTGCAGCGTGAACGTGGACGACTGCGCGCCGAACCCCTGCCTCAACGGCGGGACATGCACGGACGGCATCAACGCCTTCACCTGCACCTGCGCCGCCGGCTTCTCGGGCGCCACCTGCGCCACGGCGGTCAACCCCTGCTTCCCCAACCCGTGCACCTTCGGCGGCACCTGCATGGCCTCCGGTAACGGCTACACCTGCACGCTCGGTGGCGCGGGCGGCTGCGGGGTGAACAACAACAACAGGCAGTGCAAGAACTACAGCACCTGCGTGGACGTCCCGGCCTCCAACGGCTTCATGTGCCAGTACCAGGCGGGCACCACCGGCTCGCCCTGCGAGATCGACGTCGTCGAGTGCGCGGCCAACCCGTGCCAGAACGGCGCCACCTGCTGAGAGCCGACCGTGGGGAGGTACTCCTTCGCCTGCCCGTCCGGTTACGTGGGACAGAATTGCGAGTTCGCGCAGCTGACGGCGAACTGCACCTCGTGTGCCCCGCCTGCCGGGACGTCCGTCCAGGCGGGCATCAACGACTGCGGTCCCAACCAGAACGACTCCTGCGGGGCGAGCTTGTTCGTCCCGGGAGGGCAGCTCTTCTTCCGGTACCTGCGGGGCTCGGTCACGTTCGACTCGGGCTCGCCCACCACGGTGTCCGCCTTCCGGCTGGACAAGGACGAGGTGACGGTGGGCCGGTTCCGCAAGTTCGTGGCCGCGTGGAACGCCGGGTGGCGGCCGGCCCTCTTCTCCGGCAAGCACGCGCACCTGGCCGGCGGGCAGGGGCTCACCGGCGAGTCGGGCTGGATTTGGGGCAACTTCATGCCGTCCTATGCCTCCCCGGCAGACTGGACCTACTGGCTGTCCACGCAGGCCAACGGGACGGGCACCAGGTCTGCCCAGGCTGGCGGCAGCGAGCGCCTGCCGCAGAACCACCTGTCCTGGTACGCCCTGTATGCCTTCTGCAGCTGAGACGGCGGCTTCCTGCCCACCGAGGTGGAGCGGGCCTTCGCCGCGCACGGCGGCACCGAGCAGCGCTCCCTGCCCTGGGGCAACGACACCACCCCCATGACGAGCAGGGCGGTGGTGAGCTCCCTGGGGGTGTCCGCGGTGGGCTCGCGGCCCACCGGCAGCGCGCGCTGGGGCCACTCGGACATGGTGGGCAACGTGTACGAGTGGTGCTGGACGGGGTGGGCACCCAGCTGCCGCCCACCGGCCCTGCCACGGACCCGGTGGTGCTGCCCAACACCCTGCTTTACGGCGTTCTCAAGGGCGGCGCGTACCTGGCCCCGGGAACCATCTTAGGCCCGCCGTGGGACGACCTGGCGTTCGGCTCCTACGCCCGGCGGGACGTGGGCGGGCGCTGCGCGCGGTTTCCCTGAGCGCTGCGGCCGTGCTGGGCCGCTCATGGGCGGCCCGGTATGCGCTCTCCCGGGGGGCGAACGGCTTTCCGCGCAGGCGCCACCCGTGGGCGCGGACCTCCGGGGTGTCCAGTGCCGTGCGGGAGGGGCTGCCCGGCAAGGTGCAGCCGCGGCGGGGCGTGCTAGGACGCTCCTCCCATGAACGCGCACATCTTCCGCGAGTACGACATCCGTGGCCTGGTAGACAAGGACCTCACCCTGGACGTGGTGGAGAAGCTGGGGCTGGGGCTGGGCACCGTCATCCGCCGCAAGGGCGGCACCTCCGTGGTGGTGGGCCGTGACTGCCGCGAGTCCTCCACGCGCTTCCGGGACGCGCTCTGCCAGGGGCTTACGGCAACCGGGCTGGACGTGCTGGACATAGGCGTGGTGCCCACGCCGCTCACCTACTTCGCGGCCAACACGCTGCCGGTGGACGGGCTCGCCATGATCACCGGCAGCCACAACCCGCCCGAGTACAACGGATTCAAGACGGGCGCGGGGAAGACCACGTTCCACGGCGCGGAAATCCAGGCGCTGCGCAAGCTCATCGAGGCGGGGGACTTCGTCCGCGCCGCCCGTCCCGGCACGGTGAAGCCGTTCGACATCGTCACCCCGTACAACCACTTCGTCCGCCAGACGGTGAAGGTGGGGCGCACGGGGATGAAGGTGGTGGTGGACGCCGGCAACGGCACCGGCGGCGAGGTGGCCGTGCCGCTGCTGCGCGCCATGGGCTTCGACGTGGTGCCCCTCTTCTGCGAGATGGACGCCCGCTTCCCCAACCACCACCCGGATCCCACGGTGCTGGAGAACCTCCAGGACCTCATCCGCGCGGTGAAGGAGCACAAGGCGGAAGTGGGCATTGCCTACGACGGGGACAGCGACCGCATTGGCGTGGTGGACGACCAGGGCAACGTGCTCTGGGGTGACCAGCTGATGATCCTCTTCAGCCGCTACGTGCTGAAGGAGGCGCCGGGGGCGGCCATCGTGGGCGAGGTGAAGTGCAGCTACACGCTGTACGACGACATCCGGGCGAAGGGCGGCAAGGCGGTGATGTGGAAGGCCGGCCACTCGCTCATCAAGGCGAAGATGAAGGAGGAGCACGCGGAGCTGGCCGGGGAGATGTCCGGCCACATCTTCTTCAAGCACCGGTACTTCGGCTTCGACGACGCGGTGTACAGCACGGCGCGGCTGCTGGAGATCCTCACCCACGAGGACAAGAAGCTCTCGGAGTTGCTCGCGGACGTGCCGAAGACGCACGCCACGCCGGAGCTGCGCGTGGACACGCCGGAGGAGAAGAAGTTCGAGGTGGTGAAGCGGGCCACCGAGGCGTTCCGCAGCAAGGGCTACAGCCTGGTGGACGTGGACGGCGTGCGCGTCACCTTCCCGGACGGCTGGGGGCTCATCCGGGCCTCCAACACGCAGCCCATCCTGGTGCTCCGCTACGAGGCCTCCACCGAGGCGCGGCTCAAGGAGATCCAGGCCCTCATCGAGGGGACGCTGCAGCAAGTGAAGAAGGAACTCGGGGCGTAGGGGCCGTGGCCGCCTGGCTCGGGCTGGACCTCGGCGGGACCAACGCGCGCGCTGCGGTGGTGGACGGGGCGGTGCGCATGCTCGCCTCGTCGCGCCAGCCGCTGCGGGACCGCGCCCCGGAGGCGGTGGCGGACGTGCTCGCCGAGGCGGCGCGCGAGGCGCTGCAGCGGGCCGGCAACCCGGAGGTGCAGGGCTGCGGAGCGGCGGTGGCCGGGCAGCTGGCCGGGGACACGGGCGTGGTGGTGGTGGGGCCCAACCTGGGGTGGCGGGACGTGCCGCTCGCGCGCCTGCTCGAGGACCGGCTGCGCCTCCCCATCCGGCTGGTGAATGACCTGCGCGCCGCGGCCTGGGGCGAGCTGCACGGCGGGGCTGGGCGCGGCGTGGCGGACCTGCTCGTCGTCTTCGTGGGCTCGGGGGTGGGCAGCTGCGCCATTGCCGGCGGCCGCATCGTCACCGGGGCCTCCAACGTGGCGGGCGAGTTCGGCCACATCAAGGTGGCGGGGCCGGAGGGGCGCCGGTGCGGCTGCGGCGAGCGCGGGTGCCTGGAGGCCTACGCGGGCGGCCACAGCCTCTCCGCCCAACTGCGCGAGGCGGTGCAGGCGGGCCCCACCGCGCTGGCGGCCCTGTGTGCGGGCGAACTGGGCGCGCTGCACCCCGGCCACCTGGAGCAGGCGCTCGGGCTCAAGGACCCGGCTGCTGCAGCCGTCTTCGACCGCGCGGCGGAGATGCTGTCCCTGGCCGTGGCCAACTACGTGACCGTGATGAACCCCGCCCGGCTGGTGCTGGGTGGTGGCGTGCTCTCCAACGTGCCGTCGCTGCGGGCGGCCGTGGTGGACGGCGTGCAGCGCTTCACCAACGCGAATGCCCGCAAGGCCGTTCAAGTGGTGGACGCCGCGCTCGGGGACGACGCGGGGCTTGTGGGGGCGGCGCTGCTGGGCGCGACCTCAGGCTGAGTCAGAGCCTCCCAATGACCACGCCCTACCTGCGGAAAGCACCCCTCGTGGCCTGTCTCATGTCCGGGCCCGTCTTCGTGCTGGGGCTGCCGGCAGGCGCGTACGCCGGCCTGTATGCGGGTAACTTGCTGGACCAGGTGCTGGGGTATCCGCTCGGCCGGGAGTCCGGGTTCCTCGGCTTTGGGTTTCTCCCTGTCATCACCGTGCCCATGGGCGCGTTGCTGGGCGCCTGCTTGCCCTGCTGGGCCGTGTTGCGCCTCGGGGGAGGGATCCGGGGACCCGGCCCGCTGCTGGGACCGCCGTGCGGCGCACTGGTGGGTGCGGGCGCGTGCAAGCTGATGGACCTGCGCGACCCGCTCTCCTACGGCATCTCCGCGTCCATCGTGGCCGGATTGGGGGCGGTCGCTGTTGACCTGCTCCGGCGCACCTGATGCCAGCAAGCATCAGTCCAACAGGAACGTGTAGTTGTACGTAATTGCGGTGCCCACCGCCTCGCCCCCCTTGGTGGCGGGCTTGAAGCGGCAGCGGCGGATTTCCTTCATGGCCGCTTCGTCCAGCCCGTAGCCCAGGCTGCGCAGCAGCTTCACGTTGGACACCTTGCCCTCCGGGTCCACGGTCAGGGAGAGAACCACGGTGCCCTCCACGCCGGCCTGCCGCGCCTCGTCCGGGTAGGGGCCCTGGCAGTCCGACGTCACCTCGGGCTGCGTGTCCACCTGGTACACAGGGGTGTACTTCGCCGGGGCCACGTAGGGCTTCACCGAGGAGGGGTCCGCCGCCTTATCCGCGGCCTTGCCGTACAGCGTGTTGCCCACCGGTGCGGCGAAGGTGCCGCCCGGCCCCGTGTTGGAGAGGCTGATGCCCACCACCACCGGCACGGGCTTCTGCGGCGGCGGCGCGTCCTTCGGCGGCTCCTCGTTGGGGGGCGGCGGCTGTTGCTCCTTGGGCGGTTCGGGCGGGGGCTTCACCTCCGCGGTCTTCACCGGCGGGGGCTTCGCCTTCACCACCTTGGGCGGCGGGGGCTTCTCGGGCTCCGGCTCGGGCGGCTTCTCCTCCGGCGGTGGGGGCGGGGGAGGCGGCGTTTCCACCTGCACCAACTCCATCTTCGTGGGGGGCCGCGGGTTCGGCCGCTGCTTCAGCCACTGGTCCATCCCGTACAGCGCTGCGCCGTGCACCAGCAGCGACACGGCCACGAGCACGGCCGCGTCCCGGCCATGGCGGCGGGGCGGCAGGCCGTCAGGTGTGCGGGGGGACGGGAGGGCCATGGGAGGGGACCGCGGGCTTACGGCGCCTTCGCCGCCGCCTGCTTCTTCACCGTGAAGGAGATGCTGCCCACGCCCTCGCCCTTGAGGATGTCCACCACGTGCATTACCTGGCCGTAGGAGAGGGCCTGGTCCGCGTCGATGATGGCGATGAGCTTGGCGTCCTTGCGGAGCTCCGCGGTGGCCATCTGCTTGAGGCCCGCCTCGTCCACGTAGGCGCCGTTGGCCGCCATCTTCCCGTCCTTCTCGAAGACGACGGTGAGGATGCCCTTGAGCGCCTCGCCCGCGTTGGCCGCGCGGGGCAGCTCCACCTTGTTGCTCCCCGTCTCGTTGATGATGGGGGCGGTGACCATGAAGATGATGAGGAGGACGAGCGTGATGTCCACCAGCGGCGTCACGTTGATGCCGACAATCTCGTCCTCGTTGTCCTGCGCGCCGCCGGCCATGGGCTACTTCCCCTCCGCGCGGAGGTGGCCCACGAGGGCGTGGCCGAGCGCCTGCGTGCGGGCGGTGACGCCCTTCAGCCAGCGCGTGAAGACGTTGTAGGCCACCACCGCCGGGATGGCCACGGCCAGCCCCACCGCGGTGGCCACCAGCGCCTCCGAGATGCCGGCCATCACCGCCTCGCGGCTGTCCGCGCTGGCCTGCGAGACGCCCAGGTCCGCGAAGGCCTTGATGATGCCCAGCACCGTGCCGAACAGGCCAATGAAGGGGGCGTTGCTCCCCACCGTGCCGAGGAAGCCGAGGAAGCGCTCGTACTGCGGGCGCTCGCGGGCGATGACGGAAGCAATCACCTCCTCCACGGTGTCCGGGCCCATCCCTTGCGCGGCGAGCGCCTCGCGGGCCACCGCTGCCTCCATGCCGTGTGCCTTGGCCGCGGCGGCGCGCAGCCCGTCCAGCTCTCCGCGGGCGGCGGCCACGGCGAAGCCCTCCGACCCGGCCAGCTGGTTGCGGGAGAAGTAGAGGGTGCGCTCAAGCACCAGCCCCAGCGAGATGACGGAGAGGCCGGCAAGCAGCCACAGCACCCACTCCGCGGAGGAGGTGGTGACGCCGAGCAGCTTCGTGGTCAGCCAGCCCTGGTGGGGGCTGGCGGCGAGCAGGAGGAGGGAATTCATAGGGGGGCCTTCCTTGGCGGCCCGGGACCGGGATGTCAAAGGATTCGACGCCCCGTCCCCCCCGCTCCAGGGGTGGACGCCGCGGGACGGTCAGTAGAACCGGACGTCGTCCAGGTACATCTGGACGGTGCCCGGGTTGCCGTTGCGGGAGGGGTCGAACTGGAACTCCACCGAGTTCACGTGGGAGGCGTCGAAGTTGATGGAGGCGGCCCTGTACCAGCCGTTCCCGCCGGCCAGCTGGTTGCGGGAGAAGTAGAGGGTGCGCTCAAGCACCAGCCCCAGCGAGATGACGGAGAGGCCGGCAAGCAGCCACAGCACCCACTCCGCGGAGGAGGTGGTGACGCCGAGCAGCTTCGTGGTCAGCCAGCCCTGGTGGGGGCTGGCGGCGAGCAGGAGGAGGGAATTCATAGGGGGCCCTTCCTTGGCGGCCCGGGACCGGGATGTCAAAGGATTCGACGCCCCGTCCCCCCC
>Ga0194134_10006092_pt1 | contig 11022 bp, 9 predicted proteins | sample TA2KigOff0mmetaG_FD_148602 | JGI IMG/M metagenome (GOLD analysis project Ga0194134, IMG submission 148602) | Freshwater microbial communities from Lake Tanganyika, Tanzania - TA2015056 Kigoma Offshore 0m | ecosystem: Environmental > Aquatic > Freshwater > Lake | place: Tanzania: Lake Tanganyika... | reverse complement strand
GCTGGCGGCAGCAGTTCTGTGATGGCGACGGTCACCTACTCCCGCGCTTCGCCCCGCCGCCGTTGGTGGCTAGTTTCATGCAGGACCCAGCGTCCGCGCAGCGGCAGAGCATCCCGGTGCCTAAGGGGCCCGTGGAGGTGTGGTAATGTTTACGCGGACGGCTTGCAGGCTTGGGCGCGAGCGCGTATTAAGGCGCCCGCTTTAAACATGAATTTAACCGACGCGCAAAAGCAGCAGGTCTCCGTTTGGCTCGAGCAGGGCCTCAAAGTCGCCGACGTGCAGAAGAAAATTTCCGCCGAACTCGGCCTGAGCATGACCTACATGGAAGTGCGCTTCCTGCTCGATGACTTACGGCTCAAGCCTAAAGATCCCGAGCCACCCAAGCAGCCCGCGCCCAGTTCGCCCATTGCCGCTCCGACTGCAAGCTCGCCGCCGTTAGTCGCCGAGGCATCGCCTCCAGCGGATGCGCTTCCAGCGCTTGGCGGCGTGAAGCTCACCACTGACGCCCTCGCGCGCCCCGGCACCATAGTCAGCGGTAAGGTCACGTTCAGTGACGGCCAGACGGCTGATTGGTATCTCGATCAGATGGGCCGCATGGGCGTCGTGCCCGCGCAGAAGGGATACAAGCCCTCGAAGATGGATGTGATGGAGTTTCAGGAGCAGCTTCAAAGAGAACTGCAAAAAATGGGTTACTGACCAAGCTGCCATGCTCGTCGTCCACGTCCACGTCCAGGTTAAGCCCGAATGGGTTGAGGTGTTCAAAGCTGCGACGCTCGCCAATGCCCGTGCCAGTTTACAAGAGCCGGGCATCGCGCGTTTTGATGTGATGCAGCAGGCGGATGACCCGACGCGGTTCGTGCTGGTTGAGGCATATCGCACCGCCGCCGCACCCGCGCAACATAAGGAAACCATGCATTACGCCACTTGGCGTGACACCGTGGCTTCGATGATGGCCGAGCCACGAACCAGCGTGAAGTTTAAGAACGTTTTTCCTGAAGATGCGGGATGGTGAGGGCGTGTTTTTTGTCGCGTGTTTCTTGGACACGGCGGCCCGCACCGGCGGATCAGGGATAAAGAAACACACCGTCCGATTCTAATGCGCTTCGAGTTCGCCACTGCCAGCCGCATCGTCTTTGGCACTGGTACCTTCCAGCAGGCCGGAACCATCGCGACCTCGCTGGGTGAGAATGCGCTTATCGTTACCGGCAAGTCCGTTGCTCGGGCAGAGCCGCTGGTTGCACAACTCGCGGCGGCTGGTGTGACGGGTGAATTATTTCCCATCGTTGGCGAACCAACTACCGACGCCGTGGTTGAGGGTTTAGCAAGGGCGCGGGTGGCGCAGTGCGATTGCGTAATCGCCTTTGGTGGTGGCAGTGCCATTGACGCGGCTAAGGCTATTGCTGGACTGTTCACGAACGGCGGAAAGTTGGAGGATTATCTTGAAGTTATTGGGCGCGCTTTGCCCCTGACGCAGCCCGCCTTGCCATTGCTGGCTATTCCCACTACCGCTGGAACTGGGGCGGAGGTCACGCGCAACGCTGTGCTCGTGTCGCCCGAGCGCCGAGTGAAGGTAAGTTTACGCAGTCCGCATTTGCTTCCTCGCGTGGCATTGGTGGACCCAGAACTTACGTTCGACCTTCCGCCCGCGCTCACTGCCAGCACCGGCATGGACGCACTCACTCAACTCATCGAACCCTACGTCTGCGGGCGCGCAAATCCGATGACCGATGCGCTTTGTGTCGAGGGTATCCGTCGCGCTGCACGTGCGCTCCTTCGGGCTTTTGAGCACGGCAACGACGGCGCGGCGCGCGAAGACATGGCTTTGGCGAGTCTGTTCGGCGGCCTGGCGCTCGCAAACGCGGGGCTTGGCGCGGTGCATGGTTTCGCTGCACCGATTGGCGGAATGTTTCCCGCGCCGCACGGAGCCGTGTGCGCTGCATTACTGCCTGGCGTGATGGCGGCGAATGTTCGCGCCCTCCGTGAGCGTGCCCCGGACAGCCCGGCACGGCACCGATACGACGTAGTTGCGCGCTTACTCACCGACAGTCCGCAAGCAAGGGCGGACGATGGCGTGGCATGGACGAAGGAACTTTACGGCACGCTGCAAATCCCGCCGTTACGTGCTTGGGGCTTGGCGCAGGAGGACGTCGCCGCAGTCGCAGACAAGGCGGGGCAAGCCAGCAGCATGAAGACAAACCCGATTTCTTTGACCCAAGAGGAGTTGCGCTCCGTGCTGAGAGCAGCTTTATAGCAGGAAATCATTTAGCCTCTGATAAGCCCTCGAGACACAGGCGCAGTCGTTGCAGTCCGGGCCATGTGCTAAGCCACTTTGATTTCAAGCCCCAGTCAGCGCGGTGAGGTTGCCAGATTTAATTTCCCAGCGATGCAGCGCGCGACCCAGTTCGCGCGGCCAATTTTCCTCGGTGCACGTCATGAAAACCTGCCCGCGCGCGTGGTGAGCTCGCTCGAGCAGCGGGAGTAAGCCAGCGCGGCGCTGGGCATCCAGTTCGCCCATCACGTCGTCAATCAGAAGCACTGGCGGCGTGCCGAGGATGCCGGTGATGTATTCGGCTTGCGCCATTTTCAGGGCGATGGCGAGGGTGCGCTTCTGCCCCTCGCTGCCGAATTGCGCGGCTGGACGATCGTTGAGCAGGAGGGTGAGTTCGTCGCGGTGCGGGCCAACCAGTGTGGCGCGAAAGGCTCGCTCGCGTTCCCGGGAGCGGGCCAGTTCTACGGCAAAGTCCGCTTTCACGCAGGGCTGGTATTCAAGGCGAAGCTCTTCGGCATCGTGGGAAATGCGCCGATAAGCGAGGCGTGCCAGCGGCGAAATGCGGGGGAGGAGTTCGCGGCGTGCGGTGATGAGTTGGTTGCCAAGGCTCACCAACTGGTGCGAGAAGCTGTCAAGCAGTGTGGGGTCCGGGGAGCGTTGCTTAAGCAAGGAATTACGGGAGCGGAGAGCTTGCGCGTAGCGTTGGAGGAGCGGCAGGTAATTCGGCTGGGATTGCGTGAGCAGGAGGTCGAGAAAACGCCGCCGCGTGCGCGCCGTGCCTTTTACGAGTTGCAAATCTTCCGTGCAAAACACCACCGCACGCAACGTCCCGAGGTAGTCCGTTAGTCGGCGCACGGGTTGCCCGTCGAGCGCGATTTTACGCTCAGGCACGGACCAATACATTTTGATTTCATGGCTGGCCGTGCTGACCACCGTTCCGCCGACAAAGTAGCCTTTCGCCGCGTGCCGAATCATCTGGGCGCCACCGACACCGCGAAATGACCGCAGTGTGGCCAACAGGTAAATGGCTTCGAGAATGTTGGTTTTGCCCTGGGCATTGTGCCCCAAGAGGACCTGAAAACCGGGGCTGAAGTCCGCATCGAGCCGCGAGTAGTTGCGGAAGTCCCGGAGTCGCAGATGCGCCAAATGCACTGGCTAGGCTAGGGATGATCCTGCCGGATGGCGAGCGACTGCACACCGGTCCAGCCGTTGGAAGGTTTGGTGAGATCATTCGCTCCCCCGCGTCGGTAGCCTTGCGGGTCGAAGGTCACCGACGCATACCCGAGCTGCTTAAGTGCTGCGAGTATGCGGGTGCAGAGAGCGGCGTCGTCTAGTCGGGATAATTCGCTGACGCCCACTTCGATGCGGGCAAGCGCGGGTTGGTTCAAAGTAACTGCCTGATGGACCAAATGTGGACTTGTCATGGGCGTAGCCAACGCCGGCTGGCTAGGTAGTTCGTGATGACGCACACGCACATCGTGAAAGCCATTATCCCGAAGACAATTTTCCGCAGCTTCAATCATCTGGAGCTTTTGCTCGGTCACTCGCTCGCCGTGCGGCACGCGCGAACTGAGGCATGCCATTTGCGGTTTATTGCTCGTCGGCAGGCCAAAACGGGCAGAAAGTTCGCGAACCTCGGCTTTGGTTAGTCCCACCTCTTTAAGGGGTGCTCGGATGTTAAATTCGGCCGCCGCTTGAGCTCCAGGGCGGTAATCACCCACATCGCTAGCATTTTCTCCATAAGCGATTACTGGAAAACCAAGCTCCTTGGCGATCGGAATTAGTTCAGTGAACAACTCATGTTTACAGAAGTAGCAACGGTTCAACGGGTTAGAAGTATATTCAGAGCTTGAAAATTCAGCTGTTTTTATGATACGGATAGGGATTTTGAACGTGTCGGCGATAGCCAGCGCCTCCGTCAATTCCCTCCTCGGCAAGCTGGCGGAATCAGCGATCACTGCTAGTGAGCGCTCGGCCAGCACTTCGTTAGCCACGTAAGCCAGCAAAACAGAATCGCCACCGCCGGAATAAGCGATCAGCGCTGACTTGAAGCCGCTTAAAAGGCACCGCAACGATTCTAGTTTTTTGTCAATCACGCAGTAATAATGCGGTTTTACTGGGGTTATGTCGAGCCTGGGAAGGCTAAAACGCGACGCTTGGGGAACTCAAAGAAAATTTAAAAAAGATGTTGCACGCCTTCAACCATTAAGTATTCTGTGCGGGTTCTTTTGAACTTTTTTGTTCAGAAAAGCCCGTTAAAATAAAAATGTTGACGGGCATTGCGGATCTGATATAAATTTCCGCAGTTAAAAAAGCTGGGTTGCCGAGTTTTAATAAAAGTCGGCACTCGGGTTTTTTTTCCCCTTAAACCGGGAGATTTTTGGCGACATCGGTCGCGTGGCTCTTTGAAAACTGAATTGTGCGACAAGTGAGAGCCCCTTTGAGAATGACTTTGTTGACCAAAGTCGCTCAAAGAGTTTTAACTGCAAATAGCCAGATTTAACCATCTGGCAAAATCGAACTAACGTTTCTAACGGAGAGTTTGATTCTGGCTCAGAACGAACGCTGGCGGCGTGGATAAGACATGCAAGTCGAGCGGGACATTTCGGGTAGCAATATTCGAGATGTTCAGCGGCGCAAGGGTGCGTAACACGTGGGTAATATTCCCTGAAGTTTGGAATAACTCCGAGAAATCGGAGCTAATACCGGATGTGATGTCCGAAAAGCATTTTTTGGCCATCAAAGTTGGGGACCGTAAGGCCTGACACTTTAGGATTAGCCCGCGGCCTATCAGCTAGTTGGTGAGGTAACGGCTCACCAAGGCTAAGACGGGTAGCTGGTCTGAGAGGACGACCAGCCACACTGGAACTGAGACACGGTCCAGACACCTACGGGTGGCAGCAGTCGAGAATTTTTCTCAATGGGGGAAACCCTGAAGGAGCGACGCCGCGTGGGGGATGAATGGCTTCGGCCCGTAAACCCCTGTCATCTGCGAGCAATCCCTGCGTCCCAACACGACGCAGGTTGATAGTAGTGGAAGAGGAAGGGACGGCTAACTCTGTGCCAGCAGCCGCGGTAATACAGAGGTCCCAAGCGTTGTTCGGATTTACTGGGCGTAAAGGGTGCGTAGGCGGCCAAAAAAGTCTGATGTGAAATCTCGGTGCTCAACGCCGAAACTGCATTGGATACTGGTTGGCTTGAGGAGTGGAGGGGAGACTGGAATTCTCGGTGTAGCAGTGAAATGCGTAGATATCGAGAGGAACACCAGTGGCGAAGGCGAGTCTCTGGACACTTCCTGACGCTGAGGCACGAAAGCCAAGGGAGCAAACGGGATTAGATACCCCGGTAGTCTTGGCTGTAAACGGTGCGCATTTGCTGTGCGAGGAATCAACCCCTCTCGTGGCGAAGCTAACGCGATAAATGCGCCGCCTGGGGAGTACGGTCGCAAGATTAAAACTCAAAGAAATTGACGGGGGCCTGCACAAGCGGTGGAGTATGTGGCTTAATTCGATGCAACGCGAAGAACCTTACCTAGCCTTGACATGCAAGTAGTAGAAGCGTGAAAGCGTGACGAGATAGCAATATCAGCTTGCACAGGTGCTGCATGGCTGTCGTCAGCTCGTGTCGTGAGATGTTGGGTTAAGTCCCGCAACGAGCGCAACCCCTGTACTCAGTTGCCACCTATCTGTAAAGATGGAGCACTCTGAGTAGACTGCCTCGCTTCAACGAGGAGGAAGGTGGGGATGACGTCAAGTCAGTATGGCCCTTACGGCTAGGGCTGCACACGTACTACAATGCCCGGCACAAAGGGACGCAAGCGTGCAAACGCAAGCAAATCCCCTAAAACCGGGCCCAGTTCAGATTGTCGTCTGCAATTCGACGGCATGAAGCTGGAATCGCTAGTAATGGCGCATCAGCTACGGCGCCGTGAATACGTTCCCAGGCCTTGTACACACCGCCCGTCACATCATGAAAGCCGGTCGTACCCGAAGTTGCTGCGTTAACCGCAAGGAAATAGGCACCGAAGGTATGGCTGGTGATTGGGATGAAGTCGTAACAAGGTAGCCGTAGGGGAACCTGCGGCTGGATCACCTCCTTTCTAAGGAGAATAAAATCAAAATGATCAGTCGCGGCGCGCGGCTTCGGTCGCTCGCTGTAACTAATCATGAATAGTTAGGGTAAGCTTGTCGCACAGTTCAGATTTCGGAGAGCCAGTTCTTTCAAAGGCTTCTACTTCCATGCTAGTTCATGGATGCGGGGCTGTAGCTCAGCTGGTAGAGCGGTAGCTTTGCAAGCTATAGGTCAGGAGTTCGATCCTCCTCAGCTCCACCAAAGCCAAAGGTTTGCTCGGGCCTGTAGCTCAGTTGGTTAGAGCATGCGCTTGATAAGCGCAGGGTCACTGGTTCGAATCCAGTCAGGCCCACCAAACACCTTGCCACTCCGTAAGGAGTGGGATCTGTTCATTGAAAACTACATACAAACAGGGCAAATATATAAGTGTAATCCATCAATGGATTATCAATTTGATCAAGCTACAAAGGGCTTATGGTGAATGCCTTGGTGCCAAGAGGCGATGAAGGACGCAGCAAGCTGCGATAAGCCACGGATAGCTGCAAGCAAGCTTCGATTCGTGGATCTCCGAATGGGAAAACCCAATGCCGTAAACGGCATTTGTCTCGGATGAATTAATAGTCCGAAACAGCCATACGTGGTGAAGTGAAACATCTCAGTAACCACAGGAAAAGAAAATGAAAATGATTCCGTTAGTAGTGGCGAGCGAAAGCGGAAGAGCCCAAACTAGACTGACTTGTCAGTTTAGGGTAGTGGGACCCCGCCGTGGTAGGCGAAGAATCAGTTGAATCATCTGGAAAGGTGAGCCGTAGACCGTGACAGCCGGGTCAACAAAGTTCAACGCCGCCTAGGGGCATCCCAAGTAGCACGGTGCACGTGAAACTCTGTGCGAATCCGTCCGGACCACCGGACAAGGCTAAATACTCCTTGGCAACCGATAGTGAACTAGTACCGCGAGGGAAAGGCGAAAAGAACCCCTGCTAGGGGAGTGAAATAGAACCTGAAACCATATGCCTACAATGTGTAGGAGCGCCGCAAGGCGTGACTGCTTGCCTTTTGCATAATGAGTCTGCGAGTTATTGTCAGCGGCCAGTCTAAACTAGCAAGTGAAGGCAAAGGGAAACCGAGTGCGAAACGCGCGAATCGCCACTGGCAATAGACCCGAAGCGGAGGTGATCTACTCTTGAGCAGGTTGAAGCTGCGGTAACACGCAGTGAAGGACCGAACTCGTGGATGTTGAAAAATCCTGAGATGACTTGAGAGTAGGAGCGAAAGACTAATCAAACCCCGTGATAGCTGGTTCTCTCCGAAATCGCTTGAGGGCGAGCGTTGGGTAAGTACTCCATGGAGGTAGAGCACTGGATGGCTTAGGGACCCCACCAGGTTGCCAAAACCAATCAAACTCCGAATTCCATGGATCTCATTAACCCAGCATTCAGGCTGCGAGGGATAAGCTTCGTGGCCAAGAGGGCAACAGCCCAGACCGACGGTTAAGGTGCCAAAATGTTGTTCAGTGGAAAGGATGTGACGTTGCTTAGACAGTGAGGATGTTGGCTTAGAGGCAGCCATCATTTAAACAGTGCGTAATAGCTGACTCATCGAGCGATGTCGCGCCGAAAATGATTGGCGATTCAACAGCATACCGAAACCTCGGATTCCAGATTGGTTCGCCAAACTGGAGTGGTAGGAGAGCGTATCCATCACAATCAAGCTAGGCCGAAAGGAATAGTGAAGTGATGGATAGTGAGAATGCAGACACGAGTAGCGATAAACCAGATGAGAATTCTGGTCGCCGTAAACCCAAGGTTTCCTGGGCCAGGTTCGTCCTCCCAGGGTCAGTCGGGAGCTAAGGCGAGGCCGTAAGGCGTAGTCGATGCACAGCAGGCAAATATTCCTGCACCAGTCTGGTTTAAGGGTGAGAATCACACAGAAAGAAACGCGGCAGCATCGTTGATTGATGCAGCTTAGGCTTCGGCCAAAGCCCGCCGCATGACAATCTGTCTAGAAACATTCTCATTCGTTCGCCAGATTGCCCGTACCGTAAACCGACACAGGTGGGTGAGTGTAAATGCACTCAGGCGCGCGAGAGAGACCTCTCTAAGGAACTCGGCACATTAGCCCCGTAACTTCGGGAAAAGGGGTGCTCCGTTTCGACGGAGTCACAGTAAATTGCGTTTACCGACTGTTTAACAAAAACACAGCTCTCTGCTAAGTCGTTAAGGCGACGTATAGGGAGTGACACGTGACCAATGCGGAAAGATCAAGGTAAGTCGTTAGCCGCAAGGCGAAGCGATAAGCCCAAGTCCCCGTGAATGTCGGCCGTAACTATAACGGTCCTAAGGTAGCGAAATTCCTTGTCGGGTAAGTTCCGACCTGCACGAATCGTGTAACGAGTGAACGACTGTCTCGGAGAGGATCTCGGCGAAACTGTAATTGCGGTGAAGATGCCGCATGCCCGCAGTAGGACGGAAAGACCCTATGCACCTTTACTGTAAGCTGGTATTGTGTTCTGGTTAATGATGCGTAGCGTAGGTGGGAGACTTTGAAACGAGGGCTTCGGTTCTCGATGAGTCGCAATGTGAAACACCACTCTTCGTTGATTAGGATTCTAACCCCAATTCCTGTAATTCAGGTGGGGGACAGTGCTTGCGGGTCAGTTTGGCTGGGGCGGCTTCCTCCCAAATGGTAACGGAGGAGCGCGAAGCTGGGTTCAGCATGGTTGGCAACCATGCGACGAGGGTATGGCTAGAAACCCGGTTGACTGTGAGACCAACAAGTCGAGCAGGTGCGAAAGCAGGCCCAAATGATCCGATGGTTTAATGTGGAATTGCCATCGCTCAACGGACAAAAGGTACGCTAGGGATAACAGGCTGATCGGTTCCAAGAGTTCACATCGACGAACCGGTTTGGCACCTCGATGTCGGCTCATCGCATCCTGGGGCTGGAGAAGGTCCCAAGGGTCCGGCTGTTCGCCGGTTAAAGCGGTACGCGAGCTGGGTTCAGAACGTCGTGAGACAGTTCGGTCCTTATCCACTGTGGGCGGAGGAGACTTGCGGGGTTCAAACCTTAGTACGAGAGGACCGGGTTTGACGCACTTCTGGTGTGGCAGTTGTTCCATCAGGGGCATCGCTGCGTAGCCATGTGCGGAAGAGATAAGCGCTGAAAGCATCTAAGTGCCAAGCTCATCCCAAGATATTGTCTCCCGGCCGCAAGGCCCTAAAGACCACGGGCAGACTACCCGTTTAATAGGTCGGGCGTGTAAGCGCTGCGAGGCGTTTAGCGGACTGATACTAATTGGTCGTGAGGCTTGATCGTCTTTTAACCAAGACGATTCTATTAATTTGCTCCTTGTATGTAGTTTTCAGCGAACGGTGCTGACAAAACTGTTCTTTCGATTTTTTGGTGGCCACAAAGCTGCGGCCCGACCCGATCCCATCCCGAACTCGGACGTCAAACGCAGCATTGCCGATGGTAGTGGTTGTATAGCCTCCGCGAGAGTAGGTAGCCGCCAATTTTTTAAAAAAAGCAAGCCGGGCCCCTGGTCCGGCTTGCTTTTTGTTTGCCCCAACAAAGAGTTTTAAGGCTTCAAGAATCAGCTTGCGACTACGGTTCTAAACCGATTATAAACAAAGACTTTTTATGGCAGCTATTGGCCGATTTCAGAAGGGTGATGAGACCTTTTTTGCCAAGGTGGTAGATGGTGAACTTTTCAGATTGCACGGCGACGTTTTCGGGTCGCCCTCGTTTGACAAAAAGCCGCTTTCAGTAAAGGGGATAAAAACGCTGACGCCCGTTCAACCATCGAAAGTGATCGCTGTGGGGCTCAATTATGCAGATCACGCTCGCGAATCTGGCAAACCACTGCCCAAAGAGCCGTTGTTCTGGCTAAAGGCTCCCACTTCCCTTATCCCCGACGGGGCTAAGATTGAAGTTCCTTTTTCCAACCACCGTACCGACTTTGAGGCGGAACTAGCTATCATCATCGGACGAAAGGTTCGCAACGTGACGCCTGCGGCGGCGGCTCGCTATATCTTTGGCTATACCGCTGCTGAGGACATTAGCGATCGCACCATTCAAAATTCTGAGAGTCAGTGGGCGCGCTGTAAGTCGTTTGATACCTTCACCCCGCTCGGGCCATACGTGGAAACCAAGATTGACCCGCACGACCTGACCATCCAGCTCTTCCAAAACGGTCAGCTTCGGCAAAACTCCAACACCAGCCAGCTAATCTTTAACTGCTACGAGTTGGTCAGCTTCATCTCCACCAACATGACCCTGCTTCCTGGTGACGTTATCGTCACTGGTACGCCCAGCGGTGTTGGACCCATCGAGTCTGGCGACCGGCTTGAAGTTCGCATTCAGGGACTGGCACCGTTAGTAAACACCGTCAAATAACCCTTCCCTTCCAAACTTAAAGCCGTCGGGAAAAACTTCTCGGCGGCTTTTTTTCTGCGAAACTTCTTTCATGCGCTGGTCTCAGTATTTCATCCCAACTCTTAAGGAGTCTCCCGCCGACGCGGAAATCCTCTCACACAAGCTCCTTCTCCGTGCGGGTCTCGTGCGCAAGCTCACCGGTGGGCTCTACACCTTCCTGCCGCTGGGCCTGCGCGCGCTCAAAAAAATTGAGAACATTATTCGCGAGGAGATGAACCGCGCCGGGGCCGTCGAGGTGCTTATGCCCG
>Ga0194134_10006084_pt1 | contig 11036 bp, 11 predicted proteins | sample TA2KigOff0mmetaG_FD_148602 | JGI IMG/M metagenome (GOLD analysis project Ga0194134, IMG submission 148602) | Freshwater microbial communities from Lake Tanganyika, Tanzania - TA2015056 Kigoma Offshore 0m | ecosystem: Environmental > Aquatic > Freshwater > Lake | place: Tanzania: Lake Tanganyika... | reverse complement strand
AGCTGCGCAGGGCGCGGCGGCGCGGCTCGGGCAGGCCCGCGAGCTGGCGCTGCAGCTCCTGACGCCAGTGGCCGGCCGGGGCGCTGCTCCCTGATGCGCTCGCTCCCAATGGCCTCGATCCCAATGGCCTTGACCCCAATGATCCGACCGCAGTGCCCAAACGCTAAATCGAGCCTGTTCAACAGCGTGTTGCACCGCGCTGCCACGGCCACGCCGCATGGGACAGCCCGGGCACTAGGGAGCTGGGTTCGCTCGTGTGGGGCCTGCTTGTGATCTCGCTGTAGGGATTGATCTCCTCGGGCAGCTCCGCTCTAAGGCGTTTGCAACCTGTTGAACGTTCTGTTTCACAAACCCAAATCGATCGCCAACCAACAACCCCCCCCTGTGGATCCCTGTGCTTCCAACCGCCACCTCTCTCCCAACGGCCAACTCCATGCCCGCCGTCCCCCATGCGACACCCACCACAGCCGGCCGGCACCTAGGGGTGCGGCTCGATCCTGAGCTGGAGGCGAGTCTGAAGCTGGTGGCCTGCCAGATCGGCTGCAGTCTCAGCGTCTGTGTGCGCCGTGCCCTGCGGCTGTATCTGCGCCAGTTTCGCGATGGCGAGGAGTGTCGCCGCCAGTCGCGTCTGGTGGCCCGCTGGGAGGCCTCTGATGCCCAGCTGGCCCGGCTGCCCCGCTGGAACGACTGGACCCCATGACCCCGCCTCCCCTGCGCCGTGGGGCGGTGGTGCGGCTGGGTAATCCTGTGGCGAGTTTTGATCACCAGCGCCGCTTGGCCGTTGTGGTGCAGGCTGATCGCTGGCTGAGCGAGCATCCGACCCTCACCTGCTGTCCGCTCACCACGCGGATGGTGGAGGCCCCACTGTTGCGCCTGCCCCTGGAGCCCTCAGTGGCCAATGGCCTGCCGCGACAGCCCAGCTGATGGTCGACAAGCTGTTCACGGCGTCGCGGCCCCAGGTGCGCGAGCTGCTGGGCCTGGTGCAGGGGGAGGAGCTGGCCCGGCTGGAACGGGCGCTGCGCCAGTGGTTGGAGTTGGCCTAAGCCCCCATAGGATTACTCCATGCCCCAGCCTGCGCCGGTGTCTGCAGCCCTCGATCCGGCGGCGATTTTTCCCTTTCCGCTCGACGACTTCCAGTTAGAGGCGATCGATGCCCTCAACCAGGGGCACTCGGTGGTGGTGAGCGCTCCCACGGGGTCGGGCAAGACGCTGGTGGGCGAATACGCCATCTACCGCGCCCTGGCCCACGGCCAGAAGGTGTTTTACACCACGCCGCTCAAGGCGCTCTCCAACCAGAAATTGCGCGATTTCCGCGCGCAGTTTGGTGCCGACAAGGTGGGCTTGCTCACCGGTGATCTCAGCCTCAACCGTGAGGCCCAGGTGGTGGTGATGACCACCGAGATCTTCCGCAACATGCTCTACGCGGAAGCCGACTCAGGCGATGACCCGCTGGAGGGCGTGGAGGCGGTGGTGCTCGACGAGTGCCACTACATGAACGACTCCCAGCGGGGCACCGTCTGGGAGGAATCGATCATCCACTGCCCGCCGCCGGTGCAGCTCGTGGCCCTCTCGGCCACGGTGGCCAATGCCGGCCAGCTCACCGATTGGATCGAGCGGGTGCATGGTCCCACCCGCCTGGTGTTCAGCGATTATCGGCCGGTGCCGCTGGCCTTCAGCTTTTGCAGTGCCAAGGGCCTGCACCCCCTGCTCAACGACGAGGGCACGGGGCTCCATCCCAACTGCAAGGTGTGGCGCGCCCCCAAGGGCAGCCACCGCAAGGGCCCGAAAACGCCCAAGCCGCCCCAGCCCGAGGCGCCGCCCCTGGGCTTTGTGGTGGCCCAGATGGCCGAGCGCGAGATGCTGCCCGCCATCTATTTCATCTTCAGCCGCCGCGGCTGCGACAAGGGGGTCAAGGAGCTGGGCAAGGCCACCCTGGTGACCCCGGCGGAGCAGGCCCGCATCAGGGCCCGGCTCGATGCCTTCGTGGCCACCAGCCCCGAGGCGGTGCGGGAGGGCGGCCACGCCGAGGCCCTGCTGCGGGGCATCGCATCCCACCACGCCGGCGTGCTGCCGGCCTGGAAAGAGCTGATCGAAGAGCTCTTTCAGCAGGGACTGATCAAGGTGGTGTTCGCCACCGAAACCCTGGCCGCCGGCATCAACATGCCCGCCCGCACCACGGTGATCTCGGCCCTCTCCAAGCGCACCGAGCGGGGCCACCGGCCCCTGATGGGCAGTGAATTCCTGCAGATGGCCGGCCGGGCCGGTCGGCGCGGCCTCGACTCCCAGGGCTATGTGGTGACGGTGCAGAGCCGCTTTGAGGGGGTGCGCGAGGCGGGCCAGCTGGCCACCGCGCCCGCCGATCCGCTGGTGAGCCAGTTCACCCCCAGCTACGGCATGGTGCTCAACCTGCTGCAGCGCTACGACCTGGCCAAGGCCAAGGAGCTGGTGGAGCGCAGCTTCGGGCGCTACCTGGCCACCCTGGATCTGGTCGAGGATGAAGCCCGGATCGCCCAGCTGATGCAGCAGCTCGAGAGCCTGGAAGACGGCTCCGGCGAGGTGCCCTGGGACGACTTCGAGGACTACGAGAAACAGCGGGGGCACCTGCGCGAGGAGCGGCGCCTGCTGCGGATCCTGCAGCAGCAGGCCGAGGAAACCCTCGCCCATGAGCTCACCCTGGCCCTGCAGTTCGCCAGTGAGGGCACCCTGGTGAGCCTCAAGGCGCCCCAGCTGCGGGGCCGTGTGACGCCGGCGGTGATCGTGGCGAAGGTGAAGGGGCCGGGACAGTTCCCCCTGCTCAAGTGCCTCACCGACGACAACGTCTGGCTGCTGCTGCCCTGCGGCGCCGTGGTGGCCCTGCACGCCGAGCTCAGCTGCCTGCAGGTGAGCCAGGTGGAGGCGCCCGAGCTGCGCCATGTCGGCGAACTGCGTCACGGCGACCAGGCCAGCGGCGGTCTGGCCCTGGCGGTGGCCCACATGGCCAGCCGCCACGACATGGTCACCCCCCAGTACGACCTGGCGGGCGAGGTGCAGGCCCACGCCCAGCTTGTGCACCAGCTGGAGGAGCAGCTGGAGCTGCATCCGGCCCACCGCTGGGGTGACCGCCGCCAGCTCAAGAAGCACCGCCGGCGGATGGAGGAGCTGCAGCTGGAGATCGAGGAGCGCCAGCGGCTGCTGCACTTCCGCTCCAACCGCCACTGGGACACCTTCCTGGCCCTGATCGAGGTGCTGCGTTTCTTCGGGGCCCTGGCCGGGGCCGATGGCCTCGAGCCCACCGAGGTGGGCCGCACCGTGGCCGCCCTGCGCGGTGACAACGAGCTCTGGCTCGGGTTGGCGCTGATGAGCGGCCACCTCGATGAGCTCGATCCGCCCCAGCTGGCGGCCGTGTTTGAGGCGATCTCCACCGAGGTGAACCGCCCCGATCTCTGGTGCGGCTACCCGCCGCCACCGGCCGCCGAGGAGGCCCTGCACGACCTGCGCGGCCTGCGCCGCGAGCTGGAGCGCCAGCAGCAGCGCGCCAAGGTGACCTTCCCGCTCTGGTGGGAGCCGGAGCTCACGGGCCTGGTGCATGCCTGGGCCAGGGGGGCTAGCTGGAGCGACGTGATCGCCAACACCTCCCTCGATGAGGGCGATGTGGTGCGGATCCTGCGCCGCACGGTGGACCTGCTGGCCCAGGTGCCCTACTGCGAGGCGATCAGCGAGCAGCTGCGCGGCAATGCCCGCCGCGCCCTCCAGGCGATCAACCGCTTCCCGGTGTGCGAGATCGAGGATCTGCTGGCTGCTGGGGGTGCCGTTGCCACTCCCTTCCGCGATGCCCCGTGAGACTGGAGCAGCGGCGGCGGATCCAGGTGCCCTTGGAGCCGAGCCTGGCTGCTGACAAGGGGGAGCAGCTGCAGACCTTCCTGGCGCGGCCGCTCAGACCGCTGCGCGGCCTGCTCGATCCGGCCCGCCTGCGGGCCGCCGCTGACCAGCGCTACCTCTACCGCTCACGGCCCTACGCCGTGGCCGGCTGGACCCTGCAGCCCCAGGTGACCCTGGAGGCACTCTGGGATGGGGAGCGGCTGACCATTCGCCAGCTGGAGGCACGGGTGGAGGGGCTGGGAGAATGGCAGGAGCGTCTCCAGTTCGGCCTGGAGGCCAGCATCTGGCCACGCGAGGCGGGGCTCGAGGCTGAGGCTCGGGTGTGGGCGGAGCTGCCGGCGGCAGCGGCTCCGCTGGCGGCGCCGGTGCTGCGCCTGGCATTGCTGCAGCTGCTTGATCGCCTCGAGCGCCGCTGCCAGCGGGGCCTGCGCCGCCGCGCCGAAGCCTGGCTCAGCCGCTCGGCCCAGGCCTCCTAGGCTGCCCGCACTGCCCATCCGCCGTCGCTTGGTTTCTCCCACCCTGGTGCTGCATGTGGGGATCCACAAGACGGCCTCCACCTACATCCAGCACCGGCTCAAGCGAAACCAGCCCTTCCTGCGCCAGCACGGGCTGCTCTACCCCAAGAAGCGCCGCGATCACCTGCGTCTGGTCAAAGCCCTGCGCCAGGGAAACCTGCGCCCCTGGGGAAAACTGCTGGATCGGGCGGCGCGGAAGGGCTGCAGGCCCCTGGTGTCGGCCGAGATCCTCTCGCTGGTGCTGGCTGAGCCGAGCCGCTGCACGTCGGGCGGCACCCTCCTGGCCGACCTCCTTCTCTTCCTCGAGCGGCGCGGGGTGGCGCTCGAGCTGGTGGCCTTCCTGCGCGACCAGCCGGCCTATCTCAATTCCCGCTACACCCAGCTGATCAAGCGCCTCTATTTCGGCGTGTCCTTTGAGCGTTATCTGGCCCGCACCATGCGCAGCGGCGGCGAGAGCGCCTGCGATTTCGAGGAGCTGTTTGGCGAGGCCCTGGCCAGTGCCCAGGTGCGCTGCAGCTTTCTGCCCTTCCGCGCCGGCGATGGCGATCCCTGTGAGCGCTTGCTGCAGGCCGTGGGTGTGGCCGACTGCACCGGGCTCCAGCCCCTCGACCAGCGCGCCAATGCTCAGCCGGGCTGGCAGGCGGTGTGGATTGCCCAGCGGCTGGCCCGCCGGCTGCAGCATCAACACCCCAAGGCCTGGCGCAGCCCGGTGTGCAAGGCCAGGATCCGCGAAGCCCTCGAGCGGCTGGCGCTGGAGCAGGGCTGGCAGGCCGAGCCTTACCAGGGTCTCAGCGCCCCACTCCTCAACCGCCTGGAGGAACGCTACGGCGCCAGCAACGACCGCTTCGCCCAGCGGGTGTGGGGCTGCAGCTGGCGGGAGCTGTTTCCCCTGCCGCTGCCCCAGCCCAGCCCCCAGGCTCCCCGTGATCGGGCGGAGCGGCGCGAGCTGCTGGCGGTGGCCCAGTGGCTGCTGGCGGAGGGATTGGGCGAGTCTGCGTGAGCTGCGCCAGGCGGCGCGGCTGGTTGGTGTCTGGCTACCTGGGGTGGGAGTCTTATTGCTCCTGAAGCTTGGTTTTGCTCTGAAGTTTTTTGACGCGTTTGCGCAAGTGCTTCTCTCTTTTTCTGGCGTCTTTTATGGCTGCGCTCATTGATCTGAGCAAGATCAAAAGATCTGAGCGCGACGTCTCGATGTTCAGTAGTTTCTCGCTTTTCGCAAGCAGCTCAAGCATCAGTAGAAGTTCTGCTTGGGCCCCCTGGGGGGATGAATCCAGCCTCAGGCAGGTGCGGTGAGCGGCATAGGCATAGGCGCCGGCTTGGACGATGGGCAAGGGAATCTGAAGCTGGCTCCCATAGGCTGCCGATAGCCGCTGGAAAAAGCCTTGCGAGAGTCCGGACGAGATCTCTCTGTCTTCGCAGGACAGAACGGCAAAATGATGTAGTTCGGCTCCGATGTAATTCCATTCAAGCTGGCCGAAGTCGATCAGGCGGATTTCTTCGTTGTCGGCGAGAGGATTTTCAATTGAGATATTGCCCAGGTGAATGTCGTTGTGGCTCATGATCAATGGCCAAGCTGTCAGCTCCTTGAAGATTCCTGCAAAGCATCCATAGATTTCTCTGGCGGTGAATATTCCGGCGTGGCTGCGCAGGAGGCTTTGGGCGCGACGCCGCAGGATCTGCGCTCTTGGCGGCATGGAAGGGCGAGAGGCGAGGAGCTCGTGAGCGCCGCGGTTGAAATGGGCTATTGCGGCTGCCAATGCAGGCTCGACCTCGGCTGGCCCTTCCTTGTCTCGGGAAGGCAGGAGCCCGATGCCACTCATGAACTCCTGGTAGATCACATGGCGATCCCCGCTTTGGAAGGTGGCAAAGATCTGCGGGGTTGGAAGCGACCTGACCCGCGTGGAGCTGGCGTCCTGATTGAGTTTGGCAAGTGCAGATGCTAATTCGTGCTCGGCGCGTGATGTGGTTCTTTTCTCAACAAAGTAGCCCAGCTGTCTTGGCGCGCGGTCGCTGGCTGCGTCGATGATTTCATGGATGATCACGTGGCTGCGATCGCCTTGCCGAGCTTCTCTGGAGAGGCGTGCAGTGGCATGCTTCTCTCCTGAAATCTGTCTGGCAATCTGATCGGGATTCATGGTGTGATCAGTGGGCGAGTCGCTAGGCCGACTCGATCAGCGGGAAGGGGATGCGCTGGAAGCTGATGCCGTCGTGGCGGCGATGGCCGCGGCCCTTCAGCGCGCTGGCGCCGGCTTCCACCAGCAGCGCCAGATCGCCGTTGGCGAAGCGGGCGAGGTCGCTGTAACCGCTGAAACTGCCGGGGCCGTCGCCATAGCCGAAGCCCCGGTTCCAGGTCTGGCCGTTGTCGCGGCTGAGCCGCAGGCGACCGTTGGTGCGCTGCTCCGGGTCGGCCGGATTGGAGAACAGCAGGGTGGCCTGGCGGTTCGGGCCGAAGGCATAGGTGAGCAGGCTGGCCTGGCAGCCGTTGCGCGGTTCGATCAGCTGGGGGTCGGGGCCGCTGCTGGCCATGGTGAGGCCGCCGTCGTCGCTGATGCTCACGATGCGCCGGCCGCCGTCGCTGCGGCTGTTGAGCATCAGTCGGCCATCGCCCAGTTCGGCCACCGTGCACTCGCTCGAGGGGCTGTAGCCGGCCACCGCCCCCACCCGCCAGCTCAGGCCACCGTCGTCGGAGAGCAGCAGGTGGGAGGCGCTGCCGCCACCGCGGCGGCCGTGCCGGGCGGGCACCACGATGCGGCCGGCGGCGGGCTCCAGCTGCTTAACGATGCCGTGGCCGGGGCCGATGCCATACCAGGGCTTCCAGCCCCGCAGCCGCACCTGGTCGGTGATGTCGCGGCTGGGGGCCCAGCTGCGGCCGTCGTCATCGGAGTGGGTGATGCGCACATAGCGCCTGCCTCGGTCGGCCTCGCGCTTCACCGAGGCATTCCAGAGCCACAGCAACAGGATGCGGCCGCTGGGCAGCACCACCGGCAGCGGAATCTTGCAGGGATTGGGGCCGTCGTCAGCCAGCACCTGCAGGGGCCCCCAGCTGCGGCCCCCATCGTCGGAGCGGCGCAGCACCACGTCGATGTTGCCCTCATCCTTGCAGTTGTCGACGCGCCCGCCGCAGAACGCCAGCACGCTGCCCGCCCTAGTGATCGCCAGGCCGGGGGTGCGGTAGCAGCTGTAGCCAGCCTCACCGGAGAGGAAGGGGTGGCTCACCAGCCGCCCAGCGACGCTGGTCGCTGGGCGCGAGGTGGGGGCTTGGCCTTGGGCCGAAGGCCGGGCGGCCAGCAGGGCACCGATGCCTGCCGTGGAGAAGCCGATCAGAACCTCGCGGCGGCTCAGCACACGCTCAGGGATGACATGGATCTCTCAGGGTAGGGTGACGCAGCGATCAGAATGCCTCGAGCGCCCATGCATTCCCCGCCCCTCACGCAGCACCGTGAACCAATCTTGGCGCTGCGAGATGCTTCCAAGATCGTGGTGGAGAGCGTGAGTCGCTCCTACCCGGCGTTCCGAAACCTGTCACTGGAGGTGTATCCAGGAGAGCGTCTGGGTGTGTTTGGTGTGAATGGCATCGAGGCCAGATCCCTGGTGGCATGCCTGAGCGGAGTTGAGCCTCTGGATGCGGGCTCGCTCGAGCAGCGGGGCTCGGTGTCTTGGCCTGTTGGTATCAACGACGCCTTCTCTGGAAACTTGTCTGGCTACATCAATGCTCGCTTTGCTGCCGAGGTCTACAGCCAGCCAGGCCGGATTGATGCCGATCTTGACTTGATCCAGGAGCTCGCTGATATTCCGGATCTGGTGTATCACAAGCCCTTTTCTGAATGGTCTTCAGCCCTGAAAGACTCGCTGCGCCTGGCCGTATCGCTGGCCTTTGAGTTTGATGTGATCACGGTGGCACGGCTGGCTGGCTGGGATCACCGGGCTATCCACCCCCGCGCTGTGCGAATCCGAGAATGTTTCGAGCAGCGAATTGATGGCCGCACCCTGGTGGTATGTGCCAATGGCCAGAATGGATTCGCTCTTGATTACTGCGATGAAGGGCTTGCTGTGATGGGTGGAGAGATCGTCTATCGAGGTGATCCTGAGGTTTGCCTGGAGCTGGTGAAAGGGGAGGCAAAGCGTCTCAAAGTGGCACGGCGCCAACGGGTCACGAAGCGAATTGGTGCTCTTGTCAACCTTGCGGAGGGTGATTCAGGCAACCTCGTCGAAGTTGAGGATGCGTTCACTCCTGAAGACGATCCTCAGTTTGATAGTGAGAGTGATAGTGATGATGATCGCGATAGTGATGGGTATGGTGATCGGGATCAGCCGGACGAGAGCACGGCGCAGGGCTATCCAGGCCGAGCCGGGTCACAGTGAACGGATTGTCATCGGGTCGGGAGCTGGTGATTCACGCTGGCACCCACAAAACGGCTACGTCCTATATCCAGAGTCGCCTTGCCGCCAATCAGGCCAGCCTCGCCAAGGCCGGTGTCCTCGTGCGATATCCGGGCCGGCCGGCTCGCAAACACAAACCGTTGGCCGCTGCCCTGGCCAAGGAGCGCTGGGGGGTTTGGCGCCGCTATCTGAGTGCATTGCCTGAAACCAGCTCCCCTGTGCTGATCAGTGCCGAGCAGTTCACCCAGCCTCTGGTCAAGCCCAGAGCTCTCGATGGGTTGCTGGAGTTGCTGCAGCAGCAGGGGTTTCGCTTGCATGTGATCTGCTTTTTGCGTGATCAGCCCGACTACATCAATGCCCGCTACGTGCATTCCAGCCGGCGGCTCTACCACTGCCAGGACTTCGACACCTACGTGCAGGTGCAACTGGCGGAGCGCCAGCACATCTATGACTACCAGCAGCTGTTCGGCCCCCTGTTGCGCCATGCCGCCGTGCGCTGCACCTTTCTGCCCTACGGCACGTCCTTCGGCGATCCCTTTGAACGCCTGGTTGAGACGCTTGGGATGAGCACTCCGGCCCAGGGATGGGCTGCGGCCGATCCTGGCAAGGGGAACGTGCAGCCTGGCTGCCGGGGGGTGTGGCTGGCCCGGGCCGTGGGCCTGCGTTTGCAGGCTCTGGGGGTGCCCGGGCGAGCCTTGGCCAACACCGGTGCCGTGGTACGACGAATCGCTGAAGCCCAGGGCTGGCAGGACGACCGCTACTGCGGCTTTGATCGTGCTGCTGCGCAGGCTGTTTCGGCTCACTACAGCATTGCCAACGATGCCTTTGCCGAACGGGTGTGGGGATGTCGCTGGCGGGATCGCGTTCCTGAAGTGGCGATGCAGCGGCGCGTCTATGAGCCGCCGGCCAGCGGGCCGGAGCAGGAGGCACTGGAGCGTTTGGTGGACCGGGCCCTGGTGGATCTGGCGGCTGACAACCGCCGGCTGGCCCGGTTGCTGCGAAATACCCCCGTTACCATGGACTCTGCATCTCCTGGCTGAGTTCATGCGTCGTCGCCCCCCGCGTTTTGTGCTGGCCCAGGTGCTGCTGCAGGTGCGGCTGGTCTCGGCGGTGGCCCGGCGAGAGTTGCAGCTGCGTGCTGCCAAGGGACTCTTTGGCCTGGCTGGGGTCTTCGTTGAGCCGCTGGCTCTGATTGCAACGTTTCTGGCCCTGCGAATCGGGCTGCGCGGTGCCGGCCAAGATTCGTACATGAATGTTGCCCTGTGGTTGGCGATGGGCTTCGTCCCCTTCTTCATGTTTTCCGATATTGCCATCAAGGCAATTGGCGGGGTAGAGAAGAACAGCGAGCTCTATTTTTACCGTCGCCTGAAACCGCTCGACTCCTTGATGGGCAATGCATTGCTTCTTTCCCAGATTTTTGGATTTCTCCTGCTTGTCTTTATCGTAGGAGTATCGATTTGGGAGTGGCGCTTTCCGATCCAGGACCTCGGGGCTTTGATTTTCCTCTTTTTGGGTATCGCTTTAATCGGTTTCGGAGTGGGGTTGACCACCCTGGTGGTGGGCAAGCGGTTGCCGGTGGTGGCCTGGGTGATTCAGTTGTTTCTGCGCAGAATTCTGCTCTGGACATCCTGCATCTTTTTCTCGATCAGCATTGTGCCGGATGTGTTTCGCCCCTGGATTCTCTGGAATCCGATTGCTCACGGCGTTGAGCTGCTGCGAATCACTGCCAATCCGGCTTACCCAGCTCCGGGCGTCAGTGCCGCCTATTTCTGGATCTGGGCTTTTGCTTCCTTGGGATTTGGCTTATTCATCTATGGAAATAACGAGGAATTGTTGCTCGCTCCAGATAAGCTCGAGTCCGAACTCGAGGGGGGCGACTAGTGGCTGAAGTTGTCAAAAGCATTCGCTACTGACACTTCCGCTTGGCATAACTGATACAATCGGCTCCTCAGCTCACGGCATCGAAGCCTTGTTACAGCCTTTCCGCTCGCGAACTGCTTCTGGTCAGGACGGTCGCCCTCTGTTCGGGCGTGCGCCGTCCCGCCGCCGTCGGCTTCTCGATCAATGGCTTCGCCTGCGGGATTGGGCTGATGGGCTCGGCCAGCAGGTGATGACCAGCGTGGCCTTCCCCAGCCCCGCGGACGACGGCCGTGTCGCTGGAGCTGATTATCCTGGCGGAAACGACGACGACACGTCCACAAGCCTGCGCAGGCGCCTGCGCGAACCGCTGGAGCCGATCCTGCGCCTACCGGTGCCCGTGCTCTTGGCTGGGGTCGTGGTGCTCGG
>Ga0194134_10006079_pt1 | contig 11047 bp, 12 predicted proteins | sample TA2KigOff0mmetaG_FD_148602 | JGI IMG/M metagenome (GOLD analysis project Ga0194134, IMG submission 148602) | Freshwater microbial communities from Lake Tanganyika, Tanzania - TA2015056 Kigoma Offshore 0m | ecosystem: Environmental > Aquatic > Freshwater > Lake | place: Tanzania: Lake Tanganyika... | reverse complement strand
TGCGTCCGCCAGGTAAAGTGCAGGCCGTAGTTGAAGACGGCCAGCCCGTTGTCCAGCCGTGCCCGGGCCTGGGCGTCCGTGTCCCGCCGCGCCACCGCCAGGACCAGGCCGTTGGCGTCGTCCCGGTTGCTCAGGTCGAAGGGCTGGCCGCCCTCCGCCAGGGTGGCGCTGGAGGGCCCCTCGGCGTTGAAGTCCAGCATGGGCGTCACGTACAGGCCGGGCAGCGGCTCGGTGACGAACTGCACGCGGTCCACGGAGTCCCCGTGGTCGCAGTCCAGGCAGTTGCCGTCGTTGCGCAGCATCCCCAGGCCCCAGTGCGAGCCCATCCGGCCGAACCGCAGGATGCCCACCGGCGTGCCCACCTCGCCCCAGACACGGCGGAAGGAGAGGCTGTCCTTCACCGCGTTGACGCCGGTACGCAGCACGGACTGGCCCTCGCTGAACAAGTCGTAGGAGGTGGACTCGCTTCCCAGCCGGGAGTCCGGCGTGCTGCCCATCACCAGGTTGTCCAGCACGTCCACCTGCATGCGGACGCGCACCTCCTCGGAGACGTTGAGCGAGGGCTCCAGCCGCAACCGCAGGTTGGCGCCCGCCTGGGTGTTCTCCTTGGCGCCGGTGGGGGACTGCTGCCACAGGGTGAAGCCGTCCGGGTCCGCGGGGCGGTTGAGATCGAACTTGTTGAAGAGGTCCGGCCGGAGGCGCAGGTAGCCATCCAGCGTGAAGAGCTCCAGCTTGCGCTTCTGCTCCACCCACGCGTCCTGCCACTGCTGGGACGCGGCGTGGGCGGCGTACTGGCCGCGGATCTCCGCGAGCTGGTCCTTCAGCTCGCGCTTCGCCTGCTCGAGCTTCTGGTCCACCTCGCGGCGCACCTCCTCGGTGGACGCGGCAGACGGCGCGGGGGTGCCGCCGTCCACGTCCTCGGCGAGGGCCAGCGCGGGGGTCAGCAGCAGCGCGGCCAGCAGGGCTCGGGCCATGGTGTGGGTCTCTCCGGAAGACAGGGAAAAAGGCCCCGGAGACAAACCACCCGCCGCCGCCGCGAGTCAACGAAAGTCCACCCCCGCGGCCGGCTCAGTGTTCCTTCTTCGCCGTCCCCTGCCGAAGCTCCGTGAGCACCCCGGCAGTCCCCTTGGGGTGGATGAACGCAATCTGCGCCCCGCCGGCGCCCATTTTCGGCGTCTCGTCAATCAGCGGCGCGCCGCGGGCCTTCAGGGCGGCGAGCGCGGCGTGGATGTCCTCCACTTCGATGCAGATGTGGTGCAGCCCCTCGCCCCGCTTCTCCAGGAAGCGCGCCACGCCGTTGTCGTTGTCCGTGGGACAGATGAGCTCCACCCGCCCCATCCCGTGGCCGAAGATGGCGGTGCGGACGTGCTGCTCGGCCACCACTTCAACCTCCGCCAGTTCCAGCCCCAGCGCATCCCGGTAGATGGGGATGGCCTTGTCCAGGTCCTTCACCGCAATGGCCACGTGGTCCAGCCCCTTCGCCTTCACCGTCATGACGTCCTCCGCTTCGCTCGAGTGGGTGTCTTCCGGGCAGGTGCCGCTGCCTTCTTCGCCTTCCTCGCCGGCTTCACGGGCCGCAACGGCTGGCAGCCGGGGCAGTACCATGTGGTGCGCCCGCCCTGCGTGAAGGAGGCGAACGCCGTGTCACACGCCGGGCAACGCTCCCCCTTGCGTCCGTAGACGAGGAAGGGATTGGGCGCGCCGGGCTCTTCCACGTAGGCGATCTCGTCCCCGTCCTCCTGGGCGAGCGCGAACTCCAGCGCCGCGTGGATGGCGCCTGACAGCACCTTCCACTCTGCGTCGGACAGGGATGCGGGCTTGCGCGCCGGGTGCAGCCGGGCCCGGTACAGCGCCTCGGCGGCGTAGATGTTGCCCAGCCCCGCCACGCGGGACTGGTCCATCAGCGCCACCTTGAGGTCCATGGAGGTGTCCGAGAGCGCCGCCTTCAGCCGTGCCGCGTCCAGCCCATCCACCAGCGGGTCCACCCCCAGGGCCGCCACGGCCGGCACGCGGGAGAGCGCACCTGCAGGCGCAGGCTCGATGCGGCCGAACATCCGCGGGTCCCGGTAGTGCAGCACCTCGCCCGAGTCCAACCGCAGCCGCGCCTTGCTGTAGGGCTCGGGGTGTCCCCCGGGACGGCGCACCCACTTGCCCGTCATGCCGAGGTGCCCCACGAAGCCGCGCCCGTCCTCGAACGCGACCATCAGGTACTTCCCGCGCCGGGAGATGGAGGCCACCTTGCCGCGCAGCGCGGTGAAACCCCTCGCGTCCGCGCCGCGGAAGATGCGGCTGGGCTCCGCCTCGGCGGAGGCCACCGTCCGTCCCTCCGTCCAGCGGCGCAGCGCGCGCGCCGCCACCTCCACCTCCGGCAGCTCAGGCATGCGTGGACTTTCTAGAGGACGCGCGCCCCCTCGGAGAACGGCACGCGCGGGGCGCGGGGGAAGAGACCGGAGCCGTCCCCGTGGCCGAGGTTGACCACCATGAAGGAGCGCCACGGCGTCCCGGCGAGGAATGCGGCATCCACCCTCGCCGCGTCGAACCCGCCCATGGGGCCGCAGTCCAGCCCGAGCGCGCGCGCCGCGAGGATGAAGTAGCCGGCCTGCAGCCAGCCGTTCTCCTTTGCCAGCTTGGCCGCCAACTCCGGGTTGCCCTGCGACCAGGAGACGTCCTTGCCGGGGTTCTGGTGGGCCATGCGGTCCGGGAAGGACAGGTCCCACGCCAGCACCGCGCTGACCGGCGCCACGCGGCTGCGCTCCACGTTGCCCGCATCCAGGCAGGGCAGCAGCTTCGCCCTCGCCTCCGCCCCCTTCACGAAGACCACGCGGAACGGCACGCAGTTGCCGGAGGTGGGCCCCAGCTGGGTGAACTCCCACAGCCGCTGCAGCGTGGCGTCCTCCACGGGGAGGGGCTTCCACGCGCGGTGGGTGCGGGCGTCCGTGAACAGCTGGGCGAGGGACTCCTGAGAGAAGGCATGCATGTGTCAACCTGCTAGCCGCAGAGCGGGGCCGAATCAAGGCCGGCCGGGGGGCGCTGGCGCACCGAGAGCACCGGGGAGGCGAGGTCCTTCTCCCGGGCCACCCGCTCCAGCACCTGCGCCGGGGTGAAGACCAGCCCGCCCGCGCACCCCCGACGAGCCGCGCCCGCCAGCTCCTCCCACGAGAGCGGCGCGGACACCGTGGGGGTGGGCTGCGCGCGAAGGGAGTAGACGTTCACGGTGGTCTTGTGGACGTCATTCTGGCTCCAGTCCACGAAGACGCGGCCGGTGCGCAGCCGCTTCTCCATCCGGCTCACCACCCGGTCCGGCCACATCCGCTCCAGCAACGCCGCCACCGCGTACGCAAAGGCCTTGGTCTGCGCGCAGCGCACGCCCGGCCGCTCTCGCGAATCACCTGCGCGAGCAGCGCGCAGGTGCGGTCCGCGCCCTTGTCCGGCCCGAGGAAGTAGGGCGTCTCGAACTGCACCGGGTCCACCTCCGCCCCGGCCACGAAGTCCTCGATGTCGATGCTGCGGCTGGCCGCCGGGTCCAGTCCGTCCAGCTCTTCCTGCGTGACGGTGATGAACTGCCCGCGATGGACCTCGTACCCCTTCACGATCTCCGCGCCCTAAACCGGCACGTCCTCCAGCGCGCAGCGCTTCTGGTACCGGATGCGCCTGCCGTCCTTGCCGTGCAGCAGGTGGAAGTGGACCTCCTTCTGGGACACCGCCGCGTACAACCGCACCGGGACGTTCACGAGCCCGAAGCGCAGCGCGCCGCTCCAGAGAGGCCTGGCCATGCGTTTCACGGTGCGCACGCCGTCCGGGAGCGGGCAGTCCACCGCCGCCTCCGGCCGTGGCGGCCCGCGCGCAGCCCTGCGAAGCAGCCGGGCCCATGCGCCCTGCCCTGTACGCTGCCCCCGGTGCCAGACCGCCTGCGCCGTGGAGCGCACCCCCGGCGACGAGCTGGGGCTGGCGGTCCGCCAGCAGCTCGTCCGGGAAGGGGCGCCCGGTTCTGAAGCCGACTCAGGGCTCCGCGGCCGGCTGCGCAGGCGCCCCCGCGGCGCCGGTCAACGCGAGGTACATCTGGGTGGTGGCAATCGCGGAGAGGGGCATGTTGACGAGGGACGCGAGCGGGCCGGCATCGCACAGCGCGATGTTGAGTATGAACAGCAGCAACAGGACGACCAGGACCTGCGGCCAGCTCTCCCCCACCAATGCCCGGCTGCGCTTGAGGCCGTCCATGGCACTCATCCGCTCCAGTACCACCACGGGAACGGCCACGGCCCAGATGACGGCCAGGTAGACGCCCGGGACGATGCACAGCAACACCCCGAAGCCGATCCCCAACCCCATCAGGATGACCGTGGCGAACAACTCCCCCACCAGGTTGGCCCGCACGCTCTCGAGCAACTGGGGAAGCGTGGCGGTCAACCGCCCGTCCTGAACGTCCACCACCGCCTTGCACACCGCGGCAATGTAGAACTGTTGGACAATCACCTGCACGAGCAGCAGGCCGAGGAAGAGGACCATCTGCACGGCGAAGTTGGCCGCCTCGTCCGGGTTGGACAGCTCCCCGGTGCTTGGGCGGAGGAAGAGGTTGAGGAGGGCAAACGGAAGCACCATCACCGCCGTCAGGCCCGTCACCGGCCAGGCCATGGCCTTCCAGGAATCAAAGGTCCGCTTGAAGACGTCGCCCACGTCAAGCGTCGGGTTGATCATGGGTGGTACCCTACCCCGCATGCGTCGCCGCCTGACAGGTCTGTTGTACGCGCTTGCCTTGCCGGCATGGGCCGGCGCGCTCGAGGAGCGCCTGGCCGCGTGCCAGGAGACGTTCTCGGATTGCCGCGAGGACTGCACCACCTCCTACGGGAGCAGCTTCAAGCTGCGCGAGCAGCTGGGGCGCTGCCTGGACACGTGCACGCGTCGCAAGGACGAGTGCCGGGGGCGCCACCTCGAGCTGGACCAGGCGCAGATTGACGAGGACAGCTTCGAGCGGAAGCGCCCCGGGCAGGAGCTGGCGAACGACCCCGGGCGGCGCGAGGTGCCCGCCGCCCCCGCGCCGCGCAGGAAGGCGTCGCGCATGCAGCCGGAGGCGGAGCCGGCGCCTGAAGCGGAGTCCGCGCCGGCCCCCGCGCCCGAGCCCGCCGAGCCGCAGCAGCCGGAAGCCGACACGGAGGAGCAGGCGCCCCGGCGGGAGGAGCGCGAGGAGCGGTCCGAGCGCTCACGGTCCAGCGAGCGCGCTCCCGCACGGGAGGAGACCCCCGCGCCCCCGCCACCCAGGGCCCCGGCACGCGCCGCAGAGCCCACGGCCGCGGCGGAGGAGGAGGCCCCGCCCGCGGCGGCCCCGAAGCCCGCGGAGGAGACGGACCCGTCCCGCGAGGGGGCGAAGAAGCTGATGAAGCGCGGCATCGAGGAGTGGGACCCCAACGCCGAGGAGTGAGTCACATCACCGTCAGGCGGCCCGAGCGGTGGTCCTCGAAGGCCTGCCGCAGCTCGTCCTCGGTGTTCATCACGAAGGGGCCGCGGCGTGCCACGGGCTCTCGCAGCGGGCGGCCGGCCATGACGAGCGCACGCCCGCCCCCGGCCGCGCCGCGCAGCACCACGCCGTCCCCGGGGCCGAACACGGCGAGCTGCCCCGCCCGCACCTCGCGGCCGGAGGGTCCCATGCGCACCGCCCCCTCCGTGACGTAGGCGAAGGCGTTGTGCGTGAGCGGCGTGGCCTGCTCCAGCTCTGCGCCGGGCTGCAGCGCGGCGTCGAAGTACAGGGGCTCCACGTCAATGCCGGAGACCGGCCCGGTCTTCCCGAACGCGGTGCCCGCCACCACGCGCACCCGGGCCTTCTCCAGCTCCACCTCCGCAATGCGGTCCGCGGGGATGTCCTGGTAGCGGGGCGGGATGAGCTTGCGGGAGGCGGGCAGGTTCACCCAGAGCTGGAAGCCCCACATGAGGCCGCGCTCCTGCCTGGGCATCTCCGAGTGAATGATGCCGTGGCCGGCGGTCATCCACTGGGCCGCGCCGGGCCCCAACCGCCCCTGGTTGCCGAGCGTGTCCCTGTGCTCCATGGCGCCGTGGACCATGTACGTCACCGTCTCGAAGCCGCGGTGCGGGTGGTCCGGGAAGCCGGCGAGGTAGTCGTTGGGGTTGTCGGTGTGGAACTCGTCCAGCATCAGGAACGGGTCCAGGTAGGACAGCGCCCGCCCGCCGAGCGCGCGCTTGAGCGAAACGCCCGCCCCGTCCCGGGTGCCCTGCGCGTCCAGCACCTGCGCAATCTCCCGCCCCGCCTGGAAGTCACGCAGGATCTTCCTGCTGCAGCCGAGAATGGTGAGCCCGGAGGCACCGAGCAGGACGTGGCGGCGGGAGAGCATCATGGCGGGAGGGAGGATAGCGCCGGCGCGGAAGGCGCGCTGCAGAGGCACCGGGAACGCGGTGTTGCAGGCCGGCGCTTCGCCCACGGCGCGCCCAGGACTGGATTCAAGCCTCGGGCGCCACCTCGGCGGCCTGCGCTGGCACGACTGCCCGCTGCGTCACCCGCACGCCCGCCAGCACCAGCACCGCGCCCAGCCCCCACTCCCACGGCAGCACGTCCCCCACCAGCGCCCACGCCATGAGCGCCGTCACGATGGGCTGCAGGTTGGAGAAGACCGCCACGCGGGACGCCTCCAGCCGGGACAGCGCGTAGTACCAGAGCAGGTAGGAGACCACGGAGGTGAGGACCCCGAGGTAGCCCAGACACGCCCACGCCGCGGCGCTCGCGCCGGACATCTCCGGCACGGACAGCGTCCACGGCGCGAGGAACCAGGACCACGCCCCCGCGGCCACCATGGTCCACGCCGTGGCCCGCAGTGGGCCGAACCGCTCGGAGAGCGGCTTCCCTTCCGCCGTGTACAGCACCCACGCCGACACCGCGGACAGGATGAGCAGGTCCCCCACCAGCGGCCCCAGGGACGCAGCCAGCCCCTTGCCCAGGAGCAGCACCGTCACGCCGCTGAAGGCGAGGAGCAGCCCCAGCGCGCGCCGCCGGGAGAAGCCCTCGCGACCACGCGCAAGAAGGTACAAATACACCCCCGCCGGCGTGAGCGCGTACAGCAGGGACGCGTGGGCCGGGCTGGAGGCCTTGAGCCCCACGAAGAACATCCCCTGGTTGATGGGGCCGGCCACCAGCCCCAGGGCGAGGATGCGCAGCCGCAGCCCCGCGGGCGGGAGCGCAGGGCCGGGCGTGAGCAGAAGCAGCACCGCGAACACGGTGGAGCTGAGCGCGAACCGCCACAGCACCAGGTTGAGCGGCGCCACCTCCTGCATGGCGCGCCGGGCCGCCAGGTACGTCCCCGCGGACAGGAGCACTTGACCGCACAGCGCGGCGTACACGGTCCAGTGGACGCGGCGGGCCTCACCCATGCGCCACCCCGTCCAGTTGCTCGAGCGCCCAGCGGGCCGCGGCGCGGACGCGCTCGGGCTCGTGCTCGCCCAGGAGCCTCGCCAGCACCTTCCGCGCCCCCGCGTCCCGCGCCGCCCCCAGCGTGTAGGCGGCGTTGCGCCGCAGGCCGTCGTACCCGGCCCGGGCGAGCGCGGTGCCGGGTACCAGCGCGTCGTAGGTGGCGCGGTCCATCCCGGCCAGCTCCCGCGCGGTCAGCCCGGCCACGGGCCGCGGCAGGAAGCGCGCGTCCGGCGTAGGCATGGGCGCGCGGTTGAGCGGGCACACCTGCTGGCAGATGTCACAGCCGAACACCGTGCCGCCCAGCGCCGCGCGCAGGGGCTCCGGCACCTCGCTCTCGTTCTCGATGGTCTGGTACGAGAGGCACGCCCTCGCATCCACCATGCGCCCCGGCAGGATGGCCTCCGTGGGGCAGTGGGTGAGGCACAGTCGGCACGGGCCGCAGCGGTCCGCGGCCATGCCGTCCGCGTAGGCATCCACCTCCGCGTCCAGGACCATGGTGGCCAGCACCACCCACGAGCCGTACTCCCGCGTGATGAGGCAGCCGTTCTTGCCCACGTGCCCCAGCCCGGCCCGCACGGCCCAGACCTTCTCCATGAGCGGCGTGGCGTCCACACCCGCATATGTCTCCACGCCCGGGTAGCGCGCGCGCAGCCCGCGGCGGAAGGCGCGGATCCGGTCCCGCAGCGTCGCGTGGTAGTCGCGCCCCCGCGCGTAGCGGGCAATGGGCGAGCCGGCCGCAGCGGCGTCGTCGACCAGGTAGTTGCACGCAAACGATACGACCGTGCGCGCCCCGGGGAGGAGCCGTGCCACGTCCAGCCGCTCGGCGGCGCGCGCCCCCATCCAGTCCATGTCCGCGGCGTACCCGGCCTCCAGCCAGCGGCCCAGGTGCTCGGCCGGGATGGGCTCCGCCCTTGCGAAGCCGCAGAGGTCGAACCGGGCCTCCTGCGCCAGCTGGCGCAAGGCGGCCGCGGGCAGCGGCGTCACTTCTGGGGCACCCACAGGTCGTCCGCAACGCCGGCGCGGTGGTTCTGCGCCCGCGCCATGGTGAACAGCAGGTCCGAGAGCCGGTTCAGGTACACCACGCAGGCGATGTCCACCTTGTCCGCCTCCTGCAGCGGCACCACGCGGCGTTCGGCGCGGCGGCAGACGGTGCGGGCCACGTGCAGCGCGGAGGCAGAGGCGGAGCCGCCCGGGAGGATGAAATTGGTGAGTGGCTTCAGCTCGTCGTCGAAGCGGTCGATGGCGCGCTCCATCTCCGTCACCCACTCGGGCTGCAGCTTCGGCAGGCTGGCCGCAGCCTTGCTGCCCAGCGGCGTGGCGATGATGCCGCCCAGCACGAACAGCTGCTCCTGCAGGCGCGCGGCAAGGGCGTCCAGCTCCGGGTCCAGCCCCAGCGAGCGGGCGAGCCCCAGATGGGCGTTCAGTTCGTCCACCTCGCCGTAGGCGTCCACGCGACCGTCGCTCTTCTTCACGCGCCCGCCGCCGAACAGCCCCGTCTCCCCGGTGTCACCCGTCTTCGTGTAGATGCGCATGGTTTCTCTCCTAGAGGACGCGGCGGAATTCCGGCACGTCGAGGTTCCACACCGGGATGCCGCAGAAGCGCGGCCCCTCCGGGCACATGGGGCGGATGCCGGCCTGCTTGCGCAGGGTGCACGGCGGCTGCAGGTGGCGGCCCAGGAGCGGGTGCTGTCCGCGCACCTGCGTCACCTCCTCCACGGAGGCGCGCCAGATCTCCTCCTGCGCCGTGTAGCAGAGCCGGTGCACCCACTTGTGGTGGTGGTGCAGCAGGTCCCCGCTCTCGTGGAAGCGGATGGGGAAGGCGTTGGGCAGCAGGTAGAGCGCCTGCTCGGGCGAAGCGCCGGACTCGAGCAGCCGGACAATGGCGCTCCAAGTACCCTGGCACGTCTCCAGGAAGAGGGCGTGCGCCTCGGGCACCTCCCGCACCAAATCCGGCACCACCACGTCCACGTGGCCGGGGACGAAGGTGGCATGCAGCACCGGGCGGCTGGCCGGCGTCATCCGGTGGCGCTGGTCCTGGCTGTCCGCGGTGTGGCTCAGCTTCTTCTGGAAGGTGAAGTGGGCGTGGGACAGCGCGCGCGTCAGCTTGCTCACCGTGGAGAGGTTGAGCGACTCGCCCAGGTAGGGGTTCAGCTTCGGGGACAGCACGCGGTCAATGGCCGCTTCGTCGGACAGCGCGCCGCGCGTCAGCCCCAGCACCGCGCGCACCCCGGCCGCCACGCTGGCCGTGGCGTGGACCGAGCCGTCCACGAGCTTCGAGCTCAGCGGCCCGAGCCCCGCGTCGAACTCCTGCAGGAAGGCGCGCGCGGACTCCCCGCGGACCTCCAGCCGGCCCGACTCGGACAGGGCGCGGTACTCCAGCGTGGCCTCCAGCGGGAGCGGGTCCTCCACGTCCCGGAAGAACAGCGGGTTCACCTGGCGGACCGCGTCCACCATCCCCTGCACGAGCAGCCTCGCCTCTGCAGGAACGTCCAACTGGCCGCACAGCCGGTGGTAGCGGTGCAGCGTGAGTCCAGAGACCGTGTGGTACAGGTGCGCGAAGGTGGCAACGGGCAGGACGTACCGGGCAACCTCCTGGCAGCGCTTCTTGATGGAGAGCGCCCACTTCTCCGGGGTGCGCCGGCGCCCGGGGAAGATGGCGTAGAAGGCCTCGGACACGCGCGGCGTGAGCAGCTGGATGAGGTCCCGGTAGGCGCGCATCTGGCGCTCCACCGTGGCGCGGTAGAGGGCGTCCGCCTCGGGCGGCAGCGCGGGCACCACCACGTTGCCGGGCTTCACCTCCACGTACCGCTGGCTCACCTGCTCGGAGTTGTAGAAGGGGTGGGCGTGCAGCAAGGACCAGATGACCTGCCGGCTCACGTTCTCCAGCGCGAACTGGAACGTGGCGTGCTGCAGCGTGGTGTGGTGCCCCGCGGCGTACGTCTCCCGGGCAATGCGGTCCCGCAGCTCCCGGGCGGGTGCGTCCTTGCGCACCTCCTCGGTCGTGATGACGCGGCTGTTGTAGCAGGTGCGCGCGGTGGCCACCGCGTTGTCGAACGCGTCCGAGAAGCCGTTGGTGAGCGTCACGCGCGGCGGGCTCGAGGCGAAGGGCGGCGGGAACATGGCGGAAGGGGTGCCGGTGCCTAGCACGGCACCCGCCGGTAGCGCTCCCCTTCCTGCGCCACCTTCCCGGCCGCCTGCAGCATGCGCAGGGTGGCCTCCGCGCTCCGCTCTGCAACGGGGTGGAGGAAGGACGGCGTGTCCGCGTAGGCGGCAGCGGTGATGAAAGCGAGCGTGGCGCCTGCCTCCGGAGTGGCCTCCAGCACGAGTGCGGCGCGCTGCTCGCGGTGGCGCAGGTACTCCTCCAGCTTGCCCGGCCCGTCCGGGATGACCGGCCCGTGGGCGGGGCACAGCGCACCCACGGGGTCGTCCCGGAGCCGCCGCAGTTGCGCCAGGTAGTCTGCCATGTCCCCCTCGGGTGGATCGATGACGATGGTCCCCTGCCCGGCCACCATGTCCCCCACCACCGCGGCCCGCGAGGACTCGTCCACCAGGCAGACGTGGCCGCGCGCGTGGCCGGGGGTGTGGAGCACGCGCAGGTGCAGGGCAGGCGTGCCGGCGAGCGTCAGCACCTCCCCG
>Ga0194134_10006072_pt1 | contig 11060 bp, 15 predicted proteins | sample TA2KigOff0mmetaG_FD_148602 | JGI IMG/M metagenome (GOLD analysis project Ga0194134, IMG submission 148602) | Freshwater microbial communities from Lake Tanganyika, Tanzania - TA2015056 Kigoma Offshore 0m | ecosystem: Environmental > Aquatic > Freshwater > Lake | place: Tanzania: Lake Tanganyika... | reverse complement strand
CTTCACGACCAGCGAGGTGGCGAACCAGAATCTGCGTCGCAGCGGGGTGCCCGAGGACCGGATCCACTTCGTCGGCAACACCATGATCGACACGCTCCTGGCCAACCAGCATCGGTTCGCCAAGCCGACCTTCTGGTCCGAGCTGGGCCTCGAGGCTGGCGAGTACTTCGTCACCACGTTGCATCGGCCTGCGAACGTGGACCGCGGAAGCACCTTCGCCGAACTTCTGCAGGCGATCGCAGAGTCGGTCCGAGGCATGAAGGTGGTGTTCCCGGTGCACCCGCGCACCGCCAAGACGATGCGCGCGCTCGGTGCGGTTCCATCGAATGTGCTGCTGGTCGATCCGCAGCCGTACCTCGAGTTCAACTACCTCGTGAAGCATGCCAAGGGCGTGATCACCGACTCCGGCGGCATCACGGAGGAGACCACCGTCATGGGCGTGCCGTGCATGACGCTGCGCACGAGCACCGAGCGCCCGGAGACCGTCACCATGGGCACCAACGAGCTGCTCGGCGTCGATCCGAAGGCGCTCAAGCCCGCGCTCGATCGACTCTTCGCGGGGCAGTGGAAGCGTGGCCAAGTCCCGCCGCTCTGGGACGGCAAGACCGGCGAGCGCATCGTTGCCATTCTCGAGAACCGGCTTTTGCGCTGATGGCAAGGGCCATGCGCGAGGGATACAAGGATGCGGGCCGAGCTTGTCCCGTCGCCGCATCACCGTCGACAAAGGCGATCACGGTTCCGCTGCGACGGGAGTACGAGATTGCCCGCTCTGTCGCCCCAGGGCGCTCCGTTGCCGAAGCCGTGCTCGCCGCGTCAGGGAGGAGTGCCGCGGCCTCAGATGATGCTCTCGACGCTCAGCTACTACTTTGTAGCCTTCGTGATCTCCACGAGCCGCCGACTCAGCCCCTTGTAGGGACCATGGCGGCTTGGCTGATTGCGCCTCCCGGATAAGAAGGGTGATCTCCTTGAACCCTCGCATTCTCACGCTCTCCCCCTTTTCACTGGATGCTGAGTATCACGGAGGCCGGCGTCTCTCAAGGTTCGCCGAATGGCTTTCCGCGGACAACTGGGAGATCCGGAGCCTGTCGGCCATCGGGACTTCCTCGATCCCTTCGCCGCAATCCGTGGTCATCCAAGATCCTCTCGGTGTTTGGACAAGTTGCGCAAGCCGAGCGGTAGCCGCTAGCAGACCATCCATCGCCAGACTATCCCGCCGTCGCGGTTGGGGCCGCCATCTGATTCCCGACCCCACAATCGGTTGGACAATCGCGACGCTTCTGTCGCCGAAGGCGCACGACCTAGCCCGGTGGGCCGATGTCATTATCTCGTCAAGTCCCCCTGAGTCGCCCCACCTTGCCGCATCGCTGCTCGCACGGCTATACGGGAAAGCGCATGTCATGGACATGCGGGATGGATGGCTCGACGAACCATTGCGGCCAGAGCTGTCCATCGCCGGCCTTCGTACGCAGATCGAGGCGTGCATGGAGAGCCGCGTTGTGCGTGCTGCAGCTGCGATCATTGTGACCTCTCCAGAGTGGCGAGGTGCTCTAGCAGAGCGCTTTCCGGAATGCAGGCAACGAATCCACGTGGTCCGGAATGCTGTCGACCACCAACACGCGAACCCGGCATCCCTTCAACCAGACAGACCTCGAAAGTGGGTCTATTCCGGGCGATTTGGTGGTTCTCATACAGAACGGAGCCCGCAACTGTTGATCGACCGTCTCGCACGCGAGGCGCTCGCATCCAACATCCCTATTGACTTTCGATTTGTTGGTGCCCTGACTTCCTCGGAAGTCAACTTGTTGAACGAGTTTGGGTCGGCTATCGCCCGAACCGGCAGCAGGGTTTCGCTCTTGGGACACGTGCCACATGCGAAGGCAATTGAGGAAGTCCAACAGGCCGATGCTCTCCTCCTGCTGTGCGCGTCCCTGCATGCTCTGCCGAGCAAGTTGTTTGAGTACGCAGCAACCGGCAAACCCATCTTTGCTGCATGCCGTGAGGGCAGCGCAACCTGGAACGCGTGCGCCGGCATCAAGCAGGCGATGCGAATTGGGATCGATCAGCCAACGCAGTGCACGACATTTGGTGAGTTTGTTAACGGCTCGCCAACCGCAGAGATTGATCCTGAGCTTCAGGTGGAGGCCGCAAGGAGCCAGTTGCTGACCCTGATGCATGAGGCCGCGCGCTGTCGAATATCGAAGCGAATATCACGGCCCGCGTAGCGGATCTGTGTCCTTAGAAAGATTGATGCACCCATTCATGCGGCCTCCATGCAGGTTTCACGCCCGTGCACATGAGGCTCCATTCCTGTCGGAGTCTTGACTGCGCAGTATGGTTGGCCTTCGTCTGGCTGTTACGGGATCGCTCTCATCGGCGCACCCCTTATGAGAGTGGGTGCATGCTAGCCGCCACCCCCATGCCCGGCGGTGCCGCAGCGCAGGCGAGTGGAGCGAGTCGGAGCGGAGGCAGCGCCGGGCATGCCGCATCAAGTGCCGGCGGGGTCAGCTTGCCCAGCGCACGCTGGATCCGCCGGTGGTTGTAGTGCAGCCTCGCCTCGCCCAGCGTGGCGAAGATCTCCGATGAGAGCAGTTCGTCCCGCAGACGGCCGTTGATGCTCTCCACGATCCCGTTCTGCCACGGCAACCCCGGGTCGATGTAGAGCGCATCCGTGCCGCTCGCCGCGCACCACTGCTTCACCGCCTTCGAGATCCTCTCCAGCCCGTTGTCCGCCCGCAGGCGCACCGGGGCGCCACAGATCGCCGTCAGCTCGTCGAGCCCGCCACCACGTCCTTCCCGCGCAGGCGACGCCGCACCTCGATTGCCAGGCACTCGCGCGCGTACTCGTCCAGCACCACCAGCATCCGCAGCGGGCGGCCGTCGGCCGTCCAGTCCTGCACGAAGTCCATGCCCCACACCTCGTTCCTCCGCGTCGCACGGCGGCGCACGATCCCGTTCTCGCCTGTGCCGATTCGCCTGCGTTTCACGCGCGTCCCGGGCACCAGCAGCCCTTCCTGCCTCCACAGCCGCTTCATCAGCCTCGCGCCGACCAACCAGCGTTCCTTCCGCAGCACATCCATGACGTAGCGCCGGCCGCGACGTGGATTCGCCACGGCCAGTTTCTGCATCCTGGCCACCAACTTGTCCCGGTACGGGTTCGGCGGCGCCGTGCGGCGCTGCGCGCTCCGGTGCTGGCCCGCCACACGGCAGACACGCCGCTCGGACACGTCCATCACCATCGTCATGTGATGAATCGCCCGGCGCCGCCGCGCCGGGCTCAGAATTCCCCCTTGGCGATCTCCTTCAAGATCTGGATGTCCAGCTGCTGGTACGCCACCAGGCGCTTCAGCCGGGCGTTCTCCTTCTCGAGGTCCTTCAGACGCTTCACCGCATCCCGGTCCACCGCACCGTACTCGGCACGCCGCCTGTGCAGCGTCACTTCGGATACCCCCAGCGACCTCGCCACCTCGGCGATCGGCGTGCCCTTGGCCAGTGCCTCGTCAGCCTGCCTGAGCTTGGCAACCACTTCCTCGGGTCGGTGCCGCTTCCTGTTCGAACGCTTCATCGGAGACTCCTCTCGGCCCCTTGGGCTGACAGGGGTGCGCTGAACAGGTCCACCCGCTATGAGAGACTTCCACGGCTGCGGAATCACGGGCAAGACCGATCATCGTGTCGGCACGCAACGACAAAGGAAAATGCGATGACAAAGAGACTCCGTGTGAACAGATCGTAGTTAGCGGATGAAATCACCGCAATGAGCAGGCACCAGCGAAGAAAGGAACCGTGCCCAGATGGGTCCGAACGGACGTAACGAACGCAACAGAGCAAAAACAACAGCAGTGAAGATGCACCAAGAATCCCGAGAGGAAGCCACAAGGTGAGTAGGGAGATGTCAGTGACGTACGGCGCGTCTCGGCTTGCGCTCACGGGGTCTGCACTGCTGCTCCCCAAACCTTGGCCCCAAAGCCACGAGACTTCCAGTCGCGAAAAGTAGCCCTCGTAGAGGTGCACTCTCGAACTCGTGAACGCACGATCAACCTCGGCTGCGCCCCCTGCAAAGCGCTCAAGCGCGGTACTCAAGGCAAGTGGGTCAACGGCCAGAAGTAAACAGTATGCCCCGCAACCCAAGCCGAAAAGGCCGATGACTAGCCAAGCGATGCGCAGCCATTGAGTTCCACGACACAACGCGCTTATGAGAAGGTTCGTCAGGAAAGCGGCGATTAACGTCCGACTCATAGTCAGCACCAAGGCCAAAAAAGTCAAACTGATCACCAACCATCTCGCATTGCCGCGCCGCGATGGGCAAAGCAGGATTGCTGGCACCAACAATGCAGCCGGAGCGCAGAACCAGTAAAAGCGACCTTCAGTATGTACTATTTCGAGGTCAACAATCTCGCCGGCAATCAGCGATAGACTGTCCCTTGCCAGAAAGTGAACAAGTAGCGCAACGAATGCTGAGATTGACACCATCCAAGCGATGGCCGTTGAAGCGGTGCTCCTTGTGATTCGGATTCTTGCGCAGAGCAGCGCGGCAGACACAACTAGAGGCAGGAACCAACGGGAGTGCCCAAGGACCTTCGTTCCGCCGCCTCGAGAAAGCCCAATAGCTACATAGACCGCCAGAACACCCCCAATCAAGACAAGGGTTGCGAGGGCTACTGGACGTGCGCCACGGCATGCGACGAGGACGCATGTGGCCAGCAATAGCGCCACCATCGCCAGTTCAATCGCAAAAGGACCTAACGGGCCAACACGCCAAGCGGCGTAGTACGGCTGGCTACATACGAGCGCTGCAAGCGACAACGCCGTGTAATCAAGTAGCGAGGGAGCCGGCGGGCTGATGAGAGACGTGGGCACGGTACGCGGGGCCGCTCTCATTGGGAAGCGCCCTAAGCGCGCACGGAAGCATAGTGGTCCGCCCCCCGGTAAGGGAGTACCATCTAACTCGCCAGCTCGTGGAACCAAAGCGCCTTCAGTAATAGCTCGCCTTTGTCGGGCGATTCCAGCGACCCGACCGGGAGCCGCGTACTCCTGGTGGCTGTGCGCGCGTGCGTCTGGAACATCGGCACTTTCTCCACAATTCTTTGGTGGGGACGATCCTGAGGCGTGGGCCATGCGGAGCTCATCCAGTGTGGTAAACGATTCACCTGAGGTCAAATCACCCCGCCCAATCGCCCTAGTTGATGCCCCGTTATGTCAGATGCTGCCATCCTGCTTTCAACGTACAACGGTGCAGACTTCCTTCCGGAATTTTTGGAAAGTCTCGCCAATCAGTCCTTTCGCCGAATAGCGCTCTATTCGCGAGATGATGGTTCAACGGACTCTAGTGCAGCTCTGGTGGATAGTGTAAGGCTCGGTTGTTCTGTTACTCGTATCACATCAAATACTCGGCTCGGTCCGGCACGAAGTTTTTTGACATTGCTTGAGGCCGCCGCAGGAAGGCACGCTAGTTACCACTTCGCAGATCAGGACGACATCTGGCTCCAGGACCGCGTCCGAATCGCGCACGAAGCCGTGACAATGCGCACAGTACCCGCGCTCTACCACGCGCCTGCGCAGCCGGTGAACTCCGCTGGCACTCCGATCGGCAGGCCAATTCCTGCGCCGGTTGCTAGTTTCGAACACGCCCTCGTCGAAAACTGCGTCATCGGATGTACCAGCGCCATTAACGCTGCAACTGCTCAGCTCATGATCAAGGGGGCTCCGCAAGGGGTGCTCATGCATGATTGGTGGGCCTATCTCATCGCGACAGGACTCGGCGAGGTCATCGCTGGCACTGATACTCAGGTCTTGTATCGACAGCACGGAAGCAATGTGGTTGGCGCGAACATCGGCTTGCGTCGCATCACCGGGCGATTCCAACGAGCGTGGCGCCGCGGCAAGAGCGTCCCAGCCGTGACCGGTCAACTCGTGGAGTTCCTTAGAATTCATGGCGAAGCGCTTCACCCAGATCGAAGGGTCGCCTTGGAATCCATGGTCGCGTGTCGAAGCTCGATAGGTGCGCGAGTGAAAGTTGCGCTTTCGCCACCATTCAGAAGAACATCTTCGTTAGACCAGATGTTGTTCCGCGTAGCGGCGCTGCTCGGCAAGATCTGAGATCTAAAGCGAAGTCTCTTCTGCTCTGCGCAGCGGAGAGCGTCACTGGTGTACCGCATCCAGTTTCTGAGACAATTTGAAATCGCTATTCACGCGGCCTCCCCGAGGAGGATGCGTCGGTGAGCTGCGGGCGTTCGGTAGCTGATCCGCCCGATGATCCAGTGGTTGTTGAAGCGGCGGGCGAAGTCGCGGAGCGCCTGGTTGAGCTCCTCGACGGTCCGGAATCGGTGGAGCCAGACCAGCCGCTCCTTCAGGGTCCGGATGAATCGCTCTACGCAGCCATTGCCTTCCGGCTAGCGGACGAAGGACGGGCTCGACTCGATGCCGAGGGTCTTGAGTTCGTCCTGGAAGGCGTGCGAGATTAACTGGCTGCCATGGTCGTAGCGGAGCTTCGTGCCTGCCGCGACCTCGATTTCTTACTGGCGCTTCGCGGAGTGGATCGCCTCGCGGAGGCACTCGATGGCCTCGAAGCGCGTGCCGCGCAGTGTCACGCGGACCCCAAGGCACTCGCCGGTGCAGTGGTCGACGACGACGGAGACCGCGGCGTTTCCCTCGTCGGTGAGGCAGCCGGTGGCATCGATGGCCCACATCGCGTCGGAAGTCTCCGTCGTAATCGTGCGGTCGTGAGTGTCGGGCTCGCGCACGCCGATCGGCCGGTCGCAGGCGAGGATGCCGTGCTCGCGCATGATCCTGATGATGCGTCGCATCGAGGTGCGAACGCCGCGTTCCTTACGGAGCCGTGCCCAGACCTTGCGGTGGCCTTCGCCGACGAAGAGCGTGGATGCGAGGTCGGCGCGGATCTCGGCGAAGATCTGCTCGTCGGAGAGGAAGGTCTTCGGGCCGCGCTTCGCGGGGATCCTCGGCGCACCATCCGCCAGCGCCTTGTGGCGCTGGACGGTGGCGCGGGCAAGCCGCCACGCGCGGCACACGCGCAGGATGCCGTAGGGCTTCTTCGCGGAGGGTGACATCGCGTGGCTCAAAGCGACGGCCTCCGCGGCGGAGGGTGGAGTCCGTCCTCCAGGATCTCGATCTCTTTCTCGAGGAACTCGATCTGCATGGCCTAGTCGCCGACCTTGCCCTTGAGGTCGTGGATGAAGCCGTCGCGATGATCGGGCTCGCGCGACTGGAGCCCGGCCTGCATGCCGGCGAGCGCCTCGTCACACCACTCGGCGAGCTTGCCGGGCGTGACCTCGAGCTCGCGGCTGAGTGCGTCGAGCATCTCTCCGCGGAAGAGCCGCAGGACGACCTCGGTCTTGCGGCGGCTGGACCAGCGTCCCTCGTCCTGGCGATCTCCTTCGTCGGCTCCGCTCGCGCTTCGCCGCCGAACGGGTGTTGTGTCGTGGCTTACTTATGGTGTCGTGCATCGTGCCCTTGAGTCCCAGACGGGTGTCTCAGGAAACCGTGCAGCGCACCACTAGCTCATCACTAAAGGGCGTCATGCGACGCCGTGCGACTTCGCAAAGCGACTCTGTGATATTGCGGCATCTGATTGATCAGGGACCAGGCGCTCGCCAAGAAACAGAAATATTCCCAATGAATGACTCAGTAAGTTACTTTGTCGACAAATTGGTCCGCTGCGTGATGCAAAATCTTGCCGCGAGCCGAGTCCGCCCCGGGAACAAGCCCCGCCCTATCGGCTCTTTGACCGAGACATCAATAGAAACATCAACCCAAGCGCGACTCCATCGAGCAGCCGACGGCGCAAACGCCATCCATGGATCGAGAGCCACAGTCGATCCGCAAACGAGAGGCGTTCCACGCGCGAGAGGACCTCGGCCTCTTCCGGCGTGCTACTGAGGAACTTACCGTTCTCCAAAACTCGCTCGCGGTACCAACCGTTCGCGATGTTGATGACCCTCAGTATGACTCCCCGCAGCCCCGACCGTACTCCGTATTGATTCCCGGCATGCTGGCGATAGCGGATCGGCGCAGTGTCATCGAACACCCAGCCAAGTCCCTCGGATCGACAAATCGCATGAAACAACCAATCATGGGACCAGCCGCGCGACGGCGCAGGCTGACCTGCCATGCGACTCCGGAGCAGCATCGCAGCACGAACTGAGAGCACGTAGGTGCACCCCGCAGACGCGCCTCCAAACAGGTAGTCCAGCGCTCTGGGTGGTGCCGACTTGCAAACAGGCCACTCTTTGCCAGTTCGATCGTCGAATGCTGTGAGGTTGCTGGAGTATCCATCGGCGTTTGACCGCTCGAGCTGCTCGATAGCGCGCCGCAACTTGAAGAGCATCCAAACATCATCTTGATCGGCGAGCGCAACGTAGCCATAGTGCTCAATCGGTGCGTCGCGAATCAGGCGAAGGAAGTTGTCCGCTGCCGAGCCAAAAACCGCGGGCGGAAGTAGTTTTATGCGCGGGTCAATCCGCTCGCGATCCCGGAGGTACTCGAACGTCCCATCGGAGGAGCTGTCGTCACTGACCCAGAGGTCGACCGATACCCCTTCTTGTGCGAGGATGCTCTCAATCTGATCGAGAAGGAACTCACGTCCGTTGTGCGTCGCGAGAAGCACAGCCACGCGAGGAAACCTGATCGCGCGTTCGGCAGCCTGACTCATGATTTGACCAATCTCCACTCGTCGTGACCCCGCTTCTCTATCGAGTATGGATCCAAGCCGCGATGACGTGAAACCCGCCTCGCGCACCGCTTCCCATCAATCGACTCGGACGGCTTAGTCATCTGAGAGCGCTGCACGGATTGCGGCTTCCCAACTGGGGTGTCCGGAATGGCCCACCCCGATTGGCATCGATCCACGGATCCCAGTGAAAGAAGTGAACGGCCGCTCCGGCTTCTTTCCTGCTCGATCGCGTGCGCGCTGAACCAACAGCCAATGGAGGCCCCACTCATCACGCCCGAGCCCAAGACCGATGGCTCGGCACTCGTAACGAAGCACACCGCAACCCAAGTCTCGGTCTGAATGCTCTTGTTGGTGCCATGGACCCGCTCCACGGCTTTGTGATGCCCGAATGCCCGGCGATAACCAGCCCCTTCGAGGCCGAAATCGCGAACGCCCAAGCGCAGGGTCTTTGGACGAAGAAACCACCCGTGCGGCTTCCACACGCGGGAGGAATGAGGACCCAGAAGTGGCCAGCTTCGACGCAGGGCCGCGTGCTCCTCCATGGTGAGGCCCGACGAGCTGAGCGGCTTGCCGACGGGAGCTGGCGAATCCGAAACCATACCAACCGATTCCCCAATCAACGTGTCGAAGTTGAAGTCAACTAGGTGAACCTGCCGGGATTGGCACAACATCGAAAGACACTGAGGGACCCAATGATTCATGTAGTAGCGGGCGAGGTCTGCTGAGTGGTCGCCAATGACCTGCGAGCACACTCGTCGCAGCGCGAGATCTACTTCGGCAGCCGCACACCGGAAGGGCCGAATCTGCGTCTGCTGATCGTCCCTGAACCCATTCGCCATCCCTTCCAGGACCATGGTCTCCCAGGTAGCCGTGAGCGAATTTCCCCCGAACAGGCCCAAGGGAATCCGGGCACGTCGAGCGGTCTCTCGCAGCAACTCCTCCCAAGAGGCCAACGGCTGGCACTGCCACTTTGGCCCCAAAATCTCCCGGTGAATCCCCGATCCTAACAGGATGACTATCGGCTGCTGCTTGGTCCGTCGGCGGATTGTCCCCATTCATGGAGGCTACTATCGAACGCAGTGCTGCTCCTTTTCCGCCAAACCCGCATCGGCCTCAACGGCAGGCCCTTCACGCTGTACAAATTCAAGACCATGCGCGATCCCCAGCCCGGCGAGGACCCGCTGGCGACCGATGCCATCCGCCTCACGCGCTTTGGACGCTTCCTCCGCGCGACCAGCCTCGACGAGCTGCCCACTCTCTGGAACGTCGTCAAGGGTGACATGCGCCTCGTTGGCCCGCGCCCACTGCTGCCCGAGTACCTGCCGCTCTACACGCCAGAGCAGATGCGACGCCACGAGGTCAAACCAGGCGTCACGGGATGGGCGCAAGTGAACGGTCGGAACGCCATCAGTTGGGAGGAGAAGTTCCGACTCGATGTGTGGTTCGTGGACAACCGATCCTTCTGGCTTGACCTCAAAATCCTCTGGCTTACGGTCTGGCAGGTGCTGTCACGCAAGGGCGTCTCGGCGGATGATCACGCCACCATGCCGCCGTTCAAGGGATCTCAACTGCTCTAGGCGGCGACTAGACTCTTGTTGTGCAGTTGGACTCTGTGATCATTGTCGGGGCGGGCGGATTTGGACGTGAAGTCGCCCTCGCTGCGCAGATGTGCCCGTCGCCCATCTCCATTGTGGGATTTCTTGACGATCGGGCACAGGGGCCCACGACCGCTGAAGGCTGGCCCATCTTGGGGACCCTCGATCAAGGCCGTGCCGCGATGAACTGCCTGATCGCTGTTGGCGCGCCACGGACCCGCAGGCTTCTCGCCGCGCGCCTTCAGCAGTTCAGTCCACGATTCGCCAGAATCGATGTTGAAGGGCGACGCCACCCGACCGTGGAGATCGCGTCTGGAGCGATGGTCGTCGCCGGCGTTCGAACGACAGTGACGACCTCGATTGGCGCTCACTTCATCGGCAATCTGAACTGCACGATCGGACATGATGTACGCATCGGGGACTTCGTGACCCTTGCGCCGCTCGTTGCTGTTTCAGGGAGTGTCCAGATCGGTTCCGGTGTCGAGATCGGCACTGGTGCTTGCATCCGCGAGGGACTCCGCATTGGCGACGGAGCCATGGTGGGAATGGGTGCCGTGGTCGTCAAGGATGTCGAACCGAATACCGTCGTTGTAGGCAACCCAGCTCGACAGGTGAGGGATCTTCCGCCGTGGTGACGACGCCAACGCTTCCCCCCTGGCCCATCTTCGACGGTGATGAACTCGCTGCGGTCGACGCGGTGCTTCGCTCAGGCAAGGTGAACTACTGGACGGGCACCGCGTGCCGCGACTTTGAGGCTGCATGGGCCGCTGCGCACGGCGGCA
>Ga0194134_10006069_pt1 | contig 11064 bp, 10 predicted proteins | sample TA2KigOff0mmetaG_FD_148602 | JGI IMG/M metagenome (GOLD analysis project Ga0194134, IMG submission 148602) | Freshwater microbial communities from Lake Tanganyika, Tanzania - TA2015056 Kigoma Offshore 0m | ecosystem: Environmental > Aquatic > Freshwater > Lake | place: Tanzania: Lake Tanganyika... | reverse complement strand
ACCCTGAGCAATTTAAAAGCAAATTAATTTCAACTACTGGTGATTCTAAGAAAATTGAAATTTCAATTAATGGTGGGGTTGCGGAATTAACAAATAATAAAATGATTGTTCTAGCTGAATAATTTAGTTCAATACAAAAATAAATACTGTACTTATTTTTCCAACTTCTCTATTTGCTCCTTTAATCGGAGTACTTTTTTAGTAGATTCAAATAAGCACCATTTTTTTGTCATACCAAATTGCGCTTTCCCAATCTGTTTCGCCAATTTTAGCTTTTGCTTTCATTCTACCCCAGCTTTCTTCCTGCCACTTAGAATGTTGACGAATTTCAGATGCTAATTCAACCGGTAAAGAAACAAAATACCAACTACTTTGACCAGAATATTGCCAAACGATTGCTGAGAATTCGTAACTGACTTTTAGTAAATCCAAGAAATCAGATGGTTTATTTTACTTCAAAAATGAAATTAGGAAATAAATTAAAGCTGCAAGTACACCACTTACTGGAATAGTAAGAATCCAAGCCCATAAAAGGTTAATTGTAACACCCCAGCGTACCGCACTTAATCGTTTTGTCGCACCAACTCCAATGATTGAACCCGTAATTGTGTGTGTTGTAGAAACCGGAATCCCGAAATTACTTACTGTAAACAAAGTCAATGCTCCCGCTGTTTCAGCGCAAACACCTTCAAGAGGAGTAACTTTTGTAATTTTTGTACCCATTGTCTTAACAATTTTCCAACCACCCATAAGTGTTCCAATTCCAATCATTAAATAACAACCAAAGGCAATCCAAAACGGCATGGTCTCTGACTGAACTTTGGTTTTAATTTTATGTCCTTTTAATAATTCTCCTTTTTTAGTGTCAAGTTGAGAATTGAAGATTGATGCAAATTTGTAGTCAGAATTTATTTTTTTTCCAATGAAAATTGGAGCTTTAACTGTAGCATCAAAAAGAGTATCCCCCTTGATATATACTTCAATTTTATGCATGTTTTTTTCAATCACCTTTAATTCAGGAGAATGAGCAATATCACTGTACTTTTTATTTATTTTTTTATTTGCGTAAACTACTTCATTGTTTGATGCATCACAAATATTTTTTCCTTCTTTGTAAAAAACTTTTGTATTGATTTCAGCAACCTCAGGCTTAAACTTTTCTTTTTTACCATCCTTGTTTTCGAACTCAATTTGAACCAATTCTGTAATTTTAAACTCCTGAGGAACTGCTTCCGCGAGTTTTCCCTCTCGTTCTAAGTTTCCGTAAACAAGTAATGCCGCACAAATAATCCCCATTACTTTTTGAGAATCAGCACCGCCGTGACCCAATGAAAACGCAGCAGATGAAAGCAATTGTAATTTTTTATGCATTCCAGCTTCCTTAAGCGCTGAAGGTCTTTTACCGTGAGCTATTTCAAACCAGATGTATACTAAAATAAAAATCGAAATCATACCTATTACTATATACATCATGATTGGTTTTACATCTAAATAATCAATCATATATAACATTGCCTTAATTGTAACAGCCGCTAAAATAGCGATAAAAAGCATTTTTCTCCAAAAGGAACGGCTTATGGTAACTAAAGCAATAATCAAGGCAATAAGGCCACCAATAAAAGGAGCTAAAAATATAAATAAGGCTACTTTTATGATTTCACTGCTAGCGATTACATCAAAACCAGCGTGCGCCACAGCCGCTCCAGCAAAACCGCCTATTAGTGTATGCGATGAAGATGATGGAATTCCAAACCACCAGGTGAGTAAATTCCAGAAGGTTGCAGCTAATAAACCAGCTAAAATAACCCACAAATCAATTGCATTGTTGTCAACAGTTTTAGCAACAGTATTACCAACACTCATATCAAATACCCAAAACGCTAATACGTTGAATGCTGCCGCCCAAATTACAGCCTGAAGCGGAGTTAATACCTTGGTAGAAACCACCGTTGCAATAGAATTTGCTGCGTCGTGAAACCCATTTACTAAGTCAAATAGCAGGGCGATGACAATTACCGTGAGTAAAAGAGTAAACATGATTTTACAGATTGGGTTCTATGCGTATTTTACAATAATTGATTCAATAACATTTCCGGCATCCTCACATTTGTCAGTTATAAGTTCCAATTCCTGGTAAAGTTCTCTTCTTTTTATTAATTCCTTTGCATCAACATCCGAGTCAAATAATTTTTCAATACATGAATCAAAAATTTCGTCTGATTGATTTTCAATGTTGTTTATTTTTATTATAAACTCAACAATTTTATGAGTATTTTTTAAATTCCTAATTTCTGCCACTGCACTTTTAACTGCTAATACCGCCTCCAAAATAGCATTTGCTGATTTTTGAATACCGTCATCTTGAAGTGGGTCTATCCTATAAAAATTGATTTTTTTCCCTGCACCATAAATGTAATCTGCGATATCGTCTAATGCAGATGCCAAACTGTGTATATCTTCACGATCAAATGGGGTAATAAAATTTTTCCCTAATTCGATAAAAATTTGATGACTAATTTCGTCGTTTTTATGTTCAATATCCTCCATCTCTTTGATGAGAATTGCGCGTTTATTGAAATCAGATTCTTGAACTACAAGAATAAACTTACGCGCCAATAATTCAATGTTGTCCGATGCCGTCTCAAATAAAGTATAAAAAACTTTATCTTTTGGTAGAAAGTATTTTAAAAATCCAGTTGCCATAATTTAAATTTTGAGTAAATGTAAAAGCAAGATTTGGAGTGAACTAATATTATTAACATTGTTAACGTAAAGATAACTTTGAAAAATTTATAACTCTTTATTTTACCGGTAATATTTTTTTGTAATAAAGCTTGCCTCGTGCTTGTCATCCCTATTTTGAATGAGAATTACTTCACTTTCCCACTGAGTTTCATCGAAATCCGGAAAAAAAGTATCCGCACCGTATTCTTTGTCTATAAAAGTAATAAACATTTCCTCAATTCGATTTGACGCAAGTGCCATTTTGTAGATTTCACCACCGCCAATTATAAAAACCTTACGTTCAATTTCATTTTTAAAATATTCAAAACATGATTCTAACGAGGAAAATACCTTACAACCGGGAGCCTGAAAATCAGTGTTTCTCGTCAAAACAACATTCAACCGATTTGTTAACGGACGATACTTTTCAGGAATTGAGTCATAGTTTTTACGACCCATAATTACGATATGATTTTGCGTAGTTTCCTTAAAAAATTTCATGTCATTCGGCAAATGCCACATCAAATCATTGTTTTTCCCAATTCCTCTTGCTGAATCAATGGCGACTATAAGTGCTACTTTCATTTTAAACTGCTACTGCTGCTTTAATGTGTGGATGAGGATCGTAATTTACCAGTTCAAAGTCTTCGTATTTGAAGTCGAAAAGATCTTTTACATGTGGATTAATCTTCATTTGTGGAAGAGGCTTGAAATCACGGGTTAGTTGTAATTTTGCTTGCTCAAGATGATTCGAATACAAATGGGCATCTCCTAAGGTATGAATAAAATCACCAGTTTTCAATCCACAAACTTGAGCCATCATCATAGTTAATAATGCGTACGAAGCGATATTAAAAGGAACACCGAGGAAAGTATCAGCGCTGCGCTGGTATAATTGGCAACTTAATTTTCCATCTGCCACATAAAACTGAAAAAAGGCATGACAGGGAGGAAGTGCCATTTTATCAATCTCACCAACATTCCAAGCTGATACAATTATTCTTCTTGAATCAGGATTGTTTTTTAATTGATCTATTACTTGTTTAATTTGATCGATATGACGACCATCGGCAGCGGGCCAACTTCTCCATTGCGAACCATAAACAGGGCCTAAATTTCCATCTTCATCTGCCCATTCATCCCAAATGGAAACGTTATTTTCCTTTAAATAGTGAATATTTGTATTACCTTTTAAAAACCATAAAAGCTCATGAATAATCGATCGCAAGTGTAATTTTTTTGTGGTTAAACAAGGGAATCCTTCACTTAAATCAAAGCGCATTTGATATCCAAAAACAGAGAGTGTTCCCGTTCCTGTTCGGTCTTCTTTTTTTGTTCCATGGTCTAAAATATGCTGAAGAAGGTTATGATATTGTTTCATTCGTCATAGGCTGTTTGATTGAGCAAAATTAGAAGAAAATCATTTGAATTTCTATTCTGTATGGGAGTATTTTATAAAAAGTTATCGACTGAATTTGGTTCTATTTGAAGTGGTAATTATAATAGTGGGTTCTTGAATTTTGGGGGACTAAATATTGAAGACGACTATCCTTAAAATGTATTCTTCAATGGTAATTTGAACCAAATAGTATTGGTTTTCTTCAGATTTACCGATTTAAATTTCAATTTACAATACTTATAGATGAAGTAAATATTTAGCAATCACATTATTTTCAAATATACATTTGAGCAAATAGGTTCCTTGCGCCATTCTTTTTGTTTCGAGTGTAAATGGAGACCCAGGGGAAGCGTATTCTGCCAATTTTCGTCCTGTGGCGTCGTAAAGAATGAAGGTAAATTCTTTGTCTTGAGGTATATTATGAACTATTACCGGATCATTGTCAAAAGGGTTTGGTTGAATACTTATCTGCATTGAACCATCTATAATTTCCAGCGTTTGGGACGATTTTCCCGTGCATCCCAAGGTGTCGCTCACGGTCATTTCAACCGTGTAAATTCCGGGAACTGCATATACATGGTTTACCTGTTGCCCATTCCCCAAAAGGGTTTGATCCCCAAAATCCCAGAGGTATTCGCTCGTAGGGCCATTGTTTCCAAAGAACGAATAGTTGATATCTCCGCTCTCGTGAAAGAGTTGAGTAAACGTAGTGTCCGGAGCGGAAATGCCTACATTCATGGTGAGGGTCCTTTCACAGCCATATGCGTCTTGTACTTCGAGCACGTAGGACCCTGGAGAGTTTAAGGTAATCTCTGGAGTTTCAGGGCCAGGTTTCCAGTTGTAGTTGTATAACGGGTTGTAAGGCGCTGAATAAGTAATTCCCACGCATACCGTTGTGTCTTGAGGAATTTGCACGGTGGGCAATTCCGCACCAAAGGGCGCCAAGGTTTGGTCGATCCATGTGAGCCGTTGGTACATGAATACCTTCAAATTTTGTACGTGTTGGGTATATGGAATGCCGTTTAAAGTTTGCCATGTAGCATAGTTGCGCGCTGCAGGCCCCTGATACAATAAGTTGGCACAACTGTCGATAAAAACCATGAATTTCCCATTGGAGAGTTCGTTTTCCCTTAAGCTAAACCATCGACAGGCGAGCTCACGCTTATAAATGCTGTCCGTATACAGTTTGGACCACCAGAAAGGGAAGGGCCATCCTGGATGACAATTTTGCCATACCCATCCAGAATTGGGAGGAAAATCCATCGCTCGGTCATAATCCCAAGGGGGACCGATGCAGAGTTTGCCACCATCAGTATCTTTTTCTTTAAACAGAAAGGTACTCCTGCCATAGCTGTCGTAATTCATGCTGAATTCGTTCACAATGAGGAAGTCGATGAAAGTTTCAACGTTGATCCAGGCGCGGTAACCCAACGAGTCGTCTGCAAAGTTCTCGCCGTTGAGCACGTTTTCAAAAGAATCAACATAGGATTTAATATAATTGCCTTGGACGGGCAGAATGCTATCAGCTTTTGGGTAAACGTATTTAAATTCTACCGGAAGTGTGCACGTTGCGTTGTTGATGGGAGCATATGCGGAATTCCAAGCACCTGACTCCCCATTTATATTCATTTCGATAATGTACCCACCAGTAAGGTCGCTACCAACAGTGTCGGCGGAAGTCGTTTTGGCAATATCAACCCTATTTTTATCGCGTTTCACTTTTTCGGTGAGCGTATAAACACCGATGTAATTTCCATCGAGGAAAATTTCACAATGCTTCGTTCGAGGAGCGTAGCGTCCCATTTTTCGGGCAAAGTAATAGGCAACGCTGTTTTTTAGCAGGGTGTTGTCCAGATATTCGGCCTTGAAAATCCAATCGTTTTCAGCAGGTAATCCCAAAAGGGAGGTGTCAATTTTGTTGCCTTGTCCATCAATGAGGTCGAAATCGTAATTTTTCTTCGGGTAATAGGTACCTGTAAATCCTTGCCACTCCGCCAGGATGTTTCCTTCGTAGGAGTAGATTGTATCGTTGGTATAATTCAATTGCCCAAAACCATTGTCTATGATTTCCATTTTTACCGGCACTTTCACATCATTGTTTATCGCATTGCCCAAGGTGGTCAGCTTCACAATCGGAAGCACACTGCTCATGGCGCCTTCGTACTGAATTATAAACGGAATGGTTCCTGAACACGATGTATCCGGTAACGTAATTTTTATTTTTCCGTTCCCCGTATTACCGGTCATGGTTCCACCGTTGGGATTTGGCATGCTCGCATTTCCAGCGATCGTTACACCATTCATTACCCCGCCAATATACGAAGAGCCACCGCCGCCGCCATCGTCGTTATAGGAAGCGCCACCGCCGTAATATCCACCGCCGCCACCACCGCCGTCTCCGGACTTATGACCGCCTTGTCCGAGGGTGCCAGGACCTTGGCCTGCACCACCCGCATTTTGTGTACCCCCTAGGCCGCTACCATTAATTCCGGCCAGCCCGCCTCCTGGGCCTGCAGCAGCACCGCAGCACCCTGCTCCGCCGCCACCACCAGCCACCATAATTCGATCGTTGAGGCCATTGCCTCCAAAACGTACGTCGCTTGCACCGCCACCACCACCCGAACATCCAATATCACCGGCATTTCCACCCCCATTCCAACCACCGCCGCTAGCCACTGAACAATTAGCGCCTTCACCACCTACAAATACCGCTAAAGTTTCGCCGGCATTGAGGTATCTTGTTCCTTTCGAATAAGCGCCTTTCCCTCCGGTTTGACCATCGTCTCCTCCCTGTGCCCCCCAAGCCTCTAATGTGTAAATCCCGGAGCTACCTGCCGTAAACGTTTGTTCACCTCCTGTAAAAGAGAATATTTGAAAGTCCCCATTATTTTCACCATAGCCAATGCGAACAATGTAAGGAGTTCCTTCTACTAAAAAGACTTGAAGGTCGGCCTGCTCTCCACAAGATAAATTGTTGTCATTGTAGTATATTGCCCCATTATTTGAACCGCTGTAGTCAACATTTTGACAAGTATTGTAGATCCATAACCGTGTATCACAAGAGGTAATGCCGCATGTACTGAATGAATAGATTCCAGTAGAATCCGGAACGAACTCGAAAAAACTATGACTGTTCGGTGCTGTATTCAGACCCAAATTGGCGCTAAAAGGATTCTCACAAATCGTTCCCGGGCCGCAATTGAAGGAATGCGATGCTAGGGAAGCAAATTGTCCTCCCGAAGCCACTTGGTTTCCGTTCAAGGTGATAACATAGGAACCAAGACCATAACCACAGCAGATGCCATCGCCGTAACTGTCATGAATGTCGAGGTGCATACACGCACTGCTATCCACGCAAACAGTCTCGCTCAGGTAGGTCCCTTGCGCAATTTCAAGGCCATTCGCAAAAAGATTCCAAGTCGTTTCGTTGGGATAATCGTCCGGAACGATAGTTATGTCTAAAGGCCATTCTCCTGCAGGGCATTGAGCTAAGTGCTTACCCGTCGCATTTAACGTAAAAAGCACCAATAACAGTATGATAATATCTTTCATAAACCCCTCTCACAAAAGTACGAATTTTAAGTAGTTATGAGCTGTGAGTTCCCAATATTATATTCTCATTGGAAGTAGTTGTTCTTGTTGGGCGGCTTACCTTTCAGTTCATAGTTGTTTTTTCGGTTGTTGTAATGAATAAATGGGGCGGTTAAAGGATATTGTTCTTTGAGGAGTAAAACTTGTTTTAAGTCTAGTTCTAGTTGAATAGGATAAGTCTTACCTGAATGACTAAATCCGAAAACATCAGGAATCTGTTTTTCAAACTTCTTACTATTCTTAAATGGTTTTCCAGCGAAGTCCACATAAGCAATTCGGTCAATGTGAAAGGTCTTATTCTTCTTTGATGAGTTGTCAAAGGCCATCTTTATATAATTAGCGATTATTATTAAAAACACGACAGAAACAAAAAAAATAATAAATTTGACAGGCGAAACCCGAAAAGCTTTTTAAACAGAGTAGGGAACAATTTAAAAAACAAATGAAAATGAAAAAAGTAAGTTTAATTTTTATCCTTTTAATAGGCTTTGGCTGTATCTCTTATTCCCAAACCGTAACCATTGGTACCCAAGTGTGGATGACCAAGAATTTAGATGTTGTAACCTTTAGAAACGGAGACCCTATTCCTGAAGCGAAATCCAATGAAGAATGGGAAAAAGCAGGTGAAAACAAACAACCCGCTTGGTGTTATTACGATAATGACCCAGCGAATGGTGCGAAATACGGTAAGTTGTATAATTGGTATGCAGTAACTGATTCAAGAGGTCTCGCGCCTGTTGGGTATCATGTACCTTCCGATGCTGAATGGACAATACTTACCGACTTTTTAGGTGGTCAAGATGCTGCAGGAACTAAAATGAAGAGCAAAAGTGGTTGGGCAGAAAATGGCAATGGCACAAATACCAGCGGTTTCTCAGGTCTTCCGGGCGGTGACCGTTACGGCTATGGAGCATTCGACCACATTGGCAACTTCGGTGCCTGGTGGAGTTCGACGGAGGCCAATACCGGCGATGCCTGGTACCGCTCCCTGTATTACCTCAATGGCACTGTGAACAGGTACAGCAACGTTAAGGAAGATGGGTTTTCTGTCCGTTGCCTCAGGGATTAATTTACCTGCCTGCCTGCCGGCAGGTTTGACAATTTGACAATTTGATTGTCGGTAGAAAGTCCTGCCAATATGGGGCGAAGCCCCAAAAATTTAGCTCACCCCACCATCTTCTTCACCTTCGTTATCGTATTCACATGAATACTTAGAATTCGTGAGATTTCATATCCTCTTTTGAACAGTGAACCTGAGTAGGATAATTTTCAATTCTTGCAGGAGTTACATTTGTAACCAAACTTCAAGTCACCATTATTGGTATAAATCATATCCTATAAAACATCACTACTTGAATTTTTCTAAAGATAATCTAACTTGAAAAAGATAGTTGTTTACATCTGATGAATGATCTTCTGAAAAGTTTTAATAGTCCTGGATTCTTTGTTTAACCTTCAAAAAAATGATTATGAAGACATTAATTTTTGGTGCCACAATTTTATTAAACACCACTTTGCATGCTCAAGATTCTCAATTGAAAAACATTAAAGAAGAATCTCAATTTGAGTTCAGTAATGAATTTGACGTGAATTTGTTTCAAAAATACCTAACACAAGAAATGTCAATAGCATTTCCTTGGATGGTTGAGGACACTTCGAATAATTATGCTGCAAGAGCAACCTCACAAACAGAAGCTGGATCACCGATGTGTTATGGATCCAAACAAGGTGGAATGGTTGATATTAAAAATGATGAGCTATTAGAAGCAAAGAGAATAGTAAACAAATACCAAGAATATCTTTACGATAGTCCATATTTTGGAGAAAAAACACTCAAGAAATATTACAAAGATTTTTCTGCTGTTGCCACAAAACAAAATGGAGGTCTTATCCGCTACGGGTTATTGGTTGATAACAACATTACCAGGGAATCAATTATGGAGGGTTCTAATAAAATTTTGAATGCTGTTTACCAAGATGAAATTGATTTAGTCGATTCTTTAGTTTTGGATTATTATGGTAGTCATATGAAAATTGACAATGGTTTTGATATTGGGTGTGTTAATTACGTTAAGGAAAAAATAGAATCAAAGGAAATTCCTTGGGCAGATGGGCAGGCTCATTATCATTTTTCGATCAGTTCAAAAGATGGATTACCACGAAAAGAAACCATAGAAGAAGTCATCAAAGGAAGATTGGAATATATGGATTCATTAGGACTTCCGTTAACCATTAGCAGGTATTATATCAAAATTATTATCGAGGGTGAGATGACCTATTTGATTCTGGCTTTGGATAATTAGTTATTTACAATCGAAAAAAATGAAAAATGAGTAGCAAAAATCTAATTATATTTGTAGATAAAATTTCAAGATAATAAATTAGTATAAGAAATAATTAATACTCTTGCAGGGGTTATTTATATTTAATACTTTAGATTTTTATTTATCATTTTATGAAACATATTCTCATAATTTTCTCTCTATTTTTATTTGAGATTACCTTCGCTCAACAAACAGGAATAATTACCGATTCTCGGGATGGGAGAGAATATAAGACAGTTGTTATAGGTACTCAAACCTGGATGTCTGAGAATCTAAATGTATCAACTTTTAGAAACGGTGATCCAATTCCTCAGGCTAAATCTGAATTAGAATGGGAAAATGCAGGTAAAAATAAACAACCTGCATGGTGCTATTACGACAACGACCCTAAAAATGGGGCTAAATACGGTAAACTGTATAACTGGTATGCTGTCGTTGACACACGTAATGTTTGTCCTGTTGGATGGAGAATACCAAATTTAAATGATATAGAAAATTTATTGTTTAATGGCAAAAGCAGTGAAGAAGTACAAATGATGAAAGAGTATGAAAGTGAAGGGGCTAGGGAAGGAGGAGATAACTGTGCCAAGTGTTTTTTTGGGGGAATTGATGTGATTTTGAGTGGTTCTCGCTCAAGTGATGGCAGTTTTTCAGGACTAGAAGATAATTTTAAAATTGATGGTGTTGTGTATTTAGACGGAAAAGCCGATGTTTGGCTTATTAGAAATAATTCACCAGGATTATTGAACTATTTCGAGGGAGGTGAAGTCGTAAATACATGGTGGGGGTCAGTCGAATTAGGGTCTGAAGGCAACTCGATACGTTGTGTCCAAGATTAAAATTTTAAGATTAAATCTCATAGTCAACTCTAAAATTGATTTTAAATAAATTACTCAAGAATTTATTTTTTAAATGGACATTTTATCAACAAAATAGTAATTGAGTAACTCAGTTTTGACTCCAAAAACTAGGAACTCGTTACCCATTTCTGTCGAATATTTTGGAAAATAACTTTTGACTTAAAAG
>Ga0194134_10006068_pt1 | contig 11072 bp, 9 predicted proteins | sample TA2KigOff0mmetaG_FD_148602 | JGI IMG/M metagenome (GOLD analysis project Ga0194134, IMG submission 148602) | Freshwater microbial communities from Lake Tanganyika, Tanzania - TA2015056 Kigoma Offshore 0m | ecosystem: Environmental > Aquatic > Freshwater > Lake | place: Tanzania: Lake Tanganyika... | reverse complement strand
GCCCGCCATGAGCGCCGACGGGTCCGCGCCGCACCGCCACGTCGCACACGCCCGGTCGTCGGGCCCGGCGGGCTCACGGACCGCGAGCAGCAGGTCGAAGTGCCGGCCGCCGGGCGCGTCATGCTCGACGACCGCCGCCGGCAGCCATCCGCCCCCCGCGTCGGCGTTCGTCCGTCCTTCGCCATGCGATGCGCGTTCCACGCCGATATCATCCCACGGGCCGCGGTCCTTCGCCCGCGGCGCACAGTTGCCAGGAGGGCACATGCCACATCTCGCCATGCACGGACGCACGGTCCCCGGTTCCATCCTGCTCGCCGCCCACGCCGCCGCGCTCTCGTGCGCGCTCGCAGGCTGCAACACGACCTCTAACGAGGCGCGCGCGCGCGAGGCCGACGAGCGTCTCAAGTACGGGCAGTACGCCGAGGCCGCGGCCGCCGTCGAACCCGTCGTCAAGGACACCCCCGGCGACTGGCGCGGCCAGTTCGCGTACGGGCGCGCGATGCTCGGCCAGGGCAAGCTCGACGACGCCCGCCGCTCGCTCGACCGGGCTTACCGGCTCCAGCCCGCGAACGAGGAGATCGTCATCTCGCTCGCCGAGTGCATGGCGCAGCAGAAGGACGTGAAGGACGCCTACCAGGTGCTCCGCGCGTTCGGCAAGGACTTCCGCTCGTGGCGCGCGTACCTCGCGCTCAGCCGCATCGCGGAATCGTCCGGCGACCCGGACACCGCCGCCACGTCCGCGGTCGACGCGATCAAGGTGAACGAGCCGCTGCCCGACCAGCGCGCCTCGATTGAGCCGTACATGCGCGACGCCGACCTCTGCTTCCAGTTCGGCAAGGACGCCGAGGGCGTGCGCCGCCTGCGCCAGGCCTACGGCATCGCGCCGGAGGACCCGCGCATCAACCAGGCGCTCGAGCAGCGCGGCGTCGCGCGCGGCAAGGACACCGCGCTTCCCCCGGGCCCCTGAGCCGCGCGTGCCCGCCGCACCCGACAACGCACGCGAGCGCTGGCTGGGGTGGCTCGCGACGCTCGGAGACGTCGCGCGCGTCCGCACGCTGCGCCTCCTCGAGCGCGAGGAGCTCGGCGTGGGCGAGCTGGCCCGCGCGCTGCAGCTGCCGCAGAGCACCGTGAGCCGCCACCTAAAGCCGCTCTTCGAGCAGGGCTGGGTCTCCAAGCGCCCCGAGGGCACGCAGAGCCTCTACCGCATGCGCGCGGGGGACCTGGCGCCCGGCATGCGCGACCTGTGGCGCATGAGCGGCGAGCACCTGGGCGCGCGCCACGTCTACGGCGACGACGACGCGCGGCTCGCCGAGGTGATCGCCGCACGCCGGGTCGACAGCCGCACGTTCTTCGGCCGCATCGGCGGCGACTGGGACGAGGTCCGCCGCGAGCTCTTCGGCGCCGCGTTCGTGCCCGAGGCGCTGCTCGGCCTGCTGCCCGCGGACGCCGTGGCGGTCGACTTCGGGTGCGGCACCGGCGAGGCGGCCGAGTGGCTCGCGCCGGTCGTCGGCAAGGTGATCGCGGTCGACCGCGAGCAGGCCATGCTCGCCGCCGCGCGCAAGCGACTGAAGCGCTTCCGCAACGTCGACTTCCGCCAGGGCGACCTGCTGTCACCGCCCCTCAAGGCCGGCGAGGCGCACCTCGGCGTCGTGATGCTGGTCTTCCACCACGCCGACGATCCCGCCGCCATGCTGCGCGCGATGGCGCCGTGCTTCCGCGCGGGCGGCGCGCTCCTCGTCGTCGACATGGTCAAGCACGACCGCGCGGCGTACCAGCAGTCCATGGGCCACCGTCACCTCGGGTTCGCCGAGGACGAGCTGGCGCGGTTCGCGCGCGGCTCCGGGTTCTCGCTTCGACGCTTCACGCGGCTTCGGCCGGACACCCACGCCAAGGGCCCGGGGCTCTTCGCCGCGCTCTTCGTCCGCTGAGCGGGCGTCACCTCGGCGTGATCGGCGGCTCCGTGACCACGTCCGACGAGTTCGCGTTCGCGCTGCCGTCATCGGGCGGCGCCTCGTATATGTTCCGTCCGTCGCTGGCGCATCCGGCGGCAAGGGCCGCCGCCGCCAGGGCGGTCGACGCCAGGACGGGCTTCGCGGCACGGCACGACGGGCCAGGCGCGGGGTGGTCGGGTCGGTTCATGTCCACAGAATCCCCTTGTTTCGCCCCTCCGCGCCACCCCAGGGGGGGCTACAATCATCCTTCCATCCGGATAGACGGATGAAAGGAACCCCCATGACTGTCACCGCAACCGCCACCCAGACCAACCCGTTCCTGTCCAACCCGCGCCTCTCGCTGACGGAGTTCCCGCCCTTCAAGGTGCGGGACCTCTCGGCCGAGACCGTCCGCTTCGGCCGCAAGGAGATCGAGCTCGCCGAGGTCGAGATGCCCGGCCTCATGGCGCTCCGAACCGAGTACAAGGGCAAGTTCCCGCTGAAGGGCGCCCGCATCATCGGCAGCCTGCACATGACAATCCAGACCGCGGTCCTCATCGAGACGCTGGTCGAGCTCGGCGCCGAGGTGCGCTGGTGCAGCTGCAACATCTTCAGCACGCAGGACCACGCCGCGGCGGCCGTCGCCGTGGGCCCGACCGGCACCCCCGAGAACCCCAAGGGCATCCCCGTCTTCGCCTGGAAGGGCGAGACGCTCGACGAGTACTGGTGGTGCACCTGGCAGGCGCTCCACTTCGCCGACGGCAAGGGACCGAACATGATCCTTGACGACGGCGGCGACGCCACGCTCCTGGTCCACAAGGGCCTCGCGTTCGAGAAGCAGGGCAGCGTCCCCACGCCGACCTCGGAGGACAGCGAGGAGTACCAGGTGATCCTGCAGCTCCTCTGCGCGCTGCAGCAGAAGCATGCGGGCTACTGGACGAAGACCGCCGGCAACATCATGGGCGTCACCGAGGAGACCACGACCGGCGTGCACCGCCTGTATCAGATGCAGGAGCTCAACCAGCTCCTCTTCCCGGCGATCAACGTCAACGACGCGGTCACCAAGAGCAAGTTCGACAACTTGTACGGCTGCCGCCACTCGCTGGTCGACGGCATCATGCGCGCCACCGACGTGATGCTCGCCGGCAAGGTCGCCGTGGTGTTCGGCTACGGCGACGTGGGCAAGGGCAGCTGCCAGAGCCTGCGCGGCCAGGGCTGCCGCGTGAAGGTCACCGAGATCGACCCGATCTGCGCGCTCCAGGCGTGCATGGAGGGCTACGAGGTGGTGACGCTCGAGGACGTGATCTCGACCGCCGACATCTTCATCACCGCCACCGGCAACAAGGACATCATCCGCGCCGAGGACATGCTGAAGATGAAGCACAACGCGATCGTCGGCAACATCGGCCACTTCGACAACGAGATCGACATGTCCGGCCTGAAGAAGGTGGCGGGCGCGAAGTGCGTCAACATCAAGCCGCAGGTCGACGAGTGGAAGCTGCCGAACGGCAAGAGCATCATCATGCTGGCGGAGGGCCGCCTCCTGAACCTCGGCTGCGCCACGGGCCACCCGAGCTTCGTGATGAGCTCGAGCTTCACCAACCAGGTGATCGCGCAGATCGAGATCTTCACGAACGCGAAGCGCTACGAGAAGAAGGTCTACACCCTGCCGAAGCACCTCGACGAGAAGGTGGCGCGCCTGCACCTCAAGCAGCTCGGCGCGAAGCTCACCGAGCTGCGCAAGGACCAGGCCGAGTACATCGGCGTTCCGGTGAACGGGCCGTACAAGCCCGAGCACTACCGGTACTGAGCCGCGCGCCGGCCCCCGGGGCCGGCCGCCGCACGCACGAAACGGACAGGGCCCGCGGAGCGATCCGCGGGCCCTGTGCGTCGGTGGGGGAACGTGCGCGTCAGGCGCGGCGCCGGCGGAAGCCGGCGAGGCCGGCGACGCCGAGCAGGGCGAGGGCGCCGGGAGCGGGGACGGCCGAGCCGATGAGGACCCCCTGACCTCCGGCGAAGTACGCATTCGACTCGTCGGCGAACACCGTGTACGCACCTTCGTAGTACTGGGTGAACGTGGTGCCGCCGTCGACGGAGATGAAGGTCCCGCCCCGCCCCTGCGACCCGTACGAGCCGTAGATGGTGTCGCCGACCCGCACGACCGAATGCACGTCGGACTCGAAGGGTCCCGAGGGAACGGTCCATGCGGTCGACCAGGTGCTTCCGCCGTCGGTCGACATGCGGAGTCCGTCCCCCGCTCCGACGTAGAGCGCGTCGTCCGACGCGAAGATCCCGTTGGCGCGCGTGTACAGCCCGAGGGGCTGGATCTGCCAGGTGCTGCCGCCGTCCGAAGACATGCACAGGCCGGAGCCCGAGCTCGCATAGATCTTCCCGCCATGAACCCGTACGTTCCTGACGGAGCCCACGCTGCCGCCCCCGAGGCGCTCGATGAACCGATTGGTCCACGAGGCGCCCCCGTCGTTTGAGATCGCGATCCCGTACTCCATCGCGGCGTAGACGGTGCTGCCGCTCGACCAAACGTCCCACACGGCGCCGCCGGTGTACAGGCCGTTGCTGCCGTTGGCGGTGTTCCACGTGGCCCCGCCGTCATGGGAATAACGGACGCCGAAGGCACTCGCCGTGTAGATCGAGCTTCCCGACGCAAAGACCTTCGAGGCTTGATAGCGGAACGAGTCGTTCTCGTAGTAGCTCCAAGTGGCGCCGCCGTTCGTCGAGTAGTTCAGCCCCGCGTCGCCGGTCGCATAGACGGTGCCGCCGTCGGCGTGGACTCCCCACACCCTGGGCCCCACGAGCAGCCCGTTGCCCGACCAGTGCGCGGTGAACCCGAGGTCGGTCCTCAGCGAGGGGACGACCGTGGCGAGGGCCGGCGAGCTTGCAGCGGCGGCTGCGATGACGATGGCTGCGAAACGTGTCTGCTGCATGGTGGACACTCTTCTCTCTTCTTCGAGATCCAGCGGTCGCACAGGAAACGGCTTCCCGTGAGCGTCGCTCTCCAGCGATCACGGAATCGCGCGCATGACTCCATCATTGGGAGTGTCGCCACGGCACGATTTCGAGTTGCCGTCGGATGTTTCACGAAGTCAATCTCCGTCATGTGTCACGCGATCATCCGACATTGCCCCGGCGGCTGTCGGCTGTCCGCCCGCGCGCCGCCCGCTCCTATTCTCACCCCATGGCCCTCCCGTTCGTCCGCCTCGACCCATCCCGCGATGACGTCTCCGTCTTTGTCTCCGATGACAAGGCGCTGTCGGTGTGGGAGATGCTCCGTCGCTTCGGGCGTGCCACGCCCGCCGGCGAGCTCGCGGACGCGTGCGCCATGCCGCTCACGCACGTGCAGGGGATCATCGACCGGGCCGTCGACATCGGGCTCGCGCGACGGGTTCCCGCGTCGAAGGGCGACCCGCGCGTGCGCTTCGAGGCCACCGGCGAACGCATCCTCATGGAGGTCGATCCCGCGTCGCCCGCGGTGCGCGCGCTGCTCGCCTCGTGCTACCTGCGCTTCGCCGACGAGAGCCGCCGGTGCATCGACGAGTCGATGGCCGAGGCCTCCCGCGGCCGGCACGGCGTGCCCGCGATGGCATCCATCACCCACCTCACGCTCGACGAGTCCGAGGCGCGGGAGCTGATCGCCCTCTTCAAGCCGATCGACGCCTTCGTCGCGCGCGTCACCGAGAAGCACGACCGCGACCCGGCCGGCACCCCGCGCCGCTGCAACTACCACCTCGCGCTGCACGTGGCGCCCGTCGCCACAGAGCGCCTGCCGCCGGCGCGCATGACCTTCGCGGAGAAGGGCGCCTCGGACCGCGTCGCGGCGGACTTCGAGAAGCGTGCGACCCGCCTTCTGAGCCCGCGCGAGCGGACGGTCGCGGAGCTCCTCGTGCGCGGCAGGACGATCAAGGCGGTGGCCACGGAGCTCGGGGTGTCGCCGTCCACGGTCAACACCCTGTGCGAGCGGATGTACCGCAAGCTCGGCATCACCAAGCGCGCGCAGCTCGCGGTGAAGCTGCACGCGCTCGGCGACGGATGAGCCGCCGGCCGCGCGGGGTCTCCGCCGCGCACGGTCCCGCGACCCCCGGGCCCGCCAGGGTCAGGGACACGCGCCCCAGCCCGCGAGCAGCTCGCCTAGGTCCGCGCCGTCGACAATCGAGTCGCCGTTCAGGTCAAACGCGCATCCCGTGCACGGGCCCCATCTCGAGAGGAGCTGCCCGAGGTCCGCGCCGTCCACGCCGCCGGAGGCGTCGAAGTCCCCGGGGCACGCGGGCGCCGGGTCGAGCGTGGTGACGTCGACCGCCACGTAGTCGTGGAACGTCTCGTCGGCGGCGCGCTCGGCGTAGACCATGAAGCGAACGATGCCGTCGGCCGCCACGAAGTTGCCGATGTTCGCGCGGATCGCGACGGTCATCGCCTCGTCGCGGTTTCCCGCGTAGCTGTCCGCGAAGCGGTTCTGGCCGATGAGCCCCGCCGCGTCGCCCCACTGCGACTGCGCGACGTCCCACACGTAGAGCTCGGCCTGCGTGCAGTTGTCGGCGTAGCCCTCCCACGTGATGCGCAGCTCGTCGATCGTCGCGGGGGCCTCGGCAATGCGCACCCGGAACACGTGGGTGGCCTCGTTTCCGCTCGACACGGCCGGCGAGATGTAGCGATTCGCGTCGGTGTCGCCGCCCGTGGCGTTCGAGGTGGACAGCGCCGTGTACTGCGCGGCCGTGAGCGCGGTGCTCACCGGCAGCGAGTTCGCGCTCGCGTTGGTCCAGGCGGCCGTCTGCGAGCCCGTCACGAAGCGGTCGACGCCCGCGCCCGACGCGAAGTCGTAGCGGGTGCGCGTGCCCGGACCCACGCGGAACGGGTTGCCCACTGCGATCACGGTGTCGCCGTCGGCCGCGCGCGCGGTCACGCGCACGCGCGCCGCGTCCGAGCGAAGCCCGGCCGGGACGGCCCACTGGTACGAGCCCGAGTCCGGGATGGCCGCCGCGATAGTCGTCCACGTCGTTCCGTCGGTCGAGTACGCCAGGTCGACGTTCGCGAGCGCCACGTTGTTCGTGTCGGTCGCGTTCCAGCGGATCTCCTGCGCCGCGCCCGCGCGCACCACAGCGCCGCCCTCAGGCAGCGACACGTGCGCCGCCGGCAGCGCGTTCGCGTAGCGGGGCACCTGCTTCACGATGCAGTGGATGGCGCCCGACGCGCCGATGATGCTCGAGCACTGGATCGGGACGAGCGTCACGCCCGGGCCCGCGGCCGCGGTCCACTTGGCGATGGCGTCCGTGTCGCGCGCGTTGTACGCGGAGTTGCCTCCCGGCACGATGCCGGTCCCGTAGACGGGGATGAAGATCCGGTCGTTCACGCGGAACGCGTTCGCGTACGTGAAGTGCGTCGCGCCGACGTTCCACGCCTGCGGACGGAACACCTCGAACCCGAGCGCCTGCATGTAGGGCACCGCGTTGTTCGTGACCGAGATCGCCGTGGCGTTTGACCCCGCGATGAACTCCGAGATGATCACGGTGTCCTGGTCGACCAGGTACATCCACATGTCGATGTGGCCGGTGCCGTCCACCGAGAAGGGCAGCTGGGGCAGGATGTGCAGCGTGTCGATCCCCTGGAACGCGCGGTGGACGTCACGGATGAGCGTCTCGTTGAAGCCGGCGGACGAGGGATTGTCGAGGTTCACGAGCGCCGTGCAGAAACCCGTGCGGTTCGGGCCGGCCTGGAAGTTCCCGCCCGAGTAGTAGAGCGGCTGGTCGTACGTGGGCACGCCGAAGGTGCCGTCGCCGGCGATCGTCGGGATGAAGTTGTCGTTCGGGCGGGTCGGGTAGTAGTGGCTGTCGACCACCGCGAGCGTCCCGTTCTCGAAGACGAAGTGCGGGCCGTAGTCGCGCAGCCAGATCGAGTCGACGGGCGCGACGATGAACACCACCTTCGAGAGGTTCGCGCCGGCCGCGGCGAACGCACTGGCCGCGGAAGTCGCGGTCGCCTGGTTCGCCACCACCACCCAGGCGATCTCGTCGTTCACGGTGCCGGCGGTGAGCGCGCTGACGCACGCCGTGACCACCGAGTTCCAGCCGTTGCCGTACTGGAACATCACGCCGCGGCAGGGGGCGTACTCCGGCGGGCTCGAGACGAGCGCCGCGTCGGGCCGCGAGCGCAGGGTGACGCCAGCGGCGCCCGCGAGGTCGACCTTGTACGGGGTGAGCCGCTGGTTCGGGTCGTACGGGGTGCCGCCCTCGCGGACGCGGGTCAGCGTCGATACCTGTTCCAGCTCCTGCCCCTTCCCCTGGGCGGCGGCGAACGGAGCGGGAACGGCGGCCAGCGCGGCGAGCGCGACGAAGGCGGAGGTGCGGGTCTGCATGGTGTCTCGATTCCGGTTACGACGGAACTTTAGCCCCGGTTTCGGGGAATGGCAGGGTCGGGGCCGGAAGTCGCCGAAGTTATCGCTCAAACAGCCACCACCGCCGCTTCGGCGCGGGTTCGCCGGAGCGCAGCCCGAACTTACGCTTCGCGGCCTCGGCGATGAACTCCGCCGCCTCGGCCGGGTCGTCGGTGAACTTGATGAGGCCCCGGTCCCCCGGGCTGATCGTGCCGTCCGGGATCATCCGCTTCAGGACGAAGTCGTCGAGCTCGTCCCAGTAGTCACGGCCCATCATCACGACGGGGAAGTCGGTGATCTTGCCCGTCTGCACCAGCGTGAGGGTCTCGAAGAGCTCGTCCATGGTGCCGTAGCCGCCGGGCAGCACCACGAATCCGTACGAGTACTTGAGCAGCATCACCTTGCGCACGAAGAAGTAGCGGAATTCCACGCAGCGGTCGCACCACGGGTTGGCGGACTGCTCGTGCGGCAGGATGATGTTGCACCCGAGGCTGGGCGCGCCCACGTCGCGGGCACCGCGGTTGGCGGCCTCCATCACCCCCGGGCCGCCGCCCGTCATCACGGTGAACCCGCGTTCACCGAGCTCGCGGCCCACGTCGCGGGCCATCGCGTACCACTTGTGGTCCTCCTTGAAGCGCGCGCTGCCGAAGACGGTGACGCACGGGCCCACGAAGTGCAGCTTGCGGAATCCGCGGATGAACTCCGCCGCGATGCGGATGACTCGGAACAGCTCCTCGAGGCGCCCGCGCGGGCCGGCCAGCATGAGGCGCTCGGGAGGCCTGGGTCCGCCGTTCGCGCTGTCGGGGACGGGTGCGGTCATCCTGCTGATCGTAGGGGGCTCAGGGCCGAAGCATCCCCACCAGCTCCGCCTCCCGCTCGAGGCTCAGCCCCGGCGCCCCCGGCTTCGCGCCGAACGGGAACGCGTCCTTGCGCTCCCTGGCCCACCACGCCAGCGTGTCGCGCACGGTGTCGGCGAGCGGGCGGAACGTGCATCCGGCGGCCACGGCGCGCGCGCGGCTCACGGTGCCGGCGCCCACGAACTGCGGGTCCTCGGGCAGCCACAGGGGCAGGCCCATCCAGGGAGACACCCCGTGCTCAAGGAGGAACGGCTCGGGCGCGGGCACGAACTCCACGGGCTTCGACGTGCATGCCTTGCAGCCGTCCACCATCTCGTCGAAGGTGAGCTGGCCCTCGGGGCCCGTGACGTTGAACGTGCCTCCGTGCCCGTCGGCCACGCAGCGCACCGCGAACCCGGCCACGTCGCGCACGTCGACGAACGTGGTGAACGCCTTGCGCGGCTCCTTCGGCGACGGGACCAGCACCTTGCCGCCGCGCGCCACGCGCACGGGCCAGTAGCTGAAGCGGTCGGTCGGGTCGCCGGGGCCCACGATGAGGCCAGGCCGCAGGTTCGAGCAGCGCTCGCCGAACGCCTTCTCGGCCTCCCGCTCGCAGCATGTCTTGAGCGGGCCGTAGGTCTCGTTGGTGAGGGGCTTCGACTCGGGGTCATCGATCTCGCCGACCGGCGCCGATTCGTCGGCGCTCGGCACGGCCATCGAGGCATAGACCGAGACGGTGGAGATGAACACGTATTGCCGAGCTGCCTTCGCCAGCAGGGCGGCCGACGCGCGCACGTCCTGTGGCCGGTATCCGGACGTGTCGATCACGCCGTCCCAGCGGCGGCCCTTGGCGACCGCGGCCTCGAGCGACTTCAGCCCGTCGCCCTTGGCCGCGTCGCGATCGCCGCGCAGCTTCTCGATGTCGGGGAAGAGGTCGGCCCTGGTTTTCCCGCGGTTGAAGAGGGTGATCGTCCAGCCGCGGCGCTTCGCGGCATCGACGATCTCGGGGCCGAGGAACGCGGTGCCGCCGAGGAGCAGGAGGTTCACGGGCGGAACACTAGCACGCCGGCCGGCGCCACTTCGGGCACCGGCCGGCGGAATCACGCATGGATGCCCGCGACTTCGCCTCAGCTCGGCTGGGGCTCGGGTTCGCGCGGCGCGGGCGGGGTGGCCGCCGTGCCGGTGAAGGTGAGGTGGTCCTTGCCTTCCTCGCGGGTGGCGACGATCGCCGTGCCGTCGCTGAAGTCGCCGCCCAGGAGCTTCTCGGCGAGCGGGTCCTCGACGTACTGCGCCAGCGCGCGGCGGAGCGGGCGTGCGCCGTAGTCGGGGTTGTAGCCCTTCTCGATCAGGAAGTCACGCGCCGACGCGTCGACCTCCAGGCTCATGCCGCGCGCCTTGAGGCGGTCGGTGACCTTCGCGAGCTCGAGGTTGATGATGTGCGTCAGGTCGTCCTTCACCAGCGGCCGGAAGACGATCATGTCGTCGAGGCGGTTGATGAACTCGGGGCGGAAGAACTTCTCCGCCTCGCTGTGCAGGGACTTCTTGATGCGCTCGTAGTCCTGCACCTCCTGGCGCTTGGTGAACCCGAAGCTGGCGCCGCCCTTGATGATGTCGGAGCCGATGTTCGAGGTCATGATGATGATGGCGTTGCGGAAGTCGATCCGCCGGCCGAACGAGTCGGTCAGGTGGCCGTCGTCCATCACCTGCAGCAGCATGTTGAACACGTCCGGGTGCGCCTTCTCGACCTCGTCGAAGAGGACCACCGAGTATGGACGCCGGCGCACGCGCTCGGTGAGCTGGCCGCCCTCCTCGTAGCCGACGTACCCGGGGGGCGCGCCGACCAGCCGCGACACGTTGTGCTTCTCCATGTACTCCGACATGTCGAGCCGGATCATCGACTCGGGGTCGCCGAACATGAACTCGGCC
>Ga0194134_10006067_pt1 | contig 11072 bp, 7 predicted proteins | sample TA2KigOff0mmetaG_FD_148602 | JGI IMG/M metagenome (GOLD analysis project Ga0194134, IMG submission 148602) | Freshwater microbial communities from Lake Tanganyika, Tanzania - TA2015056 Kigoma Offshore 0m | ecosystem: Environmental > Aquatic > Freshwater > Lake | place: Tanzania: Lake Tanganyika... | reverse complement strand
GGCCACACCAGAAAGCGCGATAAACCCGACCGCCGCAGAAATCGACAAGGGAATATCACGCAGCCAAAGCGCCAACACGCCACCGGTTAATGCGAACGGAATACCCGTAAACACCAATAAACCATCCTTCAAATTACCAAATACAGCGTACAGCAAGAGAAATACAAGCAATAGCGCGGCCGGTATGACCACTTGCAGACGTTTGGCGGCTGATTGCAGGTTTTCAAAAGTACCCCCCCAGGTCACCCAGTAACCGGTGGGTAGCTTTAGATCAGCCAGTCGCTGCTCGGCCTCGGCCGCAAACGAGCCGACATCACGTCCGCGCACATTCGCCATCACCACCACGCGTCGCTTGCCGTTTTCACGGCTAACCTGATTCGGGCCGGGTGCGAGATGCAAATCCGCGACTTCAGCAAGTTGAATGAAACCACCACGGCCCTGTTTGGCTGTGCCTGGTAAATGAATCGGCAAACGACGAATCGCCTCGATATCGGTACGCAGAGATTCAGGCAATCGAACCACGATATCAAAGCGACGATCGCCTTCAAATAAGGTGCCGCTACGGCTACCACCGACTGCTGCTGCAACAACATCCTGAATATCCGTCACATTCAAACCGTAGCGCGCGGCTTTTTGTCGATCGATATTCACCGACAGCACGGGCAAGCCCGTAGTCTGCTCAACCTTGACCTCGGCCGCGCCCGGTACCTGCTCGATACGGGCTGCAATCTCTTCGCCCAAGCGATGTAATTGGTCCATGTCGTCACCGAACACCTTTACCGCAATATCGCTACGCACACCCGAAATCAATTCATTGAACCGTAACTGAATCGGCTGGGAAAAATCATAGTTATTCCCCGGTATCTTCCACACCGTGTCGCTGATCGCTTGGATTAATTCATCACGTGTTTTGCGTGGCTCGGGCCATTGTTCGAGCGGTTTGAGCATGATGTAGCCATCCGACAGACTGGGCGGCATGGGGTCAGTAGCGATCTCTGCCGTGCCGATGCGCGTGAACATGCGGTCAATCTCGGGAAATTGCTTGATCAGCGTGCGCTCGATCTGTCCTTGCATCTCGACAGCCTGAGTCAGGCTGATACCCGGTGCACGAATCGTCTGCACTGCCAGATCACCTTCGTTCAGGTTAGGAATAAATTCACTCCCAAGTCGCGTCATCAATAAACCACATAACACCACGAGTACTGCTGCCACGGTCAGCACCAGCGCCTTGGTTTGCATCACCCATTCATACATCGGCAAGTAATACTGGCGCGCCAGCCGCATCAAGATGTTTTCTTTTTCACTGACCTGGCCGGTCACAAACATCGCAACGGCTGCCGGCACAAAGGTTACCGACAGCAGCATCGCGGCAAGTAATGCTGTCACGACCGTGAATGCCATTGGATTGAACATTTTTCCTTCAATCCCCGATAGTGAAAAAATCGGTAGATACACCACGATGATGATGAACTGACCAAACAGTAAAGGGCGACGTGACTCACGCGCTGCCTCAAACACCTCGTGAAACCGCTCTTGTTGATTCAGTGCTCGACCGGCCTGCTGCTGCGCATGCGCCAAGCGCCGTATGCAGTTCTCGACAATCACTACCGCACCATCTACGATGATGCCGAAATCCAGCGCCCCCAAACTCATCAGATTAGCGCTAACTTTTTGCTGCACCATGCCAGTGAGCGTAAACAGCATCGATAGCGGAATGATGGCTGCGGTAATCAGGGCAGCACGCAAATTACCCAAAAATACGAAAAGCACCGCAATCACCAACGCGGCGCCTTCCAGCAAATTTGCTTGTACGGTCGCGATCGCTTTGTCGACTAAATTGGTTCGGTCATACACTGTCACCGCCCTCACACCTTTTGGCAGGTTGCGGTTGATCTCTTGCATACGCCGATCGACGGCTTGCGAGACACTGCGACTGTTCTGCCCGATCAGCATGAATACCGTGCCGAGTACAGTTTCATCGCCATTCAGCGTGACCGCACCGGTACGCAGCTCGCGACCGATACCTACCTCGGCCACATCCCTCACCCGCACCGGGACACCAGACTCGTTTTTAATGATCACATCGCGAATATCATCGACGGTGCGTAGTTGCCCGGGCACGCGCACGAGGTACTGCTCACCGCGTTTTTCGATATAACCCGCGCCGGCATTTTGGTTGTTGCTGTCAATCGCGCTAACCAGCTCTGCCATAGACACACTCACCGCCGCCAAACGTTCAGGGCTCGGCGCGACTTGATACTCCTTGACGTAGCCACCAATCGAATTGATGTCGGTGACCCCCGGCACCGTGCGTAGCTGTGGCTTGATCACCCAGTCTTGTATCTCACGCAAATCGGTGCCGGTATTAGGCGTACCGTCTGGCTTGGTCGCTCCTTGGTCTGCTTCCACCGTCCACAGATAAATTTCGCCGAGGCCTGTGGCAATCGGCGCCAAGGCGGGTATCAGCCCTGCCGGCAGACGCTCACGCGCTTGCGCAATTCGCTCATTGACCAGCTGACGCGCAAAAAACAAATCGGTGTCCTCATTGAAGATCACAGTGACTTGCGACAAGCCGTAGCGCGACAACGACCGGGTCTGCTGTAGCCCCGGCAAACCTGCCATCACGGTTTCTACCGGAAAGGTAATACGCTGCTCGGTCTCGAGCGGTGAATAACCGGGTGCGTAGATATTGATCTGCACCTGTACATTGGTGATGTCGGGCACCGCATCGATTGGCAAGCGCTGATAGCTGTAGATGCCAATCACCGCCAGCATCACGCAAGCGAACATGATCAGCACGCGCTGCGCGATCGAAAACTGTATGAGTCGCTCGAACATGTGTGTGCCTGGGCTAGTTGCCGTCTTCTGTCGCTTGCTTGGCTAGCTCGGACTTGATGACATAACTATTGGCTCCAGCGTAACGGGTGCCCGGGGCGAGCTCGCTGGTGATCTCGATGTACTTGCCATCGGTACGCCCGGTTGTCACCGGACGCGGCAGAAAGCGATTACCGTCACGCACAAAAATCACTTGCTGCGGGCCCAGCGATTGAAGCGCATCATTTTTTATTGCAACCGGTACCAGTGCATCAGACGCTTTCAATTCAACATTCACAAACAACCCGGGGCGCCACAGGCCTTTACTATTGGCGACCACGATTCGCGCTTTGGCCATGCGGGTCTGCTCACCCACCAAGGCGCCGATGAATGCAATGGTGCCCATGGTCTCGGCATCAAACGCCGTAGCACGCACTTTGACTTTGTCACCGACGCGAACCAGCGGCAAATCCTTGGCAGGTATATAGACCTCGACCCAAACTGTGCTGAGATCGGCAATGGTGAAAATCGGTGTGTCTTCTTTGACTGCCTCGCCGATGGACAAGTTACGCTCGACGATCACGCCATCATAGGGTGCGTATAACTCGAAACGATTAAGTGCCTTGGCACTTAAACTGACACCAAGCGCCCGCAGCTTCTGTATTGCATTGTCACGTCGTATCTCTGCTTCCTCTACAGCGTGTTGCGCCTCGAGATAATCTTGCTCGGCGCTGACACGTTGCTCCCATAAGCGCTTCTCACGCTGAAACACCATCTTTACATGCTCGAGATGGCGCTCGGCACTTTGCAATGCACTGCGCTGATCAGAAATCTGCTGACTGGAAAACACCACCAGTAACTGACCTTTATGGACCATTTGCCCGGTCGCCACCGCCACAGTTTCAGCAACCCCCGCAACACGCGGCACTACGTGCACCGTCCGATCATCATTGAGCTGTACTTCACCCGGAAACTGCACCATGGATGTGATTCGCGCAGGTGCTACCGATTCGACAGAAATACCAGCCGCTTTGATTTGCGCATCATCGATCGTGACTTCATTGGCATGCAGCGCGGTAGCGCCTGTAGCCGGTTGCCCCGCTGCTTGTTTGGCCTTGGCCGCATCATCATCTTGCTGAGTGTGCTTGCTGCGATCCGTCGATAAAATCATGGCGCCGAGTGCAATACCCACCACCACAACAGCAGCAATCGCTGCCAACGATGAACGACTGTGATGTTTGCCGATACGCGGTACGGGCATGTTGATTCCTTATTACTTTTAACGCTCGTTATCAGATGTCAGTTCACCGATCAGGCTTTCAAGCTCGGCCTGCGCCCGATGAAAATTCGCCAATGCAATCAGGTACTGCGATTTCGCTGCGATCAGTGTGCGCTGCGCATCGAGCACTTCAAGAAAGCTGAACTTGCCGTTTTCAAATCCGATGGTAGCCGCCTCATAGGTGCTGCCCGCACCTGGCACCACCTCGCTTCGCAACAAATCGGCGTCGCGTCGACGTGCGCTGACATTTTCCAGCGTCTGCAATGCAGTGGCGGCTAATACAGTTTGCGTCGCTTGCAATTCTTCAGCAGCTTTGTCTTCGCGCCGTAGCGCTTCCTGCAAGTTACCCTGATTGCGATTGAAAATCGGTAGCGGCACTTTCAGCGCAACCAACGCTTGCTCTCCCGGCATATCGAGGCTACGTTTGACGCCCACGCTCACGGTGAAATCCGGCACGCTGCGGGCTTGTTCCAACGTTACCAGCGACTTGCGTCGCTCCAGCTCGCGTTGCGCACGACGTAGCTGCGGTGCGTTCGAGAGCCGCGCGAGAATGGTCTCTGCGTTGGGCGGCTCAACTAATGCTTCGACATCGCCGCTGGCTTCACTAAAGTTGGGCGTCGTGTTACCCCACAAGCTTGCCAGTCGACGACGGCTATTACGCAATTCACTTTCGCTCTGGTTGAGCGCCACCCGCGCACTCGCCTCGGCCACACGCGCCCGCGTTTCTTCAACTGGTGAAATCTTGCCTGCGGCGACGCGCTTGGCTGCAATGTCGGTCGCACGCTGCGCCAAGCGCACGCTCTCTTCTAACGTGGCACGTAGCTCCTGCGCTGCCAGCACATCAAAAAATGCAGCAATCACGGCACTACGTAGTCGCAGCTCGGCGCTCCCCAAATCAGCCAGCGCCACCTCGCGCCCCAAACCTGCAGCACGAACCCGCGCCTCGCGTTTGCCACCCGTCTCAAATGGCACGCCAACTTCCGCAGTCGAGGTGCGACCACCACGACTGACATCATCAGCTTGGTAGATGAAATCCGGGTTCGGCCGCAATGACCCCTGCAACACCTGCCCCTCGGTCGCCATGACCTCGCGACGCGCTGCCGACAGCGTGGGGTTGTATTCGATTGCGTAGCGGATGGCCTGATCCAGACGCAGCGGCTCGGGTCGCTCGATTAGGGTCGGCACTTGCGCCGCGATCGGTGCTGAAATGCACAACAATGGCAGCGCAATGACAAGCGCACACCATGCTTTCAACCCATGCAGACTGCCCAACACCATGCCTTGTCCTCTCCCGCAGCGCTGTCTCATGTGGTCAGCAGCCCGGGCGCGAGTTTAGCAGCCAGCATCTGGCACCTACGATCGTGCAGCACTGTTGATGGCCACGATCAAGCACGGCGATGACTGCCTCGCAGCAAGTGATCACGAAACACACTGGCGATCGGCGACAACCGCTTGCCTTTGGGTGAGACTACATGCCATTGCGAGTGCAGCGGAAAACCTTGCACATCGAGTGGCACCACTTCGTCGCTGTTCTGGCCGCTGTCGAGCGCGTGGCGCGACAGCACGGCCACACCCAATCCCGCCGCCACTGCCTGACGGATCGCTTCATTGCTACCCAGCTCCATACGCAGACCAGGACGAAACCCTTGCGCACTGAATAGCTGCTCGGTTGCCATGCGCGTACCGGAGCCAGATTCACGCAAAATGAATCGCTCTGCTGACAACTTCTCAATCGCTAGCTTGCGCTTCTTGGCGAAAGGGTGCGCCGCTGAAGCAACCAGTAGCAGCGGGTTGGGCATAAACACATCGTCATCCAACTCGATATCTACCGGCGGCATCGACATGATGTACAAGTCGTCGAGGTTATCGCGCAAACGTGCCACCACACCATCTCGATTGAGCACCTGCAAAGAGATATCGATCTCCGGGTGCTGCTGACAAAACCCACCCAGCAGCCGTGGCATGAAGTACTGCGCAGTGTTCACCAGTGCCACCCGGAGTCGGCCGCGCGTAAGCCCGCGCATGGCGTCAAACTTCTGCCGCAGCGCTTCCCATTCGCCGGCGATGGCGCGCGCGCTCTCGGCCAGTTCGCGGCCAGCCTCGGTCAGAAATACCCGCTTGCCCACCACCTCATAGACCGGCATGCCGACCGATTGCGTGATCTCTTTCAGCTGCATCGACGCAGTCGGCTGCGTCACGTGCAGCGTCCGGGCGGCCGCACTGACGCTACCGGTATCGGCCAGCGCCAGAAACAGGCGCAGCTGGCGAAACGTCAGATCCATAGAGTTTTCCTGATATTAAACACCTGAAAATCGATTTTACTTGATCGAGTGAAGAACTTACCATTGCGCACAATTTTCAGGAGCTCATTGTGCAAAACCTGCTTGATCCCGCCATTCTGTTTTTTGCTTTCGGCCTGCTGGCAGGCTTGCTGCGCTCCAACCTCGAAGTGCCGCCGCAAATGGCGAAATTTCTGTCGCTGTATTTGTTGATGGCACTTGGCCTGAAAGGCGGCTTTGCACTGTCCGAATCCGGCCTGACCACCAGCATCATGGCCAGTTTGATGGCAGCAGTGCTGATGGCATTCATCGTGCCGGTGATTGGCTACGCACTACTGCGTCGTTTCGTGCCGCCGTTCGACGCAGCTGCGGTCGCAGCAGCGTATGGCTCGGTCAGCGCGGTGACCTTCGTCACGGCCATGCAGTATGTCGAGTCACAGCAGATCCCTGTAGGCGGCCAAATGGCGGTAGCGATGGTGCTGATGGAGTCGCCCGCGATTATCGTGGCCGTGATTCTGGCCAATATTCTGCGGCGGCAGCATGCGGCTGGCGCGCAGGGTGTACGCGTCACTGCACAGGGATCACTGGTCGTCACCGACGAGGGCCACGGTGCTTCGATCAAAGCCATCTTGCACGAGTCACTCACCAACGGCACGCACTTGCTGCTGCTGGCATCTTTAGTTATCGGCTATATCAGCGGCGACGCCGGCAAAGCGGTGATGAAGCCGTTTTCGTCCGACCTGTTCAAAGGCATGCTGGCATTCTTCCTGCTGGATATGGGCCTGGCAGTTGCCAAGAGCCTGCCCGATATCAAGGGCAAGGCCCCCGTGCTGGTGCTGTACGCTGCCATCTCGCCATTTGTGCATGCGGCGCTGGCGCTGGTATTGGCCCAAGGGCTGGGCCTGCCGCTGGGTGATACCGCCCTGCTGATGGTGCTGTCAGCAAGCGCCTCGTACATCGTGGTGCCGGCAGTGCTGCGCTACGCCATTCCGGAGGCCAACCCGGCGGTGTATCTGGCGCTGCCCATCGGGATCACCTTCCCGATTAACCTGTTGGTCGGCATACCGCTCTACACCTCGGTCGCGGCATTATTTGTTTAGCAACTGCACTGAATTGTTACTGATCGTTTCGCCGGTTTTTTTGCTGACGCCAATCGCCTATAAATGCGGGTATGTGAAGTGGCCGAGGAGCCCGTATGACCCCGCAAGAGAAACAACAGCTCGAAGAATTTTTGGTGCAGCTGACCCACGTCGGCTATGTGGATAAAGACCCGCAAGCAGCCGAAGCCATTGCCGCCGCGTTTTCATAGCAGCCTGATGCACCGTTTCTCACCGTGCAGCGCTGTGTGTTGCTGAATTAGGCGTTGATTGAGGCACATGCACGTATCGCTGAACTCGAAGCGCGTGAGGCATCTGCCACATCGCCGCGCGCCGAAGCGTTTCTGAATGCACCTGCGAATGGCTGGCTCGCCAGTGCAGCGATGCACGCAAAAATGTGGCGCGGGCTGACCCGAAGCTTTGCACGCGCAAATTAATCGGTAAAACACATTGCATCCCGGCCTGCGCCGGGATGACGACATTCAGGCCACTCTCTTTGTAGGGGTCATCCCGGCGCAGGCCGGGATCCAGGGAATGAGCGCCAACCCTGATGCGGCAACCTCTTCCCCTTACGCTTTCAAAAGAAGCGGCAAGAAACCCTACCAAGCGCTCCAAAGTCCGCCGCCACAACATCTCCCGGCTTGACTGTGACCGGTATGCGGCAAGTACCGGTGGTAACAACCTGACCCGGCTCGCAACTTATACCCAGTGCCGACAATTCATTCACCAACCAGGTGAGTGCAACGCGCGGGTCGCCCAATACATTTCTGCCATACCCTGATTCAACCAATACACCATTCAAGCTAACCTCGATCGGCTGATTCAGATAGTCGAAGTCTTGCCAATCATCCGCTCGCGGCCCGAGCACAAACATATTCGCGCAAGCATTGTCGGCAATCAGCTGCGCCTCGCCTGCTTTCACAAAGTCGTTGTAGCGTGAATCCGGCACCTCGATCGATGGATGTACACACGCGACTGCATCGAGTACCTCACTTACTTCGTAGGGCCTCGCGATTGGCGGTAAAGTCCGCGCAAACCGAAACGCAAACTCGATCTCTGCGACACGCATCAGGTTAGTGTTCAGGTTGACACTCGCCCCATCACGCAGTGCGCGATCGGTATACAGACGACCCGCGAGTGGCCCATTGACTGCAATATGACGCTGACCCTCAACACTGGTCGCAGCGATTTTCCAACCGAACAAAGCATGCGACTGTTGTTCACCGATTGCCTGCTGCACTACGTAGCCCTCACTACGCGAACTCGGACGACAGGCCTCTGGTAAGCCGTCACAGCGCGTGCGCTGCTGCCACAGATCAAGCAAAGCAGCCGCGGCTTGGTCAATTTGTACCGCGCTATACATGCAAAATCTCAATCATGGTTTAACAGTATCGGAGGAAGCGGTAGCAGTAGTTGAGGACGTACCAGACGAGGTATTAGAGGGCGTTTCAGGCGCTGGCATACGACGCACCATCAGCAGCGCCACTAAACTGATGATAGCCATCCCCGACAAGTAGTAGCCCACGAACGGTAAACCGTGATTGGTAGCCAACCAGGTTGCGATATACGGTGCCCCCGAAGCACCGAGAATGCCGGCAAGATTAAATGCAAGCGATGCGCCGGTATAGCGCACTTCAACCGGAAACAAACTTGACATCAAGGCCCCGAGCGGGCCGAAGCTCGCCCCCATAAGCGCCATACCAATTGACAAGGCAATCACAGTCGAGACACTGCCGGCTTGCAGCATGGGACCAAGTAACAAGCCGAGCAAAATAATACCGACGGTACCGATCATCAAACCCGCTGTACGACCACGCTGATCAGTAAAACGCGCAGAGACAGGAATACAAATCGCGAAGAACACAGTAGCGATCAGCTGTAACACCAGAAAATCCTGCCGTGCATACCCGAGCGAGCGCGTGGCCCAGCTCAAGGTAAACACAGTCATCAAGTAGAACAGGACGAACTGTCCCATACCAGTCAAACTACCCAGCACCAGCGCACGCGGGTAACGTGTGACGACACTCAGGATCGGCACCCTAACGCGCTCATGGCGCGCCAACACGGCGCGAAACTGCGGCGTCTCGGCGATATTCAATCGCACGTATAAACCGACCAGTACAAGTAATGCACTCGCAACAAACGGTATGCGCCAACCCCAATCCAGAAAATCTGCCTCGGGCAGCTGCGTGGTCAGCAGTAAAAATACTGAGCCCGATAAAAAGAATCCGATCGGCCCACCGAGTTGCGGAAACATGCCGTACCAAGCGTGACGACCGGGTGGCGCGTTTTCGGTCGACAGCAAAATCGCGCCACCCCACTCGCCGCCCAGACCCAGGCCTTGGCCAAAGCGCAATACAGCCAGCATGATGGGTGCAGCTATCCCGATCGACGCATACGATGGCAGTAGGCCAATCAATACCGTCGATAGGCCCATCGTGAGCAGCGACGCCACCAGAGTAGCCTTGCGACCGACTCGATCACCAAAATGTCCGAACAGCGCCGAGCCTACCGGCCGCGCCACGAATGCCAAGCCAAACGTTGCCAATGATTGCAATGTCGCCAGGGTGCCATCGGATGAAGGAAAAAACAGCGTCGGAAAAACCAGCACCGCGGCCGTGCCGAAAATATAAAAATCAAAGTACTCAATGGTGGTGCCAATCAAGCTGGCAAACAGTACCCTGGAAGGCGAGTTTGACGAGTGCGTGGCATGTTGTTCAGCATGCTCGGCATGATCGCTATGCTGATGATTAACAGCAGGCTCTTGCATCGTTTGTCTCGTTTTGTTGATCAGGTCGAACCCGGTCCGCTGCCGTATTCGCAAGCATTGCCCGCCGACGTGCTTAACCCGATTGTTTTTTAATTATTTTTCCCGATCATATACAAGTGCTAACTCACGCTATGATTCACGTTACTCGGATGATCATGACATCCGGGTCTGGTAGCGTCAATGTCGATTACTGCACGCATATCGGAAGAATTTTCATCCAAAACCGTCGGAGAACACCATGCGGCTACTTGCCGGCTTTACCGAACAAATCATCCGCACGAGCGGCGCCAAAATAAAGGTGACCTACGCCGGCCACGGTGAGCCGGTACTGCTGCTGCATGGCTATCCGCAGACCATGGCGTGCTGGCACGAGATCGCGCCCAAGCTGGCGAAGCATTACACCGTGGTGTGTGCCGACCTGCGCGGTTACGGCGGCTCATCCAAACCAAAGGGCTTGCCGGATCATTCGAATTATTCCAAGCGAGCGATGGCGCAAGATATGGTCGAGGTGATGAAGAAGCTCGGTCATGATCGGTTTCACCTGGTGGGGCATGATCGCGGCGGTCGCGTGGCCCACAGGCTGGCTAAAGATCATGGGCAATACGTGCAAACGCTCACCGTACTCGATATCTCACCCACACTGAAAATGTTCGAGAGTACCGATATGCGCTTTGCGACCGCTTATTATCATTGGTTTCAAATGCTGCAACCGCCACCGATACCTGAGCGCATGCTGCAAGGTATCGTGCCATTCAATATTATCGGCATGATAGGTGCGGCCAAGCCCGATTTATCAGCATTCTCCAAAGCCGCACTAAGAGAATATGTCAAAG